>Ga0308175_100000564_pt1 | contig 25281 bp, 21 predicted proteins | sample PhyCR1_3_FD_203893 | JGI IMG/M metagenome (GOLD analysis project Ga0308175, IMG submission 203893) | Soil microbial communities from UC Gill Tract Community Farm, Albany, California, United States - DLSLS.C.R1 | ecosystem: Environmental > Terrestrial > Soil > Agricultural land | place: USA...
TCGCCAGTCGATTGATCGGGGAAACGGACCTGATCGATGTCGAGGTTGAGCACGCGGCCAGTGTACACGCGGCGCGACCCGATCTTGGCATCGTCCATCGTTAGGCCGGACGGCCCTCGACGTCGTACCGCTGAACCGGACCGAATGCGATCGTCTCCATCCCCTCCCGGACCGCGGCCGCGTTCCCGACCACCACCATCTGTAGCGCTTCCGGATGAAGATGACGCTGGGCGGCGAGGAGCACGTCGCTGCTCGTCACCGCGCGCACACGCGCTCGATACTCGTCATACCAGTCGTCCGGCAGATCGTAAACGACGAGCGTGGTGAGCGCCGACGCGATCGCCGACGTTGTCTCGAAGCGAATCGGGAAGACGCCATCCAGATAGCTGGTCGCGAGCGTTAATTCGTCTTCGGTAATCGGTGCCGCGCGAAAGCGGTCGATTTCCTTCAACACCTCGGTCGCCGCTGCGTGCGTTACCTCGCTCGCGACAGCCGTGGCCACGACCCACGGACCTCTTTGGCGACGCCAGTCGAAATACGAGTTCGCGCCGTACGTGTAGCCGTGGACCTCTCGCAGATTGAGGTTGATACGTGAGGAGAACAATCCACCCAGCACCGCGTTCATGATCACCACCGGGAAATACTCCGGATGGTGACGCGGGAGTCCGACGTGACCGATCCGCAGCTCCGACTGTGGCGCATCTGGCTTGTTGACGATGTGGAGCGCGCGAGTCCCTCGAGCCGGCTCGTCCGACGATGACGCGGGCGCCGTTAGGATCCCTCGCCAATCGCCAAATACGGCCCCCGCCATGCGCTCGAATGCACTCGGCTCGACATCTCCGGCCACGATCATAGTCATCGACGCGGGTGAATACCGCGCCTCGTAGAAGCGCACCACCTCCGCGCGCGCGAGTCCGCGAACGCTCGTCTCGTCTCCGCCGTCGGGCAGCGCATAACGAGAGCGGCTGTCATAGAGGAAACGGGTGAAGAGTTCGTCCGCCAGGCCACGCGGCTCGGCACGCTGCTGCAGAAGCTCCGCCAGTCGTTCGGCTTTGAGACGCTCGACCTCGCGCTCGTTGAACCCGGGTCGTCGCAGCACCGCCCCCAGCAGGTCGAACGATTCGGCCAGCTTGTGCGTCAGCGTTGTGACAGTCACGGCAGCGACGTCCCAATCGGCATGCGCATCGATCGAGGCACCAAGACGCTCGAAACGGTCGGTGATCGCCGTACCATCGGGCGACGTGGTCCCCTCGAGGAGCGATTTCGCGGTAAGTTGCGCGAGTCCGGCACGCATCGGCGGATCCGCCACGGCGCCAGCCTCCGCCACGACGCTGATCGTCACGATCGGCAGCTTCGCGATCGGCGCCACGATCAGCTTCATGCCGTTAGGCAGCACCGCGCGCTCGAACCGTGGAAACTGATACGGCCTCGGCTCACCCGCCTTTGGACGCGGTAGGCGTTCCGCCGTCGCGATGTCGGTCACGACTGGACCGCCGATCCGACGCCTGCCGCGAGCTCGTCCGAAGCGGCGGCTTCACCCTCGCCCTCCGATTTTGGCACGAACAGCAAACTGGCCCGGTTGTTCTCGCCGAGGCGCTCTCGCACGAATGCATTGACCGCCGCGACCGTCACCGCCTCGTATTGCTGCACCTGCTTGTTCACGAGATCAGGATCTTTGAAATATGTCGCGAACATCGATAGACGGTCTGCACGATCGCCCGCCGACTGCATCGCGGCGACGAATTCGGCCTGCACGAGCGCGACGGCGCGCGCGACTTCGTCCTCCGTGACGCCATCTCGCACGAGGACATCGACTTCATCTGCGACGTCGCGTTCGAGCGTTTCCGCGCTCACGGACGGTCGAGCGGTCACGTCGATGACGAACAGGTCACTGGCTTTCGTCAGGTCGTATGTGAATGCCTGAGCTTCGGCGGCGATCTGCCGCTCGCGTACCAGTCGGCGATAGAGCCTGCTTCCTTTTCGCGATCCCAGTATGGTCGCACACACGCTGGACGCGTAGTACGGCAGCGTGCCAAATGCCGGCGCCCGAAACGCAAGGAAGAGCCGCGGCAGCATCACGTCGTCCTCGACAACCACCCTCTTCCACTCGCCGAAGGTCGCCGGCAGATCCATGACGGGTAGCGGGGGCTTACCGCGGCCAGCTGGTATCTTGCCAAAATACTTGTCAACGAGCCGGCGCGCGTCCGCGGCGTCGAAATCCCCTGCGATGGACAGCACCGCGTTGTCCGGGGTGTAATACGTCGCGAAGAAATGCTTGATGTCGTCGAGACTCGCTGCGTCGAGGTCCGCCATCGACCCGATGAGCGAGTGATGAAATGGGTGCTCCTCCGGAAACACCAGCGCAGGCAGTCGCTCCCACCACGTACCGTAGGGCTGATTGTCCACCGACCATCGACGTTCGTTCTTTACCACGTCGCGCTGCGTGTCCAGCTTCTGCTGGCTCATCGCTGGCAGTAGCCATCCCATCCGATTCGCTTCCAGCCAGAGGACGAGCTCCAGCTGGTTCGACGGCACGGTCTCGAAGTAATTGGTCCGATCCAACCACGTTGAGCCGTTCAAGGTGCCGCCTGCTCGCTGAATCAGCTCGAAGTGCTCGTTTGCGCCAACGTCCGCCGAGCCCTGAAACAACATGTGCTCGAACAGATGCGCGAAACCGGTGCGCCCCGGTCGCTCGTTCGCTGAGCCCACGTGGTACCAGAGATTCACGGCGACAATCGGCGCCGTGTGATCCTCGGAGAGCGTAACGAACAAGCCATTCGGCAACCGAAAGGTTTCGATTGGAATACGCATCCCCGTAAATTGCACTCCTTCGCACTCCTCAGGAACCCTAGCGCCGCCGTCGGCCCTTCGGCATCTCGCGTCACGTGTTCTGGTTCGTCGTGCTGATAGTGGCCGTTGCCTATCTGCTGCTGCTTGGCGTGCTCTGGCGGCATCAGGAGCGCATTGTCTTTCAACCGCCTCCCGCGGGCGCGAATACCGCGACGCGCTACCCCGGCAGCGAGCAGGTGCGTCAGGTGTCATACCGTGCCGACGACGGCCTCGAGCTCTTCGGCTACCTCGTCGGCGACGTAACCCGCGCCGAGGTGCTCCTCATCGCTTTCCACGGTAACGCAGATCTCGCGCGCTTCCTGGTTCCCTGGGCGCAGGCGGCAACCGGCGTGGTGAGCGTAGCCGTTCTGCTTCCGGAACTGCGCGGCTACGACGGCCTCGGTGGCCGACCGACGTATCAGGATGCCGCGCGCGACGCGCGTGCGGCGCGACAATTCGCCGCCACTCGACTGACAGTTCGCGATGATCGCATCGCCTATTTTGGCCACTCCCTCGGTAGCGCCATCGCGGCCGAGCTTGCAGCGGAGTCCACCCCGATCGCGCTCCTGCTGCAATCTCCCTTTTCATCGGCGCGCGCGATGGCGCGTCGAATGGCTCTTCCGGGCCTGTCGTTGTTCTGGCCGCTCGTCTCGCGTGTGCATTACGACACCGAAGGACGCGTGCGAACGCTGCTGGCGCCGGTGTCCGTCGCCCATGGCCTGCGAGACATGATCGTACCCGCAAGGATGGGCCGCAGCGTGTACGACGCAGCGGAGCAAAAGGGCGCATTGCTCCTCGTGCCCGGCGCGGGCCACAACGATATCGCCGAGCACGCTCCTGCAGCCTACTGGGAGTGGTTTCGCACTGCCCTCGGAGGGTGATCGGTCAGCGGCCGGGTCGCTCGAAAAGCAACGTCAGCGGCACCTTCACTGATTCGCTCAGTGTGTATCGCCACGATTCGGTCACGCTCGAGGAGATTGGGCTCGTCCTCGTCGGAGACGTGCGCGGCACGAGGGCGAACCGGCGAGCAAGTATGGAAAGTCTCAACATGTGAAAGGGATCGCTGACGAGGATCACCTCGCGACCCGATGCGGTGTCCATCATCGCGGCGACGCGCTGCATGGATTCCGCTGTCGTTCGCCCGCGTGTCTCCGTGAGGATGGCGCTGTCCGGCACGCCGTGCTTGACCGCATACCGACGGCCGACGGCCGCTTCGCTCGTCGTGTCGCCATCGCCCATGCCGCCGGTGAAGACGAGTCGCGGTGCGAGGTGTCGGGCCCATAACGAGAGCGCATGGTCGAGCCGCGCCTTGAGTACCGGCGACGGACGACCGTCATACTGCGCGGCGCCGAGCACGACGATCGCGTCGGCGCGGCCCGCATCGTCGCGTCGCTCCCAAAGCAGCACCGCCGCCAGCGACACCAGCCACCCCAGTACGACGAGCAGCGCGATCAATCTCGTTAGGCGAATGAGCAGGCTCGGGCGAGTCGACGGGGGCACGGCGGTGGTTGTTGGGAGGCGGCCAGATCGCCGCGGGGCGCGGCGCGGACCGCGCCACTCAAAGCTCTCGCCCGCGCCATCACTCCGCCAGACTCAGCATCGCGAGCCAGAAGACGTCGAACGCGACGCGCGGTGACGTCGGCTCGATTTCGGCTTTACGAGCCAAACCGCTTCGAATGGCCAGTCCATCGACGAAAGCGACATGCACCGCCGCGAGCAACGCCGGTTCGATGCGAGGGCGCAACTCCAGGATCTCGAAGAGCCGCTCGATGGTCTCCTGCGCCGCGGATTGCCGCACCGCCGCGGCCTCTCGTGCCGCCGCTTGCACGGCCGGACCACGATACGCGTCGAGCTCGAGGAGCACGTTGATCGACCCGCGTTCGAGCTCTCCTTGGAGCCATCCCCAGAGTGCGTCCACCGCCAGCGGATTGTGTCCGTGCTCGAACGGATCGAGCGCTTTTCGCTCCCGCGCCGCGATGTCGCGCGCCAGATGGTCGATGAGCCGCGCGAGGAGCGTTTCCTTGTCGACGAAGTGGTAATGGATGAGCGCCTTGCTCACGCCAGCGTCGCGCGCGATCTCGCTCAGCGCGAGGGCGGCAGCTCCTCCTGACGCAACCCGTCTCGCCGTCGCGTCGAGAATCCGCTCCGTTGCGGGATGATCAGCGTCTTCGGAACGCAGGGCTATTGCTCGCTGCCGCTCGGCCGCTGGAACACGACCGTCAGGCGCACTCCGTCCTGTGACATCAAGGCCGGCACCCAACCGCCGCGACTCCGCTCGTTGAGTAAATCCGTGAGCGCATCCTCGTCGTCTCGCGTGTGACGCGTGAGCCGAAGGATGACGGCTTGGTATTCTTTCATTCGCGCGAAATTAGTAGCTTCCCCGCCATGGACACCACCCCCGCGTATCCCACGCTGCGCATCGTTTCCCACCCGCTCATTCAGCACAAGCTCACCATTCTGCGCGACCGTGGGACGCCGACCAAGATCTTCAAGGAGTTGGTCGACGAGATCGCGATGCTCATGGCATACGAGGCGACGAACGATCTCGCCCTCGAGCCAGCCCCGGTCGATACTCCTCTCGAGCCGACGATCGGACAGCGCGTGAGTGGGAAAAAGCTGACGCTCGTTCCGATCCTTCGCGCCGGGCTCGGTATGGTCGAGGGAATCTACCGTTTGGTGCCCGGGGCGCGTGTCGGCCACATCGGACTCTATCGAAATCACGACACCTTGGAGCCGGTGGACTATTACTTCAAGGTTCCAGGCGACGCGGCGGAGCGGGACTTCTTCCTGCTCGACCCCATGCTCGCGACAGGAGGCAGCGCCGTCGCTGCCGTCTCCTCGCTCAAGCGCGCCGGGGCCACCCGCATTCGCTTTCTCTGTCTCGTCGCCGCGCCCGAAGGGGTGCGTCGGCTGGCGGGCAGCCACCCCGACGTCATGGTCTACTGCGCCGCCCTGGATCGCGCGCTTAACGAGCAGGGCTACATCATGCCCGGGCTCGGTGACGCTGGCGACCGACTCTTCGGGACGCGCTGACGTCGACACGCGGGCCTTTTCACCTCGTTAGGCTCTGGCGCGAGGACCGGGAGCGAGCGCAAAGCGCACGCGACTCCAGATGGAACGCATTTGGGCGCTTCGCGCCCAAATGCGAAAGGGGTGCCGCCCCCGGCACCCCTTTCCCTCCCCTTCCTTCTCCCTCACGTCACACGTCCGCCCGCACCACCCTCACACAGTGAATCAGCCGAACCACTCTCGCGGGCAATCGCGCTGCTGCCGCGCGGCGTCGATCACCCACTGCTGTGTGTGCGCGTCCACCACCTCCGAAGCCACGCGGTTGAACCACTCCGCCGCCAGCTTCGTGTCTCCCACTCGTCGCCACAACTCGCCAACGAGATAGGTGAGCACCGCCCGTTCATCCCGCGCCACACCATCGAAGCTCTGCAGCGCCTCCTCGAACTTCCACGCTGCCTTGCGGCGGAAAAACCGCTCCGCTTCGATGTCCCCCTCGTCCACACAACACCACGCCGCGCGCAGCAGCAGATCGGCCACGTGCCGAGGCTCCATGCCTTGCCAATCGGCCACCTTCGCCGCCGCCTCGTACTTCTCCGACCCCGACACTGGCCCGGTGGCGATCGCCGGTGCCAGCTCGTTCCACACGCGCTCCTTCAGCACCGGCGAGACGTCGGCATCTTCGGTGAAATCGCGCTCCGATCCCGAGTACCCGCAGCGGCTGCACGTGTGAATCAGATACGGCAGCGGCTGGGTTCCCGCAGCTCGCTCGTGAAAATCGGTGCGCTTGCCACCGAATGAATTCGTCGACACCACTGCCTGCGATCGAAACCGATTCTCGCAGATGGGGCACTGCAGGTCGATTTGCTGAAGCGTCGTCATGGTGCATCTCCAACCATGTGTTGCGTGCTGCTGACAGCATGAAAGGGAAAAAGCGTGCCATCTTGCGCGCGCCCTCCACGAACTTCGCACGCAACGCGTCAGCGCCACTCCGCGGCGTGATGCGGCGGCCCCACTCGAGTGCGCCTTCCCCCCTCGAGAACCATCCGTCGCGCGGTCTTGTTCCCCCTCACAGCCATCGGTATCATTCCGCGTTCATCGTGCCGCCGCGCCGCCTTCCCGCGCTCTGGTCGAGATGCTGATCAACCTGCTGCCAGATTTCTTCTCTGTTGTCGATAGCACCGACCGCGCCGCCGCCTACGACCGCTACTTCGCCGCGCATCGCCGCCTGCTCGAGTCGTACTGGAACAACTACGTCGTCGATCCATACGGACCACACTTTAGAGATGTTGTAAACGCCACCATTCACGCCGATCGTCGCGATCTGCGTGCGATGCTGGAGCGCACCGACGTCGCGGCGCTGGCGCGCGACGCCGAACAGCGATGCGCCGCCGCGCTCGCGACCGACGTCGACCTGGATATCGTCCTCATGGTTGGTGTCGGCGCTGCCAACGCCGGCGAGCTGGTGATCGCGGGACGAGGGATTGCGTTCGTCTGTTTGGAGCATTTCACCGGCGTCGCCAACGAGGAAACGGAGGGGCTTGGTCTCGATCCCGAGCTGCTGCCTCTCTGGCTCGCTCACGAGTATGCGCACGCCGTGCGCTACACGTCGCCGACGAGCCACAGCGACGTTCGCGCGTTCATTGCCAGCGCCGGCGGCGACTACTCGTACTGGGAAACCGGCCGCCGCATTGCACTGCGTGAGCTTTTGATGAACGAAGGGCTCGCCGTTCATGTGTCACGCGCCGTCAGCCCAGGCCACGCCGCGTGGGAGTACTTCGGTTACGAGCGGCGACAATACGCGCGCATTCGAGAGCTCGAGCCAGTAATCGCGCGCGCCGTCGCGCCCGAGCTGGACCGGGCCGCGCTCGGCTTGCGTCTGCGCTATCTCTCTGGAGGCATGAGCGACGAAGCGCGCACGGTGGACGGGCGCTATCTCCTGCCTGAGCGATGCGGCTACTTTCTCGGCGCGCGTATGTGCGAGGCTGGCATCGACGCCCACGGGCTGTCCTGGGCAGTTCGCGCGAGCGCAGCGGAGCTCTCCGCGTACGCATACAGCGCCGCGGTCAGTGCCTGATTCCTCGCGCGACCGGCGCCAGAACCTTGCCCTCCGCGAGTTGCTCGACGAATTGATTCAACTGTCACGCCACCTCTCCAATCACGCGCCCACCTTGGCGCCTAGCGAGCTCGCGTACGCTCGCGACCGGTTAGAGTGGCTCGCGGACGAGATCTGGACGCACGTCACCGCCGAGGGCAGACGGCCGTCGTGAGCTGCCGCTCACTTCCCGACGCAGAATCGCCGAAAGACCTCTTCCAGTATCTGCTCCGTATCGATGCCGCCGATGAGGTCACGCAAGGCCTCGGCCGCGGCGTGGAGGTGCACCGCCGCTACGGTGGCGGGGAGTGACTCCTCGCGCCATGCCTTGCGAAAGTCGTGCAGCTCGGCGAGCGCGCGTGCGACGCCGGCTTGGTGGCGCGCCTGGGTGAGTACCGGCGCGTCCAGCTCGGGCGCGCCTGCTTCACGCGCGAGCGTGTCGCCGATCGACTTGAGCAAGCTCTGAATCCCGGCGCCCGTCTCGGCGCTCACGGTCACGCACGCAGCCGCGGACAGCTCCGCGCCTAACGCCGGCAGAGACGCGGCTGCGGCGCCGTCGAGGTCGCATTTTGTGCGCACGAGGATCAGCGAACCGGTGTCCCTGCTGCCGACATGCTCGAGAATGCGGCGTACGGCTACCACAACCTCCCGCAGCGACTGCGCGTCCTCGCCGCAACAGAGCACGATTGCCGCTCGACGCACGTACGACTCGCTTACTTCGATCCCGAGTCGCTCGACCAGGTCTGTCGACTGGCGCAGGCCCGCAGTGTCGACGAGTCGAATCGGCCAGGGCTCGGTGTCAACCACCGCCTCCAGCGCGTCTCTCGTCGTCCCCGGAACCGGCGTCACGATAGCTCGGCTCCGGCCCAACAGGGCGTTGAAGAGCGACGACTTTCCCACGTTGGGCTTACCTGCCAACACGACGAGCGCGCCTTCCCGAACGAGCTCACCGCCCTTCGCAGTCGCGAGTAGCTGGCCCAGTCTCCGCTCGAGGCCATCGAGTGCCGCCAACGTGCGCTCGGCAGGAATTGGCCCGTCGTCCTCCTCGGGAAAGTCGATGTCGTAGGCGATGAGCGCCTCGATTTCGATCACACTGTCACGGAGCGCGGCAATGCGCCGCGACAGCCCGCCGTCGAGTTGGTGCAACGCCACGCGCTGCGCGGCTCTCGACCCCGCGGCGATCAGATCCGCGGTCGCTTCCGCCTGCAAAATGTCGAGCTTGCCGTTCAAGAGCGCACGTCGCGTGAACTCCCCCGGCTCGGCGAGCCGTGCTCCCTCTGCAATCAGTGCCGCAATCACGGTCGTGGGCACCAGCACGCCGCCGTGCGTCGAGAATTCGACGCAGGGCTCGCCCGTGAACGAGGCCGGCGCGTCGTACCGGATCACGACGGCCTGATCCAAGGTGGCGCCCTCGGCGTCCCGTATTTCCGTGAGCGCTGCGCGTCGAGCTGCACTCGGCCATCGCCGACAGAGTCTGCGCCCGATTTCGTGGGCGCGCGGCCCGCTCAGCCTAACGATGCTGAGGGCGCCGCGGCCCAGTGGTGTCGCGGGTGCCACGATCGTGTCCGCCGCGCCCGGCATGGCCGCCGTGGGCGCGTCGCTTCCCATCATTGAGGCGGGCGTGGGTTCGTTTTGACGGGGGGGCCGGCCGACCCACTGATATCGCCGAATGCCCGATCCGCGGCACGCCGCCGCGGTTGCTCGCCGGCCTGCGTCCCTCGCCCCAGCTCGAGTGACTCGCCCGGTTCGAGAATGCGAACGGCAGCGCGTAGATGATGCGCCTCGAGTCGCTCGACGAGCCGATTGATCGCGTCGTGCGCCCGCGCCGTGACGTGATGAAAGGTTCCCCAGTGGTACGGCACGAAGACACGGCCGTTCAACCGCTCGAACAGAGTCAGCGCATCATCGTGCGTGAGATGGCCCCGGCGAAATCCCGTGCGCTTCCACCACGGCGCGTAGCCGATCGGCAAGAGCGCGACATCGAGCTGACGACCCGTCGCGCCCAGCCTCCCCTCCACCAGCTGATGCGTCTCGGGCATCAACGCGGTGTCGCCGGCAAAGAAGCAACTCTCCGTGCCACCATCGAGCAAATACATATTTGCCGCGCTTCGCCATCGGTCGAATCCGTAGCGGTTGCCGCGATGCGTTGCGACCGCGGCATGAATGGCGACATGCCCAACCGTCGTCACGCCGCCTGGCGCGAGATCCTCCGCGTAGTGATATCCGCGCCGTCGCAGCCAGCGGGCGATCACCGGCGGCGCAAAGAGGGGAATGTCGCGTGGCAGCGCGTCGAGCGAGGCAAACGAGAGATGGTCCGCGTGCGCGTGTGTGAGCAGCAGCGCGTCGAGTCGTGGCAGCTTATCGATGGGAATTCCCGGCGCCGTGACACGAGGGAGGAAGCCGCCGAGCCTACGATCGAAGTTGGGGTCGGTGAGGAGCCGAACGGCACCGATCTCGATCAGTAACGTCGCGTGTCCGATGTAGGTGACCTTCACCGGCCTCCTCCCCTGTGATGCCTACGTCGTTGCGCGGCGACCTCGCAGCGGTGGCGCTGGTGCTGGTGCCGCCGGCGCCGCCTTCATCCGCTCGCGCGTGAGCAGCCATTGCTGCGGTAATGCAGCCACGTTCTGCACGGCGTAATAGAGATTCAAGCCCGATGCGAAATTGAGGAGCACCATCGTCATGACCGCCGGCATCATGTAGCTCATCATTTTCGTTTGCGGATTCGGCGGCGCAGCGCGCATGCCGATCCACGAGAGCACGAACATCGATACGCCCATGAAGAGCGGCATGATGTACAAGGGATCGCGGAGGGATAGGTCGGGCAGCCACAGGAAGCTCACACCGCGGAATTCGATCGTGTTCTGGAAGACGAAGAACAGCGCGAACAGCACCGGCATTGGAAGAAGCATCGGCAAACAGCCCATGATCGGGCTGAACGGACTCATACCATGTTGCTGATAGAGCTTGACCAGGGCCTCGCGCTGCTTCTCCGGCTCGGTCTTGTAGCGCTTCTGAACCTCGGCGAGCTCGGGCTGGAGCCGCTGCATCTTGAGACTGGAACGCATCGCGCTCTGGTTGAGCGGCCAGAGCAGCAACCGCACTGTCACGCCGAAGATGATCAGCACCCAGCCGTACGACACGTTGAATGTCTGTCGCATCCAGAGGATGACGCGCATGCAGATCGTCGCGAACGGCTGCACGCCGGGAATCCAGCCGCCATATGGATTCACGTTCTCGAGGTCATGACCGACGGCTCGTAACTGCGTCCACGACTGCGGACCTGCGTAGAGATCAAACCCGAACCGCCCATCGCGGATCGGTTGAATCGCCGTAGCCGCGGCGACCGGCGCTTGCTTGCCGACGCGCGCGCCGCCTTGCATTCGAAGCGCGACGAACGACGACGCGGGCGTGGGCGCCACGAGCGCGATGAGAAAGTACTTGTTCCGCACTGCCACCCATTCCATCGGGCCGCTGTCGGTCCGCACGAACGCGGGATCGAGCTTTCCGAACGCGACGCTCTTCACGTCCTCGTGCTGCGCCTTGTAACCGTAGGCCAGATGGCGCTCGTCGTCGAGAGTATCTGCTTCCTGCGATCGCAATGTGGATGGCAGGTCGATGAGCAGCTGCGTCGGAGACGACGCGCCGGCCGCCGATCGGACCTCGCCGGAGACGTGAGCCAGATAGCCGTCATCAGCAAACTGATAACGAATCGTCACGGCGGGTGCGCCCGCGCTCGTGAACGAGATACCATTCGCGTCGCGGTTTGCGCGAAAGGTCACGGTGTCGAGCGCGATCGTATCGGCCGACTGAACCAGCCGGTAGCGGATAAGCGGCAGCGCCGTTGGGTTTGCCGCGAGTGTTGCTCTCGCCGCGCTTCGTTGACCCGCGCTGAGATTGGCATATGCGACGAGCTGTATCGACTTCGGCGCCGCCCCTGGTGTGGAGAAGACGTAGCGCGTCTTGGATGCATCGATGGACGTCGTGTCAGCCGGCGGGCGCGGTGGGGCCGTTGCTGACGACACCGCTGGCGACGGTGCGACCGGCAGCTGGCTCGGCGTTGCCGTCGGCGCCGGGATCGCCGGCACCGGAGCCGTCGCGATGGTATCGCGTGAGGCGGCCGGCGGCAGCGATGATCGGGCGCCGAAACCGCGAAAAATGAGCGGCGTCGCGACAATGACGAGTGCGCTGAGCAGCAGCGCCAAGAAGGTTCGTCTATCCATGCAAGCGAATCGCTCTCGTCCGGCCGTTAGGGAACGGGGTCATACCCGCCCGGCCGAAATGGGTGGCACCTGGCGATGCGACGAGCCGCCAGCCAGGATCCGCGCGCCGCGCCGTACTTGCTGATCGCCTCGATCGCGTACGCGGAGCAACTGGGAAAATAACGACAGGAAGACGGCAGCAGCTGACCGAGGCTGACCTGATAGCCGCGTACCGCCAGAATGAAGAGCGTTCGCACTGAGCTGACCTACGGGCTTTGCGGTTCGGCGGCTTCACCTGCACGACTTTCGCCAAGTCTGTCGTGAAGGAACTTCTGCAAGCGTTCGCGTAGAAGCTCGATCTCGTTACGCAGCTGATCGAAGTCGAGACGGTAGGCGCCGGGCTGCGCGCGAATGACGACGTCCACCGTCGCTTTGAGAACCACACCGCGCATCACGCCCAGGACCCGAAGGCGGCTGAGCTCTCGCAGGCGACGCTTGAGTCGGTTGCGCTCGACCGAGGAGTGGCCATGCTTCGGAACGATAAAGCCGATTCGAGACACCGCGCCGGTCGCACGAACGACCCTCATATCGAGGTTGGCGGTGCGAAGACGCTTACCGTCCCGCACCGTGGTGCGCAGGTCACTGCCGCGCGTCAGCCGATGCCGCCGCCCTAAGCGCTGGTCCGCGCGCGATGACGACTCAGGCGCCGGCGTACTTCGACGGGAGCTGCACTGTGAGGCGCTTGCGTCCCTTCTTTCGACGTCGGCTGAGTACTTCGCGGCCCCACTTGGTCGACATTCGCTCGCGAAAGCCGTGCGTGCGAATGCGTCTCTTGTTCCGGGGACGATAGGTGGGCTTGCCCATGACTACTCCAAGATACTGTAGAATTTTAGGCGCAGACCGCTAAAGCTATCTGGCGCACGGACATTGGGTCAAGCCGCCGCCTGAGGGGAAAATCGCATCGCGAGAAGTGCTTTGTAGGGCGATTGCAATTTTGGATCGGCCGGTCTAGCTTCGCTCCCCCTCTCGGGTTTTCCACATCGCAGCCATGACCCTCACCCCGCAGGAAACCTGGTCGCGTCTCCTCGAGCGAGCACGCCGGGAATTGCCGGACCAGACATTCAGAACCTGGCTCGAGCCAACCGAGCCGCTGGCCCTGGACGGGGGAACGATATACGTCGGTGCGCCTGACCAGTTCGCCGCCGACTGGAATGAGTCGAAGCATGCAGAGCTCCTTGCGAGCTTGGCTCCCGTGGCGCTCGGCCATCCGCTGTCTGTCGTCTTTCGCGTCAACGAAGAGCGCAAGGCACGACCGCAGATGGACCTGTTCGTAGCCCCACCTCCCGCGCAAAAAGAGCCGGGCACGGGGCAGGACCGCAGCAGCTACACGCCACCACTGAGCGAGCGCTACACGTTCAGGTACTTCGTGATCGGCAAGTCGAACGAGCTCGCGGCCGCCGCCGCACACGCCGTCGCTCAGGCCCCGGCTCGCGTCTACAATCCGCTCTTTATCTACGGCGACACCGGCGTCGGAAAGACGCATCTGATGCAGGCGATCGCGCACGAGCTCCTCGCCCGCAAACCGGACACTCGCATCACTTTCATCGGCACCGAGCAGTTCACGAACGAGCTCGTCGGTTCGATCCAGAATCGAACGACGCAGCAGTTCCGCCGTCGCTTTCGTGAAACCGATCTTCTGCTCGTGGATGACGTGCAATTCCTGAAGGGCAAGGAGGCGACCCAGGAAGAGTTCTTCCACACCTTCAACGCCCTCTACGAGGCGGGCCGCCAGATCGTTCTCACAAGTGATCGCCCGCCGAAGGAGATTCCTGGACTCGAGGCGCGTCTCGTCAGCCGCTTCGAATGGGGGATGGTCGCGGACGTCGAGCTCCCGGATCTGGAACATCGCATCGCCATATTGCGGCAGAAAGCCGAGCTCGACCACCTGGAAACGACGATGCCTGAGGACGTGATCCGGTTCATCGCCGAGAATGTGCGGTCGAACGTGCGAGAGCTCGAGGGGTCGATCATCAAGCTTCTGGCGTACGCCTCGCTGAAGCACCGCGAGATCACGGTCGACCTCGCGCGTGAAGCGTTGCGCGACAAGCTGCGTGGCGCCGAGGCGGGTGGCACCTCCGGGAGCTCCCTAACGACGCAAGTGATCCAGGACGCTGTTGCCCGCGAATGGGGCGTCACAGCGGAAGGCCTTCGATCGAAGACGCGCACGAAGACCCTCACCGTACCGCGTCAGGTCGCGATGTACCTCATGCGCGAGCTACTCGGCATGCAGCTCGTGGAAATTGGCACCACGTTCGGCGGCCGCGATCATTCAACGGTCATTCACAGCCTTGAACGCGTCGGGGAGATGGTCGCTGAAGATCCGGGCTTCGGGGAGCGCGTCAAACGGCTCCATACCGCACTGGAAAAGTTGCGCAGCTAATGGGGAAAAGCCGACGCTCGTCCACAATGGGGCGGCGTTCTCCCCACCGTTCTGGATGGAATACTTCGACCCACGGATATTCACACGGCTCGCCTATACGCGAAGCGGTTGAGATGATGTAAGTTGCAGCCGCTTTCCACATGCTCCACATCTCTACTACGGCTGCTAGAATATCTCTCTCTTTAAGGTCTAGTGCAGTTCCGTCGGATTTGCACATCAGAGGAGCGGTGATGCGGTTTACGATCTCCCGTGAAAAGCTGCAGGAGGGTCTTACCGCGGTAACGGCCACGATTCCGGCGAAGACCACGCTCCCCGTGCTCGCCAATATCCTCGTCGAGACGACCGAACGCGGCATTCGTCTGTCGGGGACAGATCTCGATATCGCTGTGAGCACCGAGGTCGCCGCCGATGTCGAAGCGATGGGTGCGATCACCATTCCGGCGAAGAAGTTGAGCGAGATCGCGCGAGAGCTGCCGCCATCGCCCGTGAAGATTGCGGCCGCAGGCGAGCAACGCGTGACGCTCGATTGTGGTCGCTCGCACTTCAAGATCCTCGGCCTTCCCAAAGACGAGTTCCCGTCGTTTCCGGCCGTGCGCTTCAGCGAAAGCTGGCGCATTCGTTCCGGAGAGCTGCAGAAGCTCATTTCGCACACGTCGTTCGCCGTCTCGACGGAAGAGAGCAGACCGATTCTCAACGGCGTGCTCTGGGAGCTTCGTCCAGACATGATGCGAATGGTCGCGACTAACGGACATCGCCTCGCGAAGATGGAGCTGCCCATCAAGACGGCGGGCGCACCATCGAGTGATCTGATCGTCCCACCCAAGGCGCTGGAGCAAGTCCGGCGTCTTTTTCCTGAGGACGAGGAGCTGGAGATTGCCCGCGGGGAGAATCACCTTGGCTTCCGCTCTCCATTCACGTCGGTCTTCACGCGGCTGATCGAAGGACCGTACCCTCCGTACGATCAGGTGATTCCCCGGGACAACAACCGCATTGCGATCGCCGATCGTGCCGCCTTGATGAGTGCGTTGCGGCGCATGTCGGTCATTGCGTCGGATCAGACGCACCGGATCCGGCTCTCGTTCAATGCCGCGCTCGTGCGATTCAGCGTGCAGACGCCGGATCTCGGCGAGGCGACCGACGAGCTCCCGATTCGTTTCACCGGTGATCCACTCGACATCGGATTCAACGCGAATTATCTGCTCGAGATTCTGCGCTATATCCCGACGGAGGAAGTGAAGCTCACGTTCAAGGCGCCCGAACGCGCGTCGACGCTGGAGCCGGAGGGATGGTCCGATCCGGCGAGTTACCTCTGCCTCGTTATGCCGCTGCGGCTACTCGACTAGAAGCGACAATGGCGAGAGGAGGAGCAAGCGCAACGCGGGAGCGCCAGAGCCAGGGCGAACGGAACGCGGGGTGCTAAGGGAATCAGCTTAGCACCCCGCGTTTCGTGCATGGCCTGTAAGCCGGGTTCTGTCGAGCGCTAACGCGCCCTGACGGTCATTCCTCTCGGAGCACGATCGCTCGTGCCCTCCAGCAGCCTACCCGCAGTGTCCTGATCGAGGTGGGCGCCTCTCACTGCCTATTTGGCCTTGCTCCGACTGGGGTTTACCCTGCCACGACTGTTGCCAGTCGCGCGGTGGGCTCTTACCCCACCTTTTCACCCTTGCCCGCGCGAGATCGCTCTCGCACGTCGGCGGTGTCTTTTCTGTGGCACTGTCCGTCGCAGCAGCGCGCGATGCCACTGCTGCGCCCAGGCGTTACCTGGCAGTCTGCCCATGGAGCCCGGACTTTCCTCGGCGGAAGGTGACGAACACCTCCGACGCGACCGTCCAGCCATGCATGTCACTCCATTATCACAAGAGACTCGGCGGCATTCGCCCCGGGCGTCTTGCTGTCTCGAAAGGTAATCCAAAGACAGCTGTCGGCCAACTGGATCCACCAGCAATTCGTTTCGACCCGCATCGTTAGGTTTCGCGTGGGATGCCCAACGAGGCGCATGACGCGGCCGTGACTTGCCCGCGTTAGGATCGCTGACCCTTGCCGACGCCGGCGCTCTTCACCGCCGATCCACCGAGGCCGCGCCCATGCTCGAGCGATCTCTCACTCCGACCCTTGCCGCCGTCTCCACCGTGCTCACGCCTGCGGAGCGTCTTCGCGTCGACGCCGCCGGCGAAGGTTCATATCAAGCCTTGCACCGCGACAGCGTCGATGACGTCGTCAAGGATATCAAAGCCAACCGCGCGTCGGCCGCGCTGGTCTCCGTCGCACGCTGCGATCAATCGGCGCGCGCGGGTGTCGAGATGATGGTGCGTGAGTTCCCGCGCGTTCCAACGGTCGCGTTGCTGTCGCAGATCGAGCCCGGTACCCCGCGACAGATGCTCCTGCTCGGCCAGAGCGGCGTCCGGCAGCTCGTCGACGTGCGCGAGCCCGCGGGCTGGCGCGAGCTACGCACGCTGCTCATTGGAACGCAGGTCGACAACATGCAACGCCGGGCGTTGAGCGAGCTCGCCGTCGACTTGACGGGAGCAAGTCACGACTGCTGGCGTTTTTTCGAGGCCTTGTTCACTGCGCCACCGCACGTGATCACGGTGCGCTCGTTTTCGCACTACCTCGGTGTCTTGCCGAGCACGCTCATGAGCAGATTCTTTCGCGCGCGCCTTCCGGCGCCGAAGCGCTATCTCGCCGTCGCCCGACTCGTGCGTGCCGCGCGTCTTTTCGAAAACCCGGGCTTCTCCGTCGCGAACATCGCCAACCATCTCGACTATTCGTCGCCGCAGAGCTTCGGCCGCCACGTGCGGTCGGTGCTCGGCATGACGGCCGTGCAGTTTCGTCGCCGTTACGATGGCGCGACCATGCTCCTGCACTTCCGCGAGGCGCTGGTGCTTCCCTACGCCGACGCGCTTCGCCGTCTCAAGCCGTTGTCAGTGAACGCACGGGCGCATTCACGAGAGACGCTGCCCTGACCCGCTCGCGGCCCTCGGCGCTGCTGTCGTTAGGCGATGGCACGGCGGCGAGAGCCGGTCCGGTCGTGGGTGGCGACACGGTAAAGCGTCCCGTCGACCGACGGAGACGCTCTGCCAGCAGCGCGAGGCTGCGCGACGTATCGGCCAACCCCTCGAGCGCGCGCATCTGCCGCGTGGCGGCGTCGGACGCGTCCCGCGCCTGCACCGCGGCTTCGTCCGATACACCCTCGACGCCGTCGATCATCTCCGCCAGCTGATGCATCGTCGTGCTCTGTTCGCGTGACACGGTGGTGACGTCGGCGATGAGCTCCGCGATGCGACCGATGCCGGTCAGCAACGTGCTGAGGGCGGTGTTCGCTTCGCTGGCGATCTCACCGACCCCGTGCACCTCGCGCTCGCCCTCGGTCATCGACTGCACCGCGATGGCGATGTTCTCCCGAACGTCCGCGATGGTTGCCGCAATCTCCTTGGCCGCACGCCCGCTCTCTTCCGCCAGCTTTCTGACCTCCTCGGCCACGACGGCGAAACCACGTCCATGTTCGCCGGCGCGCGCTGCCTCGATCGCGGCGTTGAGCGCGAGCAGATTTGTCTGTCGCGCGATGCGCGACACCGCCTCCACGAAATCGCCAACACGCTCCGACGCGACCCCCAAGCCGCTCACGGTTCCTGAGGCCCTGCGGACGCGTTCACCGATGGCGATCAACGTGTCCGACGCGCGCACTACCGCGTCTCGACTTCGCTGGGCCGTGTCCACGAGAACTACCGCATCCTGTTCGGCCTCCTCGGCGCGAATGCGCAATCGGTCAGCGGCGGCGAGCACTTCCGCCGTCTTCTCCTTTCCCGTCGTCGCGTACGCGCGCTGGCGTTCGATCTGAGCCGTGAGGCTTTGTGCGGTGTTGGCGAAGCCAGTGCCTGCTGCGTTAAGCCCGTGGGTCGCGCCTGCAAGCTGCTCTGCTACCGCCGCCACCTCTTCGGCCTCGCGCTGCATCGCGCCGATAAGGGCTCCCAGTTGCTCGAGCATCCGATTGAAGCTGCGCTGCAGGAATCCCAGCTCGTCCGCATAACGACTCTCCGCCCGCGCGGCGAGATTACCGAGCTCCGCATCGCTGATGTGCTCGCGTGTCGTGCGAATGCGTCGGATGAGCTTCGAGGCGATTGGGACGATCTGCCATGAGATCACCAGCAGAAGGCCACCGGCCGCCGCCGTCCAGAGTGGCCGCGTCGTGACAGTCGGATTCATGAACGCGAACAACCAACTCGAGCCCAGATACGCCGCTGTCGACAGGATGGCCGTGTACTGGCCGAGCGACCGCCCGCGATCGAACGAGTACGGAACGACGATCAGGAAGTAGAGCACGACCAGCGCTTCGTTGCCGAACGACATCACCACCGTGCTCACGAGAAACACATCCAGCGTCGCGAACGCATAACGATGCCACGGACGGTGGGTCTCCGCCCGGGTCGTGAATCGCGTCAGGAGGAAATTCACGATCATGATGCCGAGCGTCACGCTGATCGCGACGATGGGCCGCGCCTCGCTCACGTGGAGAAACGCCGCGACGATCGCGGCCGCCCCGAGGATGACGGTCGCACGGAACCGGCGGCGTGAGCCGAGCCGGAACGTTACGAGATCCTTCTCGTGCTCCTCGTCTTCGCGGAACCGCTGAATTTGATCAGGCAGCTGCTGCATCGCACACTCTCGGTCTCGATCCGGTCATCCCCCCGATTGGGACGCAGCCGCCGGTCAGAAGTCACCGACAAGGCCGACGAGGACGGAGATCGACCATTCGTCGGTCACGCGCCCACGGCGAGGATCTCGGTCGCCGTCACGAGGCTGACCACGGGAAGGCCAAGCCCCTCGAGCGATTCCCGCCCCCCCTCGTTGCGGTCGACGAGGGCGAGGACGCCGAGGACCGTTCCTCCAGCCGCGCGTACTGCCTCGACCGCGCGTACCGCGGACGATCCCGTCGTGATCACATCCTCGACGATCACAACGCGATCGCCAGCCGCGAAAGGGCCTTCGATGAGCTTGCCCGTGCCGTGTGCTTTCGCTTCCTTCCGTACCGTGAACGCGCGAATCGGCGACGCCGTTTGGGCGCTCGCGTAGCTAATCGCATAGGCGATTGGATCCGCGCCGAGTGTCAGCCCGCCAACCGAATCTGCTGCCCACTGTGCATTTCGTATTGCGTCGAGCCCGAGTGGGCCGATGAGTGACAATCCCTCCGGGCTCATTGTGGTCAGCCGCGCGTCGATGTATAACGACGATTGTTTCCCCGATGCGAGGGTGAAGGACCCGCGGCGCGCCGATCTGCTGGCGAGCAGCGAAGCGAGCGTCTGTTTATCGTGTGCGAACATGCGATTGGTGGCGAGAGCCGACGCCTTCGTTGTCGCGACCAATTAACCGAGGACGGCCCAAAGAGTGAATACGTCTTCATCCTCGTTGGCGCGCGCTGGCGTTGGGATGTTCTCGATCGTGCTGGGGCTGGTCCTCCTGCTGATGGTCGGTGCGCTCGTCACAGCGGACCGGGCTCTCTCGGCGGCAAGTGGTGAAGCCGCCGCTGTCGATGCGCTCGAGTCGTCGCGGCTGTTGGAGCAGGTCGTCGCTGAACAGATCGCGGCGATGAACGTTCTTCGTGCGCCTCTCGCGCGGCCGGGCGATCGGCCGCAGCTAGAGCGCCTGGCGGCGTCGTACCGCGAGGGCGAGCCGGGGCTTCGCGATCTGGCGATCATCGATTCTGAGGCCCGCGTGCTCCTCAGCGCTCCGTCTGCTGGTGCCATCCCGGCGCCCGTCGGAAGCGAGGCCACGCTGACGGCGGGCCCGGATAGCACCGTCATTCTGGCCGTTCCGCTATCGAGCGAGGGCCGTTCGTTAGGCGCGGTTGTCGCCCGATTCGACGCCCGCCGGCTGTTCGACACGGCTCTCGACACCACCCCCGAAACCCGCGCCGGTCTCGTGCTCGCCTCGGGGCGCGACACGGTGCTCGCGGTCGGGCCACGAAGCCAGTCGAGGAGCCTCACCTGGCGCAGCGCTCCCGTGCGTCTTCCCGGTGCGGCCTGGTCCCTCTCCGTCGGTCACGCACAACGCAGCCAGATTCTTCGCATCACCCTCTGGACACTCGGCTTGATTGCCATGCTGGTTTTCGGTGGCGGAATGCTGCGCGAGCGACGCCAGGCGCTACGCGTCGCCGAGCGATCAGCGGAGCTGGAGCGCTTGTCGAGCGAGCTACTCCGGGCCAACCGGATGAAGAGCGAGTTTCTCGCGAATGTTTCTCATGAGTTGCGAACCCCCCTCAACGCAATTGTCGGATTCGTCGACCTCCTGCGCGATGGCGTGTACGGGGAGCTCTCGCCGCGCCAGGCTCCGCCGGTCGAGCGCATCGCCGCTTCTGCGACGCACTTGCGCCACCTTGTCGACCAGGTCCTTGATATTGCCAAGATCGCAGCGGGCCGTCTGGAGGTGCACGCCGAAACGATCGTTCTTCGACCCTTCGTGCTGAACGTCGTGAGCGAACTCGAGCCCCTCATCACGGAACGCGGCCTGAATCTGTCGATCGCGGTCGGTGCGTCGCTCCCCCGCGTTCGCACCGACCCAACGCATCTTCGGCAGATTCTCGTCAACCTGATTGGCAACGCGATCAAGTACACTCCGGCCGGTGGCATCGCCGTGCGAGGAAAGCTCACGGGTCTGCCCGCTGCTGCCAATGGTCGCACCACGGCTCCAGAAGACTCCGCCCTCCTCAATCGCTCGCCGGACCGGCGAAAAACGTGGATCGCACTTCAGGTGATCGATACGGGAATCGGCATCTCCCCCAGCGATCAGGAGCGCATCTTCGACGAGTTCGAGCAGGTGAATGCTGGTCCACGCAGCGACTCGATGGAGCGCGGAACGGGACTTGGACTCGCGATTTCGCGCCGGCTCGCCCGGCTCCTCGGCGGTGAGATCTCTGTGGAGAGCCAGGCTGGAAAGGGCTCGACATTCACGATCTGGCTTCCCGTGAGCCCAGCGGACATCCCACTCGTGCTGACGGAACAGCCAGAGGCGCCCCAACGCGCAGCCGTATGACGGCGTCAGCGAGACTGTTTACTTCTTTCTAAACAGAGATTTCATCCGAGCCAGGAGGCCCTCGTCGTCCTCATCCTCCTGTGGGTTCGAGAGCGCATTGGAGAGTTCCGTCGCGAATGACACCGTGTCCGTATACCGCTTGCCCGGTTCCTTGCTCAGCGCGCGCATAACGACTGACTCGACCGATGACGAGAACCGCAGTCCCGGTCGGGCCTGATTCAAGGGAATGGGCGGCTGCGAGAGGAGTTGAGAAAACATCTCGCGCGGCGTTTTCGCCGTGAACGGCAGGCAGCCCGTGAGCAGGAAATACGCGATCGTCGCGAGGCTATACTGATCGGCCGCCGGCCCAACCAGCTCGCCGGAGAGTGCCTCCGGCGCCACGTACATCAATGTTCCGACGAAGAACCCGGCACGCGTGAGCCGCTCTTCAGGTGCCATGTCGGTATCTGTGGCAATCCCGAAGTCCAGCAGCTTCACCTGCCGGGTTGCCGGATTGTACATCACGTTTTCCGGCTTGAGGTCGCGGTGAACGATCCCAACCGCGTGCGCGGCTTGAACGGCGTCCGCGATCTGAGTGACGATCGCGGCGACCTCGTCGGGCGGGAGCGGTCCCTGCCGCTTGGCGTACTTTTCGAGAAGCTCGCCGTCCGCCCATTCGATGGCGAGGAAGTGCATTCCGGACGACGCTTCCCCGATCTCGATCGTGCGCACCACGTTGGGGTGCTTCACCCGTTCGCCGTAGCGCGCTTCGCGAACGAAGCGGGCTACGGCGGTGCGATCCTGCCGCAGCTTTTCGCGCAGAACTTTCACGGCGACGGTGCCGTGGGCGGCGTGTTGGGCCTTGAAAACCGCCGACGTCCCGCCTTCGCCGATCTCACTCTGCAGGGTGTAGCCGGCGATGACTTGGCCGACGAGGTTTTCGCGAGGCACGCGGCGAACCTAATGTTGCCTCTAGAGCAGGGCAAGCGACGTCACGGTGCTTCGGTCGACGGCTCGGTCCGGCAACGAGCGTTCGTCGCCTTACCGACGCATCGCCTAACGACGGAGGCCTCCGACGTGGGCCGCCGAAGCCGGTCATCGTCGGCCGAGGCGGTCTCGCATCTTGAGCGTCGAACCTAACCCGCAGCGACGACACGACTTGACAAAAGGACCCCCCAAGCCTATATAGGGCCCCGCAAGTCGGCTGACTTGCCCGGCACCACGCAGTGCAGGATCGATTCACCTCGTAGGAGGCAGCCCGAATGGCTAGAGGGAAGGTGAAATGGTTCAATGATGCGAAAGGTTACGGCTTCATTGAACAAGAGGGCGGCGAAGATGTGTTTGTTCACTTCTCCGCAATTCAGATGGACGGGTTCAAGACGCTTGCCGAAGGCCAGGAAGTCGAGTTCGAGATTCGGACCGGAGACAAAGGGCTGCACGCCGCGAACGTAACTCGCGTCTGATCCGCCACGCCTCCGAGGCGCGTTCCTGCTACCGCCTGCCGCGACACACGGCAGGCGGTGCTGCATTCAGGGACTCGAGTTTGAGCATTAGCTTCCGGGGGTGAGACCGACGGCACCACCTCGACGTCGGCTCCGATCTTCGGTCTCCCTCAATTCGTACCGTGTCCGCACCGTCCACCACAATCGAGACGACCGCCGTCGCACCCCCAGCCGCGCCCCGGCTGTTCCTCGTCGACGGTTATGCGCTGATCTACCGCGCCTTTTTTGCCCTCATCTCGAGGCCACTCACCACCAGTCACGGCGAGAACACCTCCGCCGCCTGGGGAATTGTGAACTTTCTCAACCGGCTGCTCACGGCACACAAGCCGGAGTATCTCGGCTGGGTGCATGACTCGGGGCTCTCCTTTCGCCACGAGACGTACCCCGGATACAAGGCGACCCGCGAGAAGCTCACCGACGAGCTCCAGTCCGACTTCGATCGTGGGATGGAGCGCATCTGTCAGCTGCTCGAGGCGTACCGTGTACCCATCATCGCCGTTCGAGGCTACGAGGCCGACGACGTGATTGGCACGTTGGCTGGGAAGGCCGTGGCAGCAGGAATGAACGTTGTCGTCGTTTCTGGCGACAAGGACTTCCAGCAACTCGTCAGGCCTGGCGTCTGGCTGTTGAACCCGGGACGCGGCGGTCCGGCGAGCGTCGAGGAGCAATGGGTCGGCGTGGAGAACGGAAGCGACCGTCTCGGCGTGTCGCCGGCGCTGGTTACCGACTATCTCGCTCTGGTCGGCGACAGCTCCGATAACGTGCCCGGAGTGCGCGGCATCGGTGAGAAGACCGCTCAGGAGCTGGTGAACAGTTACGGCTCGCTCGACAACATTCTCGCCCACGTCACGGAGATTACCAAGAAGCGTCCGCGCGAGGCCCTGCTGGAACAGGCCGACGCGGCTCGGCTCAGCAAACAGCTCGTCACCATTCGGGACGACGTCGACGTGGCGCTCGATCTCGAGAAGATGCGGATCACGGAGCCGGATCGTGAGCGACTTCGATCACTCTTTGTCGAGCTCGAGTTTCACACCCTTGCCAAGGACATCGCCGCACCGGCCGCCCCGGAGGCGGCGCAAGAGCGGCCCGTTACGACCTACGTCACTGTCGACAGCCTTTCCATGCTGCAGAAGACGATCGCGCGGGCTCGGAAGGCACCCCACATCGCACTCGACACCCAGGTCGTCATCGATGCCGCGTCGCCGACGGAGCTGGATCCGTTGCGTGCGACTCTCGTCGGCATGTCGATCGCCGTCGGTCCCGGCGAGGCGTACTACCTCTCGTTCGGCCATCGCGAATGGGAGGAGCCGCAGGGGACCCTCGCGTTAGGCGACGTGACCGGTGAGCTCGGCGCGGAGGAGAAGCCCGACGACGGAACCGCGGCGAAGAGGAAGCCGGCCCGAAAGCGAGCCGTTGTGAAGCCGGAGCCGTCGAGCATCGCAGCCCGCCTTCTGTCGAGCGCCGGACGCCAACGCGTTCGCAACCTGCCGCCGATCTCGGATCCCGGTATGGCGCCGCTTCGCGCGCTGCTCGAGGATCCAACCATCTCGAAGACGCTGCAGAACGCCAAGTTCGATCTGCTCGCGCTTCGCGGAGCCGGAATCGAGCTACGCGGTCTCGACTTCGACACGATGGTCGCGAGCTACGTGCTCGATCCGGGTCGGCGCTCCCACGGTCTCGACTTGCTCGCGCTCGAGTTCCTCGGTCACAAGATGACGACCTTCGCGGAGCTGTGTGGGCGCGGCAAGGAAATGATCCCCTACGACCAGATACCCGTCGAATGCGCGCGGGACTACTCCTGTGAGGATGCCGACTTCACCTGGCAGCTGCGCGGGCTCTTCGAGCCGCAGATGGAAGCGCTCCAGCTCGCACGGCTCTTTCGGGACGTCGAGATGCCGCTCGTCTCCGTTCTCGCCGAGATGGAGTGGACGGGTGTCGCGATCGACGTCGCCTGGTTTCACGCGCTCAAGGAGCGCTTCGAGCGCGAGCGGCGCCGCGTAGAGCAGGAGATCTATGCCGAAGCGGGACAGGAGTTCAACATCAACTCGAATCCGAAGCTTCGCGAGGTTCTCTTCGACACACTCGGGTTGCCGGTCCTCAAGAAAACGTCGACTGGCCCGTCGACCGATGCCAGTGTGCTTCAGCAGCTGGCGGATGAAGGGCACACGCTGCCATCGCTGCTCATGGAATATCGAGAGCTCG
>Ga0308175_100000565_pt1 | contig 25250 bp, 26 predicted proteins | sample PhyCR1_3_FD_203893 | JGI IMG/M metagenome (GOLD analysis project Ga0308175, IMG submission 203893) | Soil microbial communities from UC Gill Tract Community Farm, Albany, California, United States - DLSLS.C.R1 | ecosystem: Environmental > Terrestrial > Soil > Agricultural land | place: USA...
AACATTACCCGGAGATTGTGAAGCGATCCCCGAATGCCAAAATCTTCGACCTGCGGCTGGACGACCGCATTACGGTGAAGGACTAGAAAGACCCATGGGAGCAGTAAAGCCAATGTATGCCGTCGGTATCGATACCGGGAGCCGGTACACCCGGGTCGTGATCTGCGCATACGAAAACGGCCGGATCCGTTTTCTGGGTGCCGGCGTGGCCGAATCGCAGGGCTGGCTGAAAGGCCGCATCGCCGATCAGAACGCGGTTGCGGACAGTGTGCTTGCCGCGCTGCGGGCGGCAGAACAGTCCGCCGGCGGGGTCTCGGTGGAATCCGCGGTGGTGGGAATGGGCGGTCCGACGACCCGCGGGCACAGCGGCCGCGGCGTGTTGGAACTCGGGTACGTGCGGGAGATCGATCGCCGCGACGTCACGCGCGTGGTGGACCGCGCATCGCGCGTGCAACTGATGGAGGACCGCATGGTCCTGCAGTTGTTCCCGCAGGATTTCGTGGTGGACGATCACCCCGGACATCGCGATCCCCGCCGCATGCTCGCTTCGCGGCTGGAAATCAATGTTCACCTGGTGACGTGCTCGGTGCAGGAGCACAATTCCCTGGTGGGTGCGGTTAACCAGGCGCATCTCACCGTGGAAGAAACGGTGTTCGAGGCTCTTGCGGCGTGCTATGCCACGGTGCTGCCCGAAGGCCGCCGTGAGGGGATCGCGGTGGTCGATATCGGCGCGCAAAGTTCCGAGCTGGTGATCTATTACGGCGACGCCATGCACCTGGCATCGGCGATTCCGATCTGCGGCGACCACTTCACTCGAGATCTGGCGCAGGCGCTGCACTTGAGCTTCGACGAAGCGGAGACTGTCAAGATGGCGTACGGCTCCGCGATCTCGTCGGATGTGCCCGAGAACGTCTACATCGAACTGCCGACTCCCGAAGACCGGCAGCGCCGCGATGCGCCGCGACGGCTGGTGGCGCGTATTCTGGAGGCGCGCGCGGTGGAACTGTTCAAGTATGTGCGCAACGAATTCGCCCGCGTGGGCATGGACCGGGCGCTCATCGGCGGAGTGTTTCTGACCGGGTCCGGGTCGAAGCTGCCCGGCCTGTGCGACGCCGCCGAAAACGTCCTGGAATGTCAGACACGATTCGGATGGACGGAAGGAATTCAAAGCTGGCCGCCGGAGCTGAACGATCCGGAATGGTCCACCGTGGCGGGGTTGGCGATGTATTCGGCCAAACTCAAACAGCAGTTGCAGTTTCAGAAGGACAACTCCAGTTGGCTGGGCAAGATGTTGAAGTAAGGAGGCGAACGTGGGCATCATTGACGCGGACATGGACGACTTGAAGTACGAAATCGAAGACGAAGCGCGCCAGGGGACGCGCATCAAAGTCATCGGCGTGGGCGGCGGCGGATGCAACGCAGTCGCGCGTATGGTGGCGGAAGGACTCCCGGGCGTGGAGTTCTATGCGATGAACACGGACGCACAGGCTCTCTCCGCGTGCCACGTGCCCAATAAGCTGCAACTCGGCGCAAAGATCACCAACGGCCTCGGCGCCGGCGCCAATTCCGATATCGGGCGGCAGGCGGCGCTCGAGAATACCGACTGCATCGTGGAGTTGCTGCAGGGCGCCGATATGGTCTTCGTCACCGCGGGCATGGGCGGCGGCACTGGAACCGGCGCGGCTCCCGTGATCGCGTCACTGGCGAAAGAATTGGACGCTCTGACCATCGCGGTGGTGACCAAGCCGTTCAGTTTCGAAGGTCCTCGCAAGATGAAGCTTGCTCAAGAGGGACTGGCGCGGCTTGCCTCCACGGTGGACACCGTGATCGCTATTCCCAATGACCGGTTGCTCAGCCTGGTGCCGCGCGGCACCAGTTTCTTCGACTCGTTCAAGGTCGCCGACGACCTGTTACGGCAGGCGGTGCAAGGCATTAGCGACATCATCATCACGCCCGGCATGATCAACCGCGACTTCGCGGACGTGAAGGCCACCATGGTGGGGATGGGTTACGCCATGCTCGGGACCGCCATCGCGCACGGCGAAGGTGCCGCGGTGGAAGCGGCGAAGCAGGCGATCAGTTGCCCGCTGCTGGAGGATTCGCGCATCGCCGGCTCGCGTGGCGTGCTGATCAACATCACCGGATCCAGCCAACTTGGACTGCACGAGGTACACGAGGCCTGTACCATCATCCGCGAGGCCGCGCAATGCGACGAGGTGCAGATCAACTTCGGCGTCATCCTCAACGAGTCCATGGCGGATGCAGTCAAAATCACGGTGATTGCGACAGGGTTCGCGCCGCCCAGCACAGTGGTGAGTCCGGTCCGCGGCCCGGTGATTCCGGTGGTGCGGGTGCAGGCTCCACCCGAGCCGGAACCGGTTCACGAAGAAGAGTACGCCGCCGCGCCGCCGGAGCCGGAACCCGCGGCTCCCCAGGTTGACCCGGAGCCGATCCTGGATCTGGACGATTTGGATACGCCCGCTTACCTGCGCCAGGGCACGCTGTTGAACTAGACCCGCTTCGCACGCGACAGGCCGGCGGCCCCGTAGTTACCGGATCGTGGAGAGCTCGATTCCGCTAATCCATGCTGCCGGCCTGGCGATGGAGGCGCCGGTGTCGTAGTAACGCACTTCGCCGCGGCCTTCGTCCGCGACCTCCGCGGCAACCTTCGCGGCCAACACTTCCGACCCGTCCACTATGCGCACTCGCGGGCCCACGATCTTCTGAATCGTGGCCCGCAGCAGAGGAAAGTGCGTGCAGCCCAGCAGTAGCGTATCCACTCGCGGCATATCGCGAAGGTAATGGCGGATCAATGCCTCGGCATCCGGCGAGCGCTCCTCGGCGGCATGTACCAGCCCCGGGCAGGCTTGAGCCCACACCCGAGACCCCCGTGCCGCGAGCTTTCTCTGAAAGATCCCGCTGGCGATGGTCGCCTGCGTGCCGATTACCGCGATCCGGCCGGAATAAGTTGCGCGTGTCGCTGCGTCCACGCCGGCGTCCACCATCCCCCACACCGGCACGCGGCATATGAGCCGCAACCCGGGAAGCGCGACCGCCGACGCGGTGTTGCAGGCAATCACGATTTGCTCCACTTCCAGGTCGCAGAGGAAGTCCGCCATCTGCGCCGCAAACCGCCGGATCTGCTCGGGTTCGCGGCCGCCGTAGGGCAGGTGCGCGCGATCCGCGGCGTACACAAAATCGCAATGGGGCATGCGTTTCCGCAGCGCGTCCAATACGGTCAAGCCGCCGATTCCGGAATCGAAGATGCCAATCACGGTACGCTCAAGTGCACGCGGTGTGCCATGCGATAATTGGGATTCTCATGAAAGCACGTGTCTTCGTCACTTTGAAGTCCACCGTCCTGGATCCCCAGGGCCAGACCGTCCGCTCCGCATTGAACGGACTCGGTCATACTTCGATTGAAGCGGTGCGGCAGGGCAAGTACTTCGAGATTGGTCTGTCGGATGGTCTGACGCGAGAGGCCGCCCTCCGCGAAGTGGAAACCATTGCGCACGACGTCCTCGCCAATCCCGTGATCGAAGAGTACCGGATAGAAGTACTGGACTGAACCATCCTCCCGAAGCCCTTCCGTCGCCGCCCCTATAATGAATGGATATGTGCGGCATAGTTGGATACATCGGATCCCATCGAGCGGTTCCCATCATTTTGGAAGGGCTCAAGCGGCTGGAGTATCGCGGCTATGATTCAGCCGGGCTCGCCGTGTATGGCGATGACGATCAGTTGGTGGTGCGCCGCGCACAGGGTAAGCTGCGCAACCTGGAAGAGTCCATTCGATTGAACCCGGTGGATGGCAGCTTCGGAATCGGCCACACACGATGGGCGACGCACGGCCGTCCCACCGAGGAAAACGCCCACCCGCATCGCGATTGCAATGGCGATCTCGTAGTAGTCCACAACGGCATCGTGGAGAACTACCTGGTGCTCAAAGAGCAACTCCAGGTGGAAGGCCACGTTTTCAAGACCGAAACAGACACTGAAATCATTGCGCACCTGATTGAAAAGCACTTCGAGCATAACCTGGAAGATGCTGTCCGCGCCGCCGTGAAACAGTTGACGGGCGTGTTCGCCCTGGTGGTCATCTCGCGCACCGATCCGCACAAAATCGTGGCCGCGCGCAACGGCCCTCCGGTCGTGATCGGAATTGGGGACAACGAGTATTTTGTTGCCAGCGATGTGCCGGCGATTCTCTCGCATACGCAGGATATGTTCTTCCTTGCCGACGGCGATCTGGCAATCCTCACACCCGAAGGCGTCCGGCTGACCGACTTCGACGGCCGCCCCGTCCAGCGTCAGGTACAGCGCATCCTTTGGAATCCGATTGAAGCGGAAAAGGGCGGCTATCAACATTTCATGTTGAAGGAGATTTTCGAGCAGCCGCGCGCGGTGCGGGACACCACCCTGGGACGAGTGGGCCAGGAGACCGGACGCATTTTCCTGGACGAGATGGAACTCTCGCAAGCTGAGTTTGCGAACTTCCGGAACGTGCGCATCATCGCCTGCGGTACCAGCTGGCATTCCGCGCTGGCCGGCAAGTTCATGATCGAGAAACTCTCCCGGATGCCGGCGGAAGTGGACTATGGCAGCGAGTTCCGCTATCGAGACCCGATCGTGGATGAGCACACCCTGACGGTTGTCATTTCGCAATCCGGTGAAACGGCGGACACGCTCGCCGCGCAGCGCGAGGCCAAGAGCAAGGGGTCGAAGACCCTGGCCATCTGCAACGTAGTCGGCTCCATGATCGCGCGTGAGGCTGTGGGTACCATCTATACCCATGCCGGCCCGGAGATCGGCGTGGCATCCACGAAGGCCTTCACCTGTCAGCTCACCGCGTTATTCATTCTGGCGATGCAGTTGGGCCAGGCGAACGGGAAACTCGGCGAAGAGTGCTCGCGTAAGCTGGTGCAGGAACTGGTGAGATTGCCCGGCAAGCTCGAAACCGTGCTCTCGCACGACGCAGTTTACGAGGCGCTGGCCAAAGAACTGCATCGCGTGACCGATTTCCTGTTCCTGGGGCGCGGCATTCAGTTCCCCATCGCCCTGGAAGGCGCGCTCAAATTGAAGGAAATCTCCTACATTCACGCCGAGGGCTATCCCGCGGGCGAAATGAAACACGGTCCCAACGCGCTGATCGACGAGAACCTGCCGGTGGTCGTGCTTGCGACGCAGGATCACGAGAGCGCGGAGAGCTGCCTGCTCTATGACAAGACCGTTTCCAACATCCAGGAAGTGAAGGCGCGCGACGGCATCGTGGTGGCGGTGGTGACCGAGGGAGACGACAAGGTGCGGAAGATGGCCGATCATGTCGTCGAGATTCCGCGCGTCAACGAATTGCTGGCGCCGATTCTTTCCATCGTGCCGCTGCAATTGCTGGCCTATCACATCGCAGTGCGGCGCGGTTGCGACGTGGATCAGCCGCGCAACCTGGCTAAGAGCGTCACGGTGGAATAAGCGCCGCCTGCTACCATTGAATTCAATTGGAAATGAACAGTGAATTCCTGGTAGCGGGCCTCGTCTGGTACGTGGTGTTCCTGCTTTCTACTACTTGCCACGAAGCGGCGCACGCCTGGGTTGCCAGGATCGGAGGCGACTCGACGGCGGCACACGGCGGGCAGGTTTCGCTCGATCCGCTGCCGCACATTCGCCGCGAGCCCTTCGGCATGGTGGTGTTCCCCATCCTGAGCTACGTAATGGGCGGTTGGATGATGGGTTGGGCCAGCGCACCATACGATCCGCACTGGGCGCAGCGCTACCCCAAGCGCGCCGCCTGGATGTCGCTGGCCGGGCCGGGAGCGAACTTCACACTGGCCATCCTGGCCGGGATTCTGATCCACGTTGGGCTCTTGAGCGGCATGCTGCGCTACCCGGATGGAATCTCTTTTATGTCGGTCGTCGATGCAGGTCCGGCCGGTTATTCGCATGGGGTGGCAACCTTCCTCAGCCTGCTGTTTTCGCTGAATCTGCTGTTGGGTGTATTCAACTTGTTGCCGATTCCTCCGATGGACGGTTTCGCGGCCGTCGGTGTATTCCTTTCCGAAGACGCGGCTCGCCGGTATCAGATCTGGGGCTGGTCGATCCGCAGTTTTGCATACCTTGGGCTGCTGCTCGCGTGGCAGGTTTTCGACCCCATTTTTCATCCCGTGTTCGCATTTTCCCTCCGCATGCTCTACCCGGGTTAGAGATGCCGATCCACACTCACAAACTGCAGGTGCAGACCCGCGGTAAAGGTCTGTACGAGATCACCGCGCCCATCGCGGATTGGCTGCGTGAGAAGGCTGCCGGCACAGGCCTGCTGACCGTTTTCGTCCAACACACCTCGGCATCGCTGATTATCCAGGAGAATGCCGATCCCGACGTGGTGCTCGATCTCAATACGTTTTTCTCCAGGCTGGTGCCCGAGGATTCCAAACTCTACCGGCACAACGACGAAGGCCCTGACGATATGCCGGCCCACATTCGGGCGGCCCTGACCTTAACCCAGGTCTCGATCCCGGTGGAGCGCGGCCGTATGTTATTGGGTACCTGGCAGGGTGTCTATGTGTTTGAACACCGTGCCGCTCCACACCGTCGTAGCGTCGTTCTCCAGTTGATCGCGGAAGCGTGATAGCCTCCTGAATGGAGGTCCTCATGTCCGTTTCCCGCCGTCACTTCTTAGGCGCGGCTGCGCTCAGCGCCGTGGTTCCCACCAGCTTTTCAGCCAGCGGAATGCCGATGCGCACCCTGGGCAAGACCGGTGCTTCGGTCTCCATCCTGGCGTTCGGCGGAGGCAGCCGGTTCGTATCGTATGGCGAAGAGAAAGGGCCGGCGGCGCTGAATCGCGCTCTGGACCTGGGCATCACTTACATCGACACCTGCGACACCTACGGCAAGAATGGCGAGAGCCAGTTGTGGATCGGGAAAGTGCTGCAGGCGCGGGGCCGCAAGGGACTGTGGTTGGCCAGTAAGGTGGGCCCGCGCAAGTACGACGATTTTATGCGGTCGCTCGACATCAGCCTCAAGCGTTTGCAGGTGGACCACCTGGACTTGCTGCACATTCACGCGCTGATGGGACCCGAGGACCTGGCCGCGGTGGAGGCCAAGGACGGGGCTTATGCCGCCGCCATCAAGGCCAAGGAGCAGAAGATGACTCGCTTCATCGGCGTCTCCTGCCACGCTTTTCCAGAGGTCCTCGCCAAAGCGCTGGACCGCCACGAATTCGACTGCACGCAAATGGCCTTGAATGCCGCTCTCCGTGGGCAGGAAAAGGGTGCGACGGGCAGTTTCGAAGGGACTGCGCTGCCTGTGGCCTTGCGCAAGAACATGGGAATCACGGCGATGAAGATCTTCGCACAGGACGCGCTGGTGGGGCAGGCAGCGGCGGACAAGCTGATTCACTACTCCATGTCGCTGCCGGTTGCTTCAGCAGTAATCGGGATGCCAAAAATGGAGCATATCGAGCAGAATATCGCGTCGGCGAAAGCGTTCAAGCCACTACCGATGGAAGAGAAGAAGCGCATGTCCGACGAGTTGAGCGCCAAGAACCGCCTCGCCCTGGATCATTATTTCCGGAATCACATCGACGCCTGATCACCAGCGCGAGTTTTTGCCGACGAACACCGAGCCGACAATCAGCAGCAGCGAGCCCCACCATAAGGGCGCGCGCAACTCGGCCAGCACCACCGGATGCACGGGAGGCGAGAACAACTCCCAAATCCCCTGGCCCATGATCAGGAAGCCGTAGAGGATCAAAAGGGACCCGATGAAGATCCAAATGGAAATCATTCGCCGCTCGCTCACGTGCGCACCTATCCGCGATTGTACATAATCGAGAGAGACAAATGCAGGCCACCGCCACAACCCGCTACTCCGGCACGATTGCCATCATCGATATCACGGGCCGCGTGACCATCTCCGACGGACTCGGCATCATGCGAGACGCCATCAAGCAGGAAATCCACTCGGGGTATAAGTTCATTCTGCTGAATCTGGCCGGCGTGAGTTATATCGACAGCGCCGGTTTGGGCGAAATGGCGAGTGCCTATATCACGCTGAATAACATCGGCGGCCGCGTGAAACTCGTGAACGCGCAGGAAAAGGTTCAGGGCATGCTCCGGCTGACGCGGCTGAATAGCCTGCTGACGACGTATGCGAGCGAAGCCGAAGCCCTTGCCAGCTTCAATGCACGATAGAGTGGCGGGATGGGACGTGCGCCGGCAAGCAGTGGGATACGAGTCAAATTCCTGCCGCATCGACCGGTGAGAAGGCCATAGCGCGCCGCTTTCGCTTGCCAACTGATCGGCCGATGTTCGGGCGCTCCGCGTTCGCGGCAAGCGCGGAACTCAGCCTGCCTTCGCTTTCAGGCCGGGTCCTTCATACGGAAAGCGATTGATCGCGCGAACGCATTCCGAAAGGGCTTCTAGCATCGTCTTGCCCCATCCGCACGGACGGTAGGACGCCGTCTGCTGATTGGTTTCCTTATCAGCCTGGGCGAAGAAGTGCATGGTGGGCTCGCGCGGCGTGACATATTCCTTGACCGTAATCACGAACTCGATCTCGCCGTCGGGCTGCTGCTTCATCATCGAAAAGTGATGAAGCTCGGCGAGCTGTTCTTCCGCGCGATTTTGCGCAAAACCCCATTCTTTCATCTGGACTATTATAGTCCTGCGTCGCGTTTCGTCACTCGCGAAACCGCGTTCACCAGCTTGCGGTAAGGGATTTCGTCCCAGCTGTCGAAGGGCAGCCATTCGCCATCGCGCCAGGTCGAGTAATACCAGCGCGAGAGCAGCGCCAGGTATTCCTGACGTTCGCGTACTGTTAGTTTCAGGGGTGCCGCTCGGGCCAGCACCTCGCGCAATTTCTGGTCCAGCGACACCGGGCGTCCTTCCACAACCTGAAAATCGAAGCGCGCAGGTACGCACCACCAGCCGCCGCGGACCAACCAGAGCTCTACCGCATCGCGCGCCAACGAGCGCGTGATCGCGACCCCATGCAGCGCATCGATATCCCGCACCAGTTCGTCGCGCAGGCGAAGCACGTCCTGAACCTTTTCGTAGCGTTTGTGTTGCCGGGCGGCCTCTTCGAACATCATCTCCTCGCTCAGGCGGTCGCGCGAGTGCGCGATCGATTCCAGCACGGACCGTCCTCCGGTACGGAGAAACTCCACGACGCGCGAGACTTCGTTTCCGTACTCGGCCGGTCCCACCACCTCCTGGCACGGTCGCAGGCACATCGCCATTTCCCCGTAGATGCAGCCGGGGTGCTCCGGCGATGGAGCCAGGTCCTCCTGGCAGCGCCGCATCTGGAACAGGTCCAGAAACTGAGCTTCGAATCGCTCTGCCGAGGCGCGGGAGCGAAACGGGCCGAAATGCAGGCCGCCGGTGCGGGTCACGTGTGTCGTGATCTGGCTTCGCGGGAACTGATTACTGAGAACGATGCGGACCCATGGCGGCATGCGCAGCTTCATCAGTTCGAGATACGTCTCTGAAAAATGCCGGCGCGCCTGCTCGTAGAAAACGACTGCGCTTTCGAAAGCCGATCCGGTCAGCCGGTAATCGATGCGCGTTACCGTGTGCCGCAGGTTGAGCAGGCGCGAAGGCTTCTCGCGTTCCTTCAGGAGCCGCAGCAGCCGGCGTCGCAGTAGGGCGGTCTTCGAGAGATAGGGCTCGCCCTCTTTCGGCCACAAGAGAAACACAGCGGGGTTGTTGGGTAGCGCTTCGATTTCGGAATCGAGCCGCGCGAGATCGTCCGCGACTTCGATGGTCGTCATCACTGGTAGAGGCGCGGGTATTGATCCGACGGTACCGGAGGGACCTGCGCGACCCCGATGTTTTCGATCACATGTTCGCGCCGTCCCATGCCGGCGAGAGCCACCGCGATACCGGGTGTAGACCGCGTGAATTGGATGGCCTTCTGCGCGGCGGTCGCAAGACCTGGTAATTGCCGAGCCACCGACTCCGGCATCTGTTCGAGAACGCGCGTCTGCAGGAGCGACGCGCTGGCCACTACCGCGACCCCGAGGCGCGCGGCCGACTCGAACACGTTCTCCGGCCGGTCCACATAGGCCTCAACCATCGCGATGTTGAACGGAAGCTGCACGAAACGGAAGTGATGGCCAGCTCCGCCCGCACTAACGGCGAGTTCGACCATCCGAGGCAGGCTGAGCGCGCCTTTCTTCCGGAACCCGTCCCAGGTCGCCGCGCCGTACCAGCGAATCTTCCCATCCTGGACCAGCCGCTCCATGCGTTCGAAGGCGCGGGTGATACGGTCATCGAACTGGCCGCCGTTAAGGAAGCCGAGTTGCGTTTCGGGATTGTGGAGGTAAAAGACGTCGATGCTGTCCAGCTCCATGTTGGCGAGGCTCCGATCGATCTGGTCGGAGAGAAAATCGGGAGCCATGGAGTGTATTCCGCCGGCGATCTCGTCGGCCGGGATTGTGACGGGCACCGCGCCGGGCGTGAGGAAACCGGCCTTGGTGCAGACCATAATCTCATCGCGCTGCAGGTGTTTCAGCGCGGCTCCTACGCAACGTTCCGAGCGCTGGTTCCGGTAGTTGATGGCGGTGTCGAAGACATTGATTCCGTGCTCCGCGGCCGCAATCAACGCGTCGATGTAGGCCGCATCCGCCGCCGCGTCCGCTTTGCCGAGGTACGTGCCGATCCCCAGCGATGAGGCGCTCAGATTAAGGACGCTGCGGTAAAAAGCGTTTTCTCGGTACTCTGGGAACCGGTCTGCAAAGCGCGCGGTGCCCTCGGCGGTGGCGTACATGTCACTCCGTGACCGCCTTGGACTCGATCAACCCCTGGATCTCGCGAATAAAATCCTCCACGGTCTTCGCTCCCTGGTCGCCGTGTTTGCGATTGCGGACGGAGAGCTGTCCGTTGGCCTGTTCACGATCGCCCACGACCAGCATGAAGGGTATTTTCTGCAATTGGGCGTCGCGGATCTTCAGGTTGACTTTCTCCTGGCGTTCATCGACGGTAGCGCGAATGCCTGCTGCGTCCAGTTGCTTCTGCACGGACCTCGCGAACTCGGTCTGCCGGTCCGTGATGGGTAGCACGATGGCCTGCACGGGGGCGAGCCAAACCGGGAACGCGCCTGCGTAGTGCTCGATCAGGATGCCGAAGAAGCGCTCGATGGAGCCGTAAAGGGCTCGGTGGACCATTAGCGGCTGGTGAGCCTTGCCGTCTTCCGCGATGTACTCGAGGCCGAAGCGTGCCGGCAGGTTGAAGTCGAACTGCACGGTAGAAAGCTGCCATTTGCGGCCGATCGCATCCACCAGCTTCATGTCGATCTTCGGGCCGTAGAAAGCGGCTTCGTCGGGCGAGACTTTGACTTTGATGCCGAGGCGGTCGGATGCGCGCTGCAGCGCACTTTCGGCTAGTTTCCACTGCTCGGCGGAGCCGGCGTATTTTCCGCTTGCCCCGCCATCCCAGGTGGAGAGCTCGGCCTCGTACTGGGTAAAGCCGTAGGCGTGAAGCGTATCGATCGCGAACTGCAGGCAATCGACGACCTCGCCTTCAACCTGATCCTGCGTGCAGAAGATGTGGGCGTCGTCCTGGGTAAAGCCGCGGACGCGGAACAGGCCATTGAGCACTCCCGAACGTTCATAGCGGTAAACCGTGCCCAGTTCACCCAGACGCACCGGCAGGTCGCGGTAGCTCCGCTGCTTGTCGGCATAGATCAGGATGTGGAACGGGCAGTTCATCGGCTTAAGCTGATATTCGGCGCCTTCCACCTCCATCGGTTTGAACATGTTTTCGGCGTAAAAGTTGGCGTGCCCGGAGGTTTTCCAGAGATCCAGCCTGGCGATATGCGGCGTGTAGACCAGCGAGTAGCCGCGCTTCAGGTACTGGTCGCGCATCCAGTCCTCCAGCGTTTTGCGAATGATGCCGCCCTTGGGGTGGAAGAAGATCAGACCAGGGCCGGCCAGTTCCTGGATACTAAAGAGGTCCAATTCCTTGCCGAGCTTGCGGTGGTCGCGCTTCTTGGCCTCTTCCACCTGCTTGAGGTGGGCTTCCAGTTCCTTCGGAGTGAACCAGGCGGTGCCATAGATGCGCTGCAGCTGTTTGTTGTGTTCGTCGCCCTTCCAGTATGCGCCGGCGACGGAGAGCAGCTTGAACGCCTTGATCTTCGAAGTCTCAGGCACGTGCGGACCACGGCAAAAATCGATGAACTGCGGGCCAAGGGTGTATTCGGTGAAAACTTCGTCGGCCTTTTCGCTAATCAGTTCGCATTTCATCCAGGCATCGGAATATTTCCGCAGGCCTTCGTCCTTCTTCGTCAGGACCCGGTCATAGGGGAGGTTCCGTGCCTGAATCTCCCACATTTTCTTTTCGATCTTCTCCAGGTCATCCTGGGTGAAAGGAGTCGGGCGATCAAAGTCGTAATAGAACCCGTTCTCGATCGGTGGTCCGATACCGAGTTTGGTCTCGGGATAGAGCTCGAGCACTGCTGCGGCAAGGAGGTGCGCGGTCGAGTGCCGGTACACATAGAGCGATTCGGGGTTCTTCGCGGTGAGAATCTCGAGCGAGGCGTCCTGTTCAAGCGGCCGCGTCAGGTCGAAGAGCTCTCCGTTCACTTTGGCGACAAGGGCGGCATCGGCCAGACGCGGGCTGATCGAGCGGGCGATATCGATAGGACGGGTCTCCGCGCCGACCGACTGTTTACTTCCATCGGGCAGAGTAATCTCGATGTTGCTCATAGGGGAATTTTTAGCGTAACACGCCCCTTTTTCGTGTGCTACGGGACACCTGCCCGATCGGGTAGGGCGTCCCATTCGCGGCTCGGGGTATGATGGGAGGATCAAGGTCTAACATGGCGGTTTCCAGTCTTGCCGGCATCGACGAGCTTCAACTTGTAACGCAGGCGCGTGAACGCGATGCCACTGCGTTCAACGAGTTGGTGCGTCGCTACGAGGGAAAGATCTTCCGTCTGGCGCAGCATGTCACGCAGAACCGTGAAGACGCCGAAGACGTGCTGCAGGAGACGTTCCTCAAGGCTTACGAGCACCTGGATCAGTTCAAAGGTGATTCCAAGTTCTATACCTGGATTGTGCGGATCGCTGTCAATCAGGCGCTGATGAAGCTTCGCCGGCGCAAGACGGACAGGTCGGTTTCGCTCGACGAAACTATTGATACTGGGGAAGATACCGTAACGCGTGAAGTGGCTGCATGGGATGAAGACCCGGAGCAGCGATTCTCGCGCGAGGAATTAGGTGGAATTCTCGATACAGCCATCGACGGATTGGAACCACTTTACCGATCCGTTTTCGTTCTTCGCGACATCGAAGAGCTTTCGACGGAAGAAACCGCGGAAGCCCTCGGACTTTCGATTCCGGCAGTTAAGAGCCGGCTTTTGCGGGCCAGGTTACAACTGCGTGAGAAGCTGACGCGATTCTTCAAACGCAAGGGAGACGACGCCTTTGCTTACATGTAAGGACTTTCTCCACGAACTGAGCGAGTACCTTGACGAGACGATCGACGCTGAGCTGCGAGCCAAATTCGAGCGCCACATTACCGAGTGTCCGAATTGCTGGGTAATCACTGACACCACCCGGAAGACCATCAAGATCTATAAGGGCATGGAGCCAATGGCCATCCCCGCCGACGTAGAAAGCCGGCTAATGCGCGCGCTCGAAAAGAAAATGGCCGCAAAAGGCCACTGAAGCGCAAGCCGTCAGCCGTCTGCCCTAGGTCAATTTACCGCGAATGTCACGCCGGACTGCGTGCGGCGCGAACTGGCCGTGGCCCCGATCGAAACTGTGATCGGTATCGATTGTCCGGTTCTTGTCGTAGGCGGGACAATCGCGTTCACCTGGACGAGGCCTGCAATGGCACCGGGTGACGATCCCGAATACGTCACCACCGCGGGCTGGCCGTCAATATCGACGCGGCAGGTGGCGTCCCCCAGCTTCACTGCACCTCCGCTACTCGGCAGGACTGCCCCGTTTTCCCACGAGAGATCCACCAACTCTCCCATTCCGGTAACGTAGATCGCAATCGCCGAGCCCCTGGCGGCCGAGTTTTTCGTTGAATTGATGGTGGGCACGCCCGAACTGTCATAGTTCAGGATCGCCCCAGGGCCCTGACCCAACCCGGCGAACGTGAAGATTCCCGGATCCTCCTTCACCACCGTGACCAGAATCTGTGCCGGAGGAGCCGTTCCATTGATGACCTGAATCGTCGCAATCGGGCTTGAGGCACCGATCATCGCGGAGATCTCTTTGGGCACGACGACGTTGATCTGGTTGAGTGAGGTCATGATGATCGGTGCCGGCATGGTGATTGGAGTAGCCGGAGTGGTCGTCTGATCGAGCCAGGAAAAAGTCACCTGCACGCTGTTCCAGGTGCTCGGATAAACCAGGGTCGTACTCGGAGCCGTCGCGCTTGGAGTGGCCGTGCTGATTGTTGCGGGGCCCAGGTTCTGCCCGAAGATCGAGATGATCTCGCGCGGGGACACGGACCTCACCGGATTCGGCGCGGCTACGGGGTTAGCCCCCGCGGTGCCTGTCCATACCGAGGTGGAGACATAGCTGGCCGCGTTCACCACTCCCGTAATGGACGGCAGTGCCGGGTCGGTAATTTTCAGCGTGGTAGTCGCCGGTGGTTGCGCCGGGTTATTGGGTGGTGCCGGGTTGGTGACCGCGACAATCCAGGTGGCTGGGTAAGCGGCCGGCGTGATTGGTGGCGCCAGATAGTCCTTCTTGATGCTGGCTTGCAGCACCTTCCGCGACAACAGGGTCGCCGGCAGCGTGACGGCAGGATTGGTGCCCAACTGCATGGTCACCACCGAGGTGCTGAAAAAGTTATCCCCGTTGATGGTTAATACCGCGTCAACGCCAGGGCTGCCGCTGAGTTGATAGGGGTAGATAGGCGACGCCGCTCCTGGCAGGATCTTCAGAATCGGCGGACCCGCGGAAATAATCAGGTTCACTCCCACTGTCCAGGTACCATTGGCTGTGTTCACTGCCGCGATGGTGATCTGCCCCGAGTAGCTGCCCGGATCGAGAGCGATCACGCTGGCAAGATCGAGCGTGACATAGACCGGTGATGACGAGCCGGGAAAGGCCGAGCCGCTGGTCGCCAGCGAAGGTAATTGAGTGGGCGAACTGCTGACGCGAATCCAGGATGCCGTGGTCGCTTTTGGTCCTCCCGCAACCACGTTGAACGGAATGATGTCGCCAGTAGAGGAGATGTCCAGTTCCGATATCAGCGGCGTCGTCGCTATTGTGCCGGTTGTGTACAAGAAAGTAAGGGTGGGCGTGCTCGAACCGGAGGGTGGCGGCGCGTAGTTGGTGGTGGTGGCTGCCGCAGACAAAACCATCGTTGACGGCGGATTGGAGATCAGCAGGGTGACTGGAACGGTCGCGGGCAAACGGGAACCGGGGATTGTGTCGATAGTGATCGATGCGGAGTAACTGCCGGGTGTCAGCCCGGTAGGATTCACCGTCACGGTCAGCGCCAGCGGCGCCCGGCCGTAGTCCGGTGTCACCGTCAGCCAGCCTGGTGGGACGGAGTTGACGGCGGTAACCGAAAGGGGCAGTGAACTGGACGCGGCAGGCAGAGATACGGTCACTTTCGCCGGTGACGGCAGCGTGGCGTTGACCTGATACGAAAAGCTCAGAGAACCGGGTGCCGCCGTCGGCCCGGTGGACTGGGCGAGACCGGGCGCTACCACTGCGACCGCTGCGGCAACTAAAGCCAGAGAGAACACCAAGCGGGACTTCATGAATATTCTATCGGCCGAAGCAGCCCGAAACTTCACATCATTGCTGCGATCAGGATGTGGTCCAATCGGCGCGGCAAATCTGCAATCTCGAAGGTAAGAACCGAGTCTCCTAGCTCAGGAAGCCTTTGCGCAGGGCGAATCGCCTCTTTCCCAGTTCGCCATACCGGGCCTTGGCACGCGACTTGGTGAGGCGAAATTGAGTCTCCGTCATCTCCATTTCGCGGCAGATCTGTTCCGGTTCCTGTTCATCCAGGTAAAATCGGATCAGCACCTCGCGATCGCGCTCCGGAAGACTCTTCAGCAGGCGTATAGCTAGTTCGTGGGTCTGCCGCTCCACGGTCCGGCGTTCGGGCGAGATCGTTCCATCGGTCAGATTCAGGCCCGGTTCGACCTCCACGAGGTTCCGCCGGGCATGCACCGCTTGCTCTATGTAGCCGGCTACCTGACGGCGCAGGACGGTCCGCACGTACCCCATCAGACGCTCCGGCTCCCGCAGGTCGCCGCGGCGAATGGATTGAGTGACAATCAGAAAGATATCGTGGACCTTGTCGTCCAGGTCGTACGAGCCGAGTTGACGCCAAAGGTAGGACCGAACGCCTTTGGCGAAAATCGTGTAAAGCTGCTCCATTCCAGCCGGATCTCCGGCGCGAATGCGATCTACCAGCAGCGACCAGGCAGGCTCCTGGGCTTTCATCGTTGGTGATTCGGGAAGGGATTCGGGAGTCATCGTGTACCCACCGCGAAGTATGCTCCCCAGTAATGTGGGGTGGACCGCCAGTCGCCCGAGCGGATCATTTCAAGCTGTGCAGCACGCAACGCAGTAGCTGGGGTGGTTTCCCGTCCGCTGCGCAGGTTTCGATAAAGGGCGTGAAACAGCGTCCCGTCGTCGTCCGGGACTGCCCAGTTTGTAGCGATTACAGTGTGTGCCCCGGCGGCGAGCCACGCGCGGGTCAGCCCAAGCAGGCCGGTGCCGGGCAAGGCGGGCGCGCCCGCCGAATGGCAGCCGCTCAGGACCACCAGATCGGCGGCAGTTCGCCAGCGCGCGATTTCCTGTCCGCCCAGCAATTGGATCTCGTGCACCGGCGTGAGGCTGAGCGCGATCAGCCCCTCCGGCCGCGGACCTGCAGAATCAACGAAATGGGTTGCCAGGTGGATCACTGCCGGATGGCGGCCCAATCCACGGCGCAGATTCTCCTGCGATGCCTCCCGGCCTTCCAGCAGTATTTCGTCGCCTCCCCAAATTCGTGCGCAGCTCTCGACCTCGGCGGCGCTGCCGACCAGACGCGGCAACAGCAGCGTAGCCGTCCGCTTGGCGAACAAGCCGCCAAGCCTGGGATCCGCAGTGTTGTATATCGCATCGCCCACTCCGAGGAATGGTCCCGCCCGGTGCAATGGAGTGGACCTCCCCGCTTGCAGCCACAGAGCGACGCCGGGGATCGTCTCAATCGCGTGCCGTTCCACGAGGTACCTGCCGTTTACACGCAAAGTGGCAAGTGGGACCTCGAACAGCCCTTCATCGAGCACAACCAGCCAGCGCGTCTTACGCTTGATCCCCTCGCCGAGGCTCCCGAAAAGGGAGTGGTAAAGCGCGCGAGAGGGCACCGCCGCATCGCTCGAACTGCCGCGCAGCGATTCGGAAGCGCTCTTCACCAGCGCCTCAATCTCCTTGCGCGCGGGCAGGCGATGCAGCGTAAGTCCTTGCCGGTCCAACGCCCAAAGCCAGGAGACCGATTTTCCGGTCTGAAAGCTCAGCAGCGCGCTGTCGCCCTCGAGGGCGTCCCGAGTGCGGTTGAGCAACCCGGCTGGAGGGATCATCGCGGCGCCGGGAAGTTCCAACTCCATCCGTTTCAGTTCCGCGCGACAGCGTGCGGCCGCGTCGATGCTCTGTTGGGACGAATCCCTGACCGCCTGGACTTCGGCGCGTTGCAGTCGCGCCATCGCTTCCCAATAGGCCGGGGGAAACCCGGAAAGCGGCGTGGAGCTCCGCTGTACCAGAGCGCGCAGACTGTCGGCCCGATTCTCTTCCAGTGTTTCGAAAGTCTCGCGGATCAGAGCGGGATCGCCGCTCTCCTGGTACAGCCGGTTGCCTGCTTCCACCAGGGCGCCGTGCACTTTATCGAGCCAGTTCTCTTCCCCGATCCGCGCGGCATCGTCGCGGAGTCCGTTCCAACGCCATCCGCGTGCCAGGCGGACCGCAATCCTCAAATCACGGAGTGCATCGCGGAGCCGCCCTTGCGCCATCCGCAGGCGGCCGCGTTGATGGTAGACCTCCCACGAAGGCAACGGACCATGCGGCCGCGACGCCAGATCTACCGCCCGGTCGAGCAATACGCCCGCACTCTTGTTGTCTCCCTGCTCCATTCGCAACAGACCGAGGCTGCGGTACGAACTATCCAGGGCCAAACGGTTCAGCAGGCGGATACGATACGCTTCGAGCAATGCGGGTTCGGCTTCCGCAAGCTTGTGCTGCTTCAGGTACTCTTCTCCGAGCCGGTTCCAACCGTTCGCGTAGAGCTCCAAGTCGCCTCTTCGATCCGCGGCATCGAGTCCCCGGGCGAACAGCCCAAGCGCTTCGGGCATACGGTGCTGCCGGGCGCGCAGACTGGCCAGTTGGATTAGGAGGTGTGCCTGATGCGCCTCACGGTCTTCGTCCGAAAGGTGCTTGAGACTGGCTGCGATCCATTCGGCCGCGTCGTCCAGTTGGCCCATCTCGGAGTACAAAGAGGCGATGTTGCCATTGAAGATTGCTGCCGCGCTGAAGTCGCCGGCCCGTTCGGCGGCATGAACGGCATCCAGGAAGCTTTGCAAAGCGGCCTGGTATTGGTTCAGAGCGAACTGACAGCCGCCGATGTTTCCAGCGGCGCGTGCGGCTAGGTTGTCGAAATGTTCAGCGCGCGCGGCGTCGCGCATTCGTTCGAAGGTATGTAGTGAGTCAAGATAGCGGCCGGCGCTGAAGAGAGCGGCGCCTTGCCGCATTATGGCAAGTACCGCTTCCCGCCTGGATTGCATTTGTCCGGACGAAACGGCTTTCGTTGCGGATTTCTGCGACGGAATTGGCACCGTACCAACCAGGGGGATCACGAGCGCGCAGCAGGCTAGAAGCTTAACTGCTTTCAACTTCCGCTCCGCAGCAATGAAATGATCTCTGGTTTCTTTGGGGATCTTCCAACAAAGTGTTTGGAATATCCCCAAAGAATAGTACCAGCTTTTACCTAGTTAGAGGTACCCCACTAATGCGGGTATCAGTTTATAAACGCGCCAGTGGAGAGCGCGATTGCCTAACAGCAGCTTAGATCCACGAACCGCCAATGATGATGATAATCGGGTCAGTCGGCATCTTTACTGTGGGAACTGCGAACTGCATCAGTTCCTTCTGTGTCAAAGCTAATCTCTCGCCCGCGACAGTTTCTTCAGGGCAATCCATAAGTGTCTGATTTGAATCATAAATTATTCTTTTTCTTTGTGAATTCGATTGATTCCAATCCGGCAAATTATTGGCGCAGTGTTCGAATTCTGTCGCAGTCACCTATTTCTAACAGTTGAATCGAAAGATGTTGATGCTGGCGAATAACGTGCAAAGATCTCGCTGTCATGCTCGATAAAGTGACCGGACAACTCGAACGGTACATGGATCTGCTGAGTGCGCGTCAGAAACTGGTGGCGTCGAACATCGCTAATGCCGATACTCCCGGCTATCGCAGCCGGGATCTCGATTTCCAACGGGAGTACATGGACTGCGCGGGTCTGAGCCCAAAGGAGGTGGAAGTCGGCGGTTTGCAGACGAAGAATGACGGAAATAACGTCAGTCTGGACCGTGAAGCGCGGCTCCTTTCGGAAAATGCCCTCCGTTTCAACGTCGCTTCACAATTGATGAGGTCCCGATTGCGTGGCTTACGGTCCGCGATTCAGGAGGGCCGGACCGCATGAGTCTGTTCAGTGTTCTGTCGATTGGCGCGTCCGGCATGGCCGCACAACGCCAACGGGCCGAATTGCTCGTCGAGAATCTCGCCAATGCGGAGACTACCCGCACACCGGATGGTGGGCCCTATCGGCGCAAAGATGTTGTGTTTCAGACTGCGACCGTGAATTCTCCCTTCGCGTCGGTGTTCGGCGCTCAATTGGAAAGCGCCGGAGGAGTGGCCGTATCGGACATTGTGGTGGATCAAAGCAATCCCGAGCGCCGCTACATGCCCGGTCATCCGGATGCCGACAAGGACGGCTATGTGGCCTTTCCAAAGATCAACACCGCCGAAGATATGGTCGATCTCATGGGGGCTGCCCGGGGATACGAAGCCAATATCTCGGCCATGTCCGCGGTCAAGGACATGATCCAACGCTCGATCGACCTGATGCGATAGCGACAACAATGCCCGCGCCAATTCTTCCCATTTCGTCCGCCGTCATTCCGGAACCCGTTCGAGCGGCCGGTCTGCCCAAGAGCCTCGGAAGCTTTCAAGACGTCCTGGCCTCGGCCGTTCAAACAGTCGAGTCCGCCGGTCAGAACGCCACAGCTTCGGTTGAGCGCTTTCTGTCCGGCGAAGGCGAAGAATTGCACACCACCATTCTCGCGACCCAACGTGCCGAACTCTCCTTTGACCTGTTCATGCAGGCGCGTAACAAGGTGGTCAACGCGTACCAGGAAGTCATGCGCATGCAAATGTAAGCGGGACGGGACTACTTCCAATCTTCCCTATCCTTTTCGGCCCATTCTGCCGATCTAAGAGCTTCGAGCGTAGTTTCGCCTCGAGTGGGCTGTCATGAAGAAGATTCTGGCCAATTTAACCGTCCGGCAGCGCATTACGATCGTCTTGGTAGCCGTACTTGCCGGCGCCGGTCTGTACTCGCTGGTCGAGTGGAAGAAGGAAGCCGATTTCAAGCCCCTCTTTACCAGCCTTGCCGCCGAAGACGCCGCCGGAATCGTTCAAAAACTAAAGGAGAGCGGGGCGGAGTATCGGCTGACCGAGGGCGGTGCCAGCGTGCTTGTGCCCTCGGCACGCCTCAACGAACTGCGTTTGAACATGGCTGCGGCTGGTCTCCCCAAGACCGGGAGAGTGGGTTTCGAGCTCTTCGACAAGGTTAACCTGGGCGCCACCGAATTCACGGAGCATATCAACTACCGTCGGGCGCTCGAAGGCGAATTGGAGCGTACCGTTATGAGTCTGACGGAGGTGGAGCAGGCTCGCGTCCACCTCACGTTCCCGAAGGAATCGGTCTTTCTGGAGTCGCAACAGCCGGCGAAGGCCAGTGTTCTCGTGCGCCTCAGACCGGGCCGCAAGCTGTCACCGCAGAATGTGGTCGCGATCGACCATCTGGTCGCGAGCGCCGTCGAAGGGCTCGCCGCCGATGCCGTCACCCTGCTGGACATGAACGGGAACCTCTTGGGCAAGCCGCGGCCGGCGGGAGGGCCGGACGGTTCAGAGCCGTCCGCGGCCACGCTCGACTACCGTCACCAGGTCGAGGCGGATCTGCAGGCCAAAATCGCTGCCACCCTGGGACCGCTGCTTGGTGCGGAGAAGTTTCGGTCCGGGATTAGCGTCGAATGCGATTTTTCGGATGGCGAGCAGAGTGAAGAGATCTTCGATCCGGCACGGAGCGTCATGGTCAGTTCGCAACGCACCGAAGACGGCACCGGGGCGGCAGCGTCGAACGGTGTTCCGGGGACGGCCTCCACTCTGCCGCGCCCCACGTCGCGTCCCTCCTCCACATCCAGTCGCGTGACCCGCACCACCGAGAACATCGCGTATCAGTCTTCACGCACAGTGAAGAAAACGCGCCTGCCGGCCGGCTCGATCAAGCGGCTCTCGGTTTCGGTGCTGGTTGACCAGGATGTGAGCTGGGAAAAGAACGGTACGGCCTTTAAGCGGGTTCTGCTGCCGCCCGCTCCGGAGAAACTGAAAGTGATTCGCGATCTGGTGGCGGGCATCACGGGATTCAAGGAAGAGCGCGGCGATCAGCTGATTATCGAGACCTTGCCGTTTGAGGTCACGATGTTGACGGAGCCGCCGTCGCTCCCGGGTACCGCGCCGGCGCCATTGCCGGCCGGCAAAGGAATACCCTTTCCTGGCCTTCCGTTCCGGATGGATCAAAAGGGTCTCGTCGTCGCAAGCGCCGCCGGCGCCGGCGTTTTGGTGCTCGTCTTCGCCGGTGTGTTTCTGCTCCGCAGGCGGCGCAAAGCGAAACCTGGCGCCGTCACCTCGCCAGGAGAACTTCAGGCGCCGGCTTCAGTGGATGCGGCGCACGCGATCCAAGCGGGAACTCCCGGCGGAGCAAATCTCGAACGGCGCATGGAAGACCAGATCGCCGAGCGCGAAGCACTGCAAAAGCAGCTCGACGAACAGGCGCTGGCCTCACTAAGGCTGGCCCCGGTAATCACGAAGAAGGCAGAGGTCTTCGCCAAGCACCTGCGCGAGAAGATCGCCAAGGAGCCTGAAATGTCAGTCCAGATCCTGCGGAGCTGGATCCGGGAAGAGGAGATCTGATCCAGTGCCAGGAGCGGTCGCATGATCATGAACGTCGGCAAGGTCGATGGCGCGGGAGCACTCACGAGCCTGCGCAAGGCCGCTATGCTGCTGGTAGTTTTGGGCGAGGGGCCGAGCGCGCAACTACTTCAGCAGCTCAGTGAAGAAGAAGTTCAGAAGATCAGCCGCGAAGTGGCTCACATCACCGCCATTTCCGCGGAACAGGCGGAGAGCATTCTCGAAGAATTTCATCACCTCTCCGACGCGGGCGATTACGTAGCGCGGGGCGGTATCGAGTACGCCCGCAAGCTCCTGCTGCGCGCCTTCGATCCGGACCACGCCAAGCGTATGCTCGACCGCCTCACCAAAGCGCTCGGCGCCGATGCCGCGTCCTTCGATGCGATCCAGAAGGCGGACCCGCAGCAGCTTGCCAAGTTTATTCATAACGAGCATCCGCAAACCATCGCGCTGGTGCTCTCGCATCTCAGCTATTCGCAGGCTGCCGCCCTCCTGACCTCGCTTCCCTCGGCGCTACGCGCCGATGTCTCACTGCGCATGGCCAGCCTGGATCAGATCTCTCCCGAGACCATTCTCAAAATCGCCGGAGTGATCGGGCAGAAGCTCAAGGCTCTCGGCGAGTTCAGCCGCGAATCGTATGGCGGAGTGCGCGCCGTAGCCGAGGTGCTCAATCGCCTGGACTCCAGTTCCAGCAGGGAAATTATCGATCACATCGAGCAGCAGGATACCAATGTGGCCGAGACCATCCGGCACATGATGTTCGTGTTCGAGGACCTCCTGCTGATCGACCCGCTGGGTCTGAAAGAAGTGCTGGCCAAGGCCGATCGCAAGGTGCTAACCATGGCATTGAAAGGCACCAGCGAGCAATTACGAAACCATATTCTCGGCTGCATGTCGCAGCGCGGCGCGGATATGCTGCGCGAAGACATGGAGGCGATCGGTCCGGTCAAAATTAAAGAGGTGGAAGCGGCACAGCAGACCGTCATCGCGCTGGTGCGCCAGTTGGAGAGTGAAGGTGTGTTGAGTCTGAAGGGTGCGGTCGGGGAGCAGTATGTCGTGTAGGGTTCATTCGCCCGACGACGACCCCGGTGTGGAACCTGTGGTCTGGCGCGACGCGTCGGCGCCTGCCCGTAACGGCGAACCGGCAACGGGTCGGGACGAAGCGGCGGGTCTGCGCGCCCAGTTGGCACAGCTCCAGCAGCAATGCGAGCAGAAGGTTCGAGATGCGCAGGCCGCCGGTTTACGCGAAGGAGAAGCCGCGGGAAGAACCCGCGCACAAGCCGAACTCCAACCCGTGCTGACCCGGCTGGCGCGCAGCATCGAGGAGATCGGCGGGATGCGGTCACGACTGCGCGCCGAAGCCGAGGCCGATCTCATTCAACTCTCGGTGGCGATTGCCCGCCGTGTTCTGCGCCGCGAAATGGCCATCGACCCGGAGGCATTACATGGTCTCATCCTGGGCGCGCTGGCCAAGCTTCAGGGGCAGGAGATCGCTCGCGCTCGGGTCCACCCTTCGCACGCCGCCCTCCTCTCTAGCTGCCTGCAACAGAATCTGAATGCCGGCATCGAGATCCTCCCCGATCCCTCACGCGAAGTGGGCTGCGTCATCTTCGAGACCGCCCGCGGCAATCTGGATGCTGGTGTCGAATCGCAACTCCAGGAAATCGAGCGCGGCCTGGCAGACCGGCTCCGAAAGCAATCATGACTCCACCCCTTTCGCTCGCTCCCTACCTCGCCGACCTGGAAAGAATTCCGCCCTACCGCTGGACCGGCCAGGTCACTGACGTCGTAGGCCTGCTGGTGGAATCGCGGGGGCCGGCAGTGGCGATCGGCGAATTTTGCGAAGTGGAAACCTCTGCGGGACGCCGCATCCGTACACAGGTTATCGGGTTCCGCAACGGTCGCGTCCTCTCCATGCCGCTCGAAGAGATCGACGGACTGCGTCAGGGTGATGTGGTTTCTGCGCGTGCCGAGGACTCGCGAGTCGAAGTGGGACCGGGGCTTTTAGGGCGTGTCATCGACGGCTTCGGAAAGCCGATGGATAGCGGGCCTCCGCTCGCAGTTCATGACACCTACTCGCTCGCGGGTATCGCGACCAGTCCCCTGGACCGCGAGCACATCACGCAGCCCTTGGTCACGGGTATCCGCGCGATCGATGGACTGCTGCCCTGCGGTAAGGGGCAGCGCATCGGTCTCTTCGGCGGGAGCGGCGTGGGCAAGAGTACCCTCCTGGGCTCGATGTCGCGTCACAATTCCGCCGACGTCACGGTGATCGCGATGATCGGCGAGCGCAACCGTGAAGTTCGTGGTTTCCTCGAAAACGAACTCGGCCCCGAAGGCCGCAGCCGTTCCGTGGTAGTTTGCGCCACCAGCGAGCGACCCGCCCCGCTGCGCGTGCGCGCTTGCTTCGTGGCGCTTGCGGTTGCCGAGTATTTCCGCGACCAGGGAGCAAACGTCCTGCTGGTGATGGATTCCGTCACACGTCTGGCGATGGCGCAGCGCGAGATCGGCCTGGCTGCCGGTGAGCCGCCCAGTCAAAAAGGCTACACTCCCAGCGTTTTCAATCTGCTGCCGAAAGTTCTGGAACGGGCCGGCAATTTCGGCAAGGGCTCCATCACCGGCTTCTTCACGGTCCTTGTGGAGGGTGACGATTTCAACGAGCCTATCTGCGACGCAGTGCGCGGGATTCTGGACGGGCACTTCATACTGTCCCGCCAACTCGGCGCGCAGGGTCACTACCCGGCCATCGATATCCTGCATTCGGTGAGCCGGCTGACGTCTGCCATTGCCACGCCGGCGCAAAAGGATGCCGCCCGGAAGGTTCGCGCCGCACTCGCAGCCTACCGGGACGCCGAGGACCTGATTCAACTGGGGGCCTATGTCGCCGGAACCAATGCTTCGCTCGATGCCAGTATCCGCTTGCGTCCGGAACTGATCGATTACCTCAGACAGGATGCGCACGCGGTTTCACCCATTGCCGAGACTCTCTCCCGGCTCGAAGAACTGGCAAACCGCCTGACCATGCTGCCGGCCTCCGGCGGCCGCAAATAA
>Ga0308175_100000566_pt1 | contig 25185 bp, 28 predicted proteins | sample PhyCR1_3_FD_203893 | JGI IMG/M metagenome (GOLD analysis project Ga0308175, IMG submission 203893) | Soil microbial communities from UC Gill Tract Community Farm, Albany, California, United States - DLSLS.C.R1 | ecosystem: Environmental > Terrestrial > Soil > Agricultural land | place: USA...
GTGCCTCCTCGCGGTGGTCGAGCTTTCCGTGCCAGTCGACGTGCCCGCGGGTGATGAAGTAGTGCGAGTTGCACTCGAGTCCGACGGCCGCAACCGACGGCTTCAAGGAGATTTCGCCGTCGAAGATGATGCGGTACCTCGCGGGCGAGAGTTTGGTGACTACCTCGCCACCGCATCCACACGGACAGATGTGCCCTGCCGTCGAGTAAGGCATCGAGATGTACAGGACGCCAGGGTCCATCGGTGTCGGGAACGAGTCGACGAAGGCGGCGACATAATCAAGCGTCGTGCTCATGTGACGTCTCCATTGCGGAGTTCGTTGAGGAACACCTTGAATACCGTCTCGCTCGCTGGTGAGTGAGTGGCGTAGAAGCCCAGGTGACGTTTCCACTGAATCACGGCGAGCAGCGCGTTCAGTGCGTTCAGGTCCGCGACTTGGATGTTGCTGGTGTAGTCGTCTTCACCCGGCGGAACGGCGGGGGCTGTCGGCAACGTGCTGTCGTCGCCAGGCAGGTATGTGGTCACCTTTGCGAGACCGGTGAGACCTACGTCGGTTTGGCTAACTCCGAGCCCGACATCGATGCAGGGGATGGCGTGCTCGCGCAGCCAGAGCAAGATGGCTGGGCGCTCGGCAGCGTCTGCTGCGGCTAGAAAGACGAAAGTGGCTGGTTCAAGCAGCTGCACGTTCTCCATCGTCAGGTTCGTCGGATGAGCCTGAATCCCGGTGTGCATGCGCGAGTACTCCTCCGCGAAGTACTCCGCCTTGTTGCGCCGGGCTTGCAGCGCCTCATGTGCGGCTGCGCCGGGGGCCCGAAAGGCGTTGTGGTTCTCGAACAGGTCGCCGTCGATCAGAAGGATTCGGTCGACCCAAGTCTTTGCGACCTGATCCAGGATGTAGCTGCCCGTGCCACCGAGGCCGACAATGGCGATGGTCTGGCCGCGGAAGCGATTGTTGAGCGCCGTGAGCCCAGCGCGCGTCGTGTTGGTGTCGCGATAGACGAGCGGGAGGCCGTCCTCCACAAGCTGGAAGGCCGCACCCGATGTCGCGGTCACGTGGGGATCGACGTGCTGGGCGGCGCTCGTGAGGATGCGCGCGTATCGCCGGACCTTTTCGTATAGATCGGCGTAACTGCCGCTGGTTGGCTTGAACGACAGCATGAAGTCGACAGTCTGACCGTCGCCGAGGTCGCGCGGGCTCGGGGTGCCAAGGGCAACCGCGCGGTGGTCGCGGGGCTCGGCGCCGGCGAACCAGATCGTGTGGTCGCCGATCGCGTCGACGATGACACCGGCACTGTCGTTGACCGGAAGCGCGAGACAACCATCGTGACGCAACCCGTCCGGTGCCAGGTACGGGATACGGCGAATGAGCAGGTGCCCGTTCCGAAGTACCAGGTCGTATCCGTCGGCCAGGAGCCGCTTCAGGGGATCGTCAGGAACGGAGCGAGGGTTCGACATCGAAGATCATGCCGTCCTTCACATGCACGCTTTCACCGGGGCGGAGAGACTTGTCGGCGCCGGGACCTCGGCTGTACTCGACCGTGGTGCCGGCGGGGTCGTACTGCTGGCCGCTGACCGCGAGCTCGACGACCTGCTCGAAGGTGATGTCCTTCTCGGTCCACGTCTGCGACCGCGTGTTGACCACGATGGTCGCGGTCTTTGTCTTGTCTTCTGCTCCAGGCACTTGGGGCTCCTCGTGATGTTTCGTCGGGTGATTTCGCTTCTTGCCGGTCGTGGCGGTGGCCGACGGTCAGCCGTTCTCCGTGATGGTCGTGCGTGGGTGCCGGCAGGCGGTGACGCCCGTGACGTACCGCCCGGTGATCGCGCTGCGGTGCGCCTTGCTGCCGCCTCGCCCTCGGGAGGACTCGGTGACGGTCGTGCGCGGGTGCCGGGCAGCGGTCGCGCTCGTGACGTACCGGCCGGTGATGGCGCTGCGGTTGCGCGAGCCCTTGGCCATCTGGACCTCCTTCTCCTCAAGTTGTCGGTCTCAGTAACCGAAGTAGTACTGAGACTATCACAGGAACTCACTACCAAGTCGGTGTACTATTCTCACGACACTCCAGGGAGGTCTCTGTTCCAGTCGTTCAACGCCCCGACCACTAGCCTCGGACCGAACCATCACCGGGACCAGGCGAGAGAGGGACGTGGACGTTCTGTTCGCCGACGAGAAGGCCGCGCGCCTCTTCTCCCGGCAGGCCGCGCTTCGGCAGCGCTTCGGCGCCGACGGGGCCACGAAGATCACGCTCAGGCTCCAGCAGCTAGCAGCGGCCCCCACGCTGGCGCACATGCGGAGCCTCCCGGGGCGCTGCCACGCCCTGACCGCCGACAGGAGCGGCCAGTTCGCCGTCGATGTCCACCACCCTCACCGGCTTGTCTTCGAACCAGCCCGCGTGCCAGCCACGGACCCACCCGACGGCGGCGACCAATGGGGTCTCATCGACGCCGTCATGATCGTCGGCGTCGTCGACTACCACTAGAGAGGAGGATCCATGAACACCACCTTGGAGCACGGCTACGTCCCTGACCGCGTCCTGCCACCGGGAGACACTCTCGCGGAGGTTCTCGAGGAACGCGATATGACGCAGACCGAGTTGGCACGACGGACAGGGCTGTCGACCAAGCACGTCAACCAGATCATCCGAGCGGCCGTGGGGCTGACACCGGAGACGGCGCTCTTGCTCGAGAAGGCCACGGGTGTGTCGGCCGCGGTTTGGAACCGTCTCGAGGTCGCATACCAGGAGTACCTCTCTCGCCTCGAGGAGGCGGAGGCTCTCACCAGCGACCTTGCCTGGTTGGACCTGATCCCATATCGGGAGCTAGTCGCACGCGGCTATGTGCAACTACGCGACAACGCAGTGGATCAGCTCCGGGAGCTCTGCCGATTTTTCGGTGTCGCTAACTATGCCGCTTGGCAGGCGGTCTGGCACAAGCCAACCGCGTACCGCACCTCACAGGCATTCACCAGCCACCCCGGCGCAGTAGCGGCCTGGCTCCGCATCGGTGAATTGAAGGCCGCGCAGATTGACTGCCTGCCGTTCGACAAGGCGGCTCTTCAAGCTCGGCTTGACACGCTGCGGGGGCTCACACGCGACCCTGACCCGAACTCCTGGTGGCCCCAGTTGCAGGAGGTCTGCGCCTCGGTCGGCGTCGCGGTCGTTGGCGAGCGTGAGATCAGCGGGGCACGCATCAACGGGGCAGCCCGCTGGCTCAGCCCCGACAAGGCCGTCGTGCAGCTGAGCTTTCGGCACAAGTGGAGCGACATCGTCTGGTTCACGCTGTTTCACGAGCTGGCGCACCTGCTGATCCACTCCAAGAAGGATGCCTTCATCAATGACATGGGCGTACACAGCGGGCATGAGCAGGAGGCCGACGCTTTCGCGTCGCAGCTGCTCATCCCGCGCCGGCGAGAAGCCGAGCTGAGCAATCTGATGACGTCAGCCGACGCGCAGCGTTTCGCGGACGAGCTCGGCATCGCCGCCAGCATCGTCGTTGGACGTTTGCAGTTTGAGAAGAGATGGCCCTACAGCCGCGGTAACGAGCTCAAGCAGCGCTTCGTACTCGCCTGACCACCAGGTGACCCTGAGGCGCCCGACTCGGGCCATCGTCTCGAAGAGACAAGTGTGTGCCGATGAAAAGTTGGGTGATCTTGCAGGTGGGCGCGTGCTGAGGTCGCGGTCGCGAGCGGGCACTGGGATCATGCAGACATGGGGTTCCTGGCGGATGGTGAGCTGGTCGTTGTCGAGACGGAGGACGACTGGTTCTTGGGTACGGCGGAGCTGACGTCGGATTCGGTGGTGATTCGCAACGGCTTCGTCGGGCGGCCGGCGGTGCTGGCGCATGAGGACGTGCATCGGATCGTGCCGGCCCACGAGTACCTGGAGCTCGAGCGGGGCGTGTAGTCCCGGGCGGTGCGCGCAACTATGCCGCGGGGATGCGCAGGCCCAGTCCTCACGCGGGCCGCGCCCCCCGGGGCCGGCGGCTTCAGAGCAGGACCCCCGCTGACCTTCGTGGGGCGGCGCCCGGGGCGTGATGACGCTGCCTGTTGGCGTGGGGCGTACTCCGGATCACCCGTCTGACCTGCGGTGGGGCGTTCTGGGGCGTCTGTGGGGCGCTCGTCTCGGAGTGTTCGCCGGCATGGAGCACTGTCGCGCGGCTGAACGCGCTTTGGTCACGTCGCTGATCCTGGGTGACGCCGACGCCTGCGACTTCACGGGCCGGCTACGAGCGTCGGACTTCGCCGACCCGGCCGCTGGGCTGCTGTTCGAGGTCGCGCTCGCCTCAGGTCGAGCCGCCGGAGAGATCGGCCGGGAGCTGCCCGTGCTCCTGCGTCGGGAAGGCGTCCTCCGCAGCGATGGCTACCCGCTGTCGGAGCTGTTGAGCTGGATGCCGCAGGTTCCAACGCCGGCGCACCCGAACGCGTGGGCGGCGCTCGTGGTTGCCGGTTCGCTCGCTCGCCAGGTCCAGGCGAGCGGGATCCGTCTGGTCCAGTGCGCCGAACGGGCACACGAGTGCGGCGGCGGCCCTGGCCGGGTGCTGGCGATGGCCGAGGCACAGCGGGCCGCTGTGCGATCCGCCCTGCGACGGTGGCACGAGCTGCCCGCGTCCTGGCGGGACAGCCTGCCGCCGGGGGTCGTGGCGGCGGGTTCAGTCCTGCCGAGCTCGACGGTGCCGCCGCAGGCGCACGGCGGGGCCAGCGCCGGGCGGGAACGGGAGCTGCTTGCCGGGCTGGCGGCCGCGCCGAAGCTGCTGGGCCGAATCCCGTGGCTGCGCGAGAGCGACTTCAGCGAACCGTCCTGCGGCGTCGTGTTCGGAGCGTTGCGTCGACTGCACGAGTTCGGGCACCCGGTGGACGCGATCACGCTCGCCCTGGCCACGTCCCGCACCGAACCGGTGCCCGGGATTGAGTCCCCGGCAGCTGTGGCAGCCGCCTTGCGGCCGGAGCAGGCGTTCCCCAGCGCTGTGCCGTTCCTCGCCCGTCAGGTCCTCGAGCGCGGGATCGTCACCGCGGCCAAGCAGGTGGGCGAGGACCTGGTCGGGCTCGCCCGCGGGTCCTCGGCAGAGGCCGGCCTGGGGGCGCCGATGCTCGCGGCCGCGACGGAGCGGCTCGAGCAGCTGCGCCCGCACCACCTCCGGCTCCACAACGCCAAGCAGGCCAGCGCCTCAGTCCGGTCATCCGTCCGATCACCTGTCGGGATCACGCCTGCCACCTGTCAGCTGCCGGCGCCCGCGCGACCGGACGTGCTGGACCGGTCCGCTGGCTAAGCGGGAGCACTGTGCTGAGCATCGGCAAACTCGCGCCCGGGCCGCAAGCGGCTACGTACTACCTCGAGCGGGTGGGTTGCCCGTTGGACTACTACACCGGCCGCGGTGAAACGGCTGGGGTGTGGATCGGCGACGGCGCTCGTGCACTCGGTCTGCGCGGGCCACTGTCAAGTCCGGAGCAGGAGCAGCGGCTGCGTGACCTGCTCGCCGGCCTCGGCCCCGGCGGTGTCGAGCTGACCAAGCCGGTACTGCGGGCGGACCCCCGCAGCCGCGTCCCGGCGCTCGCGGTCGTCCAGGCCTTGACCGCGGCGGCCGCCGGACGGGGCTGTGACGTCGAGGACCTGTTGCAACAGAAGCCGGACCAGGGGACGGGTCGCAAGACGCCCGCGCTGGCCAAGGCCTGGCAGCGCAGCCAGGCGGAGCTGGACCGGTCCCGACGGCGCCCGCGTTGGCCGGCACCCACACTGCCGGTCGACACCGCCCGAGCGATGCTCGAGGCGGCCGGGCTCGACGCGCACGCTGTGCTCGCGGAAACGACGCCGACGGGGCGGTTGCGGGACCGGCTGCTGACCGCGATGCGCTACCGCGAGGCCCGCGTCGACGTCCGCTGCCCTGGTCTGGACCTGACCCTGAGCGCCCCGAAGAGCGTTTCGATCCTGTACGGACTCACCCCAGACGACAGGCATGCGCAAGCGGGCCCGGACGGTGTGGCCCGGCAAGTGCAGAACGCGCACCGCCTCGCGGTCGCCGAGAGCATCGCCTACCTCGAGCTGCACTGCACGACGGCGCTGCGCGGGCACCACCGGGGCGACGACACCGACACGCGCGTCGAGACCGACGGGCTCATCGGCGCGGCGTTCGAACACCGCAGCAGCCGCTGCGGCGACCCGCAGCTGCATACCCACGTCGTCGTCGCGAACCTGCTGCACGGCAAGGACGGCAAGTGGAGCGCCCTGGACACCCGTGCGATCTACACCCACGCCCGCACCGCCGGGTTCGTCTACCAGGCGGTGCTGCGCGGTGAGCTGACCCGCACCCTCGGCGTGCAGTGGGGACCGGTCCGCAACGGTCAGGCGGAGATCGCCGGCATCCCGGTCGGGCTGCTGAGGCTGTTCTCCAAGCGACGGGTGCAGATCGAAGCGCAGCTCGAGGCGGTCGGGTTGGACACGGCGTCCGCGGCGCAGGCCGCGACCCTGGTGACCCGACCCGCGAAGCCCGAACCCGATGACGGCAGGAGCCTGCAGGAGCGGTGGCGTACGGAGGCCGACGCCAGCGGGCACTCCCTCGATGTCCTGCATGCAGCCCTCGACCGGGAACCCAGCAGCACCCGGGTGCACGCGCAGCGGCAGGCCGCCGCAGCCCTCGGGCCGCTCACCCAACAGCTCACCGACGCGCTGCTCGAACCGACCGGACTGACCGAGAAGCGCGCCAGCTTCGACCGGCGCGACCTGCTGCGCGGGGTCTGCGAGCAGCTGCCGGCCGGCACCCCCGTGCGACTGACTGGGCTACGGGCGCTCGCCACCCGGGTGCTGCGCGACACCCGGGTCGTGCCGCTACTCGGCGACGCACCGGTCGGCTCCCGCCGGTACAGCACCCGAGAGCTTCTGGCTCTCGAGCAGCACGCCCTGGCGATCGCGACCCGCCTCGCCGGCCCACCAGCCGCAGGCTGCAACACCGATGCGGGCGAGGGACCGCGACCGTCGCTTGGGGTCGTCGCCGACGGGGAACTTGCGGGCGCGCACGAGCACGCTGCCGCCCTGGGTCTGTCCGAGGAACAGCGGCGGATGCTCGAGCGGCTGCTGACCAGCGGCGCCGGCCTGGAGCTCGTCGTCGGCGCCGCCGGGTCAGGCAAGACCGCGACGCTTGCCGTCGCGGCCCGCGCCTGGGCCAGCCGCGGCATACCAGTGCAAGGAACAGCCCTCGCCGCGATCGCCGCCCGCGTCCTCGAGGACAGCACCACCGTCCCGTCCCGGTCGCTGCAACGGCTGCTCAACCAGATCGACCATCCACACAGCCCCGAGCAGTTGGCCGCGGTCCTGCCAGCCGGGGGAGTGCTGATCGTCGACGAGGCCGGCATGGTCGGCACCCGCACGCTGCACCGGCTGCTCAGCCTCGCCGACCAGACCCAGACCAAGCTTGTCCTGGTCGGCGACCCAAGGCAGCTCCCCGAGATCGACGCCGGCGGCCTGTTCGCCACCCTCACCACCCGGCTGCCCGCCTCCACCCTCGTGGCGAACCAGCGGCAGCAACAGCCCTGGGAACAACGCGCGCTGCGCGAGCTCCGCGACGGCGACGTCGTCAAGGCGATCGCCGCCTATCAGCGGCACCACCGTCTGCAGATCCGCGACAGCATCAGCGAGCTGACCGGCACGCTGCTCGACGACTACGAGCAGCACCTGACCCGGCATGAACCCAACCGAGTTTTGGTCGTCGCGAGCAGCCGCGGCGACGCGCGTCGCCTCAACGCCCAGCTCCGCCAGCGCCTGCTCGAGCACGGCCGGCTCGGCCTTGACGAACTGCGCGTCGAGCTCGGCCACGGCGGCGCGCGCGGCTACCGCCGCGGCGAGCAAGTCCTGGTCACGGCGAACGAGTACCAGCTCGGTCTGCTCAACGGCACCCGCGGTACCGTCACCCGCCTCGACCAGACAGCGCAGGCGATGACCGTCCGTCTCGACGACGGACGCACCATCGACCTAGACCACCGCTACCTGCGGACCGGACACCTCACCCACGGCTACGCACTCACCGCGCACAAAGCGCAAGGCGTCACCGTCGACGTCGCCCTGCTCTGGGGCACGCAAGCCCTCACCCGAGAGACCGGCTACGTCGCGCTGTCCCGCGGACGCCAAGCCAACCACCTGTACTCCACCTGGGACCTACTGCGCCGCGACAACACGCTCGCCGAGAACGACCTCGACCGGCCCCTCGCGGTGCGCCCACCGAACAAGGCAGCGCGACGCGGTCTCACCCAAGCCGGCCTCGCCGAACGCCTCGCCTTCAGCGGTGCCCAGCGCACCGCCCGCAGCTGGTGGCGGCGCCGCCCGCCGGCGGCCGCCGCACCCGACGTTGTAGCGCGCACTGCACAGCAACGCGCCCGCTGAACCTCGCCGGCCGATCCACTTCAGAGTTCTTCATGCTTCGTGGGACGGGCCCGCCCAACCGAAGATCAACAAGCGCGTCGTTAGCCGTGGCCGCACGAGTGCGCGCCGACTATGTGGAACACGGCACCTACTCGCGCGAAATCTCGGCATCCACCTCCGCCTGCTCCGTCGTATTACGAAGGTCGCGGGAGCGGCCGGCAGCTTCTTGCCTGTCCAGGCTAGCGTCCTGGCGATCTAGCGCCTCCCGCGAGCGCGCGATGGCGTGTCGCGAGTCGCGAATGAGCCCGCGCGTATGCGCATCGGTGCCTCGCGCTGCAGCGGCGGCCAAGCCCGCCTCGCGTTCGTCCAGGCTCTTCTCCCGAAGATCTGCTGCTGCTTCACGCGCGTCGGCGATTCGGTCCCGCAGGTCCTGAGCGTCTGCCCGCAGCCGTTGCTCGCGCTCCCGTTCCCGATACGCCTCCTCTTGCAGGGCGAGGAGTCGCGACCGATGTTGTAGGTCGTCGAGAGTCGCTTCGATGTCGGTTGGAACCTGCGCCATACCTCGCTCCATCAACTTCCGGTCATACCGGGCTGAGCGTCGGCAACGGCGCGCCGCGCCGTACCTCCCCATAGCGTCACTTCCCGCGCGAGGCGGCGCAGGCATGAGTCCGTGTCCCAACGCCGCCTCTGCCACCGGGGGTGAGAGCGAACTTGCGGACTAGCGGAGTCGTCCGCTCCGGGGCCGATGGCTCCGCCACCGTACTAGCGATCAACCGGCGCACGCACGCCCGCGAGCGCGCGTGCGTCCTCCACCCGGGGCGGCGGGGCGCTCGCTCGCAGCCGCTGCTGCGCTCGGGCCTGGTGGTCCGGGCTTGACGTGAGGTGCGGGGGCCTAGTGACAGTCCGCGTGGGCGTTGACGAACCGTTCGATCCCGCTGAGCAGGTCTGTGGTCGGGGTGTAGGCGAACCGCTCGTGAGTGCCGCAGCGGTTGCACCGGACCGTCACGTCGTCGCCGTTGTCGATGATGGTGACCGGCTCAGCCTCGGTCATAGTCACGATGTGCCTAGCGCATCGCGGCAGTCCATGCAGGGCTCGTGCCCGGTGATGTCGAGCCCGCCCGGTGTGCGGGCGTGCAACTCGCCCGCGCCGCAGAACGCCAGCGGCGGCAGCCCCGTGAACACGTGCAGGACCGGCGAGAACCCGACGCGACCAAAGCACACATGGCGAGCGACTGGTTTCTGGCGTCCGGGGTCCAGAGACATCTCTGCATCGTCACCTGCTGTTCACCCGAGCGGTATCGGTGAGGCGCACCACGGCGGACCGCGAACTGAACTAGTTGCACCGCCCAGACGGTGTTCGCCGGCACAGACTCGGGCGTTGCGGGCATGTAGTGCCGGCTCTCACCAGTTGCGTCGCCCTGCGGACGCGTGAGCTAACGCTCGTTGTCGCCAGGTCCTTCGTCCTGTGGACATCGTCAACGGCACGGCCGGCACGCCTAGCGTGCGGCTGTGCCGGCCCGGTTCCTGACCCTCCATGACGTCGCCGCAGAGCTTGCGATCTCTCGGTCCCAGGCGTACGCGCTTGTCCGCAACGGCGACGTGCCAGCGATCAAGATCGGTGGTCGGGGGCAGTGGCGGGTCGAACGGGTGCGCCTCGAGCAGTGGATCGAGGCTGCCTATGACGAGACGGCGCGGTTCATCCGAGAGCACCCGTTCACCGGCCAGGCAGAGGAAGACCCCGCAGACGAGGACCGTGCCGAGTAGCGCCGCCTAGCAACGACCTTCAAGCGACGCTAACCGTCCTGCGGCAAGGTGTGAAGGTCGTGCACGGCCATCAGCCACCGCCGCGCGCCGGCCTCGTTGTAAGGGTCCGGGACGCGGTCGTCGTTCGGGTCGGCGCCGATTTCGGTGATGTGCCCGAGGATGGTGGCCGGACCGTCCGCGCCGGGTCCGATGACAAGGTGCTCGACGGTGACGAGCCAGCCGTCGTTGGCCGCGAGTTGCGCGAGGACGTCGTCGACGCGGGCCTGCAGCGCCTCGTCGAGTGCGGGGTAGTGACCGAGGTGCCGCCACGCCAACGTCGGCGGTGCGGCCTTGGGACGTCCAAGCGCGATCAGTTGGTAGTTCGCGTCGATGCGTGTCGGTGTTGGTGTCATGACTGCTCCCGGGTGCTCGTGTCCTCGCACGATGGGCCCGGACGCATGCCGGCGGAACGGTTGCCGGACAGGTTGTGGATGTCAGTCACGGTGTCGACTCTGTCCGCGTCCGGGTGGTGGGGGTGGCACGGCGGTTTGTCGACGCTTCGGCGCCCGCCGGGCCGGGCCTTCGTCGAGTGCCCGGATCGTCTGCCGACGTTGGTGCTCGACGAGCTGGCCGAACGGCACCGCCTTGCCCGGAAAGACGCGTGCGGCGACGGCGCTGGCTTCGGCCCACGCCCGGATGTGGGTGTCGAGCGCCGTGATGTCGTGCGCTCTTACGGCCAGCGGCCCGACGACGACCTCGAGGGCGTCACCGGCCCGGTGGACTTGCCAGGGTTGCCGCCCCTCGAACACGACCGATCCAACCGGGTAGGCAGCACCGGCAGCGGCTGGTCTTGCCGATGGGGACGGCTCGCGCAGCGGCGGGCGCCAGTCCTCGGCCTCGAGCCGGGCCGCGGCCCACGCCCGGCCGGCGCTCATCGCGCCTGCTCCGTCGATGCAGTGCACCAGCACCGAGCCGACGCGCACCGTGAGGTGTTCCGAAGTCAACCCGGCCCAGCGGACGACCCGGACCTGCGTGTCGTCGTGTCCGCGGGCGTCGATGGTCAGCCCGAGATCCCAGGAACTTGTCATGGTCGGCACCGTCGGCTCGGCCCGCCCCACCAACGTCCCCGAGGGCCCCACACCTGCCGCGGTGAGCGTGCGGGCCCGGATCGAGAGGCTGTTCGAACGCCTCCGAGTTATCCACAACCAGCGCCCCAGGAACGCCCCAAGGGCGCCTGGGGCGCTAACGCTGGGGCGTTGAGGGACGTCTGTGGGGCGTTCCGCGGCCAGGCTTCATGTCACTGTGCGTGCCGACCCCGGGAGACAAAGTGGTGCCAAGTGGACGAGACTCCGGCTTGTCTTGTTCCTACGCGTGGCGGAGGACGCCATGAGCGCAACGCTGCCAGTCTCGGGTACGCAGCGTGGCGCCCTGCTGACGGTTGCTGTGTCGGCCGTTGTGTCCATCGGCCTTGCTGGCTGCGGCGACGACGGCACCACGGCCCGCGCGTCCGAACAGCCACCCTCGGCTGTCACGTCGGTCAGTCCATCGCCGACGCCGGACGAGCAGGCTTTGCTGCTGGCCCAGTACCGCAAGTTCTGGAGCTCGCTGACGCCCGTTAGCCGAATGCCGGCGACTGCGCGCCAGGCCGTGCTGGCCGAGGTCGCCGTAGACCCTGCGCTCAAGTCGCTGCTCCACGGCATGAGCCAAGGCGATGCCAAAGGCCAGGTCTTCTACGGCGCCGATGTTCCGCGTCCCACAGTCCGCATCAACCCCGACGACACAACGGCGCTCGTCGACGACTGTCAGGACTCCAGCCATGCAGGCCTGATCGACAAGGCGACGGGCAAGCGCCTCACGGTCGGCGTCGCGCGCAACCACGTCAGCGTCACGATGAAGAAGCAACCCGGCGACCTGTGGAAGGTCTCCTACGTCGACTACTCAAAGTCGCCGTGCTGACCACTGGCGCGGTAGCAGCGGGGTTGCTCTGCCTCGGCTGGGTCGCCGCCCCGGCTGCCGCCTCGGCCGGCGACGGTCCAGTCGTCGTCGTCGGTGACAAGTACGGCGGATACGTCGACACGACAGTCACGGCACCCTCGACCGACACGGTGGGGGCGACGCCGGACGCCGCAGGTAGCTCGGGCAGTGACGACGGTCCCCGGTGCAGCTGGATCGAGGAACCCCCCGCAATGCAGTCGGTCTGGGCGTCGCTCGGTGCCAGCGAACCTGGCGGTATCTGGTACGACACGAAGTGCTCTGACGGGTCGGTGTACATCGGCATCTACGTTCCGCCGGCGAGCGACAGCGTGCCGCCGGAAGTTCGGCTGGCAGGGTCACTTGCGCGGACGGTCGTGAACCGGCTGCAACTCCCCGCACCGCAGGTGGGTCAGAGCCCGACGGGGCGGGCCCTGGTCGGGCTGCCCACGTGGTGGTGGGTGGACCCGGCGTCCTGGCAGGTGCTGCAGCAGCGCACGAGCGCCGGTCCGGTGTGGGCGGAGGTCACCGCGACGCCGGTCAGCACCAGTTGGGATCCGGGCGACGGCTCCGCACCGCTGGTGTGCGCGGGGCCGGGAACGGTCTATGACCGATCGCGGCCGGAGAGCGCGCAGTCCACGGACTGCTCCTACACCTATCGGCGCAGCAGCGCCGACCAGCCGCAGACCGGACCGGACGTCAACGACCGGTACTTCACCGTCACGGTGACCACCACCTGGTCGGTGACGTGGCGGGGAGCCGGCGGCAGCGGCGGCGCTCTGCCGGCGCTGACGCGCAGCAGCACCTTCCCGCTGGCGGTGGCCCAGCGGCAGACCGTCGTCACGGGCGGCAGCGGATAGAGCCGCGCCAGCCCGCAGCCGTCGTCCGTGGAACTGGAGTCTCGATGACCACCGCACCACCTAGCCCGCCGACCGCGAACGGGTTCGTGCCGCATGGGGCCCGACCCACGACCTCGCCAGCGCTGCCACCGCTGCCCCCGCTGGGGGAGCGGGTGCCCCGGATGCGACGGCAGCGCCGTCCTGCGCTCGCCGCCGGTGGCGCACTGCTCGTGCTGCTGTGCGGTGTGTCGAGCGCGGCTCTGGTGATGTCGGGCGACGACCGGCTGCGGGTGCTGGCGCTGGCCCGTGATGTGCCGGCTGGGCACGTGCTGGCCGCCGGCGACCTGCGGGTCGCCGAGCTCGGCGGCAGCGGCCTGAGCGCGCTGTCCGCCGACGGCGCCCCGAATGTCGTCGGGCAGATGCTCACCGCGACGCTGCCCGCAGGGACGCTGCTCAACGACAGCATGCTGACCCCGACGCCGCTGCCCGCTACGGGGCTTCAGCTCGTCGCGGTCGCGGTCAAGCCCGGCGGTGCCCCCACTGAGGCCGTACCCGGCCGCGACGTCAGCGTTCTGCGCGTCGGCACCGCGGCGAACGCCGCGGCGGGTGCGACACCGACGGTGCTCGTCCCGCGTGCCCGCGTGGTGTCGGTTTGGACCGACGCCACCAGCGGGGCCGTCATCTTGTCCCTGCAGGTCCCGCAGGCCAATGCCCTGGCGGTTGCGCAAGCCAGCGCGAGCGGCGCTGTCGCCGTCACGCTTCTCCCGGTGGCGCCATGACCTCGCTGGCCTTGCTGTCGGCGAAAGGCGCCCCCGGTGTCACCACCAGCGCGCTGCTGCTCGCCGCGATCTGGCCCGACGCGAGCATCCTGGTCGAGGCCGACCCTGCCGGCGGAGACCTGCGCTGCTGGCTGCCCGACATGACCGGACAACCCCTGCGTCCCGACGTCGGCGTCGTGTCGCTGCTGGCCGCGCACCGTACCGGCTCCGGACAGCTCGCCGACCGCACGGTCCACGCGCACACCCAAACCCTCGCCGGCGGCTTGCCGGTGCTCGTCGGAGCCAGCACCCCGGCGCAGGCCGCAGCCCTCGGCGCGACCTGGCCGCAGCTCGCGGCCGCACTCGCCGGCGAGCGCGCGGATGCTGTCGTCGACCTGGGCCGGCTGGCGACGGACGGCCCGCAATGGGATCTGCTCGCAACGACCAGCCTCGCGTTGGTCGTCACCGCACCAACCGTCGCCGGCACCGCGCACACCCGCGACGTACTGACTCAGCTGGCGCAGCGCCAGGTCCGCGCCGGTGTGCTTGTCATCGGCACCGACGCCGCGCGGACGCAGGTCGCCGACGCGCTCGGCACGCACGACTGCACGTGGCGGCTCCCGCACGACAGGACCGCAGCCCAGAACTTGGCAGCGGGGGAGTGGTCGCGACGGCTTGACCGCAGTCCTCTGCTGGCCGGCGGCCGCCAGCTCGCCCGCGACCTGCACGACACGCTCGCTCGCGTTTCCGTCGCCGGCGCCGCTGACACCGAGCTGGTGCCCATGGCGGGCGTCCCGGCGACGGCGGTCAGCGGATGACCCTCCTCGATCCCACCAATACCGAATGGACGGACGGCCGGCCCGACGGAGCCCCGGCAGTGGCGGACGGCGCGCCCGCTCCGCAGCACGACCAGATCTTGGCCGCGCAGCCCGCGACATCGCGGGACTACGCGCTGGTGCAGCAGATCCGCAGCACCGTCGCCACCGGCTTGCGGGACGCCCGCCGCGAACGCGCTGAGGCCGGCAAGCCCGACCTCGGCACCGACGACGAGCGGCAGCTGGCCCGCAGCCTGATCGCCGCCGCCGTGAACGCACACCGCCGCGCGCAACTGTTGACCGCGAACACGGCGCTGCCGCCGACCGAGGACGACGCGCTGCTCGCCGGCGCGGTCGAGGCGGCCCTGTTCGGGCTGGGCCGGCTCGAACCGCTGCTCGCCGACCCGACCTGCGTGCACGTTGAGATCAACGGCTGCGACCGGGTCTGGCTCTACCGCGACGACGGCCGGATCGACCCAGGCCCGCCCGTCGCCGAGTCCGACGCCGAACTCGTCGAATGGGTCCGCACCGCCGCCACCTACAGCGGCCTGACTAGCCGCCCGTTCGACACCGCCAACCCCTGGCTGGAACTGCGCCTGCCCGACGGCAGCCGGCTGTGCGCGCTGATGGGCGTCGTCGAACGGCCCGTCGTCAGCATCCGGCTGTTCCGCTCCCAACGCGTCACCCTCGCCGACCTGCACCAGCGGGGCAGCTTCGATGAGCAGTTGTTCGCGTTCCTGCACGCCGCCGTGCAGGCCCGCGCGAACCTGATCGTGTCCGGTGAGACGTTCAGCGGCAAGACCACCCTGCTGCGCGCGCTCGGCAACGCGATCCCGTTCGACGAGCGGATCGTGACCTGCGAGCACTTCCTCGAGCTCGGCTTCGACCGGCTACCCGACCTCCATCGCGACGTCGTCGCGATGGAGGAGCGGCTGCCCAACGCCGAGGGCATCGGCGCGGTCACCCTGCACGAGCTCGTCGAGCACTCCCGCCGGCTCAACCCCGACCGGCTCATTGTCGGGGAGGTCATCGGCGGGGAGATCATCGCGATGCTCGACGCGATGACCCAGGGCGAGGACGGGTCGCTGTCCACCATCCACGCCCGCGACAGCCGCAGCGCGTTCGACCGGATCAGCACCTACGCCCTGACCAGCCCGCACCGGCTGCCGGTCGAGGCCAGCGGCATGCTGCTCGCCGGCGCGCTGGACTTCGTCATCCACATGACCAAGGCCCGGCTGCCCGACGGCCGGGTGTTCCGGCACGTCAGCAGCGTCCGGGAGGTCCTCGGCTTCGACGGCCGGCAGGTCCTATCCAGCGAAATCTTCGCCACCCACCCCGGGCAGGTGACCGCCCGGCCCGCCGCGCCGGTCAGTCCGGACCGCAGCCGGCGCCTGCACGACGCCGGCTACGACGAGCAGTCCTGGGCCGGCACGCAGCCTGGTGGTGCGCGATGACCGGCGGTCGTGGGCTGCTCGCCGCGGTCCTCGGCGGCGGGCTCGGGCTCGGCCTGCTCCTGCTCACCACCGGACTGCGTGGACGGACGGCGGACCCTCACCAGCCGCCAGCCCCGCGCCGTCGGCTGACCCCCCGACAGGTCCAACGCCTCGTCGCCGCAGCCGCGACCGGTGTGCTGGTGCTCGTCGTGACCCGCTGGATCGCCGCCGGCCTCGGCGTCGCCGCGCTCGTCCTGTACTGGGACGCTGTCTTCGGTGGCACCCGGCGCAGCCGCACCGCCACCCTCCGGCTCGAAGCACTCGCGGCCTGGACCGAGAGCCTGCGCGACCTGGTCGCGACCGGCATCGCCCTCCCCGAGGCGCTCCCGGCGTCCCTGATCAGTGCGGCGCCGCTGCTACGACCGCACCTGCAACGCCTGCACGAACGCCTGGCCGCACGCGAACCCCTCGAACCCGCCCTGCGGTCCCTCGCCGACGACCTCGACGACGGCGGCGCGGACCTCGTCGTCGCAGCGCTGCTGCTGAACACCCGCGCGCAGGGACGAGCCCTGGAGGCGGTGCTGTCATCGCTCGCGACCAGCTTGCGCGACGAACTGCGGGTGCGCCGCACCATCGAGGCCGAACGGCGCAGCACCCGCCGCGCGGTGCAGATCGTCGTCACCGTCACCCTGCTCACCGCACTCGGCCTTCGCCTCGGCAACCCCACCTACGTCGCGCCCTACCGCACCCCCACCGGCCAGCTCATGCTCGCCGTCGTCGCCGGGGTCTTCGCGATCGGGTTCGGCTGGCTGGCCCGGCTCTCCGCGCTGCCCCGTACGCCGCGGCTCCTTCCCAGCCACATGCAGTCAGCGAACGGCACGCCATGACCCTCGCCCTGCTCCTCGGACTCGGCGTGGGCGCTGGCCTGTGCCTGCTCGCCGCCGGCCTGCGACCCGCACCGCCGACCCTCGCCGCAGCCTTGCGCCACCTCGACCAGCCACCGCCCCTCCGCACCACCGCCCGCACCGCACCACCGTCCGCCGCGCCAGATGCGGGGGATCGGGTGCGGCTCTGGCTCGCCCGCCGCACCGACATGCCGGCCCTGTCCTTCCTGTCCGGGCTGTCCGGCGACGCCGAAGCCGACCTCGCCGTCACCGGCACCGCCGGCGAACTGCACGCCGGCGCGAAAGCCCTCAGCGCACTCACCGGCCTCGCCGCACCACTGGCCCTGGCCACGCTGCTTCAGCTCGCCGGGCTCCGGCTGCCGCTGCTCGTACCGCTCTGGCTGTGCCTGACCGGCGCGATCGTCGGCTACCTGCTGCCCGACCTGCGGCTGCGCCGCCGCGCCGCCGACGCACGGCGTGCGTTCCGGACCAGCGTCGGCGCGTACCTCGACCTCGTCGCGATGCGGATGGCGTCCGGCAGCGGACTGGCCGAAGCACTCACCGACGCCGCCAGCATCGGACACGGGCCGGCCTTTGCCCGGATCCGCGGCGCCCTCGCCGACGCCCGCACCGACGGCCTCACCCCCGCCCAGGCCCTGGGGCTGCTCGGCACCCAGCTGCACCTGCCCGACCTGGTCGACGTCAGCACCCGACTGCGGCTGGTCGACACCAGCGGCGCCCAGGCCCAGCAGTCCCTACGCGCCCAGGCCGCCAGCCTGCGCGACCGTGAACTCGCCGACGCCCAAGGCCGCGCGAACGAGCAGTCCCAGTCGATGCTCGTCGCCCAGGTCGTCCTCGGCCTGGGGTTCGTGCTGTTCCTCGGCTACCCCGCCGTCGCCCGCGTCCTCGCCACCTGACCACCACACCGTGACCAACCACGCCGAGACCACCAGCCCGACTACCGAGCACCCGACCATCACAAGGAGAAGCCCGTGACTCACACCGCCGACCGCCTGCGCACCGCCGGTGCCGGGCTGCTCCTGCTCTTCCCCGAGATCACCGCCGGGCTGCTGCTGTTCGACGCCGCCCGTACCGCCCAGACCAGACGGTTCGCCGGACAGCACCCCGAACGCGGAGACGCGATCCAGTGGGTCATCGTCACCGCCATCGGCGCCGCCATCGCCGTCACCGTCGGCGCGATCATCTTCAACAAGCTCGAAGGCAAAGCGAACAGCATCGACGTCACCACCCCCGGCGCCCGCTGACCGGCCTGCGCATGCACCAGGCGACACAGCGGCGGCGCCGGCCGGCACGAGACGACGGCAGCAGCGCCCTCGAACTCGTGCTCCTCACCCCTGCCCTGATCGCCCTGGTCTTCGCGATCGTGCAGGCCGCGCTGCTGTGGAACGCCAAGCACACCGTCGCGGTCGCCGCGCAGCACGGCGCACGGCTCGCCCGCACCGTCGTCGCCCTCCAACCCGTGGTGACCACTGCTGTTCCCGCCGGCAGCGACAGCACCGTCCAGACCTCGACGTTGCGCTTCCTGCGGCAGACCGGCGGCAGCTCGCTGGCCGACCCCACCGTCACGGTGCACCGCGACGGTGAGTACGTCACGGTGACCGTCAGCGGCACCAGCGTCGGCGTCCTGCCCGGCACGACCATGCGGGTCAGCGGCAGCAGCCGCACTCCCGTCGAGGGGTTCCGGCCGTGACCCCACCAACCGCAGCACGCGCACGCATCGCCGCCCCTCGCGTCCGACGCTCCGGCGACACGGGGTCGCTGACCGTAGAGCTGGTCGTCCTCACCCCCCTACTGCTTGCCCTGCTCGCCTTCGTTGTCGGCCTCGGCCGCACCGCCGACGCCCGCAGCCGGCTGACCGGCGCCGTCCGCGACGCCGCCCGCGCGGCCAGCCTCGCCCCGAGCGCCGCCGCCGCCACCAGCGCTGCCCGCGACACCGCACTGGCCGACCTCGCCGGCGCCGGCCTGGAATGCCTCGACCCGCAGGTCAGCACCGACACCCGCGACTTCATCCCAGGCGGCACCGTCCGCGTGACGATCCACTGCGCGCTCGACCTCGCCGACCTGACGGTCTCCGGCCTGCCCGGCCACGCCACCCTGACCGCCGACGCGTCCGCGCCGCTGGACACCTACAGCCAGCTCAACAGCGCAGCCGCCTCATGACCGGCACCCACCGTTGCGCACGCACTGGCATCGGCAGCCCTCGCGCCGCGGCGACCAGCCGCACTCATCGCCTGCACTCCGTCGCGTCCGTCGGGTCCGTCGGGTCCGTCGCGTCGACCGCGGACGGCGGGGCGGCCACCGTCCTGCTGCTCCTGCTCACCCCCGCGCTGTTCGCCCTCGCCGGCCTCGTCCTGGACGGCGGCACCCACCTCGCCGCCCGGCAGCGCGCCGCGGACCTGGCCGAGCAGGCCGCGCGCGCCGGCGCCGACCAACTCGACACCAGCGGACTGCGCAGCACCGCCCAGCCGCTCCTCGACACCACCTGGGCCACCACCGCCGCCTGCCGATACGTCCGCACCATGGAACCCGACGCGACCTGCACCGCCACCATCCGCCCTGCCGCGGGGACCCAAGAGCTGCAGGTGCGCGTGCGCACGGTTACCCCGACGGCGCTGCTCGGCCTGATCGGCATCAACACCCTGCACACCGACGCCCTCGGCAGCGCCCAGGCCGTCACCGGAATCCGCACCACCCTGCCGCAGGAGGGCCCATGACCACCCGACACCCGCGGCCGGTTCACAGCCCGGGCGCGGCCGCGCGGCTACGGCATCGGACCGGTGCGGCCGGGCTGCTCACCCTCGTCGTCCTGGTCCCACCGGCCCTGCTGCTCGCCCTGGCCGGCAGCCCCCTCGACCCTCCAGCCGCGCTGCGCTCCCGCGACGCACTGAGCGGCAGCGTCGACGACACGAGTCTGCTGTGGCTGCTCAGCACCGGCACGTGGCTGTTATATACGCACCTGCTCGCGACCCTGACGGTCGAAGCCCTGCGGCAGACCCGCGGCAGCACACTGCGCCTGCCCCTGCCCGGGCTGCTGTTCGGCGCGAACGCCGCCCTCGCCAGCCACCTGATCGCCAGCCTCGTCCTGACCAGCGCACCGCAGCACACGACCGGACTGACACCCGCCCTCGTGCGCACGGCCGTCACCGCACCGGCCGCGACCGGGCCCGCACCGACCCCCGCACCCGACCTCCAGCAGCACCGTCAACTCGCACGGCAGACCACCACCACGACGGGTTCCCCTGCACACGCAGCGGCCGGCGTGGTCGAGTGCCGGGTACTGCCGCCGGAAGGCCGCGACCACGACACCCTCTGGGACATCGCCGAGCGCCACCTCGGCGACGGCACCCGCTGGCGCGACATCTTCGCCCTCAACGACGGCCGGCTGATGCCCGACGGTCAACGCCTCACCCGCGCCAGCCTCATCCACCCCGGCTGGGTCCTCACCCTGCCCGCCGACGCCGTCGCCCTCGAGATCGACCAGGTCCCACCCCCGCCTGCCACGCACTTCACTGGACATGCGCCGGCTGCGGACCTGCCCACTGCGACCCTCGAGACCGCCGAGACCGACGCCGCCCATCACGCCACCGATCACGCCACGCATGACGGCGACATCGATCCAAAGCCGGCGGCGCCGCACGCGGTGCAGGAAACACAGAGCCCGCAGCGGATCGCGCCGACGCCGACGCCGACCGTCGGACCGTCCGACGACGCCGATCCGGCGGCTGCGCCAGCGCACGATCATGACGAGCTGCCCGCCGCCATCGGCCTCGGGACGCTCATGCTCGGGGCGGTCGGGCTGCTCGCCGCCCTCACCCGCCGCCGCAAGGTCGCCGCCCGCCGACGACCCCCAGGGGTCCGCGCCACCCGCCCCAGCGACGACCTGATCGAGACAGAACGGGAGCTCCGCGCACAGGCCCGCCTGGCACGAGACACCGCCGCGACCGTCCGCCTCGCCATGACACTCGCGTCCCGGCAGGCCCCGCACGCCCAGCTCCGGGTGCTGTGGCAACACCCCGATGACAGCCTCGAACTCATCTGGGCCGACCCTGTTCCCGCGACACCCGCGCCCGCACCGTTCACCGCGACCGACCGGGGCTGGCTGCTGCCCGCCGACGCGCACCCGATGCTGTTCGCGACACGCTCAGTCGACCCGCCCCAGCCTGCACCGGACGGCGACACGACTCAGCAGAACACCTCCGTCGCCGAGTTCAGTGAGCCGTTCCCGTTGCTGATGCCGGTCGGCACCCACCAGGGCAGCGCCTGCCTGGTCAACCTCGAGCTCTACGGGCTCATCTGCCTGAACCACGACCAGCAGCCAGACCAGCAACCCGAGCAGCCGCAAGCTGCCCCGCCGTCGCTGGCGGACCTTTTTGGCGCATGGATCAGCAGCCTCGCCGCAGCCCCATGGACCGGCCCGCTCCGCATCTGCTTGCCCCGACGCCTGGAAGCGCTGGCTACCGGACTCGACCCGGTCCACATCTGCGACCCGGTGTGGCCGTTCCGCACCGACCTGACCCCGGACGAGCTGCAGCAGGTCCGCACCCACGCCAACTTCTCCACGGCACGACGGCACGAGGCGAACCTGGACAGCATCGGCTTCGAACTGTTCGTCGGCTACCACGCCGGCGAGCTCCCCGCGGCGCTGCTGCACGCCGCGACCGACCCGGCCCAGCCCACCGTTGTCATCCTTGCCGAGGCACACCCGGACGGCCACGTCTGGACCCTGCACCACGACGGACGCCTCAGCATCCCCGGCGTCGCCGATGACCTGACACCAGTCACCCTCGACCGCGACACCCGCGGCAGAGTTCTTCGACTGCTCGAGCACGCCCAAGACCCGCCCCAGGCCCCACCGGACGATCAGCAACGCACCGCCCTGCGCACCGACTGCCCGCCCGCCCAGCCGGCCCAACTGCAGCCCCTCGTCACGGACACCGGCGACGAGCCGGTGCTGGACCTGAGCAGCTACGACAACACCGACGCGTCCACGGCACCGGCGACGCAGAACACCCAGCTCGACGGTCTCGACGAAGACCGGCCGACTGCCCGGGCGGAAAGGCCCCGCGCGACGCCGACGGTGGTTCAACCCGGCGACGACGCCGGAAGCAATGCCGGAGACGAGGAGATCCTCGGACCGATCGAAGTGTGCGTCCTCGGCCCCGTTACCGTCCGAGGCATCGACCGGCCGCTCCCGCGGCAACAGGCCATCGACCTGCTCACCTACCTGTGCTTCCACCGCCGACCCCTGCGCTCGGAGGAGCTCTGGGAAGCGGTGTGGCCCGGTAAGCCCTACAACAACCACACCTTGCGCAACCGCATCCACGACCTGCGGACGTTCATCAAGCCGCTGTTGCACCGCAGGCCCGGCGGCGGCTACGAGCTCGACGAGCTCGTGCTCACCGACTGGCAACGGTTCCAGGGCCTCGCCGACGGCACGCGGGACCAGCAGCTCGCCGCCCTGGCCCTCGTCCGCGGTCGACCGTTCCCCCGCAACGACCTGGACTGGTTCCACCTCGAAGGACAGCAGTCCGAGATCGAAGCCAGCATCGTCGACCTCGCCCTGCAGGTCGGCGAGAGAGCCCTGCGCGACGAGCAGTACGACACCGCCCGCACCGCCGCGCTCGCGGGTCTGCGCGCCTGCCCATGGGATGAACGGCTCTACCGCGTCGCGATGAGGTCCGCGGCGGCCCGCGGTGCGACCGCCGAGCTCCACCAGCTGCGCCGGCAACTGAACTCCGTCCTCGACGACGAGCTCGCTCCCGACGACGACCTGCAACCCGCCACCTCCCGCCTCCTCCAGGAACTGCGCGACGAGGAACGCCAGCACCAGCTGAACCCGCGCAACCCGTAACCGGCGACCGACCGGCAGCCGTGCGGATGTACCCGCCACGGCGACACCTCGTCGCCTGGCAGCATCACGGCTCGTGACGCTGCCGCTGACCCTCGCCGCTATCGACGCCGCGGTCGCCGCCTACCTCGTCGGGTGGGCGCTTCGCCGGGAGCGACGAGACCGCGCGCGGGTGCTGGTCGTCGGGATCGTCCTGGCAATCTGCGCCGTGTTCCTCGCCATCGTCGGATGGTCAAGCACCGCCCCAACCCAACCGACCCCGCCGCTGGCACCAGCGCCTGGAACGCCGGTCTGACAGGACCACCCGTCGCGGCACCCCCGCTGCGCATCGCCGCGCCCCAAGCGCACCACGCGAACGCCGCCTCGACTGCTCGCAAACGCAGGGGCTCTGCTGCGCCGTCGCTTGACCGAACGCCCCAGCCGCGCCCCACCGGCCCTGGGGCCTTCCCCGTCATGCGAGCTGGGGCGCATGAGGACGTCTGTGGGGCGTCCCGCCGCGACCGTGCACCTCCCAACACCACGGGAGGTCACATGTTCACGCCCACCACGCTCGTCGCGACGGCGACGCAGCTGACCGCCGGCCCGGCGCAGCCGACGGTGACCGTCGACCCGAACAGCAAACTGCCCGGCACCGCGCAGCTGACGAACCTCGTCGGCGGCCTCATGACCTGGGTCCTGCTCGCCTGCGTCCTGGCGGTCCTGGCCGGCGCCGCTGCCTGGGGCTTCGGGGCCCGCAGCGGCCACTTCGGCGCAAGCCAGCAAGGCCGGCTCATGGTCGTCGGCGGCGTCGCCGGAGCCATGATCGCCGGCGCCGCGACCGCGCTGATCAACTTCGGGTTCGGCCTCGGCGCGACGGTCCACTGACATGACCGCCTCGCACCTGACAGGCGCGCATCTGACTGGCGTAGCGGCGCCCGATGCGTCTGTCCACGCCGCCCTCCCCGCTATCCCCGGGATCCCGCCGGTGCCCGGCATCCCCGCGGTCCCGGGACTTCCCGACATCCCGGGCGTGGACGTGACCGGCGCCCTGACCCGGCTGCTGTCCGGCGCCGTGCACAGCTTCGCCGCAGACACCTTCGCGCGCCTGTCCGACGCGTTGCTGGCCACCACCGCGGCGCCACTGGACCGGACATTCGACGCTCCGTGGCGCGCCATGGTCGCCGTCGCCGGCCTGCTCGCCCTTCCCATCCTGCTCGCCGGAGTCACCACGGAGGTACTCGCCGGCCGGCCGGTGCAGGCGGTGAAGAGGGGAGTGCTGCTCCCGGTGCTCGTCGGGCCGCTGCTGCTCGCCGCGCGCGCGGTGGTCGCGTTGCTGGACGCGCTGGTGCAGGGCGCCTGCGGGCTGCTGGTCCAGGTCGGTCTCGGTGGCCCGCGCGGCTTCGCCGAAGGCATCGACCGGATGCGTCAGGTCCTGCACGTCGCGACCGGTCCCGCTGACCCGACCGGCGCGGGCGCGTCGCTCGCCGTCGTCCTGGTCGCGGGTGTGCTGGCGTTCATCATCTGGGTCGAGCTCGCGTTCCGCGCCGCGCTGCTCCTGCTCCTCGCGGCGTTCGTGCCACTGGCCCTGGCCGGCCTGTTCTGGTCGGCGACGGCGCGCTGGACCCGCCGGCTGCTCGAGAGCCTCGCCGCGGTGTTGCTTGCGCCGCTGGTGATCACGATGGTGATGGTTCTGGCCACCGCAACCTTGACCGCCCCAACCGGCGGCGTCGCCGCCGGGATCGATCAGGCCGCGATCGCGCTGGCACTGCTGTTCCTGGGGACGCTGGGTTTGCCGATGACCTTCCGGCTCATCCCCGTCGTGGTGGAGGGCGCGCTCGTCGCGGGCATGGGAGCGACCGTCGCGACCCGAGCCCGCCGCGGCGCGCAGAACGGCGCCCGGCGGCTCGCCGCGGCCACACCGGGAGGCGGGGCCGCCAGCCGCCTCGCCACTGCCCGGCCCCCCGCTCCGGGTTCAGCTCCGGGCCCGGGTCCGATGCCGGCGACCGGCCAGGCGAGCGGCGCGGACGCGCGCACCTCCAGCCGAGCAGCTGCTGCCGCAGGCGGCTCGGCCCGGGCCGGAGCCCCGCAGTGACCGCGCACCGCCGCAACGACGAGACCGACCGGAGCGGACTGACCTACCTGCTCCCGTCCCCGGGCGGCGCTGTCTGGCTGGGCCTCGGCCCCGCCGGACTCGCCGGCCTCGCCGTCACCACCTCGGCAACCGTGCTGCTGCTCCTGACCGGTGCACCGCTGCTGTACGCGGCAGCCGTCACCACCGCCGGCGCGACGCTGAGCTGCCTGCGCGTCGCGGGCCGCACCGTCCTGCAGTGGACACCGCGCGCCGGAGCGCACCTGCGCGCCCACGCCGGCGGCGCCGCCCGCTGGACGCTTCCCCTGCCCCAGCTCACCGCACCCGGCAGCGCCCCCGTCGCTCTGTCGCTGCTGCCCGAGTCCGGACCCGTCCGGCTCTGCACTGCCGCCAGCCGGGCAGGCGGCGCGGAGGAGCTGGCCGTCCTCAGCAACCACGGCGGCCGCCGCACCGTGCTGCTGGACAT
>Ga0308175_100000567_pt1 | contig 25167 bp, 7 predicted proteins | sample PhyCR1_3_FD_203893 | JGI IMG/M metagenome (GOLD analysis project Ga0308175, IMG submission 203893) | Soil microbial communities from UC Gill Tract Community Farm, Albany, California, United States - DLSLS.C.R1 | ecosystem: Environmental > Terrestrial > Soil > Agricultural land | place: USA...
GTACGATTTCCGCCGAAATCGTACGAGCCGTTGCCCGACCTCCAGCCCACGCTCAAGAGCTACGCGAAGTTGTTCGACCTCGGCGCGGTCGGCGCCAAGCTGGGCTACCCGCTGTTCATGAAGCCGTACGACGGCGGCGGCTGGAAGGGGGTCAGCCGGATCGACAACGAGGCCCAGCTCCGCGCGCGCTACGACGAGAGCGGCAAGCTGGTGATGCACCTGCAGAAGGCCGTGCACCCGTTCGATTCGTTCGTCCGTTGCATCGGCCTTGGGCCCCAGACCTATCTCGTCTCGTACGATCCGGGAGCGCCGCTCCACGATCGGTACACGATGGCCAAGGGCTTCATGTCCGACGACGAGGCCGGCGTGATGCGCGACACGACGCTCACGATCAACGCGTTCTTCGGGTGGGACTTCAACTCGTGCGAGGCGCTGCGCAAGGACGGCACCTGGTACCCGATCGACTTCGCGAACCCGTGCCCCGACTCGCAGGTCACGTCGCTGCACTACCACTTCCCGTGGCTGGTCAAGGCGAACCTCCGGTGGTCGATCTTCAACGCGGTGACCAAGCGGCCGTTCCGCCGCACGCTCGACTGGGACCCGTTCTACGCGATCGCCGCGCGCGACCTGCCGTATCGCGAGCGGCTGCGCGAGTACGGCAAGCTCGCCGAGCAGCGGTTCGCGCTCGCGCAGTTCGAGGAGTTCTGCGCCAAGCACCTGGCGCACCTCGACGAGGTCGCGTGGGAGTTCTTCGCCACGCCGGTCGCGCGCGAGGCCGTGCGCAAGAAGGTCGCGGCGCTGTTCCCGGTGCACGAGGTCGAGCCGTTCACCGAGCTGTTCTGGCGGCGCATCCAGGCCTGGCGCGCCGATACGGCGACAGCCACGGGGACCGCACCCGGGGCGACGCCATGACCGACGCCGGCAAGATGATCGGCCGGTGGCGATCGGAGCGCCTGCAGCGCGAGGTCACGCTGGTGCGCTGGGGAACGTTCGGCCAGCCGGTGCTGGTGTTCCCGACCGCCGGCGGGGACGCCGAGGAGATCGAGCGCATGCACCTGGTCGGCGTGCTCGGCCCGCTGATCGTGGCCGGCAAGATCAAGGTGTACTCGTGCGACAGCGTGGCGGGCCGCGCCTTGCTCGAGCGCGAAGGCTCGCCGGCGCACCAGATGTGGCTGCAGAACCAGTTCCATCAGTATGTCCGCCACGAGGTCGTCCCGGCGATCCGGACCGATTGCAAGTCGCCGGATCTCGAGCTGTGGGCGGCCGGCGCGTCGATCGGCGCGTTTCACTCGGTCGCGGTCGTGTGCCGGTTCCCCGATGTGTTCTCCCGCGCGTGCGCGATGTCGGGGACGTACGACCTGCGGCGGTTCTACGAGGCCCGCGACTTCAGCGATGACTTCTGGGTGTCGTCGCCGCTCCACTTCGTCCCGGCGCTGGCCGGCCGGCACCTCGACGTCTTGAAGACGCGCATGATCGTCTTTCCGTCGGGCGAGGGCCGCGCCGAGGATCTCGGCGAGTCGTGGCGGATGGCGAACGTGCTCGGCCAGCGCGGGATCCCGAACCGCGTCGACCCGTGGGGCCCGGCCTGGCATCACGACTGGCCGACCTGGCGCGAGATGCTGCCCAAGTATCTGGGAGAATGGGTGACCCAGCCGTGAGCGAAAAGCCGACCGACAAGCCCAGCGACAAGGTAGCCGAGAAGCTGCTCGACAAGGTGATCGAGCGCGCGAACGACCACCCTCCGAGGCGGGACCGCCCGCCCTCGCGCCCTCCGGCGATCGACAAGCCGGCAGACAAGGCGACGCGGGCGCACAAGGACGTGAGCTCCACGCAGGACGAGCAGAAGCGGCGCGAGTTCATGCACGCCATGCTCGGCGATCTGCGCGCGCTCGACCGCATGCTGCGCGAGGGCCGGTTCGAGACCGGGCCGCGCCGGATCGGGGCCGAGCAGGAGATGTTCCTGATCGATCGCAACTGGGCGCCGGCGCGGGCGTCGCTCCAGATGCTCGACAAGCTGGCCGATCCCCACTACACGACGGAGCTCGGGCAGTTCCAGCTCGAGGCCAACGCCGATCCGCAGCTGTTCTCGGGCGACGGGCTGTCGAAGATGGAGCACCAGCTCGAGGCGCTCGTCGGCAAGGCGCGCGCGGCGGCCGCCGAGCTCGGGATCGCGCCGGTCTTGATGGGCATCCTGCCGACCATGCGCAAGTCGGATCTCGGGCTCGACAGCATGGTGCCGAGCCCGCGCTACCTCGCGCTCAACAAGGCGATGGCGGATCTCCGCGGCGGCGCCTTCGAGTTCTCGATCAACGGCACCGAGGAGCTGATCGTCGAGCACGACTCGGTGATGCTCGAGGCGTGTAACGCGAGCTTCCAGGTCCACCTGCAGGTCACGCCCGCGGAGTTTCCGCGGATGTACAACATCGCGCAGGTGCTCGCCGCGCCGATGGTCTCGATCGCCGCCAACTCGCCGCTCCTGTTCGGGCGGCGCCTGTGGGCCGAGACCCGGATCGCGCTGTTTCGCCAGGCGGTCGATACCCGCAGCCACACCCACCACCTGCGCGAGAGCGAGGCGCGCGTCAGCTTCGGCACGCGCTGGGTGCGCAGCTCCGTGCTCGAGATCTACCAGGAGGACATCGCGCGGTTCCGCACGCTGGTCGGCACCGATCTCGACGAGGATCCGATGGCCAAGCTCGCGCGCGGCGAGACCCCGCTGCTCAAGGCGCTGCGCCTGCACAACGGGACGATCTACCGCTGGAACCGCGCGTGCTACGGCGTGATGGACGGCAAGCCGCACCTGCGGATCGAGAACCGCGTGATGCCCGCCGGCCCGAGCATCCTCGACGAGGTCGCCAACGGCGCGCTGTGGTTCGGCGCGATGGCCGAGCTCGGCGCGCGCGAGGAGGACGTGACGGGGCGGATCGACTTCGAGCAGGCCGGCGCGAACTTCTACACCGCGGCGCGCGAGGGGCTCGGCGCCCACTTCACGTGGCTCGACGGGGAGGATCTGTCCGCCGCGCACCTGGTGCTCGATCGCCTGCTGCCGCTCGCCGAGGCCGGCCTGCGCCGCCACGGCATCGACGAGGGCGACATCACGCGCTACCTCTCGGTCATCGAGCATCGCGCGCGCACCGCGCGCACCGGATCGCGGTGGCTCCTGTCGTCGTGGACCGCGCTCAAGGACAAGGCGACCCCGGGCGAGCGGTCGAACGCGCTCGTCGCGGCGACCGTGCAGCGCCAGCAGAGCGGCCGGCCGGTCGCGGAGTGGGAGCGCGCGCAGCTCCAGGAGGCCGAGGTCGGGCGCGCGAACTACCAGCAGGTCGATCAGTACATGGCGACCGATCTGTTCACCGTGCAGGCGTGCGATCCCGTCGAGATGATCGTCAACCTGATGAGCTGGCAGCGGATCCGCCACGTCCCCGTCGAGGACAACGATCACCACCTGGTGGGCCTGGTGACCTACCGCGCGGTGCTGCGGTTCCTCGCCAACGGCGGCTCGCTGCACGACACGCCGGTCTCGGCGATCATGAAGAGCGACGTCGTGACCATCGGCGTCGACACCCGCACGGTCGACGCGATCCGGATGATGCGCAAGCACCGGGTCGGCTGCCTGCCGGTGACCCAGGACGGCCACCTCATCGGCATCCTGACCGAAGAGGATCTCATGAACGTGGCCTCGAAGCTGCTCGAGCACGAGCTCGACGACGCCAAGCCGTGACCGCGGAGGGCGCGGCGCCTCGCCGAGCGGCACCAGCCAGCGCTTGATCGCGTTTGAACGCGTCAGGCCAGGTGATCCCGCTGTTGTCGGCGCCCCGGGCGTCCGTTCGTTCGTGACGGTTGCGCTCGCGGGGCTATCGCGGGAGCCATCGCGGCGACGAAGTCCGGGCGCTCCAGCGCGACGAGCGGGGTGCCTCTTTCCGTTCCATCACGCGTGGATGCGCACGCCGCGAAGGTCACGCGTTGATGTGCGCTCTGCAACCACTGATGACGCCATCGACAAGCGGCGTAGGTGCAACGCTACGCGGCATCCAAGAATGGGCCAGCAGCTCGACAAGCACGGAAACCCGTTCTGGACCATGGCCTGATGCGAGGTTAGCCGAAGCTGCCGCGATAACTGGCCAACGGCTGTAACGCGCGCGCATGACCTGCATCTGCCGTGAATAGTTGGAGCCACACCATGCCAGATATTAACTCGCGGCCCGGCAAGGAGCTGAGTAGTGGCGGAGGTGTTACTCCTCCTACCTCGAACTCGGGGGCGAACGCCTTACGCCCTGAAGCGATGTCCAAAGATCCTTCTACAGACAGCGCCACCCCGAGCGTCGGACTTCCCTCCTTGTCGGCACCCAAGGGTGGCGGTGCCGTCCGGAGTATCGGCGAGAAGTTTTCGGCCAACGCGGCGACCGGCACGGCGTCACTCAGCGTCCCGATCGCCACGTCACCCGGGCGCGGCGGGTTCGCTCTGGGCCTCGCGCTGCGCTACGACTCGGGCGCCGGCAATGGCCCGTTCGGCGTCGGGTGGCAGATCAGCGCCCCGTCGATCACCCGCAAGACGGACAAGGGGCTCCCGCGCTACCTCGACGATGCCGAGTCCGACGTCTTCCTCCTCTCGGGCGCCGAGGATCTCGTCCCTGTTCACGGTGGAGAGCTGACCCGCGGCGAGTTTCGCGTGGTGCGCTACCGTCCGCGCGTCGAGCAGGCGTTCGCCCGGATCGATCGCTGGACGCACCGGGACACCGGCGACGTTCACTGGCGGACGACCACGGGCGACAACGTCACGAGTATCTACGGCCTTAGCCGGGATGCCCAGATCGCTGACCCCGCGGATCCACGGCGGGTGTTCTCCTGGCGGATCGAGGAGACCCGCGACGATCGCGGCAATGTCGTCCGGTATACGTACAAGGCAGAGGACGCCGCCGGCGTCGATCCCGGCGCGGCGAGCGAAGCGGCTCGGTTCCCTGATGGCGCATTCCACGCGACGGCGCAGCGTTATCTCAAGCGGATCGAGTATGGCAATCACAAGCCGGGCGACACCGCGGACTGGCTCTTCGAGGTGGTGTTCGACTACGGCGAGCACGATGAGGCTGTTCCCACGCCGTGCGAAGCACGCCCCTGGCCGGCGCGTCAGGACGCATTTTCCACCTACCGCGCGGGCTTCGAGGTTCGTACGTACCGGCTGTGTCGCCGCGTCCTGATGTTCCATCGCTTCGACGAGCTTGGGCCCGAGCCGTACCTCGTACGCTCGACCGATCTGGCCTACGAGCACAAGGATCACCTGAGCGCCCTCGTCCAGGTCACCCAGGCGGGCTATCTGCGCGACGAGCAAACGGGCGCCTACGAGCGCGCGACCCTGCCGCCGCTCGAGCTCGCGTACATCGAGCGCAAGATCCACGACGAGGTGCGCGCCATCGAGCCGAGCGCTCTCGATGGGATCCCCGGCGGCGTCGATGGCGCGTCTGCCCGGTGGGTAGATCTGGACGGCGAGGGGATCTCGGGCGTGCTGCTCGCGAACAACCAAGGCTGGTACTACAAGGCGAACCTTGGCCAGGGGCAGCTGGCGTCGCCGGCGCTGCTCCGCTCGCTACCGGTGCCCGCAGCCCTCGCGTCCGGTGTCCAGCAGCTCACGGATCTGGCGGGCGAGGGGCAGCTCGATCTGGTGCAGTACGGGCCGCCGGTCCCGGGCTACTTCACGCGGACTGCCGACGGCGACTGGACCCCGTTTACCCCGTTCCGTGCGTTGCCGCGGATCGACTGGCGCGATCCCAACCTCCGCTTCCTCGACGTCGACGGCGACGGACTCGCCGACGTACTCATCACCGAGGACGACGCGCTGGTCTGGTACAGGTCGCGCGGCAAGGCCGGCTTCGAGCCGCCGCTCGTGCTCGCCAGGCCCAAGGACGAAGAGCGTGGCGCCGCGGTGGTGTTCCACGATGGGACGGAGACGATCCAGCTCGCCGATATGACCGGCGACGGGCTCATCGACATCGTCCGCGTGCGCAACGGCGAACTCTGCTACTGGCCGAACCTCGGCTACGGGCGGTTCGGGCGCAAGATCACGATGGACCGCAGCCCCTGGTTCGCGGAACAGGACCAGTTCGATCCGCGCCGCATTCGCCTCGCCGATCTCGACGGCTCCGGCACGGCCGATGTGATCTACCTCGGGCACGAGGGCGTACGCTTGTGGTTCAACGAATCGGGCAACCGGCTCTCCGAGCCCGTCACGCTCGATCTCCCGCTGCCGCACTCGGCGGCCTCGATCAACGTCGTCGATCTGCTCGGCAACGGAACGGCGTGCCTGGTGTGGTCGTCGCCGCTCGCTGCCGAGGGCACGCGGCCGCTCTGTTACGTCGACCTGATGGGCGGTCAGAAGCCGCACCTGCTCGTCTCCACCAAGAACAACCTCGGTGCCGAGACCCGCGTGCACTACGCGACGTCTACCCGGTTCTATCTTGCAGACAAGGCGAGGGGCACGCCGTGGATCACTCGGTTGCCCTTCCCCGTCCACGTCGTCGAGCGCGTGGAGACGTACGACCGCATCAGCCGCAACCGCTTCGTCGTTCGCTACGCGTATCATCATGGCTACTTCGACGGCGTCGAGCGCGAGTTCCGTGGCTTCGGGATGGTCGAGCAATGGGACACCGAAGAGATCGCCGCGCTGAACGCGAGCGCCGAGCTGCCCCGGGGCGACAACTTCGATGCGGCATCCCAGGTACCCCCGGTGTGGACGAAGACCTGGTTTCACACGGGCGCCTTCGTGGAACGCGAGCGCATCTCCCGGCTGTTCGAGCGCGAGTACTACCGGGAGCCGGGTCTGTCGGATGCGCAGTTCCGCGCCCAGCTCCTCCCGGACACGACGCTCGATCCCAGGTGGGAGTACGAGGACGCTCGCGAAGCATGCCGTGCCCTCCGGGGAGCCCTGCTGCGCCAGGAGGTATACGCCCTCGACGGCTCGCCGAAGAGCGCGCGGCCCTACAGCGTCTCGGAGCGCGACTACACCCTGGTGCGGATTCAGCCCAGCGAACACGGTCACCACGCCATCTTCTTCGCGCACGCGCGGGAGACGATCGATTACCATTATGAGCGCGAGCCCGCCGACCCTCGCGTGCAGCACGCGCTGACGCTCGAGGTGGATGCGTTCGGCACCGTCCGCCGGTCTGCCGCCGTGGGCTACGGGCGGCGGCGATCCGATCCGGGTCTCTCGGAGGCGGATCAGGCCGAACAGAGGAAGACGCTCGTCACCTCCTCGGAGAACGACGTCACCAATGCCATCGACTCGGAGAGCACCTACCGCACGCCGTTGCCGGCGGAGTCACGCGCGTACGAGCTCACGGGCCTCGAGCTCCCCGCAGGCCAGAGGCGCTTCGCCTTCGCCGAGATCCTCGCCGCGCTGAACGCGGCGTCGCCCATCCCCTACGAAGCGACGCCTGCCGCCGGCCAGTTGGAGAAGCGCCTCGTCGCTCGGACCCGCGCGCTCTACCGCCGCGACGATCTGTCCGGCGCGCTGCCGCTGGGCCGGATCGAGCCGCTCGCACTGCCCTACGAGAGCTACCGGCTCGCCCTCACGCGCGGGCTCGTCGCAGCCGTTTACGGCGACCGCGTCACCGACGCGATGCTCGAAGCCGAGGGCCGCTACGTGCACGGCGAAGGAGACGACGACTGGTGGGTTCCTTCTGGCCGCGTCTTCTACTCCGCCGACGCTGGCGACGCTCCGGACCAGGAGCTAGCCCACGCCCGCCGGCACTTCTTCCTGCCCCGGCGCTTCCAGGATCCCTTCGGCGCAAGCGCGACGGTCCGCTACGACGCTCACGATCTACTTGCTCTGGAGACTCGAGACGCCCTGGCCAACTGCGTGACCGTTGGGGTGCGCGACGACGTGGGGACTCTGGTCGAGAACGGCAATGACTATCGGGTGCTCCAGCCTCGCCTGGTGATGGATCCTAACCGCAATCGCGCAGCGGCGGCCTTCGACGCCCTGGGGCTTGTCGTCGGGACCGCCGTGATGGGCAAGCCCGAGGAGCACCTCGGCGATTCGCTCGAAGGCTTCCAGCCGGACCTGCCGGAATCAGTGATCGTCGCCCATCTGGGAGATCCGTTCGCCGGTCCACACGGCATCCTGCGCCGGGCGACCACGCGCATCGTCTACGATCTGTTCGCGTATCAGCGCACCCAGGGCGATCCGCAGCCGCAGCCGGCGGTGGTGTACACGCTGGCGAGGGAGACCCACGACGCCGATCTCGCGCCCGGACAGAAGACCAGGGTCCAGCACGGCTTCGCCTACTCCGACGGCTTCGGCCGGGTGATTCAAAGCAAGGCCCAGGCGGAGCCGGGCCCGCTCATCGAAGGTGGACCTGCCGTGAGGCGGCGATGGGTTGGCAGCGGGTGGATCATCTTCAACAACAAGGGGAAGCCCGTCCGGCAGTACGAGCCGTTCTTCAGCGCCACGCACCGCTTCGAGTTCGCAAACATCGTCGGAGTGAGCTCGATCCTGTTCTATGATCCGCTGGGGAGGACGGTCGGTACGCTGCACCCCGACCACACGTACGAGAAGGTCGTCTTCGATCCCTGGCGGCAAGCGAGCTGGGACGTCAACGACACGGTCCTGGAGACCGATCCCACGGGCGACCCGGACGTCGGCGACTTCTTCCGCAGGCTGCTGCTGGCGGAGTACCTGCCGACCTGGTACGAGCAGCGCCAAGGCGGAGCCATGGGCCCGGAGGAGCAGGCCGCCGCCAGCAAGGCCGCCGTGCACGCGCGAACGCCCAGCGTGGCTTACTTCGATACGCTCGGCCGCCCCTTCCTGGGGATTGCGTACAATCGCTTCCGCCGGCGCGACCAGTTCATCGCGGAAGAGAAGTACGTCACGCGCGTGCGCCTCGACATCCAGGGGAACCAGCGCGAGGTCGTCGACGCCAAGGACCGTGCCGTCATGCGTTACGCCTACGACGTGCTCGGGAACGGCGTGCACCGCGCGAGCATGGAGTCGGGAGAGCGATGGATCCTGCCCGATGTGGCCGGCACGGCGCCGTTCGCCTGGGACAGCCGCAACCACGTGTTCCGGACCGAGTACGATGCGCTGCGGCGGCCCACCCGCGGGTTCGTCAAGGGCGCGGACCCGAGCCGCCCGGACGCGGAACTGCTCTGCGAGCGCGTGGAGTACGGCGAAGGGCAGGCCGACGATGTCAGGCTCAACCTGCGCACGCGCGCCTACCGTAGTTACGATGCAGCGGGGGTCGTGACCAACGTGGGCAAGAATCCCGCGACGGGCCTGGATGAGGCGTACGATTTCAAGGGCAACTCACTGCGCACCAGCCGGCAGCTTGCCGTCGAGTACAAGCGCACACTCGATTGGTCCAGGGCCGTCCCCCTGGAGGAGGAGATCTACAGGGGCAGCGCGACGTACGACGCACTGAACCGGTCCGTCGAGATAATCGCGCCCGACGAGAGCCGCCTCTTGCCCACCTACAACGAGGCTAACCTGCTGGCCAGGATCGACGCGGCGCTGCGCGGCTCGGCGACCGCCACCACATTCGTCGAGCACGTCGCCTACAACGTCCGAGGCCAGCGCGAGGTCGTGGAATTCGGCAATGGAGCGAAGACGGCCTATGCGTACGATCCCCTGACCTTCCGGCTCGCACGCCTGTACACGACCCGCGGCAATGGCGCGGTCGCCCTGCAAGACCTCCACTACGTTTACGATCCCACTGGCAACATCACGCGCCAGCGCGACGACGCGCAGCAGACCCTCTACTTCCGCAACCAGCGTGTAGATCCCTCTGCCGATTACACCTACGACGCGATCTATCGGCTCATCGAGGCCACCGGGCGAGAGCATCTTGGACAGGCGGCCGACGGCGACCTGGCGCCGGTGCCCACGAGCTTTTCCGATGCACCGCGCGTCTACCTCCCGCACCCCAGTGACGGCAATGCCATGGGCCGCTATCGCGAGCGCTACCTCTACGACGAGGTGGGCAACCTCCTCGAGATGATCCACCGCGGCACGGACCCATCCGCACCCAACTGGAGGCGCACGTACAGCTACGACGATCCGAGCCTGCTCGAAGGGGCTAGGACGAGCAACCGCCTGACGCGCACACGCGTGGGTACCGAGTTGGATCTCTCGTATACGTACGACGCACATGGGAACATGAGCAGGATGCCGCATCTGCCGCTGATGCGGTGGGACGCATGGGATCAGCTCCAGGCGACGGCGCAGCAGACGGTGAGCCACGGCGGGACGCTCGAGATCACATACTATGTCTACGACTCCAGCGGCCAGCGGCTGCGGAAGGTGACGGAACGCCAGGCAGCACCCGGAGTGACAGCGACCCGCAAAGCGGAACGAATCTACCTGGGCGGACTCGAGATCTACCGGGAGTACGAGGGCGACGGAGCCATCGTGAAGCTGGAACGCGAAACGCTATGCGTCGTAGACGGTGCGAAGACGATTGCGCTGGTCGAGACGCGCACGCAAGGGAGCGACGGGTCGCCGGAGCAGCTCGTACGCTATCAATTCGACAATCACCTCGGCTCGGCCTGCCTGGAGCTGGACGCGGAGGCGAGAGTGTCCTCGTACGAGGAGTATTACCCATACGGAAGCACCTCATATCAAGCGGTGCGAAGCCGAACGGAGGCGCCCAAGCGGTATCGATACACTGGAAAGGAACGGGACGAGGAGAGCGGATTATATTATCACGGCGCCAGGTATTATGCGCCGTGGATTGGGCGGTGGACGAGCGCCGACCCGGCCGAGTTGGTGGATGGTGTCGATGTCTATGTGTACGGGCGAAACAATCCGATCACATACGTGGACCCCGGCGGATTCGACTCGGAGCGTCCCCCTCAGGGCACGCCGGGTCGAGACGATCCACTCAACTATAGTACATTCGAAGAATACAGGACCGGAGCCGCCAGCCCCTGGTCGACCGAGTACCTTCAAGAGAAGTGGAATGAGGCTCATCCAGCTCAGGCCGAGTCATCTAGCGACGACCAAGCTGAGCCATCCGGCGACGGCCAGACTGAGCTACGCGCCGACGACTTAGCTGGGCCGGCGGTGCGTCCGTACCTGCCGTGGAGAGATGACCCGAATTGGGGCGTACCGGATCCGAGCTTCGGTACCGGTCAGGAAGATCCCGATGTCGTAGCGGAGCGCCGGGCGCAAGATGCGGCGGCGGCGGTGGTCGCGCTCAATCCGCATGGAAACGTGCACGTGGACCACACCGATGCTCTGATTCCGATCGCGAACGCAGTCGTCCAAATCTTGATGCTGTTGCTCCCTGAAGCGCGAGTCGCTGAAGGGATGGGGGCGCGTACCCTCGGTGAGGGGCTCGAGACGCTCACCAGCGCGGAAGCGGACTACTCCTTGTCCATGCCGAGCGGCGGCGGTTCTAAGGCCTTTGATCCTGACAAGCTCGCCAAGATTCAGAGGAACCTCAAAGGCAAGGTAGAATTCCGAGTAGACCCCAAGTGGCTGGACAGCCCCGAGCGGCTGGACGCATTCGGCTTCGGACCTGAAGCAGCCTACGATGTCTCCCCAGCAGGCGGATCAGGAACGATTATCCTTCGACCGGAGCCTTCCAGGGCCGCTGTAATCGAGGAACTTACTCATTGGGCCCAGCATCGAGCAGCCGGCTTCCCGGGTGCCAAGATATGGGGGCAGACACGTCAAGTACGCGAAATGTACACGCAGGTGAAGCTGGCCAATCTGAAATTGATAGGGTGGACAAATGACGAATGGACCAGCTTTAACGTGAACTGGCACAGATGGCGAACCGGAAGATAGCTATGGCCACGAAACGCGACAGGTAGATCCTTATCGACAAAGTGTTGATGAAGCTCGTTGGTTCTCTCCGGGATGGTGTGCCCGAAATGCATCTGTAACATAAGATTTCATCTCGCAGTCGAAACGACAGTCGGAGAATGGGTTCAACATAGCAGAGCGCAACTCTTGTTGTTTATAGACGACGGTAAGCCTTCGATTCGTCGAAGGAAACTTCTAATCGCGAAAAGGAAGCACATTGTCTGACCTGATCATCATCCGCATTCACCCCGAAAAGCCCACTGACGGCGTCTCGTTCACGAGCTACCTGGCGGGCCTCACCATCACCGTCAACGACATGTCCGCCGGCAATCCGCTGGGCGTGAACAACCCGATCGGGTCCGCGTTCTACGACCCCGGGAACGCTGCGAGCACGATCGTGCAGCACGTCATGCCGGCCCCTTCGTCGGGGCTCGCGGCTATCGCCACCGCGGTGATCGTCATCGATCCGAACAAGGAGCCACCAGCCTACAAGGAGTACGTAATGAGCGATCTGCGCCTGACCATCACGCGGGGCACGCAGACGATCGTAGACCAGAGCCTCAACTACAATGTGGCGGTCAAAACGAATGCTGCCGTGCCGATGGGCCACAGCCCGGCTGACTATGCCAACCTCAAGCCGGTTGCGCTTTACTTGGCACTCCCCGACCCAGGCGTTGGCCTCGACCCCAGTAACGCGTTCGTCAACGTCCCTACGAATGGTGCGCCGCCGAACTATGACGAGCTACTCGCAGCCGTCCAGAAGGTCTACGCGAAGGATCCTGGCGGCGCGTTCGACATCAACAGCTCGCCACTGACCGCGGCCCAGGCCCGCCATATCGCCAATGAGATCGTGTGGAATCGAACCTTGACTCCGATGCCAGATCCGCCGCGAAAGCTCGAGGATTTGTATACCCTCCCCAAGCCAGGCGGGACCCTCGACACGGATGTGGAAACTGGTCGGCAGAAGTTCGAATCCGACCAGATCACCTACTACACCACGAACAACACCCAGGCCGAAGTCCTGGCCAAGTATGTATTCGCGCTCTCCGCGGCGCTCGTCTGCGAGAAGAAGACGAACGACGCCACTCACGCCGGCTTCGAGTTGCCGGTGCTGCCCGGGATCGTCGACAGCAACGGCAAGACCGCCGTGACCGACGTGATCCTCTCGAGTTGACGCAAGCAAATCCCTCCTCCCGAACGGAACGGCCATGACCCCGAGCTTCAACGTCCCTGCGCAGTACTTCTACGCCCTCACCGCCAACCTGCCGCTCGATATCGGTGCCGATCTCCGGTATCAGACCGCGGTCACGATGGACCCCAAGCGGGTCGTCGACAGCCTGCATACCGCGATCGACGCCGGAGTCATCTCGGGCGCCGGAATCACCCCGGAGCAGGCCGCACGACGCCTCGTCGCGCTCGGTGGAGCGAACGGCACGGCCCCTATCTGCAAACCAGGCGTCGGGTCGGCGCTGGTGACGGCGTGGCTCGGCTATACTAACCCGACCTACACGACCCTGACGCCGAGGCCCACCTACGATCCGGCGGCCGACATCGCGCCGTTCTGGACCACGGTGCTGGCTCCTGTCAGCGACATGACGCTGACCAATCCGGCGCTGGCAGCGTCGCACCTCGAGCTCATCGTCTGCGCGATCATCAACGAGAGCAATCCCGCGCCGCTCCTCTATGCGTTGAACGCGGAGATCGCCACGTTCAACACACTGCTGAACGATCTCAAGGCCAAGCTCAATGCGCACGTGGTGAAGACCGCGGGGGGCGTGCATGGTGCAGCGGACAACACCGATGTTGTGTCCACCCCGAATGCCACGGACACGGCGACACGTGTCGCCCTGGTCAACGCGCTGTGCGCCGCCTATGAGCTCCACCGGGTCAAGACGGCCGGCGCGGTCCACGGGGCGGCGGACACGACCGACGGGCTCACCATCACGACAGCGGCGAGCAACGATGCGTCGGCCCTGGTGCGCGCGCTGGATCTGCAGGCGCACCTCAACGCCCACGTCATCTCGACTGCGGGCGGGGTTCACGGCGCGAGCGACGGCGCGAACACCACCGCTGACCCGACCCCGCTCGCCGTTTACTCCGTGAAGAACCTGGACCCGCAGCCGTTCGGGGGCACAGGCGGGATTCCCTTCGATCAGTGGAAGAAGCTGTTCAAGGACCACCCTGAAGCGATCCCGGCGTTCGCCAAGGTCGGCACCAGCACCACCTCGCCAAAGCTCGCGCTGGACGAACAGACGGCGGCGTTTGTGCGCCGCCTGGCCCAGTTCTTCAACCTGCCGCCCGCCACGGTGGTGGTGCCGACGCCCGCTGCGACCGACCTGCCGTTGCTCGAAGAGCCGCCGGCTCCCGGCCAGGACCTGATGGCCCTCTTCGTGGCGCAGTATGCGGCACAGGGTCATCCAGGGTTCGTCTTTGGGCAGATGAAGGATCTGGTCGTCGCTGACGCGCAAACAGCCGCGGCGGCCGTGTTCCCGGCCGACCCGCGCGCCGCGGCGTGGCTCGTCGAGGCGGCGAGCGCGATCAACACGCTCTATGCGGTCGCGGACGTGGGGGTGCCCGAGCCACTTCGCTTCTCGATTGCCGAGGCGCTCTACGCGCGCGGCTTCGACTCCCTCGACTCGATCACCGTACCCACCTCCGACGACTTCCAGGACGCGCTCGTCGGGACGGTGGCCCACCCGTATGCGGCGCAGATTCAGACCAACGCAGGCGGCGCAGCGTCGCCGAGCGCGCCGCCCGGAGCCCCGTTTGGTCCGATCAACGACGGCACGCTCGCGAACTGCGTCCCGCCGCCCTGGCGATCACCGCTCGGCCCGGTGAAGTACCTGCACGACCTGTGGACGCTGTCCGAAACTGCGACCTGCACGAGCCTCGGCGGCGACGGCCAGGCGCCCACGCTCGGCGACGCGGTGAAGGTCCGGCGCGGGCCGCTCGGCGATCTGCTCGCGACGCAGGCCAACCTCGAGACGGCGCTGCCGATGGTGGATCTCGTCAACGAGTGTCTGGAGCAGGTCGTCGCCTACGGCGCGGTGACCGCCGTCCATCAGACCTCGGGAGACGCGCTCGCGGGGCACCTGCTCGTCCGGCCCGGGGCCGAGCCGGACGACGACGCGATCCCGTTCCGCCACGATCCGGCGCGGCTGTTTGCCGCGTTGCCGGAGCACTCGTCGCCGGGCCAGGCGCTGTCGCCGGCGTACGACAAGCTCAAGGCCGACTTCTCGGCACCGGTCCTGCCGTATGCACAGCCGCTGGACGTGAGCCGGACGTACCTCGACGCGCTCGATACCAGCCGCTTCGCGGCGATGCGAACGTTCCGCAAGGAGATCACCGAGTTCGTGCTTGCTCCGACCAAGCAGCCGGCGGATTTCGCCGCCTACCGCTGGCGATACCCGGTGCACGTCGCCATCGCCCGCGAGTATCTGGGGATCAGCCCCGAGGAGTACACGCAGATCTTCACCGCCGATATCGGCCTCACGCTGCTCGCCCAGCTCTACGGCTTCTCACCCGGAGCAGCGGGATGGATGGGCACCGTCACCGGGCTCTCCGAGTTCCTGGCGCGGACGGGGCTGACCTACTGCGAGCTCGTCGAGCTGTGGCGCTCGGGGTTCGTGAGCTTCCAGCTGCTCGCCCCGGGGCTCCCTCGGGGACCGGGGGACTTGCCCTTGTGCGAGCCCTGCTATCCCGAGAAGTACACCATCGTCTTCCCCGACCCTTCAAAAGCCACGCAGGATCTCGCCCAGCTCGCCGTCTTCATCCGGCTCTGGCGCAAGCTGTCGCAGGTACGCGGCGCGAAGTACACGTTCACCGAGCTCGCCGACATCGCTCAGGTCTTGAAGCTGTTTGTCGGCGGCTCGATCAACCCCGACTTCGTGCGGCAGCTCGCGGCGTTCCAGATGCTGCGCGACGACTTCCGGCTCGAGCTCACCGACGAGAGCGACTCGACTCCAGGAACCGGCGCCGATCGCACCCACCTGCTCGCGCCGTTCGCGCCCGCGGCCCCGCCGCCCCGCAAGTGGGCATGGGCCGTCGGCCGGCTCATCGACCGCATCGCGCACCATGCGCGGGTTCACCATCACGCACACCATCGGCCGTCCGAGTTCATCAAGATGCTCGCCGGTAACCTCGACCCGCTGTCCCGGCTCGCCGGCTTCGAGCCACTCGATCCAGACCGGACCTGGCACGCGCACCCGACGCACGCGCTGCGCTTCGCCGAGGTGCTCTCCAAGATCTATGCGTCGCGGTTCTCGATCGGCGAGCTCGTCTTCCTGTTCACCACCGACGACGCACTCGATGGCGACGATCCGTTCCCGCTGCCGACGCAAGAAGAGGCGCTCGACTCCCCGCTCGATCTCCCCGACGACGCTGGCGAGCGCTCGCTGTGGAGCCTGCGCCGCCGCTTGCTCGACGTGGACGTGAGCGAGGAAGAGGCATGCTCGTGGACGTGGCCACGGATCGCCAGAGCGTTGCGCGAGGAGTTCGGCTTCGAGGCGCCTGCCGGTGGCCCTGATCCGGTGGCGACGCTGGGCGCCCACTTCTTCCCGGACGTGGTCGAGCACGCAGGCACAACCGTGCACGCGAAGGATCGGCAGTATCGCCGCGGGCTGCTGGCGTCCGCGACCTCCACCGCGATGTGGAACGCGCCGGGCGACGGGCCGTTCCGCTACGACGCCGGGGCGGGCGAGCTGTGGACCGAGCTCCCCCTCGCGGACGAGGCAGTGCTCGAGAAGCTGAGCCGCATCCGGCAGCTGTCGGGCGCGGAGGCCGCCGTCGTGCGCGAGCTCACCTTCCTGCCGCGCATCGACCTCGCGCCGTTTGCGTTCCTGTTCCCGAGCTTCGAGGACGCCGACCGGCAGCTGATCCAGGAGGCCGATCGAGAGGCACGCTGGGCGTACTTCCGCCGGTGCTTCGCGCGCTGTCATGCGCGTTGCCACGTCATCGCGCGGCACCTGGCCGCGCACGTCGCCGCGGCGACCGGCGATCACGACCGCGACCACGAGCACGAGCACCTCGCGCTTGCGTGGCGGGTGCTCAAGCAGCTCCTCGCCGACGAGAACGCACCGTCTCCGGCCGGAGCCTGGGAGTCTGACCAGGGCTCGGTCCCTGCGGTGTCCTGGCCGAAGCCCAGCGGCGGAGCGTTCGCCGCGATCCTCGGCCTGCTCGGCACCGGGCTCCTCGGAGAGCTGCGGCTCGACGGCGCCAACTCCGTGTTCTGGCGCGAGCTCCGCGGGCCGATGGACGCCTTCGGGCGCGTCCGCAACCACTGGAACGCCCCGGTGCCGACCCTGTTGCCCGCGCTGGACGCGGCGCTCCCACCGGACCAGACCGGCGTTGCCGACGTGCGCAACGGGATCATGATCGCGAACGCAGGTGTGCGCCCGCTCGGCGGCGTGGAGGGGTATTGCGTCCGCTGGTGCGGCGTGCTCCTCGTCGACGAGGGCGGCCCCCACGAGTTCTTCGCCGGCGCGCATCCACGCGACGGCGGGCTGCCAGATGCCAGGCGAGCGCATGGCCTGCGCTGGAAGGTCACGCTGCGGCGCGGGCAGAAGCTGTGGGTCGTGCTCGCGCACGAATGGCCCGGCGACGACGCGCCCGCCGAGCGATCGTCTGCGCTGCCGCTCAGGCGCGGCGCGTATGACATCACCATCGAGCTGTTTCGCTGTCCGCCCAAATTCGCCGACGCCGACGACGTTCACCCGCTTCACACCGGGTTCGAGCTGTCGTATGCCGGCCCGGATACCGGGGGCCGCGCCGAGCCTCTGCCGCTGCATCGGCTGTTCATCACCGACAAGACCGGCCGGCTAGGCGATGGTGTGAGCGAACCGCTCCAGGGTGCCGCCAGGCAGCTGCTCGACCTGCGTTACGTCAGCTCGCTGCGCGACGTGCGGCGGACCTACCAGCGCGCGTTCAAGGCGCTGCTGTTTGCGCGGCGCTTCGAGCTCCACGCCACCACGTTTGCCGATTATGCGCAGTCAGAGATCGGCTATCTCCTCGACCACCCCGACAGCTTCGAGGGGATCGCCTTCTATGCAAGCGGGCAAGTCTTCAAGCCCCACCACGCCTGCTTCGACCTCGACTTCCTTCCGGTCCGCGATCCGTATCATTCGCCCGCTACCGACGATCGGGTTCATCCATCGGTGCAGCGGCAGCAGGCGATGTTCGACTGGTGGGAGCGGATCTTTGACTATACGTGGCTGCGGCGGCACGCGAGCGCTCGAACCGAGCAGCCAAGCTGGTTGCTGTTCGACGACGCAGCCATGAGCCCGGCCGCCCCCGCCGAGGATCCCCAGCAGCTCCTTCGCTATCTCGGCATCAATGCGTCGTATGCGCCGCTGGTCCTCAACTATGACAACGGATACAAGGTCTCCACCCTCGATCTTCGGGACGAGCGCTGGCCGGTCCGCATCTGGCGGGCTGAGGAATGGGTGCGCCGGCTCGAACACGCCTTCTCGTTCAAGGACGTGCGCGAAGCGCGCCCTGATCTCTGGGCCTCCGGTGACCCTGCAGCCAGCGGAGGGAACGGCAACCTCACCAAGCTGGTTCAGGACGGGTGCTTCGAGAACGGCCCGCCGCGTCGCTACGATGATCTGAAGCGGCTGAACGATGAGCTGCGCGAACGAGCCCGGCGCGCGCTGATCGCGTACCTGTGCGGCCCATCCGGCGGCGGCCTTGCCGCGTCGCCGAAGGAGCTGAGCGAGCATCTGCTCATCGACGTCGAGGTCGGGCTGTGCGAGCGGGCGAGCCGGATCGAGGAGGCCGTCACGGCGATGCAGACGTTCGAGCGCCGCGCGCGGCTCGGGCTGGAGAAGCCCACGTGGGATCCGAGCCCCGCGTTCGCGCTCCTGTGGGACCGGAGCTTCGCCACGTTCCGTACCTGGCAGGCGTGTCAGCGGAAGGAGACCTATCGCGAGAACTGGATCGAGTGGAGCGAGCTCGAGAAGGCACGTCGCACGGAGGGGTTCCGGTTCCTGGAGAGCGAGCTGCGCCGCGCGACGCTGACGGTGCCGGTGCCCGGTGGGCTCACCTACTGGGACGGGCCGCGACCACCGGCGCACGACGGGCTGCAAGTCCTGCAGGCGCGCGAGCCCGCGACGATCAAGCTCCTGCCCGCCAAGCAGCTCCCAGTCCAGGACGAGGCCCTGAACCTGCTCGGCACGCCGGAACGCAGCGCGCGCCGTTCGTGGCTCGCGTCGATCCCGGGCATCTCCGCACCCGCGCATCCGACCGCCGGAGATGGACCGCCTCGGATCAGCGCGGCCCTGGCGCCGAACGCGGCACCCGGCCAGCATGGCAAGCTCCCGCTCTGGATCGAGGCCGCCGTTCGCCTGGGCGCTCACTTCCTGCGCGTCGCGGCGGCCGGGGGCCCTCCGGCCTCGAATGACTTCGTACCGCGTCACGAAGGGGAGGCATCTAGGGCCAACGATTGCTCGACCTCGCCTGCGGCGGCGGGCTGTTGCGCCGTGTGCGGACGCCGACACGAGGCCGTCATCGACGAGTACTACTTCTGGCTGGTCGACTCGCGAACCTTCTCCCCGGACGATCCGGCGCGCGACGCCAACGCGAACTGGGACGACGACCCCGGTGCCGGCGATCCGAGCACGGGGAACAAGGACCTACCCAAGCTGCTGTCTTGGTCCTCGAGACCCAGCGTGGTCCTGATGTGGTCGCGGATGCACGACGGTGAGCTCATGCAGCCGCGCCGATCCACGCACAGCCTACCGGTCAACCCGATGCAGAAGTCCTGGGACCTCGTGCTCGTGGGCCGCAAAGCCGACTCGCTGTATTTTCAGGTCACCGGCGCCGCGCCCGCGCCGGCCGGTTATGCCTCCACGCCTGCCCCAGGCTTTCGCTACGACCTCGCGACAGACAGCGCGATCACAGTGCCGCAAGTGGCGCCCGATCCGCTGCTCGTGAGCTCGATCGGCGGCTTGCCGTCCTATCCGTACTTCGCGTACTTCGCGCCCGGCGCACCGCTCGTGCCGCTCTCGATGTTCAGCGAATCCGTGGCGGTGGCGTCCACGCTCCGCAGCCACTGTCGCTTCGAGGCGGCGCTCCGGTGGTACGAGACCTTCTACGATCCGCTCGACCACGACACGCGGTGGTGCTGGGAGGCGATCCCGCCGCCGCAGACACCACTGCCGCAGATAGCGCCGCCGCAGGATCCTGCGGGCGGCACCGACCCGGTCCAGGTGCTCACCAACGCGGTGACTGGGGGCTCGACGAAGGCGGCCGCGATAGTTGTCATCGAGCGACCGTCGGTCGGCGCCGTGCGCCTGGACGACGCTCCATGCTGCCGCTACAGCTGCGTGACCGACGACGTGGCGCGCCAGCGGGCCATCACGCTCGACTACCTGGACACGCTGCTCGACTGGGGCGATGCGATCATGCGCCATGACGCCCCCGAGGCGTTCCAGCAGGCGAGGGTCGTGTTCGATGCCGCCGCGAAGCTCCTGGGCAAGCGACCGCGCACCGTCCTCGATGACGATGACCTGCCCAGCCAGGCGCCGACCGTGGCCCAGCTGGGCGCCACCGGCGTGCCGCTGAACCCTCGCCTGCTCGCGCTCTACGACCGCACCGCCGATCGCCTCGCCTCCATCCACGCGTGCCTCGACGCGCGCCGGCTACGCAACGGCCGCCTGCACGAGGCCATGCCCTACTGGGGCGACGACCGCAGCCCGCGCTACACCGACGATCACGTTTGCTGCGGCGCGAGCTGCACCTGCCATGACCAGGCGTGTGCGAACGAGGTCGACTGGTGCTGCCTCGAGAGCCCGTACCGATTCTCGTTCCTGGCCCAGAAGGCGATCGAGCTCGCCGGCGAGGTGCGCGCGTTCGGCGCGAGCCTGCTCGCCGCATTCGAGAAGGGCGACGCCGAGCACCTCGCCTACGTACGCGCCAGCCACGAGCGCCAGCTCACCGAGCTCTCCCTCGCGGTACGCGAGGACGCCTGGCGCTCGGCCGACTGGGAGGTGCAGGCCCTGAAGAAGGCCAAGGAGCTCGCGCAGAACCAGCTCCAGTACTACACCGCGCTCATCGCCGCCGGCCTGAGCAGCGGCGAGGTCGACTTCCAGGGGCTCACGAACGGAGCGATCGGCGCGCTCGACGCCGCGGTGGTCTCGGAGACCACTGCCACGACCGTCGGCCCGATCCCCGATCTCTTCGTCGGACTCTCTCCGTTGACGTGGGTCCCGGTGGGAACGAAGCTCGCCGGCGTCTTCCAGGGGATCGCACAGATCTCCCACACCACTTCGGCCATCCTGAGCTCGAACGCGGGACTCCGGCTCACGCAATCTGGGTGGGATCGCCGCAACGCCGAGTGGCACCACCAGGTGGACGTGTTCACGATCACCATCGAGCAGATCGATCGGCAGATCCTGGCCGCCGAGCGGCGCCGCGACAGCGCGCTCCACGACCTGAACAACAACCGGCGGCAGATCGAACAGTCGCGCGAGATGCTGGACCTCCTGCGGGACAAGTTCACGAACCACCAGCTCTACCTCCACCTGCAGAAGGAGACGGCCGCGCTGCATCACCAGATGTACGAGCTCGCCCTGCGCTGCGCCCGCCATGCCCAGCGCGCGTTCAACTTCGAGCGTGGCTACACCTCTCGCGACTTCATCCCCGGCGAGCTCTGGCAGGACCTCCGCGAGGGCCTGCTCGCCGGCGAGCGTCTCGCGCTGGCGCTGCGCCGCATGGAGAAGGTCTACTGCGACGAGAACGTGCGCGAGTACGAGCTGACCAAGCACCTCTCGCTGCGCCAGCTGTTCCCCGCGCAGTTCCTCCGGCTGAAGACGACGGGGTCTTGCGAGATCGAGGTTCCCGAGTGGCTCTTCGATCTCGACTACCCGGGCCACTACATGCGGCGCATCCGCAATGTGGCGTTGACGATCCCCTGCGTCGTGGGTCCCTACACCGGCGTGCACTGCCGGCTCACGCTCCTCGCCGGTACGACCCGCGTGGTGCCCTGGCTGCTTGAGCCGCTCGCGCCGTGCTGCAAGGACACTCCCACCCTGGCGCCGCCGGCCGCGCCACCGTGCGGATGCTGGTCGGAACCCGAGCACCGGCCGCACCCCAAGCCGCATCGCGGTCAGGTGCACAACGGATACGAAGCTCGCCCGGACGATGCGCGCATCGTGCGGCGGTTTGGCGCCCGGGAGGCCATCGCGACGTCGAGTGGCCAGAACGACACCGGCCTGTTCGAGCTCAACTTTCGCGACGAGCGCTACCTGCCGTTCGAGTACGAGGGGGCCGTGAGCCGCTGGCGTATCGAGCTGCCGCCGGAGAACAACTACTTCGACATGGATACCCTGACCGACGTGGTCTTCCACCTCAACTACACGGCGCGCGAGGGAGGTCAGGTCCTGCGCGAGGCCGCGCGCGACGCCGCGGAGCGGCATCTGCCCGACGCTGGCCACCGCGTCTTCGATGTCCGTCAGGAGCTCCCCGACGCCTGGCAGCGCTTCTGCGCTCAGCGGATCGAGCACGGCAAGCATCGCCAGCTCGAGCTACGCCTCGGGCGCGATATGTTCATGTTCCTCCCGGGGCATCGCGACGTCTCCATCACGCGGCTGGAGGTGCTATTCGAAGCGCCCGACGCGGAGCCGGGGGAGCACCGCGAGGTCGAGCTCGTCATCGGTCACCGGCATGGGTGCAAGCATGCCGAGCGCGAACACGTCCGCGAATTCCAGTGCGTTGCCAGCGCAGAGTGGCCGGGACGTTATCGCGGCGTGGTCGACCTCCATGTCGGGCCGCTGAGCTGGCGCGAGCTCGAGTGCGTCGGATCGCTCCGCTTCCATCCATCGCATGGCACCATTCGCGATCTCTACGTCGTGTGCAGCTACGAGACGAGCGAGCGGCCGCGAGCCTGGGCCGATCTGCCGGTGCGCCGGCTCCGCCATGGCCATTCGGCTGATCCTGGCCACAAGTGAGGTAGAACGGCGACGTTCGGACATGTGTCATGAACGTGACCTCAAAGCGGCTCGAGGCTCGAGTAGCAACTAGTGAGCCGGGCATCGCCGGTCACGGGGCACCGAAATCGCAGCAAGATTGGACGCTTGTATCGGCGGCTTCAGCTCGCTGAAGAAAGGGGAGCCCGGCCACCCCTGGCCGTACAATAGGTGACGCCGAGCCTGCTTGGAGCTCGGCGTCGCCGGAGAGAGAGCACCCGCATGAGCTACGACAGCCAGAAGCGATCTTCTAGCCATCACCCCGTCAGCGGGCCCGATCGAAGCCTCGGCGGCCCCGGCAAGCAGACGCTCGTCATGCAGCTCAAGGTCGGCGCCGAGCCGATCGTGCAGCGCAAGGGCGACGGCGGGGGCAGCGAGGGCCCGGCCACCGTGCCGAGCGGCGGCGGCCAGGCGTTGCCTGCCGATGTCGCCGGCAAGATGGCCGGCGCGTTCGGCACCGACCTGTCGTCGGTGCGCGTGCACGAGGGTGCCCATGTCTCGGCGCTGGGCGCGCAGGCGTACACCCAGGGGACCGACATCCACTTCGCCCCCGGCCAGTACCAGCCCGGTAGCCCGCAGGGCCAGGAGCTCATCGGCCACGAGCTCGCGCACGTCGTGCAGCAGTCGCAGGGCCGCGTGGCCGCGACCATGCAGGCCAAGGCGTCGACATCAACGACGACGCCTCCCTCGAGCACGAGGCCGATGCCTGGGGCGCCCGCGCCGCGCGCGGCGAGCCGGTGGGGGCCTCGGCGGGCCAGTCGCTCCACGCCGGCGGCGCCGTGCAGCGCAAGGTGATCCAGAAGAAGGACGTCGACACGCACTACGGCAAGTTCAAGACGACGACCTTCTCGAAGTTCGAGACCCGCGGCGTGGACTGCGTGCTCGAGTTCCACCCCGACCCAGACAAGATCGATGCCAAGAAGATCGGCCTGTCGCAGACGCTCGCCACGACGCAGTCCGACGGCAGCCACACGGCGATTGATCCAACCAAGGAAGGCCGGCGCGTGCAGAGCGGCCTCGGACAGGACTACACACTCGATCGCCTCTCCGACCGCAATAACCCCATCTACGGCGCCGACAATCTCGGCGCCCGGGAGGGGCTCGACAAGACCAAGCAAGACAACAATACCTCCAGCGACCCGACCAAGGTCGACACCGACGCCAACGGCGGCAACGCGACTTACCAGCTCGGCTACGCCTACACCGAGGCCAACGCGAAGAAGACCAAGGAGGCGTCGCTGTACGATCAGCCCAAGGGCGCCGCCTCCAAGATGTTCGAGACCACCGCGCTGGGGCTCGAGGGCACGGATCAGAACAAGTACTTCGGCAGCGTGAAGTGGGGTTACAAGCAGAACTCCGCCGGCACGGACGTCGATATCTCCGACATCGAGCTCGCGTCCATGGGGGTGCCGACCCAGAACTTCCTCGCCGCCGCGAAGCTGTGGAACGACAATCAGACCCGCGGCACGCTGGAGGTGACCGCCGATCCGGCCAAGGCCAAGAAGACGACTGATCTGTCCGACGTCGACGTGGCCAAGGGCACCAAGGTCAAGCAGACCGCCACGGTCTCGATCGGCAACAAGTCCATGGTCAAGGTCGAGACGCTCGACAGCTCGACGAGCTACTACATGAACGTCGTGGACCTCAAGGACACCGGCGACGGCTCCGCCACGGCGAAGGTCCCGGTTCCCGAGGTGTTCGTGAACCCGGCCACCGCCGCGCTGTACAGCGATGCCGAGATGAAGACCAAGGTGAAGGATCTCCCGGCCAATACGCGGATGGAGAACACGTTGTGCACCACCCACGGCTCCTATGGGATGAAGATCGTTGACGGCGCGGACCTTGGCCTGACCGGCTATGTGGACCAGACGCTCATCAAGCGGGAAAAATAGCGCGCCGCCACCATGTTGCTCCGATCATTGCATGTCTTCCATGTCGTCTTCTGGTCGAGCCTCTCGCTCGCAGGATGTGCGCCCATGACACAGCACGAGCCATCGCCGCAACTCGACAGCCTCGCCGCGAAACTGTCGTCCTCGAAGGTCTCCGACATGGCCACCGGGCTGGCGTCGGATCCCCAGGTCAACGCGCTGTGGAAGGAGTTCCCCGACGCCGCGCCGTACGCGGCCCTGGTCGTGGACACCAAGCGCCCCGATCCGGTGCGCTTTGGCGCCGCGCTGGTGCTCCTCAGCAAGAGCGCCGACGCGTTCGCGAAGATCGATCGGCCGGTGGTCGCGAAGGTGTTCGCCAGCGCGCTCAGCCGAGACCTCGCCGGCTGGGCCTGGCCCTGGGGAGGGCTGTGGGCGACGCCCGGCGACGCCGTCGGCACGCTCGGTCGCGTGTTCATCGAGATCGGCGCTCCCGCGGTGCCGGCGCTCGAGGCGCTGCTCGACGACACGACCAGGCGCTCCAGCT
>Ga0308175_100000568_pt1 | contig 25167 bp, 17 predicted proteins | sample PhyCR1_3_FD_203893 | JGI IMG/M metagenome (GOLD analysis project Ga0308175, IMG submission 203893) | Soil microbial communities from UC Gill Tract Community Farm, Albany, California, United States - DLSLS.C.R1 | ecosystem: Environmental > Terrestrial > Soil > Agricultural land | place: USA...
CCACCGCAACGGCTCCGTCCTACTCACCCGCCTACCGTAGCGCGGGCTCTGCCAACCCCGCTAACCTTCCACCGGATGAACAAAAGGAGGCCCTATGCCGGGGCCGATAAGAGGGGACGATAAGGGTTCAAGAGTCAAATTGCGGCCAGAATCGTTAGAATGACCCCTGACCCTTACACGCCGCCGTCACTGTCCCTGCCTCGGCACCCCATGGCGAAGCATAGCGTCTTCCGAAACTTCATCTCAGCTTTGCAAGCGCATTGGCGATCCGCGCTTCCTAACGTGCGGCCGGTCGAGCAGTCGTTCGGGCCGACCATGCCAAAGGCGAGCACGTTCTACGCCGGGTTCGCCCGCCCCCTCGGTATGCACGTGTTCCTTCGCTTCCAACACTCATCGAAAGCTTGGCTAGTCGGGAGCTTTACGATCAACATCATCCTATCTAAGCGAAAAGGTGCTCCCGAAGGCTTTGGTGGAGCGTCCGCGCCAATCGATGGCGCTTCCTTCACCGAAGGAAGCTACCGCATCGGCACGCTGCTGGGCGGAAAGGACAAGTGGTGGAAACTGAAGGCGGACAGCGGCCGCGTCGGCATGCAACAGTGGCAGGCAGAAAGCTATGCCGATGAAGATGCCGTCTTGAGGGCTGCAATCGAAGACGTTACGCACAATGTTCGCGCGGTGCTCGCAAAGGTGGGCGCTGATCGCCGCAGCTTTCGATTTGGATGGGGCCGTGCTAGCATTCCCCCTCTTTTCCCAAAGTCCGAACGAGAGACGAAATGGCCAAGCAATCCGACGATTACAAAGAGAAGTTCCGCCCCGACGCCGACGCCGCGCTTGACGCGGAGATCGAGGCGGCGCTGGGCGGCATGTCCGTCGAAGCCCTGTACGACGCGACCACCCCGCAGGCGCGCCAACAGCAGCGCGGCGAGCAGCCGCCGGCCGAGGGCAAGGGCACGCGCCGCGGGCGCGTGATGCGCGTCACCCCCGACGACGTCTTCGTCGATTTCGGCGGCAAGACCCTCGGCATCGCCCCGTACGAGCAGTTCGACGAGGAACCGAAGGTCGGCGACGAGATGGAGTTCTACGTCGAGCGCTACGACCCGGCCGAGGGACTGCTCATCCTCAACCGCAAGGGCGCGACGCAGACCAACGTCACCTGGGAGAACCTGGAGGAAGGGCAGATCGTCGAGGCGACGGTCACCGGGACCAACAAGGGCGGGCTGGAGTTGGACGTGAAAGGCATGCGTGCCTTCATGCCCGCCGGGCAGGTCGAGCTGTACCACGTGCCGGATTTCGAAGGCTACGTCGGCCAGAAGCTTCAGGCCGAGGTCATGCAGTTCGAGCGCGGTGCGAAGAACCTCGTCCTGAGCCGGCGGAATATCCTCGAGCGCGAGAAGGAGGCGGCGAAGGAAAAGCTGATGGCGGAGTTGGCCGAGGGCCAGGTGCGCCGCGGGACGGTCCGGAGCATCATGGACTTCGGGGCGTTCGTGGACCTCGGCGGCGTGGACGGCCTGCTGCACGTGTCCGAAATGTCGTTCCGCCGCGGCGTCAAGCCCAGTGAGCTGGTCAAGATCGGCGACGTGGTGGACGTGAAGATCCTCAAGATCGACCGCGAGGCCGGCAAGCTGAGCCTAAGCCTCAAACAGGCCCGCGGGATCGACCCCTGGGCGGACGCGCTCACTCGCTACGCGCCGGGGACGGTCGTCACGGGGCGCGTGACCAAGGTCGAGAGCTTTGGCGCGTTCATCGAAGTGGAGGAGGGCATCGAGGGGCTGCTGCCGGTGAGCGAGATGAGCTGGCAGCGCATCCGACACCCGTCGGACGTGGTGAAGGTCGGCGACACGATCAAGCTGGTCGTGCTGAGCGTTGACCCGGCCGCGAGGCGGATGTCGTTCAGTTTGAAACAAGCCGGGCCGGATCCGTGGGCGACGGTGGAGGAGCGGTACGCGGTGGACATGATCGTTGACGGGCACGTCACGCGGACGGCCGACTTTGGGGCGTTCGTGGAGCTGGAGCCGGGGCTGGAGGGGCTGGTGCACATCTCCGAGCTTGCGGGGCAGCGGGTGGCGAGCGTGGGCAGCGTCGCCAAGCCGGGGCAGGAGGTGCGGGTGAGGGTGCTGGAGGTCGACAAGGAGGCGCGGCGAATGTCGCTGTCGATCCGGCGGGTGGCCGAGCTCGAGCGGCCGGCGAGCTCCACGGAGGCCGCGCCCGCGGCGGCGGCTCCTGCGCAAAAGAAGAAGAAGCAACAACTGCGCGGCGGGCTGGATTGGAACTGGTGAGTTATGGCCCGCCGGCGCGGGTGAGCAGGCGCGACATGATCGCCGACGGGGCGGCGGCGTGGGCGCCGTCTTCGCCGGGGTTGCCGTAGGGGAAGTGGGGCATGGCGTGGCCGAGGATTCTGGCGGCTTCGTCGGCGTCGCCGTTGTTGACGAGGACCAGGGCGAGCGCGAAGGCGCGTTTGAGGTCGCGGGGCATGAGGTAGCGGGTGGGCGTGCTGCCGGTCCGGCGGGCGCAGGGGGGGCCGGTGTTCGGCTCGGTCATCGGTGCGATGCAGGTGCGGGCGAAGGTTGAGGCCTTTGCCATCGCGGCGGTCAGGGCGGGGTCGTCGTAGCCGGTTGCCAACTGACGCAATTGGATGAGCGCATTCATGGTGACCATGAAATAGCCAATCACATCCTTATTGCCGGGATCGTTGCCGCTCAGGCCGTAGTGCCAGAAGCCGTCTGGCTGCTGGGCGGGGATGATCTGCTTGTAGAGGCACTGATCGGCCTTGTGCTTGAGGCGGGCGGAGAGCGCGGGGTCGATTTCTTTTATCGATTCGGCGGCGACGGCGGCGGCGAGGACCAGGGAGGCGTTTTTATTGACCGGCGACGGCTTGCTCAGCGGCTGCTTGGATACGCCGGTGTTGACGTCGATGTCGGCCGACCACCAGCCCTGTTCGTTCCAGGGGAAGGCGTCGATGACGCCGGCGACGTACTTGAGGTCCGCGTCGCGGCCGCGTTCGCGGCGGTAGATGTAGGAGAGGGTGGCGGTGTACCAGCCGAAGGCGGGCGGGCCGCCGCCTGCGACTTTTTCGCCGGCGGGGTTTTCCTTTTCCTTGATGTACAGGACGCCGAATTTCGTCGCCCGCATGTCCTTGAGGATGCCGTCGGCAACCTGCACCGCGGCGGCGCGGTACTTCTGCTCGCCGGTCAGTTCGTAGGCGAGGAAGTAGGCCTGCGCGGTGTCGGCGGCGGAGCTTTTTCCCTTCAGGGCGACGACCTTGCCGTCGGGGCCGAGCAGGGCGTTGAGGTGCTTTGTTGTGGCGGCGAGGAGGTCGGCGCGGAGGGAGGCGGCGCCGTCGGCGAGAGCCGAAACGGTCAGGAACACCGCCGAGAAGGTCGCGATCAGTTGCAACCTCATTGCACCTTGCGCTCCTGCGTTTGCGCCTGGGCGCGGACCCTCGCGCGGGCGGCGTTGAAGGCTTCCACGGCGGTCTGGAGGTTGCGGTTGACGGCCAGCTCGAGGAAGCAGATGCACATTTCGTCCGTCGTCTGCTCGCCGCGGTGGACGCGCTTGGGGGGGTTGCTGGGGTTGTTGGGGTTGTCGGCGGAGTTGTCGTAGATCGCGTACATGTCCACGCGCGTGCCGCGGGGGAGCTTGATGGGGGTTTCGTACTTGTACTGGTCCTGCCATTTAAAGTCCCAGTCCTTGATCCAGATCAGGTCCAGGACTTCGCCATTGGGAAGGGTGGCCCAGGCCTTCATCTCGCGGCCGAGCAGGTGCATGTGGGGGATGATGCCGACGAGCGTGAGGTCAATGGGGGCGGTGATGCTGGCTTCGCGGCGGTAGGACTTTTCGCCGGCGGGGATGTCGATCTGGCGGTTGGCCAGCGACCAGGAGAAGACGGTTTGGGTCGCGGGCTTCTTAGCGAAGTAGAGGGCGACGGTGCTGCGGTCGGAATCTTCCTTGCCGCTGGGGTGGTAGTGGACCTGGACGACGAGGTCCGCGCCCTTTTTCATGGGGCGGCCCATGCCGTCGGGGAGGAAGGAGGCGGTAGCGCCGGGGGCCCAGCCGCCGAGGCCGCCGGAGGGGAGGAAGCCGGGGCCGCCGAAGCTTCGGTAGCCGGGGGCGGGGTCGGCGGCGTCGAGCTCGCGGGCCTTGCCGCTGTTGTCGAGGAAGAGCAGGGCGTGGTGGACGATCTTCGGGTTGCCGGCGCGGAACTCGGCGGCGACGACCATCTTGTCCTCGGTGACGTTGGTCGGGAGGACGAAGGCGCGATACACGTCGCGACCGCCGGCGGGGACGGTGTAGGACTCGGGCATTGTTAGGACGAGGTCGGGCGTGCCGAGGGTCCAGCCGCCGCCGTACTGCGGGGTGGGGGGGAGGTCGGCGGGGTTACCTTCGGGGGCGCCGGACTTGGCCCAGGATTGGACGAGCGCGATCTGGTCGGCGGTGAGGCGGCGCTCGCCGGTGAAGTGGCCGAAGCCGATTTCGGGCTTCCACGGGGGCATGATGCGGTCGTCAACGACCGTTGCGATCTGCTTGGCGTGTTTCTTTACGTCGGCGTAGGTCATCAGAGAGAAGGGGGCGACTTCGCCGGGGCGGTGGCATGTGGTACAATTGGAATAGACGATGGGGGCGATGTCGCGGGCGAAGGTGACTTTCTCGGGCATGGCGGAAGCGGAGTTCCAGGCCTCGAAGACGCAGCCGACGGGGGTCGTCTGCTTTTCGGCGGGCGCGCGGCCGGCGATTACCGCGGCGACGGCGTCGCGGAGGTCTTGCGTGGTGGCCTCGGGGCGGGATTTGGCGATGGTGGGGAAGCGGTCGTCGATCCGGCCGCGGTATTGAACTTGGCCATCGGGCGTGAGGACGAAGGCTTCGGGCGTGGTGGAGGGCTTGAACCGGCGGGCGAGCTCGCCGGAGGCGTCGAAGAGCAGGGGGAAGGAGATCGAATAAGTCTTGCGGTATTCGACCGCGGCCTTGCGCGTCAGCGTCGGGTCGGAGAGGACGGCGTAAAACTCGACATTGTGCCTGGAGGCATCGGCGGCGAGGGCGCTCAGCTCGGGGACGTACTTGCTGGAGATGGGGCACTCGGTGGCGATGAAGGCGAGGACGAGGGCGCGCGTGCCGGGCGCGGCGGCGAGGGTGTGGACGGTGCCGTCCACGTCCATGGCTTTGAGCTTGGCGACGGGGGGTACGGCGATGGAGGCGGCCGGGAGGCGCGGCGTGAGTTCCGTGGGCGCGCCGGCGAAGACGCCGAACGTGATGAAGCATGCTGCGCAGGCCAGGGACGTTTTCCAGTGACCGCTTCGGATCATGTGGGTTTCCTCTTGGATGTAATGCGGGCTATTGCAGTATCTTACGCGATGCGGATGCCGTGGGAAGGGCCGTGACCTTGACCGACGCCGGGATACGCCTGCCGGTAGTATGTTGTTGGTGCGGGGGTGGTTCCACGGGTTTTGAGGGTTGGGATTGGGTTCGTTCCGTAATGGGCGCGTGCGGGGTGGGTAGGGTGAGGGGCTGTTTTTGGAGCGGCCGGAGGGGTTTTGGGGGTTGGCCGTGCGGTAGCAATGGGTTGGATTGGGTTTGATTGTTCGGAACGCTGGTGGAGCACGTGCGGGCACACGTGGCGACGTGAGCGGCGGTGGAAGCGCCAAGGACGCCAAGGGGCCAAGATGCCAAGGAAAGAGGCGCGGAGGGGGCGCGGCGGGACAGTTTGGTGTCGCGGCGTTGCGTGGTCATGGTGGTCATTGCCCCCGGACCCTCCCCTTCGTCGGTCGTGCGATGGTACTACGTACGCCGGGCGGCAGAGTTCGGTGAAAAAAGTAAGGACCTTGCGGGGGTCCGCGTTGTCACTTGTCTGCGATGCAGTAGAGGTGCTTGAAGGTTCGGAGGAAGATTTCGCCGTTGGAGGGGGCGAGGGTGGAGTTGGTGGTTTCGTTGAGGGGGTTGGTGGCGAGGAGCTTGAACTGAGTGGGGTCGGGGGCGAAGACGTAGGTGGTGCCCTTTTTGCTGGTGGCGTAGAGGCGGTTGGCGATGAGGGTGGTGGAGGACCAGAAGAAATCGCCGCGGGGTTTTTCGCCCCAGGCTTGTTTGCCGCTGAGGAGGTCGAGGCACTGGAGGGTGGGGCCGTTGCCTTGCTGGTCGTTGGCCATGAAGACCTGGTCGCCGATGACGACGCCGGTGCCGATGCGCTGGGGGTTCTGGGATTTGTCGGCGTTGCGCCAGAGGCGGTTGGTGGCGGTGACGTCGCCGCTGCCGCCGAGCTTGAAGCCGATGGAGGGGCCCATGAAACCGGAGAAGGCGGCGCCGACGCCGAGCTTTTCGGAGACGCAGGGGTCGGTGTAGGCGAGGTCGCCGGTGCCGGCGCAGGACCAGAGGATGTTGCCGGATTGGGGGTCGTAGGCGTTGGTGCGGCGCGGCTGGGTGACGAGCAGTTGGGTTTTGCCGTCAATTTTCGCGGGGACGGGGGTGGACCAGGAGCCGATCCAGCTTTTGGTTTGGGGGAGCTGGTTGTCGGCGCCGAGGGGCTCGTCGGTTTTCCAGAGGGTTTTGCCGTCGGCCAACGAGAGGGCGATGACGAACGAGTGAGAGCCGGGGCCGCAGTTGAGGATGACGCGCTCGCCGAGGATGAGGGGCGAGCCGGCGTAGCCCCAGATCTGGCGGAAGGTGCCGAGGTCGCGGGACCAGAGTTCTTTGCCGTCGAGGTCGTAGCAGTGGACGCCGGCGGAGCCGTGCCAGACGATGACGTGTTTGCCGTCGGGATCGACGCCAGGGGAGGAGGCGCAGTAGGGGTTGGTCTGGTGGGTGGGTTCGTGGGTCGGGTAGTTGACGGTCTGGGCCCAGAGCTGTTTGCCGGTTTGGCGGTCGAAGCAGAGGAGGCTGCGCTGGGTGCCTTCTTCGTCCTGGGCGCAGGTGAGGAAGACGCGGCCGTGGGAGACGACGGGGCTGGAGTTTCCGGGCATTGGGAGGGGGGTCTTCCACTTGATGTTTTTGTCTTGAGACCAGGTGAGGGGGGCGGAGGTTTCGGTGGAGATGCCGTCGCGGTTGGGGCCGCGGAACATGGGCCAGTCGGCGGCGGGGGTGGGGGACGGTGCGCAGAAGATGATGCCCGTGAGGAAGAGTGGGGCGGCGAGTTTCATGGGCGGGATTGTAATCGGCGCGTGCGTCACCCGTTAGCGGGGGCGCACTCCATCTCGGTCACTTCGCGGATGGCGGCTTCGAGTTTTTCGAGGTTGATGGGCTTTACTAGGTGGGTGACGAAGCCGGCGTCGGTGCTGCGGCGGAGGTCTTCCTCGGAGCCGAAGCCGCTGAGGGCGATGGCCTTTCGTCGGGGGTCGGGGGGGAGTTGGCGGAGGAGGTCGAGGCCGGTGCCGTCGGGGAGGCCGATGTCGCTGAGGAGGAGGTCGAAGCCGTTGTGGCCGGTTTCGTGTTGGCGGGCCGCTTCGAGGGCGGCGTGGACGGATTCGGCGGTGACGACGTCGTGGCCGCCGCTGCGGAGGAGGCGGGCGAGGGCCTTGAGGGTATCGGTGTGGTCGTCCACGAGGAGGATCCGCAGTTTTCGCGCGGCGGCGGCGTGCGGGGGGCCTGAGGCGGCGGGGGCGTGCTGGGGGGCGGCGGGCGGAAGGGTCGCGGGGACGGCGTCGAGCTCGACGGTGAAGGCGGAGCCGCGGTCCTTGCCGGCGCTGTAGGCGGTGAGGGTGCCGCCGTGCATTTCCATGAGGGTCCTGGAAATGGTGAGCCCCAGGCCGAGGCCGCCGTAGCGGCGGGAGAGGGTGATCTCGCCTTGCTCGAAGGCGTTAAAGATGCGCGGCATGACGTCGGCGGAGATGCCGGAGCCGGTATCGGAGACCTCGACGCGGAGGCGGCCGTCGTGGTTGGTGGAGCGGACGGTAATGGCGCCGCCGCGGGGCGTGTACTTGACGGCGTTGCTGAGGAGGTTCCAGAAGACCTGCTGAAGGCGGGTGGGGTCGCCGCGGACGGCGTGGCGCTGGGCGGCGAGGTCGGTGGTGAGCTTCAGGGCCTTGGCGTCGGCGTCGGCGCGGTAGATGTCGATGGCGGACTGGAGCAGCTCGTGGGCGTCAACGGATTCGAAGCGGAGCTGGAGCTTTCCGGCGGCGATGCGGGTGAGGTCGAGGAGGTCGTCGATGAGGCGGGCTTCGAGCTCGATGTTGCGGCGGATCATTTCCATGGCGGGGCGGAGCTCGTCGGGGAGGCTGTCGCGGCGCTGCATGAGGGTGACGCGGGCGAGGACGGGGGTGAGGGGGGTGCGGAGCTCGTGGGAGAGGACGGCGAGGAAGTGGTCCTTGGCGGCGCTGGCGGCTTCGGCGGCCTCCTTGGCGCGCTGCATCTCGAACTCGGCGCTCTTCTGCTGCGTGACGTCGTGGGAGATGCCCATGATCCCGATGGGGCGGCCGGTGGCGTCGCGGAGGGGGCGGGTGTGGGCCATGATCCAGATGCGCGAGCCGTCCTTGCGGAAGTCCTGCCACTCGCCGGAGAACTCCTCGCCGGCGGCGATGCGGCGGATCCACTGTTGAGTTTCCGCGCGTGCGCTTTCGGGGAAGCGGTGGGACATGGGGCGGCCGACCATTTCTTCGGCGGTCCAGCCGAAGAGGCGGGTGGCGCCCTGGTTCCAGTAGGTGACGACGCCGGCGAGGTCGGTGACGATGACCGAGTCCTGGACGTTGGCGAGGAGCATGGCGTCGCGGGCGAGGCGCTCCTCGGCGAGCTTCTGGTCGTGGATGTCGGTGGCGGTGCCGTACCACTTGACGATGTTGCCGTCGGCGTCGCGGGCGGGCTGGGCGCGGGCGAGGTGCCAGCGGTAGGCGCCGTCGTAGCGGCGGATGCGGTGCTCGTCGTCGACGGGCTCGGCGCGGCGGAGGGCGTCGGTCCAGCGGGCGGCGGTTCGGGGGAGGTCGTCGGGGTGGAGCGCGACCCGCCAGCCGGAGCCGAGCGCCTGGTGTTCGGTTAGCCCGGTGTAGTCGAAGTAGCGGCGATTGAGGTAGTCGAGCTGGCCGTCGGGGCGGGCGGTGAAGACGATCTGGGGCATGGCGTCGGCGAGGGTGCGGTAGCGCAGCTCGCTGGCCTGGGTTTCGGAGCGGGTGGCCTGCTCGCGGACGAGGGCGGCGTTGGCGTCCTCGGTGCGGCGGCGCTCGGCCAGGCGCTCGGTGACGTCGGTGCAGACGCCGACGGCCTGCCAGCGGGGGTTTGGGGTGCCGGGGTCGGGGGGGAGGGACTGGAGGTAAACGTCTTCGAAGATCCAGTGCTCGCGGCCGTGCTGGTCGATGCAGCGGAATTCCTGGCTGTAGGTGCGGGCGCCGGCGCGGAGGGCGGCGGCGCTGGTGCGGCGGGTCTGGCGCTTGTCGTCTTCGGGGCGGCATTGCCAGAATTGCGCGGCGTAGGTTTCGCCGTCGTGGAGGTCGAGGGGTACGATCTCCTGGGCGGCGCGGTCGTCGGAGACGTGAATGTTCCAGCGGAGTGGGGAGGGGAGGGAGGGGTCGTCCTCCCAGGGGCCGTGTTCCTGCCAGCCGGGGTGGGCTTCGATGGTGGCGTTCCAGAGGAGGCAGCGTGCGTGGGAGACGACGCTGCGGAGCTCGGATTCGGCCTGGCGGCGCTCGATGACTTCGCGCCCGAGGGCGTCATTGGCGGAGGCGAGGGCTTCGGTGTTGCGGGCTTCGCTGGCCTGGAGCTGTTCGCGCGAGCGGCGGAGGGACGAGATGACCGGCGCGAGGGTGGCCAGGGCGATGGCCTCCATGGCGACGACGATGAGGCCGAGCAGCTCGGCGGTCGCGCCGCCGGGGGGAGGGGGCAGGGCGGGGCCGAACAGGGTGCGCCAGGCGACGACGCTGCGGCGCGCCGCGCCGAGGAGCAGTGCTGCGGAGAGCAGCACCCACGGGGCGCGCGAGCGCCCGCGCGTGAGGGGGATGATCCGCGCGGCGAAGACGGCGGCGACCAACTGCAATAACAGGGACAGCACGACCACCACAGCCCACATCTGCCCTTCCTTGTTCTTCGGAGGTGTCCCTGAATATTAACGACCGCGGCGAAAAGCAACAGGGAGGATGCCCTGATTTTGGCCGGCGGGGGCGGAGGGGGGGAGTCGCGGGGCTCAAGCGTTCGGGGCGCCTTGCGGCGCCGGTCCGGCGACCTGCGACGTGTACTTCCGCACCAGCTCGAGTAACTGGCCGGGCGTGTACTCGGCCTTGATCAGGTATTCCTTTACCCCCAGCTCCCTGGCGCGCGCGAGCGTCTGCGCGTCATTCAAGCCGGTGAGGAGGATGACGGGGATGTTGTTCATGTCCTCGCGGAGGAGCATGAGGAAGGTGAGGCCGTCCATTGGGGGGATCATGACGTCGAGCAGGATCAGATCGGGGTTGAGCTTTTTGGCGGCCGCCATGGCTTCGAAGGCGTCGGAGGCGGGGAGGACGTGGTAGCCGGCGCCCTTGAGGAGCTTGCAAAGCGAGCGGCGCGTGGGGGCGTGGTCGTCAACAATGAGAATCGTGGACATGATGGCGATGGGGACATTATCCACCGGAGCGGGTCGGGCCGCCAGCGCAGGAAATCATCGCGGGGTGGCGCGCGAGACGCCGCGCGACCGTAGGAATTCACACAGGAGCGGCTCGATGCGGGCGCGGAGGGACTGGTTGGCGAAGGCGGCCCAGGAGATGCCGGTGGTGGTGTCGAGGGGGCCGTCGAGCGGGTTGCCGAGGCCGTCGGTGAGGAGGACGCCGGCTTCCTCGGCGATGAGGGCGGTGGCGCAGTCGTAGGGGTGGCAGCAGAGGCCGGGGGGCTGGTTCTGGATGGCGTAGAAGTAGGGGCGGAGGTCGGCGTTGAAGCGGTCGTGGCCGACGATCAGCTCGTAGAACTGGCCGCCGGTGGAGATGTACTGGTCGTCGAAGACCATGGCCTTGGTGACGTCGGCGGGGCCGATCAACTCGCGGACGAGGTGTTCCATCAGCTCGGAGGCGAGGACCTTGGTGCCGGGGAAGAAGTTGGAGATGGTGGCGAAGCCGTGGCGGATGTCGGTGGCCTGGGAGGGGGAGATTGGCAGGTCCTCGGGGGCGCGCGAATTGTCCAAGGATTCGCGGAGGCCGTGGGCGCCTTGGCCTTTGATGGCCCAGAGCACGTCGGCGCGGGACATCTTGGCGGTGGGGAGTTCGGTCATCACGGCGATTTGGATGTCGCGGAGGCGTGTGGCGGGGCCGTGGTTGGGGGCGACGCCGGCCAGGGCCCATGCGGGGCGTTTGTCGTACATGATTCCGCGGGTGCCGTCGATGGGGTCGATGATGAGGCGGAGGGGGGCGTCCTGGTCGCGGGCGCCGGCGGGGAAGGTGCGGGACTGGACCTCGCGGCCTTGCTCGTCCTCCAGCCCCTCGGCGACGAGGACCAGGGGGTGGCCGGCCTCGCGGGACCAGGTGTCGCAGAAGGATTCGAGGAGGGGGTCGATGACGGCGTCGATGTGGTAGATGGTGTCGGCGGCGGAGGAGCGGCGGACGTGGTGGAGTGCGGCGGAGCCGCGCGAGCGGATGACGGCGTGGCGGACGTCGCGCTGGAAGGAGCGGAGGCGGGAGAGGATGTCTTCTGGATTCGGGAGCACGCGTGAATCACTCATACGATCGTCGTCCCCATCTGCCACGCCCCCGGGCTGCTCCCGGTGAATCGTTCGGCTGTTTGACCGGTTTCATTTTTGTACTCGGTAGCGATTTCTTCGATTGCGCGACCGGCGCGTTCGCTGTCGTCCGCGAGGACGGCCACGGTGCCGCCTTGGCCGCCGCCGGTGATTTTGGCGCCGTAGAGGCCGGCTTTTTCGTGGCGGCGGACGAGGTCTACCAGCAGGTCGCACTCGGGGGCGCCGAGGCGGGCGTCGTTGGTGTAGGAGAGGTGGGAGGCGTACATGAGGTGGCCGGCCTTGTCGAGGGGGGCGCCGGCGGCGCGCGTGGGGGGTTGGCGGCTTCTTCTAGGAAGGCCGCGAAGTTGCGGACGCGGTTGGCCTCTAAGACGTGGTGGTCTGTCGCGCCCAGGACGTGGTAGGGGGTGTCGCGGTCCACGGTCGTGGCGGGGTCGATCGTGGGGCCGAAGCGGTCGAGGAATTCTTGGCCTGTGATGGACTCGGGGAGGTATTGGCGGAAGAAGCGCTTGTAGTCGTCGATGTCGAGGTTGGCGAGGTAGCCGTTCATCGGATCGCGCTCGAGGGTTCGGGCGGCGGCGCGGCCGATGTCGTGCATCTTCTGGAGGATGATTTTGTGGCCCATGAAGGCGGCGCAGCGGGTGCGGCCGTACTGGCCGCCACCAACGGAGTGTTTGACGTTGGAGTTGATGCCGATGACGCGGATGCCGGGCGGGAGGGAGAGAGGTGGTTGCAATTCGTGCGGTTGACAGAGAAGGCGCAAGAGCTTGGCGGGTTCGCCGGCGGCGCTGGTGACCTGGTCCATGATGCCGCAGGGGGCGCCGACGACGTGGTTCTCGACGCGCTGGCAGAGGGCGGCGAGTTCCATGACGGTTAAATGCTCGCGGGTGGCGGCGTGGTCGAGGAGGTTGATCATCGTGGCGACTTCGATGGCAGCGGAGGAGCTGACGCCGGCGCCGAGGGGCACGGTGCTGTAGATGGCGATGTTGACGCCGGCGGGCCAGGAGCGGAGGTCGGTTTTGCCGGATTCGTGGAGGACGGCGAGGCAGCCGGCGATGTAGCCGGCCCAGCGGCGGCCGGGCTGGTCGAAGTCGCGGCGGAGGGCGTCGAGGCTGGCGCCTGCGAGGGCGTCGAGCGGGATGCGGAGGGTGAAGGGCTGGTGTTCGTCGTAGAGGTTGAAGGAGAAGACCTGCACCTGGCGGTCGCGGCGGGACTGGACGGCGACGGCGGCGGCGCGGTCGAGGGTTGCCTCGCAGACGAGCGAGCCGGTGTAGTCGGCGATGCCGCCCATGACGTCGAGGCGGCCGGGGGCGCGGCTGAGGCGGATGGGGCGGGAGGGGTCGGCGAAGTCGAAGTCGGCGGAGAGCTCCTCGCGGACGCGGCGCAGGAGCGTCGGCACCGGCTCAATGCGCAGTAGGTCCGCAGCGTCCATTGGTGTGATTCTAATCGAAATCGAAGGTGCCGCGGGTGACGCCGAGCTGGTTGAGGACGCGGAGCTGTCGGGAGGTGGAGCGGGCGTCTTTGAGGCCAGCGAGGAGGCGGGCGTAGCGGGTGAGGAGGGTTTGGGTTTCTTCCGGCGTCTCGCGGAGCAGCTCGACGCGGAAGTGTTGCAGGCCGGCGGCTTTCATCCGCGGGACCAGTTCGGCGGCGGATTGGGCGGCGGCGTTGAAGACGGTGTTGCGGCAGCCGACGTCGGCGACGAGCGGGTGCGATTGGCCGACGCGGTCGCGGAGGTCCACGCGGTGGCGTTCGCAGGGGCGGCCGCAGTCGCGGTAGTCCTTGCCGGTGGATAGGGTGGCGGCGAAGACGCAGTGCTCCATGTGGAACATGGGCATGTGCTGGTGGATGACGGCTTCGAAGAGGGCGGGGTCGATGCGGCCGAGCATGGCGGCGAGCTGCTTCCAGTTGAGGTCGTAGCTGGGGACGAGGCGCTTGAGGCCGGCTTCGATGAAGATGCTCGCGGTGATTTCGTTGGCGATGTTGAGGGAGTAGTCGCCGTATTGAGCGAGGTGGGGGGCGTGCTCGCGGAAGAAGGTGACGGCGGCGAGGTTGCGGACGAGGACGGCGTCGGGGTTGCAGTCGAGGATTTGTTGGAGCAGGCCGTGTTCGTGGGGTTTGACGACGCGCAGGGTGGCGAGGGCGAGGGGGACGGCGGCGGCGCGGCAGAGCGCGACGGCCTCTTTGTAGCGGCGGGGGTCTTCGAAGTCGGCGTAGAGGAGGTGGGGGCGGGGAAGGTCGGCCGGCGGTAGCCAATCGAGAACGGCGTTGAGCTGGGCGGTCGTGCGGATGAGGACGGAGAGATTTGCGATTGGCGATTGCCGACTGGTGATTGGATCTGGGGCGGCGAGCTCCTCGCGGATGTGGTCGAGGGCCGCGGAATCGCTGAGTTCGTGGTGAAGCGGGCGTTGGTCGAGGAGTAGCTGCACGGCGCGGCGGCGGAGGTCGTTGAGGACGGATTTGGGGACCATGACCGGGTCGGGGGCGTCGAGGTGGATTTCGGCGAGGGTGAATGGCGTGTCGCCGAGGCGTTCGAACTGTTCGCGTAAAAGGCCGGGCGTCAGGGGGTATTTCTCGGTGCGTTGGAGGGGGCCGGGCCAGGTGGCGGCGGCGGTGCGGCCGGCGGTATCGGAGAGGTGGACGGTGAGCGGCCCGTCGAGCGGAGCGGTGGCGCGGAGGGAGAGGGGGGTGCGGTTCGGGACGGAGTCGCGGGAGAAGGACTGCTGGAGGCGCTTGCGGACGGCGGGGTCGTCGGTTTTCCAGACGACGTCGCCGATGGAGACGGCGGCGAGGTTGACGTCCTGGCGGTGGAAGGAGATTTCGATTCGCTTCGGATTCGACCTGTTTTTCACGGGCGGGGCGCCCGGGCCATTGATTTTCAGGATTCGGCCGCCTTGCTCGTCCTGCTCGGGGTGGCCGGCGTCGAAGACGAGGCCGTCGCCGGGGTTGAGCGGAACGTCCAGCGTCCCGGGATTGCGCTCGAGGATCACGCCCGTGCGTGTCTTGGCGATCACCTTGCCGATCCTGATGCCGCGGGACTTGGGGAAGCGGGCGGGGACGAGGGTCTGGTGGTTGACGCCGGAGAGGAAGCCGTGGGTGAAGCCGCGGGAGAAGCTCTGGGCGAGGTCGAGATGCTGGCGGCGGGAGATGGAGAATGGCTGGCGGGCCAGTGCGGAATCGAGGGCGGAGCGGTAGGTCTGCGTCGTGGCGGCGACGTAGTGGGGGCTCTTGAGGCGGCCTTCGATTTTGAGGGAGCACACGCCAAGGCGGACGAGGTCGTCGATGAGGTCGTGGGCGGCGAGGTCCTGGGGCGAGAGGAGGTAGGCCTTGTCGCCGAGGTCTTTCTCGCGCCCGTCGACGATCAGGTCGTAGGGGAGGCGGCAGGCCTGGGCGCACTGGCCGCGGTTGGCGGAGCGGCCGCCGATGGATTCGCTGGTGAGGCACTGGCCGGAGTAGGAGACGCACAGGGCGCCGTGGACGAAGACTTCGACGGGGGTCGGCGTGGACGCGGTGATCCGCTCGATGTCGGGCAGGGAAAGCTCGCGGGCGAGGATGACGCGCTCGACGCCGAGGGTGCGGACGAACTCGATGCCGCGGGGCTCGGTGAGGGTCATCTGCGTCGAGCCGTGTACGGGCAGCGTCGGGCAGAGGCGGCGGATCAGGCGGACGAGGCCCAGGTCCTGCACGATGACCGCGTCGGCGCCGGCTGCGGCGATCGCGGAAACGAGGCGGGCGATCTCGGGGAGCTCGTCGGAGAAGATCAGCGTGTTGCAGGTAACGTAGCCGCGGACGTTGTGGGCGTGGAGGTATTCGATTGTGCGGGGCAGCTCTTCGAGGGTGAAGTTCGTAGCGCGGTGGCGGGCGTTGAAGTCGGAGAGGCCGAAGTAGACGGCGTTGGCGCCGTTGGCGACGGCGGCGCGCATGGCGTCGAAGTCGCCGGCGGGGGCGAGGAGCTCGGGTGTGGCGGCGGCGGTTGGGTGGGTCGCGGGGGCCATCGGCAACTGAAACCGTAGCATCCGAAGATGATACGGACCAGTCGCCGGCGGGATCGGCATGGGCCGGACGCGACGGGCCGAGGGGGTGGGTGATACACTTGGGGCGTGGTTATCCTGCTCACGAATGACGACGGCATCCAGGCGCCCGGCCTGGTGGCGATGTACCGGGAACTGGCGGAGCTGGGGGAAGTCCATGTCATTGCGCCGGAAACGGTGCAAAGCGCAACGGGACACGGGATCACGATTTCTTCGCCGCTGTTGACCAGCAAGGTGACGGTCGAGAACGGGTTCACGGGGACGGCGGTGGCGGGGAGCCCGGCGGATTGCGTGAAGCTGGCGGTGGCGAAGCTGCTGCCGCGGACGCCGGACCTGGTCGTGAGCGGGATAAATTCGGGGGCGAATGTGGGGATTAATGTGATCTACAGCGGCACCGTGGCGGCGGCGATTGAGGCGGCGTTTTTGGGGCTGCCGGCGGTGGCAGTCTCGCTGTATTTGCGGAACGAGGTGCCGACGGATTACCGTCGGGCGGCCTGCATGTCGCGGGAGCTGATCGGGCAGATGGTCGCGGCGGGATTGCGCGGGGGGCACGTGGTGAGCGTGAATCTGCCGGCGCTTCGGGCGGGGGAGCCGCCGACGGGGGTGAAGTTGGTGAGGCAGTGTACGCGACCGTGGGTGGACACGTACGAGCAGCGGCAGGACCCGAAGGGGCGGGATTATTTCTGGAATTCGAGCATTTTCACGCTGGGGGATACGGATGGTGACACGGACGTGGCGGCGCTGCGGGACGGGTATGTTACGGTGACGCCGCTGCAGTTTGATTTGACGCACTTTCCGATGCTGCGGGAGTGGCAGGGGAGGGAGTGGACGGTGCGCGAGGAACGCCGACTCGATGAATGATGAACAAAGGGGTAGGGAGGTGGTCCGCTGAAGCGGCCAGCCCGGTGCTTGACGCGTGGAGTTTTTTACCGTTGCCTATCGCTTGCCGCCGGTCTGGCGGCCGAAGCGATCCGAAGGTCTGGCTTCGATGGACTGGACCATCCAACCGTCGGCGAATTTTTGCCAGTTGAGACGCCAGACGCTGTAGAGGGGGTAGGTCATGCCGACGTCGTGGATGGAATGGCCTTCGACGGTGACGGTGATGGAGGTGTCTTCCTGGTCGGCGGAGATGGTGTCGGCTACGGCCTGTTTGAGGCCGACGCGGGCGGACTTCTGCTTGGCGGCGTCGAGCAGCTCGTCGCGGCCGGTCCAGGTGAACTGGTCGTTGGGGAACCTGGCGGTGAGCGTCACGCCGGGGGCCATGTATTTTTTCAAGGCGGGGAAGTCGCCGCGGTCCACGGCGGCGACCATTTCGCGGGTCTGGCGGACCATGCGTTCCTTGTCGGTCTCGACGAAGTAGCTGAGCAGGAGCAGCAGGGCCGCCGCCGCGACCGCCAGTGCGGCAGCGCTTTTGAGGCGCTTGTCGAGGCGGGCGTTGCCGGCGATGAACAGGCCGAAGGCGAGCAGTACCAGCAATGTGGGCAGCCACCAAGGGGTGTCGAACAGCAGGTCGGACGCGGTGGACAGCATGCTTTGCCTCAACCTTTCCGCCAAACAGGTCCGATAACCAATACGGATTGTGGTGCGGGCTTTTAGCCTGCAATTGCAGCCTGAAAGGCCGCACCACAAACGGAGTGGCCAAGTACCTGTTATATCGTGAGTTGCGGAACAAGCCCATCTTTAAGCGCGCCGGCGGATGATTCCTCTATGCGGTTCGTGCAGCCGGAGGACGCGGCGTACGTGCGCAATCTTGCGGCGCTGTGGGCGGTCGATCCCGAGCTTGCGGAGCGGATCGAATGCACGGAGCCGGAGGCGGCGTATCGCGTCGAGGCATCCAAGGCCGGGCCGCCGACGCTGGCGGTTGAGAACGCGCCCGGCCGCTGGGTTTACCTGCACAGCCGGCATCATCCGGCCGACGAGGGGCGGCGGCTTGCCGAGCCGGCGGACACGGATCAGCACGTCGTGTTCTACGTCCACGGGTTTGGGCTGGGTTATCACGTCGAAGCGCTGTTCGAGCGGGCGAGCTCGGAGGCGGTCCTGTGCGTGTTCGAGGCGGACCTGACTGTGCTGCGGCTGGCGATGGAGGCGCGCGACCTGTCGGCGGTGATTTCGTCGAGGCGGCTGCTGATCTTTACGACGGCGGACAAGGCGGACCTGCTCGTCCGCCTCACGCGCCACTCGGCGATGATTACGCTGGGCACCGAGACGCTCGTCCACTCTCCGAGCTACCAGCGGCACAAGGAGTTTCACGACCAGATCACGGTGTGGCTCGAGGAGTTCGCGTCGTACTTCCAGACGGGCATGAACACGCTGGTGCTCAACGGCCGGCGGACGGCGGAGAACATCGCGCGCAATCTCGGGTGGTACGTGGCGACGCCGGGCCTCCAGCGGCTGCGGGACCGGTACCCGAAGGCGCCGGCGGTCATCGTGTCGGCGGGGCCTTCGCTGCGGAAGAACAAGCACCTGCTGAAGCGGGCGGACGGCAAGGCGGTGATCATCGCCGTGCAGACGACGCTGCAGCCGCTTTTGGAACTCGGCGTGCGCCCGCATTTCGTCACGTCGCTGGATTATCACGACATCTGCACGCGGTTTTTCGAGAAGCTGCCGGCGGACCTGCGGACGGAGCTGGTGGCCGAGCCCAAGGCGAGCAGCGCGATTTTCGGGCTGCACCCGGGGCCGCTGACAATTCTGGGCAACGAGTTTGCCGACAATCTGCTGCGGGAGATGCGGCTGGACCAGGAGAAGGCGCGGATTCAGGCGGGGGCGACGGTCGCGCACCTGGCGTATTACCTGGCGGAGCATCTGGGGTGCGATCCAATCATTTTCGTGGGGCAGGACCTGGGGTTCAGCGACGGTCTGTGCTACACGCCGGGGACGAGCTACGAGGACGTGTGGCGGCCGGAGCTTTCGCGGTTCTGCACGCTGGAGATGAAGCAGTGGGAGCAGATCGTGCGGGACAGGCACATCCTGCGAAAGATCCCGGATTACGCGGGGCGGCCGATGTATACGGAGGAGCGGCTGTTCACGTATTTGCAGCAGTTCGAGCGGGATTTCGCGCGGACGGACCGGAAGGTCATTGATGCGACCGAGGGCGGGGCGTTGAAGCGCGGGGCGGAGGCGATGACGCTCGCCGACGCGCTGGATCGGTATTGCGCGCGCGAGCTGCCGCGGGTTGCGGATGATTACCCGCCGCCGCGGTGGGAAAGGGTGGCGGACGTGGCGGCGTGCCTGCGGAACCGCCGGTCGGAAGCGGCGGAGGTGGAGGCGATCAGCCGCGAGACGCTGCCGCTGCTGGAGGAGGTGCGGGACCACATTGAGGATCAGGCCCGCGTGAACCGCGCGATCGCGAAGATCGATGCACTGCGGGCGCGGATGAACGGGCTGGGGCCGTGTTACGACCTGATCCTCCAGCTGACGCAGCTCAGCGAGATGAACCGGTTTCAGCAGGACCGCAGGATCGCGGCGTCGCGGGTGGGGGCGGCGGAGCGACAGCGGCGGCAGGTGGGGCGGGACGTCGCCAACGTCCGGGCGATGGCCGATGCGGCGGCGGAATTCCAGAAGCTGATGGGCGACGTGATCGATCGGCTGGAAGCCGGCAGGGGGGTGGCGGCATGAAAGCGACCGCGCCCGTTGTTCTCTCGATGCTCCACGAGGATTCGGGGCGGAACAGCGCCACCCGGGTGTTCCGCGGCCGAGCGGTTCTGGGGTGGACGCTCGCCCGTCTTGGTTGCGCCAAACTTATCGGGCGGAAGTTGATCCTGTGCTGGGACGACCAACTTAGCGCGGTGAACGCGGCCGCCGGGGATGACGCCGCCATCGTCTCGTACGGCCATCGGCGTGCGATCGCGAACCTTGACGCCGTCACCGCGGCGCGCCGGTGGGCGGACGGGTGGCGCGGGGGCCTGCTGTGCACGTGCGATTTCGACGCGGGCTTTCACGCCCCGGCGTTGGCCGAGGCGATGGATCGACTCGGCGCCGGCATGGCCGCGCTGATCGATCCCGCGGCCGGCCTGGCGGATCCGGCAATCATTGATGGGTTGATCGATCATGCCATGGTTCACGGCGACCAGCGGCTGTGCTTCGCACCGGCGGCGCCGGGACTTGGGGCGGTGGTCCTTCGCCGGTCGTTGGTTGACGACCTGGCGAAGGCGAACGCCCATCCCGGCAAGCTCCTTCACTATCTGCCGGACCAGCCCGCGCGCGACCCGATCTCCGAAGCCGCGTGCGCGCCGGTCCCGACGCCGGTCGCGCGGACGCATCACAGCCTGAAGCTCGACAGCGCACGTCAACTCGACCGCCTTGCCGTTGCAACGGCGCCGCTAAATGGCCAACTCATCTCGACCGACGCGCAATCGCTGGTTCGCCTGCTCGACGCGACGGAGGCGGCCAACGGTTTCCCGCGCGAGGTGACGCTGGAACTCACCGCCCGCCGGGCCACGCGGCCGATCTGGTGGGCCGGGCGGCACCTTGCGATTGCGCGGCCGGATTTATCAATTGAGGCGGCCAAATCATTGTTCGCTGAGATCGCCGCGATTGAGGACGTCCGCCTCACCCTTGGCGGGGTGGGGGACCCGATTCAGTCTGGGCAATTTTGGCCGGTCGTCGAGGCGGCCCGCGCCGCCGGACTGCGCGCCATTCACGTCGAAACTGACCTGGTTAATCCGCCACCCGATTTCGTGCAGCGGCTGGGCGAATCGGCGATTGATGTCTTTTCGGTCCATCTGCCCGCCATGACCGCCGCGACCTACGCCGCAGTGATGGGGAGCGATACGTTCGTCCAAACCCTCCAAACGGTGGCAGCGGTGGTGAATCACCGCCATGGCCGCTCCCGCGGCACGCCGATCGTGGTCCCGGTGTTCACCAAGTGCGCTATAAACCTGGCCGAGATGGAAGCGTGGTACGACCAGTGGCTGCGGCTGCTCGGGTCGGCCGTCGTGCGCGGGCCGAGTGACTGCGCCGGGCAGATTCCCTCGACGTCACTGGCGGACATGGCGCCGCCGCGGCGGCGCGCGTGCGCCCGGCTCGCGTCGCGATTGACGGTTCTCAGTGACGGAAACGTTGTTGCGTGTGAAGAAGACATGATGGGAAAGCGGCCGCTTGGTCGAATCGGGGAACAATCGCTCGGTGCTATTTGGCAGCAGAATTTCACGCCGTTGCGCGACGCACATGCGGAAGGGCGGTGGGAGGCGCATCCGCTCTGTGGCGCCTGCAAGGAGTGGCACCGGCCGTGAAAGCGAGCGTACTGGGCAGGGGAGAAGGCTGGTAGCTGTAGAAAGTGAGGCCGTAACGATGAACGTCTTAGGTGTGATCCTCGCCCGTGCGGGGAGTCTTGGTTTGCCGAACAAGCACCTGCTGCCGCTGCTGGGCAGGCCGGTGATCGACTACACGATCGACCACGCGCTCTCGGCGTCCCGCATCACGCGGCTGGTGCTCTCGACCGACTGCGCCGAGGTGCGACGCGTGGCGCTGGGCCGCAGCGTCGAGTGCATTCACCGCCCGGCCCACCTGGCCACGTCGGACGCGTCGGTGCAATCGGTCATGCTGCACGCGCTGCACGCCGTCGAGAACGCCTCGGGCTTCCGGGCCGACGCGCTGGTGGTGCTTTACGGGAACGTGCCCGTCCGGCCGGAGCGGGTGATCGACCAGGCGGTCGAAGTGCTCGACATGACCGGGTGCGACTCGGTCCGCAGCTTCTGCCCGGTGGGCAAGTGGCACCCGGCGTGGATGTCGCGTCTGGAAGGCGGCCGGGTGGTGCCGCTTCAGGAGGGGAGCATCCACCGCCGGCAGGACCTGACGCCGGTGTTCCTGCACGATGGGGCGGTGGTCGCGGTCACGCGGGAAGCGATGCTGGCGGGGGAGGCGAATGCGAAGGACCCGCACGCGTTTTTCGGCTCGGACCGGCGCGGGATTCAGGTGCCGATGGGCGACACGGTGGAGATCGACCACCAGCGCGACCTGTACTGGGCCGAGGCGGTGCTGCGCGACCGGCGGCAGGGCCGGATGACGCCGTACGCACAAATGAAGGTGGCGGTATGACGCGACTCGACGGCGCCGCGCCCGCGACATTCCGCATCGCAGGCCGGCCGGTCGGCGCGGAATGCCCTACGCTGGTGATCGCGGAGATCGGGGTGAACCACGACGGCTCGGCGGAGCGCGCCCTGGAGCTGGTGGAGATCGCCGCGCGCTGCGGGGCCGACGCGGTGAAGCTCCAGGTGTTTCGGGCGGCGCGGCTCATGCACCCCACCGCCGGTTTCGCGACGTACCAGCGGGAGCACTGCGAGGACGCGCACCCGATCGACATGCTGCGCCGCTTTGAGCTGAGCGACGAGGACCTTGGCCGCGTCGTGGCCGCGATCCGCAAAAGGAATCTTCTGGCGATTGCCACGCCGTTTTCGCCGCCGGACGTTGATACGCTGGCCGGCCTGGCGGTGGACGCGGTCAAGATCGCCTCGCCGGACGTCGTCAACCGGCCGCTCCTGTCCCGCGCGGCCCGGCTGAACAAGCCGATGCTCCTCTCCACCGGCGCGGCGACGATGGGCGAAGTCGAGGGCACCGCCGGCTGGTTGAGCGAACGCCGGGCCTCGTTTGCGCTGCTCCACTGCATCAGCTCTTACCCCGCGGCGGATGACGACGCCCACCTGTGCTGGGTGCGCGAGCTGTCGTCGCGTTTCGCCTGTCCGATTGGCTATTCCGACCACACGACGGCCGACCTCACCGGCGCGCTGGCGGTCGCCGCCGGCGCCTGCGTGATCGAGCGGCACCTGACGTACGACCGCGCGGCGGCGGGTCCCGACCACGCCGCCAGCAGCGACGCCGGACAGTTCGCGCGGTACGTGTCGCTCGTCCGCCACGCGGAGCGCCTCCGCGGGCGCGGGCCCAAGCGCGTGCTCGATTGCGAGCAGGACGTCCGCACGGTCAGCCGACAGAGCCTCGTCGCCGCCCGCGACCTCCGCCGCGGCCAGCTCCTCCGCGAAGACGACCTCACGGTCCAGCGCCCCGGCACCGGCATCTCCTGCTCGATGCTCGATGCGGCGTTGGCCCGGCGCGCCCGGGTCCACATCCCGGCCGGAACGATCCTCCAGTGGGGCATGCTCGAAGACGCCCTCGACGATGCCGCGTAAACCAACCGAGCCAACCCCGTCCGGAAAGCGCCGGGTCTGTTTCGTGACCGGAACGCGCGCGGAATTCGGGCTGATGGAATCGACGCTGCGCGCGATCGAGGCGCATCGGGCGCTTCGGCTCCAGCTCGTCGTGACGGGGATGCACCTGGACCCGCGTCACGGCCGCACGATCGACGAGATTCGGCGCGGCGGGTGGCGGATCGACGCGAGGGTTCCGTGGGCGAGTTCCCGCGGGTCCACGCCGGGGTCCAACGCCGTCGCGACCGGGAACGCCGTCGCCGGGCTCGCCGCCGCGTTCGCGCGGCTCCGTCCGGACGTCGTGCTCGTGGTCGGCGACCGGGTCGAAGCGTTCGCCGCCGCCTCCGCGGCACACATTGGCCATATTCCCGTCGCCCACGTGCACGGCGGAGATCGCGCGCTGGGCCAGGTGGACGACGCGCTGCGGCATGCGATCACCAAGCTGGCGCACGTCCACTTCCCGGCAACCGCCGAATCGGCCGAGCGCATTCGGAAACTCGGGGAGGATGCCTGGCGCATTCATACGGCGGGGTCGCCGGGAATTGACCAGATCCGCCGCGCCGCCTCGCGCTTCGAAGAGGTTCTCGCGTCGATGCCCGGCCTGCGCCGGCGGCGCTACGGGGTCCTCATCTATCACCCGGCCGAGGCGGACGACGGCGTCGAACACGACCGCGCGGCACAACTGCTGGCCGCCGTCGATTCGATCGGGTTCGAACGGGTCGTGGTCATTTATCCGAATAACGATCCCGGCGGCCGCGAAATCCGGCGGATGTGGGACCGTCTCGCGAAGAAACAGAAGAACGGGCAGTATTGGTACACCGTCCGCCGCGACGTCCCCAGGTCGATCTTCCTCGGGCTGATCCGTGACGCCGCGGTGCTCGCCGGCAACTCGTCGGCGGGGATTATCGAGGCGGCGAGTTTCGGCACGCCGGTGCTGGACGTCGGCCGGCGCCAGGAGGGCCGGCAGCGGTCCGATAACGTCTTTCACGTGGACAGCCCGTTCGAGGGGATCCCGGCGCTGCGGCGCATCTGGAACGGCGGGCGCCCGCTGCGATTCCCGTTGAAAAACCCGTACGGAGGCGGGGGGACTTCCGCCAAAATCTCAGACATCCTGGCGCGCCTGCCGATAGACGAGCGGTTGCTCCGCAAACTGATTACGTACTGACGCCATTAAGTCGCCGCATTCTTCTCTCGATAGAAGATGGGGAAATTACTGGTTTATAAGGACGAACAACCAGGAACGACGATGACCACTGCCGCAGCAGCCGATCCAAAAGAGCTGGTGACCAACGCCATCAAGAAGGTGTCTTCAATCGCCACGCTTCCGGAAGTCACCGCCCACATCGTGAAGACGGTCGAAGACCCCAAGAGCACGGCCTCGCAGCTCCACAAGATCGTCTCGCACGACCCGGCGCTGGTCACGCGAATCCTCAAGGTGGTCAACAGCGCGTTTTACGGGTTGCCGGGGCAGATCGGGTCCGTCGAGCGGGCGATCGTCCTGCTGGGGCTCAACGCGGTCAAGAACATCGCCGTTGCCGCCTCGCTGGGGCAGCTCTTCCGCGGCGTGACGCTGTGCGAAGGCTACACGGCCAGGGACCTCTGGACCCACTGCATCGCGGTCGGCGTCGCCGCCCGCGACCTGGCCAAGCGCATGAAAGTTGCGGTCGTGGACGAGGCGTTCCTGGCCGGGATGATCCACGACATCGGCATGCTCGTGTCGCTGCAGGTGTGGCCGGACAAGCTCCGGGAGGTGTGTGAGGCGGCCCGCAATTCGGACCGCGAGTTCTGCGAGATCGAGCGCGAGGTCATGGGCGTTGACCACCAGATGCTCGGCCAGGGGCTGGCCGAACAGTGGAAGTTCCCGCGAACGACGCAGCTCGTCGCCGGCTACCACCACCGCCCGCAGGCGCTGGGGGACGACAACCGCCTGCTCACGACACTGGTGTACGTCGCCGACACGATCGTTTGCCAGCAGGGGCGCGGCTTCAACCTGACCGCGCTTCACCAGCAACTCGACGGCGAGCTGCTCGGCCGAATTGAGCTCGAGCAGGACGTGATCGACCGCACGGCCGCGGGGCTGGAACAGCTCATGACGGTGGCCGACGGGCTGTTCACCTGACCTGGCGGCGTTCAAGTCCCGCCGCCGTTCAATAGCGGACGATGCTCACGAACGTCACGCCGTCCACGGTGTGCGTGATGGTTTTTTCGATAATCTCGTCCTCCCGCAGGGCGTCCATGTCTTCCGCCTCACACTCCCATTCCTTATCCAAAAGAAATCCCTTGTCGTAGAGCCATTGATGCGCGTCGACGGGTGAAAGCTCACGGCCCATCTGCTCAGAGAGGCGGCGGCGGAGGCGCTCCAGATTAATCCGAACGTATGCCCGCGACATGCGAG
>Ga0308175_100000569_pt1 | contig 25124 bp, 23 predicted proteins | sample PhyCR1_3_FD_203893 | JGI IMG/M metagenome (GOLD analysis project Ga0308175, IMG submission 203893) | Soil microbial communities from UC Gill Tract Community Farm, Albany, California, United States - DLSLS.C.R1 | ecosystem: Environmental > Terrestrial > Soil > Agricultural land | place: USA...
TGCCGCTGGCCAACGAGTTGTCAGTGGCGGGGGAATGCGTCGCTGGCGGGCCCAGCGGCGTCGTCGACGCGCGGGCCCGCGCCGGCTGTACGCTCGACGTCGACCTTGCGTTGCACCGAGCCGCTGTGGGGCGCGTCGTGGCGGCCGAACAGATCCTGAATGCTCGAGGGAGGCGGCAGCAATGAGGACGCACTGGACCTGCCGCGCGCCGCCGCGGTCTGCACCGGCGGCGCGCTGCTCGCCGCGCCCCACATGCCGCCGTAGACCTGCTCGGCCAGCGTTCGCTTGCCGACGACCGCAACGAACGCCACCGGACGTGATCGATCGGCGCCTACCACCACCGCCAGGACGCCGGTTCGAGCCGGGTGCTGGTGTAATAAAGGGCCGATTACAGTACGTGGCCGAGTTGCTCAAAGAGTACGTGTTCGAGAACGTCCGCCGCGTCCACTTCTCAGAGCGACCGTCGAGACGTAACTGCATGTACCTGTTCGACACTTCCGAAGACTCAAGGGCGCAGTTCACGCGGTTGCGGTGCTCAAACTGCGGCATAGGTGCGACCTTGACTCGCTGTCGCCCGGAACATCGGAACATCGCCGGAACAGCCCCGGAACATCGGAACATCGCCGGAACAGCCCCGGAACATCGGAACATCGCCGGAACAGTCCGCGGTGTTCCGATCTGCGGTGTCCCCAGCCGCAATGCCCCGGACATCGCGGCCTAGATGCCTCTCGCCACCGATGAGGACCGGCGGCAAGGGTCGCCGAAGGCGACGAGCCGAGGCCGCCGAGGCGAGCTTGCCCTTAACCCGTCCGCAGTTCGGCGGCTCCAGAGGGAGCTGGGGTCTGACAGATCCGGATTGCGACTGGCTAGGATCTCACTCACGAAACCTGGAGGAGAGCCGGAATTTTTACCTCAATGAGTTGATTCGAGTATGCTGGTTAAGGCAACCTCAGGCTCACCAACCCACGCGACGAGATGATTCGAGGTGCATGTGCTACTCGTCGTGTTGACGTTTGGGGAATCTACCAGGAGAAGATATGTCGAAAGTGATCGCAATTACCTGTTTCGCGTTCCTGACCATGATTGGCTGTGTTGCAACTGACCCGACAGACAATGTCGCAACCGACTCGATAAAAAATCGATCTGAAACCCAAGAATACACCATAGCTCGTGTTCGGGAGGCCGTATCAACTCAGATGGATAAAAACGTAAATAATGGTGGCATACTTCCCAAGGACGAGGTTATCACGTGCATCCAGAACGGAACCTGTGGCGCGTGTTGCGGTTCGGTCGTATGTTGCAGCTCATGCGGCAATGGGCCAATCCTCTGCACCGCGCAAGAGTAGGTGACGCCATGGCGCGGGCCGACGCCCGCAACCCAAGCTGATGACACCACTGCCTGAATGCGGTTGGTTCACTGGCACTACGGTGGCGCCACTACGATCCGACGATGCGCCCGCTCGGCAAGCTCTTGGATTAACCGGGTCATCGCAGCGCCGGTGACCAGGCCGCCGTTTGTCCACAGACCACATGGCGCTCTCCCGACGCCTCGCTCGAAGGGGCCCTCGTTGGATCGTGCGGATAAAATCCTGCGGATCGATCGCGTGGATCGGATCGCACGTATCAGGTCGCACGTATCGAGGACTGGACCCACGCCGAGGGCGGCGGCTGGCAGATGCACGACCGCTCGTGCTGGGCGCAGCACGACGAAGTCCGTCAAGCACGCACCGGCCCGGGGCCTCACCGTGCGCGGGTTCGTCGCCGAGTGGCTTCCCAAACGGCGTGAACGCGGTCTGGATTGGAAGGCCGACGAAGGTCGACTCAATCGCCACGTGCTGCCCTACATCGGAGATCTGCTGATCGCCGACGTACGTGCGCGCCACCTGGTGGACATGTTCCACAGGTTGCGGACTGATCCGAATATCAAGCTCGCGCCGAGGTCGATCTACAACATCTACTCCGTGGTCTCGGCGGTGTTCCGTGATGCCAAGCTCGCCGACCTCGTCGAGCAATCGCCGTGCGTGCTCGACGAGCGCCACCTCGGGCCGCTGATCGACAAGGAGCCCGAGTGGCGGAGCTCGGCGGTGTTCACGCACGAGGAAGCCGAGACGATCATCTCCGATGCTCGGATCCCGCCCGATCGCCAGATGGCCTACGCGATCGAGCTCCTCGCTGGTACGCGCCCGGGGAAGCCTCGGCGCTGCGCTGGCGCCACTACGATCCGACGGTGCGCCCGCTGGGCAAGCTCCTGGTGGCGAAGTCGTACAGCACCCGCGTCGGCGAGAAGACGACCAAGACGGATGCGGTCAAGCACGTTCCGGTTCATCCCACGCTCGCCGCGATGCTGGCCGAGTGGAAGCTCGGCGGATGGGCCGAGATGATGGGCCGTGCGCCGGGCCCGGATGACCTGATCGTGCCGCTTCCCCCGGGCGTCGCCGAGCGGCGCACCAAGCGCAAGGGTGAGCCGTTCAGGACCACCTATTACTCGGGCAAGTGTTGGAGGGGAGGGCGCTCGCGATCGACGACGGCGCGGATGCCGAGGTGCTCGAATCCCGCGTGACGCACACCCGGAAGTCGCGCAGCGCGTTCGATGGCTACAACCGCGGGCTGCAGTGGGAGCGGACGTGCGCCGAGAGTCTTGAAGCTTCGCATCACCCGGGGTGGCCGGAGTTCGGCGGCCGAGCAGCCGATCGCGGCTGGATCCGGGGCCGGATCCGGGGGGGGGATTCGCTGCATTTCGCTGCAGTGCTCGCAAGTAACCTGAATCTGGACGCAAAATCTGGCCGCTCTAGCGGGACCTTCGCAGCGTGGATGAGCGGCACCCGCGTTTTGTGAGGAGAGTTCGCCTAGAGCTTGCGTTCTACGCCCGTCATGAACTACATGATGAAACGTGCACTTCTTCGAGCGACAGATGGGTGGGCGCCGATACCGAGTGGTAGCTCAGTCAGTGTGGGATCCCGTGAAAGGACGGTCAGTTGCACGGCAAGTCGTCTTGGGGCTGGCAGACCCGCCACCCAAGGCCAACTTGGGCGAGACGCGTACGGTAGGGACGCAAGCGGTCGGAGACGTGGGCGCGCTGCTCTGGGTTGCCGAGCAAATTGATCTCGTCGGGCACATCGATCGCGCCTGCAAGGTACCGGTCTCTAAGCACGGGCCCTCCGTCGGCGAATTGGTGCTGGCGGTGGCGCTGCAGCGGGTGTGCGCGGCGGGACCCAAGCGCGACCTGGCGGAGTTCCTCGCGGAAAGCCTGCCACGAGTTTCGTGTCTGCCTTCGTCGAAGTTTACAGGCCAGGCGTTCTATCGCGCCGCGCAGGGCGTAACGGACGAGCAACTGGAAGCAGCGCAGATTGCGCTCGCACAAGCCGCGGTCGGGCGCTTCAAGCTCTCGACCAACGTGCTGGCCTTCGACACCACGAACTTCGACACGCATATCGCGACGACGACGGAGGGAGAGTTGGCGCGACGGGGGCATGCCAAGAGCAAGCGCAGCGACCTGCGAGTCGTGGGCCTGGGTGTGCTGGTCAGCGAAACTGGTCACGCGCCGGTGCTCTACCGCACCTATGCCGGGAACGCGTCCGATCAGTCGGTGTTGGAGAACTGCCTCGACGGACTCGGGAAGTTGCACGACGCGCTCGATGCCGGCGAAGGGCGCCAGCGTCCCGCCACCCGTACGCTGGTGCGCGATGGTGGATTCTGGAGTCCCCAGATGGAGTTGAGCCTGGACGTGGCGGGCTACTACAGCCTCATCTCGCTGCCCCTGAGCCACGCCGCAGCCGAGTCGGCGCTCGCGTTTGCGGCCAAGCCCCGTGCGATGAAGCAGCTGACGGGCAAGCTGACGGGCGTCCGCGCAGCCCGGTCCCGCGCCACCGTCAACGAAATGGATCGGACGCTGGTCATCGTCGAGAGCAAGGAACTGCTCGAAGGTCAGAAGCGTGGCATCGCGGCGAGGCTTGTGCAGGCGTTGGCCGAACTCGAGAAGCTGCAGCACTACGCGGCGGCGAGGCGGATCCGTCGAGCCAGCCTCGAAGAGCGTGTCAAGAAGGTCTTGCGGCGGGAACACCTCTCCGCCTTCGTGATGGTCGAGGTGGGCGGTACCGACAAGGCTCCCACCCTGACCTGGCACGTCGACGAGGACCGCCGCAAGCACCTCGAGCAGACGCGGTTGGGGCGACGCGTGCTCTCCACCGACCAACACAGCTGGAGCACCGAGCGCATCGTGACTGCGTTTCGCGGGCAATGGAACGTCGAGGAACTGTTCCGCCGTGCCAAGAAGGGTGGCATCTCCCCGTGGGGGCCCTCGTTCCAGCACGCCGACACTTCGCTGCGGCTTCACACGTTCGCGACCGTCGTGGGCTTGATGCTGGTCAGCCTCGCGAAGATTGCCCTCGGCACGACCGGCTCCGTGCGCTCCATGATGGACTCGCTCGCCGAGATTCGGGCGACGTTGGTACGCACGACGACCGGTGCGACGGGCCGGCGACCCACGATCGCCATTGCGCCCGAGTTGACGTCCGAGCAGCGTCGGGCCGTCCGGATCTTCGAGCTAGACAGATGGCTTCCGTCGCTCAGGAGCTAGCTTCTATCATGTATCAAATTTCAGCCGGTTTCCGAGGAAGCCGTGAGCCATGCATGCGAAAGTAGGGCTAGGGCTCCCACACCGTGAGTGGAGCGACTGGCCTCATAAGTTGCCCGGTGCGCATATTGCCGCTATGGCGTGCGACCGGCGTTTGCCCACGACCGGCTGGCTCGACCGCCGACAGCCCACGACCTTCGCACCGGTTCGCCAGACGCAAGAGCTCGGTGGACGTGCCACAGCGAGCGTGTCCGGTCACCAGCTCGCGGACCTATATCGCCCTCACGAGTCGCGGATCCGGCTCTCGATCTGCGCAATCCGGTCGCCGCTCTGCACGCTCGACGGGCCCGCGATCCCGGCTATTGGGTTATTCGGTCTTGAGCTGGACGTCGACTCGGCGATCTTGCTTCCAGCCGGCCTCGTCGGTGCCGGTCGCCTCGAGCGCGCCGCGCGTCGTCACCGCCATCTGCGGATCGCTCACGCCGAGCCGGCCCAGGTAGCGGCCGACCGAAGAAGCGCGCCGCGAGCCGAGGCCGAGGTTGTACTCCTCGGTGCCACGCGGATCCGCGCGGCCGATCAGCGCGACCGCCTTGCCCTTGAGCGCGCCGGTCGTCAGGCACGTCGCGAGCTGGTCGAGCACGGTGCGGTCGTCGGCCGTCAGCTCGTCCTTGTCATAGTCGAACTGCGGGTTGGTCTTGGTCGTCATCGTCGACTTGATGTTGCACATCGCTGCGAGATCACCCGAGAGCGCGATGCCCGGGCTCACCTGGGTGTCCTTCTCGATGACCGGCGCGGGCGCCTCCGGCTTGGCCTCGGACTTGTGGGCCACATCCGGGGTGGTCTTGGCGGCCGTTGGCTTGTCGTGACTGCACCCGACGGCCGCCGCGAGGACGAGGATGAGGATCGTGGTCTTCATGCGGCGCATCCTGCCACATAAAACTGTACCGTCACGCGATCTCGCATCGCCACCGCGTTAGATCCGGGAGGTCCCATGCATCGCCTCATCCTCGCCGCGCCGATCTCATCCGTGCTCGTACTCGCGCTGATCAGTTGTGGGAATAAATCCAGCGCGCCGGCGAAGGCCAAGGACGACGCCGCGGTGGGCTCGACGGCCGCGCCGCTCGCGATGCCCGCGCTCGGCGTCGATCAGCTCAAGCGGTTCAACTTCCTCTACGAAGCAGGCGCGCCGGCGCACGAAAAGGCGGTGGCCGCGTATCGCAAGAAAGACTGGGCGGCGGTGCGCACGCAAGCCGAGGCCGCGCTTACCAAGGATCCGACGCACCTCGGCTCGCACCGCTTGCTCGCGGCCGCGCTGGCCCAGACCGGCGAGCCGGCGGCGGCGGTCGATCACCTGGTGACCGCGATCGCGGCGGACTACCTGCAGTACGCCCCGACCCTCGACGAGGACGATCTCAAGAGCTTCCTGGCCTCGCCACACGGTCAATCGGTCAAGGCGCTCGCGGCCAGGATCCACGATGAGTACGCCAGGCGCATCGCGGGCGGGCTATGGCTCGTCGGGCGCCGCAGCCCGTCCAGGTGGCCCAAGGATCTGGGCGTGCAGGTCTCGACGAGCCGTGGCGAGCTGTATGCGTTCGATCGCGATACCAGGCGGTTCTTCCGGCTCACCCATACCGATCATCAGGTCGCCGGCTTCGTGCGCTCGGCCGCGGGCAACGAGGTCGCGATCCTCGGGTTCGACAAGATCGATCGCCCCAGGCCAGGCGGCAAGCCCGACAGCAAGCCCGACGGCAAGCCCGACGCGAAGTCGGAGGGCAAGCCCGACGCCGCCGGCGCCGAGGCCGCGCCGCTGTTCGCGCGCGCCTGGATCCAGGCCTTCGAGACCACCGAGTGGAAGCCCACCACGCCGCGGATCAACCTTTCGTCGGCCCGCGAGGTCACGGTCGGCTACGGCGCGGGCGATCAGCTGCTGGTCTCGACGGCGCAGGCCACCGGGCGGTGGACGGTCGGAGATCCCGTGGTGTCATCGGTCGATCGCACCACGGGCAAGCTCACCACGGTCGCGACCGCGCCGCCGGCCTCGCGCGTGGTGATGACGCTCGACGAGGGCCACCTGGTCCGGGTCCCGGACGGCGTCGTCGCCGCGTGGACCGGCGATCCGCCGGTGACCGGCAGCCTCAAGATCGCGGCCGGCCCAGGGCCCCAGGGTGCCGAGAAGGCGATCCAGATCCCCGAATCGGGCCTGGCGCTGCAGGCGTCGATCACGGTGTCGCCGGGCGGCGCCTACGTCGCGTTTGCGACCGCCGCCGATCCATGCGCCAAGGAGGCCGCGCCATCGCTCTACGTCGCCGACGCCAGGACCGCGACGTACAAGCACCTCCTGTCGGCCAAGAGCCGGTTTTCGACCCGCTGGCTCGACACCAGCACGCTCGCCTACCAGGACGGCGACGGCGCGATCCGGCTGTGGGACGCGGCGGCGGGCCGCGAGGTGATGCGGCTCGAGGACAAGTCCGGCATCGCGCTCGATGTGCTGTCGCTCGCCGCGGCGCCGCTGTGCAAGCAGGCCCCGCCGGCCGCCGACGCCGCCGGCTCCGGAGACGAGCCGCTGCCCCCCGAAGACGGCGCCGGAAGCTCGGGACCCGTGACCGCACCGCAGTAGGTCGTTTTCGCTATGATGCCGGGGTGCGCATCTACCTCGTCCGTCACGGCGACGCGGTCCCCGAAGAGGCGGCCGGCAGCGATCGCGATCGATGGCTGTCGCCGCGCGGCCGCGAGGCCACCCGGGTGCTCGGCCGGCTCTTGCGCGAGCAGGGCGTCACCCCCGATACGATCCTGTCGTCGCCGCTCCCGCGCGCCGTGCAGACGGCGGAGCTCCTGGCGACCAGCCTCGACTACCTCGGCACCGTGACCTCGCTGCGCTGCCTCGAGCCCGCCGCGCAGCCGCAGGTCGCGGCGACCGCGGTGCGTTCCGCCGGCACCGCCGTGATCGCCGTCAGCCACGAGCCGGCGATCTCGGCGCTCGGCGCCTACTTGCTCGGCCTCCCGTCGTTTCCGCAGTTCCGCACCGCGCAGTGCTGCGCGATCGAGCACGGCAAGCCGACGTTCACGGCGCGCGCCGATATCGCCCAGATCCTGGCGCTGTTTGCCGACTGAGCGAAGGCTGCCGATCTTTGCGAGGTCGGCCGCGTCACGTCACCGGCGTGCGGCACGGCGGCGCCGGACGCGCTAGGTTGTCGGCGATGCGCCTGGGGCTCGCCGTCTGGTTCGCCGTCTGGCTCGCCGTCCCGCTATCGGCGTGCGGCGCCGCCAGGCCCCCCGAGCGCCAGGCCCAGGAGCGCGATCATGCCAGGCGCGATCGCGACCCATTTGCCGCGGCCGAGAACTTCAAGCCGGTCGCGTTCAGCGTCGAGGTGTCGGGCCACGGCCGGCCGGTGATCTTCATCCCCGGGCTCGGCTGCCCGGGCGAGGTGTGGGCCGATACCGTCGCTCACCTCGGCGAGGACTACGAGGCCCACGTCCTGACGCTGGCCGGGTTCGCCGGCACCGAGCCGATCGACGAGCCGCTGTCGGCCGCCGTGCGGCGCGATCTGACCCGCTACATCCGGTCGCGCCACCTCCGCGAGCCGATCATCGTCGGGCACAGCATGGGCGGCTTCATCGCGTACTGGATCGCGTCGTATCACCCCGAGCTGGTCGGCCCGGTGATCGTCGTCGACGCCGGCCCGGCGCTGTCGGGCGACCTCGACCTTGCCAAGGCGCTGCGCGCGCGCTGGAAGCACGCGAGCGACGACGAGTTCGCCGGCGGCATGCGCGCGGCGTTTTCCGCGATGACCAGCGTGCCCAGGAAGATGGAGCCGGTGATCGCGGCGGTCACCCGCTCGGATCGCCGCGCGATCGGCGACGCGATCTTCGAGATGGTGACGACCGACCTCACCGATCGCGTCAAGGACATCACCGCGCCCGTCCTCGTGATCGCCGCCGACGGTGGCTACCAGCAGCGGATCCGCGCCCAGATCGAGACGATCCCCGACCACGCGATGGTCGTCTTGCCGCGCACCCGCCACTTCGTCATGTACGACGACCCCGCGGGCTTCTGGAAGCTGCTCGACAAGTTCCTGGGCGAGCACCCCCCCCCAGGAGCTGACAGGACCTGAGCTAGCCGAACACCTGACGCGCGCGCGCCGCGAGCCCCCACGCGACGCTCGTCAGCTCCTCGCCGCCGACGAGCTTGTCGGCGCCGAACCGCGCGGCGAGCCGCGCGCGCACCACGGGGACCAGCGAGGTGCCGCCGGTGGCGAACACGCGGTCGATGTCGCCCGCCCTTGCCCCGGCCCGCGCGAGCACGTCGTCGAGCACGCGATCGATCGCCGCCAGGTCATCGGCGAGCCAGCCCTCGAAGCGTTCGCGGGTGACCGCGAGATCGAGGTCGATCACGGGGAGCGTCACGCGATCGTCCTCCCGGGTCGACAGCCGGACCTTGGCGCCCTCGACCGCGTGGTGCAGCCCGAGCCCGAGATCTTCGTCGACCACCCGCACGAGCCGCTCGATCCGCGCCGGCTCGAGCGCGCCCTGGGCCACCCGGGCCAGGAGCCGCACCGTCGACTCCTCCTTCAAGAACGACAGGTAATGCCAGCGCCGCAGGTGACCGTAGATCCACGCCGGCACCGGCGCCTCGCCGCCCATCTCGTCGCGATACTTCGTGCCGCGCCCGAGCGCCGGGGCGACGATCGCGTCGATCACGCGGGCATCGAACGCGTCGCCCGACACGCCGATGCCGCCGGTCGCGAGCACGGTCCCGCTCGGCACGCGAACCACGCTGAAGTCGGTCGTGCCGCCGCCGAAATCCGCCACGACGATCTGCTCCTCGCGCTCGAGCCCGGCCGCGTAGCGCGCCGCCGCGCCGACCGGCTCGTACTCGAACACGACCTCTTCGAACCCAGCCTTGCCGAGCGCGTCGCGCATCCGCGCCACCGCGCGGGCATCGTCGTCGGGCGCGTCGGCCCCCCAGTAGCGCACCGGCCGGCCGACCACCGCGCGCGTCCCGAGATCGACCGGGGCCGCGGCGCGGATCTGGCGCAGGTACGCCGCGATCATGTCCTCGAGCTGCCAGCGCCGGCCGAAGATCGTCGTGCGCGAGAACGTCGCGCTCGCCAGGTGCGACTTGATCGACTGGATCAGCCGGCCCTCACCGGCGGTCTCGAGGTAGCGCGCGATCGCCGGGCCACCCGCCGTCAGCGCCCCACCCGGCTCGAAGTACAAGACGGTCCGCCAGTGCGACGCACCGGTGAGCGGCACCAGCTGTACGCCACCGGCGTCATCGGCGACCGCGACGGCCGAGTTCGTCGTCCCGAAGTCGATACCCACGAAGCCCATGACGCCTTTGTCGGCGATCCGTTTTTGCTTTACCAGCTGCCCTGGGATCACTATCCTGTGGGAGCTCATCGGGATGGGTTGGTTGCCCGACCTGGGCGGGGAATGTCGAGATGCTCGCTGCCGGGTCGAATGCGCCAATCGTGATCACGGGCCATGCCTATGGCCGGCGCGCCACGCTCGAGATCGCGGGCGATACGTTGATGTGGCGGGCGCAGCGGGGTGCCCGGCGGATCGCCGAGAACATCGCGACCACCGTCCACGACGTGCGCCACGCGCGCTGGCTCGAGCTGGCGTGGAGCCGCGGCGGCACGGTCCTGCTCGGCCTGGGCGCGCTCTGGGCGGCGAGCGCGGGCCTCGTCTCCGGGGTGAGCGCCGCCGCGATCGGCATCGGGCTCGTGGCCTGGCGGCGGCTCCGGCCCCGCCACTTCCTGGTGCTCGATGTCGGCAATCGCCGCCTGGTCATGCAGGTGACCGGCGTGTCGGCCCCGCCGGCGAAGCAGCTCGCCGCCCGGATCCAGCGCGCGATCACCAGCGGCGAGACGCCGCGCCAGACGCCCACCCTGCCCTGACGGCGAGCTGGCTAGCTCCGGGTCTTGAGCGTCACGCCGCCGGAGCCCGTGATCCCGGCGAAGAAGTCGTTGCCCTTGTCGTCGACGACGATGAACGCCGGGAAGTCGACGACGTCGATCTTCCACACCGCCTCCATCCCGAGCTCGGGGTACTCGAGGACCTCGACCTTCTTGATGCAGTCCTTGGCCAGCCGCGCCGCGGGCCCGCCGATCGAGCCCAGGTAGAACCCGCCGTGGGCCTTGCAGGCCTGGGTGACCTGCGGCGAGCGGTTGCCCTTGGCGAGCATCACCATGCTGCCGCCGTGCGCCTGGAACAGATCGACGTAGCTGTCCATCCGGCCCGCCGTGGTCGGCCCGAACGAGCCCGAGGCGTACCCGGTGGGCGTCTTCGCCGGACCGGCGTAGTACACGCAGTGATCCTTCATGTACTGCGGCAGGCCCTCGCCGCGATCGACGCGCTCCTTGAGCTTGGCGTGCGCGATGTCGCGGGCGACGATCATCGGCCCGCTCAGCACGAGCCGGGTCTTGATCGGATAGCGCGCCAGGGTCTGGCGGATCTCGGACATCGGCCGGGTCAGATCGATCTTGACCTCCTCGCCGGCGACGTCGTCGTGCGTGGTGTCGGGCAGGTACTTCGCCGGATCGCGCTCGAGCTCCTCGAGGAACACCCCGTCGCGCGTGATCTTGCCGAGCGCCTGGCGGTCGGCCGAGCACGACACCGCGATCGCGACCGGGCAGCTCGCGCCGTGCCGCGGCAGCCGGATCACGCGGGCGTCGTGGCAGAAGTACTTGCCGCCGAACTGCGCGCCGATCCCGGTGGCTCGCGCGATCTCGAGCACCTTGTGCTCCCACTCGACGTCGCGGAACGCGCGGCCGAGCGCGTTGCCGGTGGCCGGCAGGTCGTCGAGGTAGCGCGCCGACGCCAGCTTGGCGGTCTTGAGCGCGAACTCAGCGCTGGTTCCGCCGATCACGATCGCCAGGTGATACGGCGGGCACGCCGCGGTGCCGAGCGAGCGCAGCTTGGCGTCGAGGAACGCCGCGAGGCTCGCCGGGTTGAGCAGCGCCTTGGTCTCCTGGAACAGGAGGCTCTTGTTCGCCGAGCCGCCGCCCTTGGCCATGAACAGGAAGTGGTACTCGTCGCCGTCGATCGCGTAGAGCTCGATCTGCGCCGGCAGGTTATTGCCGGTGTTCTTCTCCTCGAACATGTCGAGCGGCGCGACCTGCGAGTAGCGGAGGTTGGTCTCGACGTAGGTGTCGAACACGCCGCGCGCGATCGCCGCCTCGTCGTTGCCGGCGGTGAGCACGTGCTGGCCGCGCTTGCCCATCACGATCGCCGTGCCGGTGTCCTGGCAGCCGGGCAGGATCCCGCCGGCCGCGATGTTGGCGTTCTTGAGCAGCTCCAGGGCGACGAAGTGGTCGTTCGGCGAGGCATCCTTGTCCTCGAGGATCGCGCGCAGCTGCGCGAGGTGGCCGGGCCGCAAGAGGTGCGCGATGTCGCGCATCGCGGTCTTGGTGAGCAGGGTCAGCGCCTCGGGCGCGACCTCGAGGAAGCGGCGCCCACCGGCCTCGAGCGGCTGCACGAAGTCCGCGGTCAGCTTGCGGTACGGCGTGGCGGTGTGGTGGCCCGCCTCCAAGATCTCCTGAAACGAAAACGTCGGCATGCGCCCCGCAGCATAGCCAATCAGCTCGGCCCCCGGCGATCACCGGGGGGCTACCTGATGGGGTGCCCGAACGCACCGGGGGGGCGGTGGCGTGGTACGAGAGGTCCCCACACGGAACCCGAGGTCGCTACCCCATCGTGCGCTCTTCGCGCTCCTGGTCTTCCTTGCACTTGATACAGAGCGTCGTTTCGGGCCGTGCTTCCAGGCGTTTCTTGCCGATCGGCTCCTCGCAGATCTCGCAGATCCCGAACGTGCCGTCGGTGATCTTCTTCAAGGCCAGGTCGAGCTTGGAGAGCAAGCTCTTCTCGCGCCCACGTAGGCGAAACTCGAAGGACTGGAGGTACTCGCTCGAGGCGAGGTCCATCTCATCGGGCAGATCGTTGGTGTCGAGGGCCATGTTCTCGACCGACAGCATCTGCCGGGCGCGATCGAGAACCGCCTTTCGCTTTTCTTCGAGCAATTCCTGAAACTTCTTCAGCTCCTTCTTGGTGAGCTGTTTTGATTGCGTGGCGATCGTGGTGCTCATGGATGTCCCCTCCCCATCTACAGCCAAATGCCGAAAGGGTTGTTGAAAAAGCGCGGTAGGATAGTAACGAGCGGGCGACCTGGCAACCCCTAAGGTCACCAACGAAGCATCTCATGAAACGGACGGGCAGATCCCGCCTGTGAGATCTCGAGGATCTAGCGGCAGGACTTTACGCCCATTTTGAAGATCCGCCCCCATACACCGGCGGATGTCTTGACACCGTGTAGGCGGTCCTCGAAACTAGCTCGCGTATGGCCGGCTCGGATAAACGCAAGCAGTCCCTGTACTTTCCCGAAGACATGCTCAAAGAAATCCAAGACGAAGCGACGCGGCAGGATCGGTCTCTGTCGTGGATCGTCCAGAAAGCTTGGAAGATCGCGCGGAAGGAAATCATGAAATACCCGTCGGTCAACGAGTTCCCGGGCGAGGAAGACGAGAAAGAGATCGCGTAGGAAACGAGAGGATGTCGGCGGCGTGGGGATACGCCGTCGCGCCGAGCGATGGTAGTCCCCTGTTTTACGAGTCGTGGGGGGAGCGAGGCCATACGACGCCGGTGCTCCTGTGTGACGGCATCGGTTGCGATGGTTATGTCTGGCGTCATCTGCGCCATGACCTGGGTGAGCGCTATGCCGTCCACCCTCATTACCGTGGACACGGGCGCACGGCCCCGCCGCGCGATCCTGCGCGCGTGACGATCGAAGATCTGGCCGATGATCTCGCCTGCGTGCTCGATGATGCGCTCATCGACCGAGCCGTGCTGATCGGACATTCGATGGGCGTGCAGGTCGCCCTCGAAACCTATCGCCGTCACGTGGAGCGTGTCGCGGGGCTCGTGCTGGTGTGCGGCGCTCCGTCGCACCCGCTCCGGACATTTCGCGGCTCCGCGGCCCTGGAAGAGTGGCTCCCGACGATCCAGAAGTGGATTCACCGCGTACCCCGGATGATCAATCGGGTCACGCGCGCCGTCCTGCCCACGCGGCTCGCCTACGAGATCGCCAGCCACCTCGAAATTCGCCGTGAGCTCATCGAGCCGAGCGATTTCATGCCCTACCTGGAGGGAATGGCGCGTATCGATGCGCGGCTGTTTGTCGCGATGCTGTCCTCGGCGGGGAGCCACAGCGCGGAGGACTTGCTCCCGAGGGTGAGGGTTCCCACACTTGTCGTCGCGGGTGGCCGGGACGGCTTCACGCCGCCCGAGCGGTCGCGTGCGATCGCCGCGGCGATTCCCGACGCCGAGCTCCTGGAGATTCCCGACGGATCACACACCGCGCCGATCGAGCATCCACAGCTCGTCAACCTCGCGGTTCGTGACTTCCTCGCGCGCCGGATCGACGGCCTGCGTGATCCTCCTACAACATGCATCAGATCACAGTGAGGTGCACGGTCATCTTGGTGGTGACAAGATTGGAGGGCTGCTGAGGTGGGCTCGGAGGAGAGCTCCACCAGGCGATTTTTTGTCGGGATTCGCGCGGAATTTCATCGCATTTGTGCACGTGATCAGGCAAGGTCGCGGTCCATCGCACGGCTGCTCTTCGGCAGGAAACCAGGGGTTCCGTTGCGGTATTAGGACGAAAAAATCCATGGAAACCGACAAGTCAATGACACGCCCTGTCCTACGACGGCCGGACGACGACAACGATGGTCTGGTTGCCCTGCCCCCGGTACCACTGGTTCGCCAGCGGCTCCGGAGCTCGGTCAAAGACTTTGCTATCTCGCAACCCGGTCGCCGTGCTGCCGCGCTCGCCGCCGTCTGGATCGCTGCCACCGGTTGTGAAGCGGATCTCGGTCACTATGATCCGGAGGAGGCTCTTCGCACCTATCGCTTGATCGAATCGGAGCTCCGCGCGGAGCTCCGCATCAGCCTCGGCCGCGCGATCACGAACGAGCCGCACGCCGCGACTCGTAACACGATGATCAGCATGCTCGAGCACCTCGAGGAGCTCGAAGCCGCCGCGGTGGCACCGCGCCCGGCCCGCCGCCGCCGTCGTCGCTAGCTGCTCCTCGGTAACTCGCGGTTTCGGGTCACCACGCAGCGCAACCTTTCGGCAGCGCAAGAACACGAGCTCGGTGTCGCCGGGCTCGTCTTGTTTTCGGCCGGTTCCGAAGCTTCCATGAGGTCCGCCTGATGGCGCCTCGAGTAATGAGAGCCGCTCAGGGAACGATGCTGCCGACGAGCCAGCGGCCACGCCCATCCGACCCCCATCTCCACGCCACGTCCATCAGTCGATCGAGGTTCTCCGAGCTGCGGATCGGGCCGCGACCTTCGAGGATCGAGAGCGTCAAGCCATGGGCATCGCGCGCGCCCCAGTCTCGCGAGGTGCCTGCGATGGATGCGCCGCGAAGCACCGAGGAATTCTCGAGCTTGTCGGCGCTCGTCACCGCGCCGGATGCCGAAACCGCAAACACCTGATAGCCGTACGCGTCATAGCGCTGCGCGTAGAGCCGGCCGTCGCTGCCGAACGCGAACGCGTCGATCGACGAGTGGTACGAATCTGTGCGCGATGGGTCGTGCGGAGATCTGTAGGAGCGATGCGGCGGCGAGGTCCAGACCGTTCGCCACCCACGTCCGTGCACGTCGCCGAGGTAGTAGGTGATCGGAGCGTCCGCGCCGGTCGCCGCGGCAAGGTGAATCGCGCCATCATCGTCGACGAACACCGTCGAGGCGGTCATCGCCGCGGGCGTGGGTTGCGGGTGCCACGTGACGCCCGCGTCATCGCTGGCGGCGAGTTGATCGCGCGACTGCACGATGAGCCACGGGCCACTGACATGGATCCGGTCGAACCCCGAACCTGGGAGGACGCGCTCGCGCGTCGTGCCATCGGCAAGCTCGATCTGGAGTTGCTCCGCACGGGCCACATAGACGGCCTCGTCGGCGCCGACCGCGACCGCGGGGGATGCGTTCACGGCCCAGGGATCGGCCTGCCCGGCCCTGGCGACCAGCCGCGTGAAGGTCGCACCGTCGTCTCGGCTCACGAACACGCCGAGCGATCCCCAGACGGCGATCGTGCAACCGGTGGCCGAGGCCGCGACCCCGCGCAGGTCGCTCGGCGAGCGCGTCTTGAGATACTTGTCGCCGACCAGGCCGATCTGACTGAGCGGCAGGGTGCATCCGATCCGCCTCGGTACCGTGACGCGTGGTGGTTCTTCGGGGCTCGGGAACACCGGAACCGGGATGGGCACGGGAGCGCGTTCGAAGTGCACGACGGCGGGACGTGGCGAGCGCGCGAGCATCAGCGAGATGGCGGCTCCCAGCACGGCGGCCGCGGTGAACGGGGCCCATCGCATCGCCGCACGCGCACGACCGCGAAGGCCATCGCGCTTCATGACGCCCCCGTGAACAGAAGGCGCCAGCCACCCGGCGTGTAGCGCACGAGGGAACGCTTGGCCGCCACCTCGAGGAGCATACGGTGCGAGTCGAGCACCGCGTGGGGATCGATCCCCCCGCGCTCGGGCGGCAGGGCCAGGACCTTGCGAACGATCGAGGCGGCGCCCACGTGGCGCGGCGAGGCAGGCCGCCAGGGCCGGCCATCGAGCTGCGTTTCGACGTACTGCTCCGTGGGACCATCGCACCCGAGGTGGCCGCACACCTGGTCCCGGAGATCGAGGAGCGCGACAATCGCTCCGTCGTCGACCATGTGCAGATCCGCAAAGTAGCCCCCAGGCCAAGCTAGCTGCCGCCAGCTGGCCCCCTCGTCGTCGCTGATCGCGGGCGCCTCCTTGGTTCGAACGACCAGCCAGCGCCCGCGGGTGAACGGCTCGCCGCCGAACGTGAGTGAGCGCGAGATCGACGAACCATCGGGATGGACGACGTCGAGGGTGAAGTCCTCGCGCATGACGAAGATGGTGCCGTCGTCGCGCACCGCGGCGCCGGCGATCGGCGAGCGGCTCTCGAGAATCGGCGCGAACGTCGCGCCATCGTCCCAGCTCGCGACGATCGTCGCGCCGGTCCATGCCGCGATCACACACTGGCCCGCCGCCGCCTCCACCTGCCAGGACCCGATGTCGGTCGGCTCGGCGGTGGGATACGCGGCAAGCGGCTGGCCGATATCTTGCGGCGTCCTCGAGCAGCCGGCGTGAGCCGAAGGCGTGGGTGGCGCGGGTGGCGGTGGCGGTGGCGGTGGCGAACGCAGATCGATCCGCGTGAAGACGGGGAACGGAATGCCAATTCGTACGGAGGCACGCGGTTCGGCAGGACGCAGCAGGGCGACGACGCCGCCGAGGGCGGCGCCGACTACCAAGCCAAGAGCAGAAGACCGCATGGTGGGTTCCAGTGCAAGGGCAGCGCCCGAGGCAGGACCAAGGATCTCGATAGCTTACACGAAGGCTTGCTACGTAGACACACACCGTGTGTCGGCGCGAAGACCACTCGTCGAAACCGTCGAGGATCGTCGAGGTCGTTCACCGTGACGCTCGGCCACCCGACCGCCTGCCGGCGTGGTTCACCACCTCGGCGAGGCGCATCGTCGACCTTGCACATCCGCGAGTATTACCAGGAGGGCTGGTAGCTGTTGTCGCCGCTGTTGTCCGATGTCCGGCCGGATTTCGGACGCTCGTCCGGCAGCCGGACACTCGGCCCGCGCAACGGCGTAAAATCACGCGCGCCACCCGTCGGCGCGCCGCTTGCTGTGGTCGCGACGCGATGTCAACCACAGACCGACCAGCCGCAATGCCGGCACAAACGACACCCACTTTGAACCACCAACCCGGCGCCGCACTCGGGGCAGCGCGGCGCTGCGGGGAGCACGGCGCGGAGGGCGCCGGTAACGAGCACCTGCCCCTCGCGGCTACCATCCCGATAGACGGTGATCCCCTTGCAACCCAGCTCGTACGCGAGCTGGTACGCGGCTTTCACGTCGAGCGACGTCGCGCCCTGCCGGAGGTTGATGGTCTTGCTGACCGCGGCGTGCACGTGGCGCTGAAACGCGGCCTGCATGCCGACGTGCGCCGCGACGTCGATCTCGTGCGCGGTGGGGAACACCCGCTGGACGTCGTCGGGGACGTCACCGCGCCCGCGGACCCCACCGTGCAAGGCGACCGCGGCGAACAGCGCCTCGGAGCCGAACCCGCGTTCGGCGGCGACCTGCCGGAACCGCGGATTGATCTCGGTGAGCTCGGCGCCATCGAGCACGTTGCGCCGGTAGGCGAGCGCGTACAGCGGCTCGATCCCGCTCGCACACCCGGCGATGATGCTGATCGTGCCGGTGGGAGCGATCGTCGTGGTGGTCGCGTTGCGGAGCGCGCCGTACCCGGCACCCTGCCACCGCGAACCGCCAAAGGCCGGGAAGGACCCACGCCGCTCGGCGAGCGCGGCCGAGGCTGCCAGCGACTCGCGTTCGAGGAACGTCGCGACGTGATCGGCGAGCGCGAGCGCCTCCGCGGAATCGTACGCGATCCCGAGCGCGGCGAGCGCGTCGGCCCAGCCCATGATCCCCAGGCCGATCTTGCGGGTCGCCTTGGTCGCCCGCTCGATCTCGGGGAGCGGGTAGCGATTGGCGTCGATGACATCGTCGAGGAACCGGACCGCGTCGCGGATCGTGGCCCCGAGCCGCGGCCAGTCGAGCTCGCCGGCGGCGACGAACCGGCCGACGTCGATCGATCCGAGCGTGCACGACTCGAACGGCAAGAGCGGTTGTTCCCCGCAAGGATTTGTCGCCTCGATCTGCCCGAGCTCGGGTGTTGGATGGATGTCGTTGATCCGGTCGATGAACACCATGCCGGGGTCGCCGCACGCCCACGCCGCGTTCGCGATCGCGTCGAGCACCCGCCGGGCATCGAGCGCCCCGGTGACCTGGCCGGTCCGGGGATTTTTCAGGTTGTAGGAGCCGCCGGCCTGGACCGCGGCCATGAACGCGTCGGTCACCGCGACCGACAGGTTGAAGTTGCGCATCCGCGACGGATCCAGCTTGACCGCAATGAACTCGAGGATGTCCGGGTGGTCGACGCGCAGCATGCCCATGTTGGCGCCGCGCCGGGTGCCGCCTTGCTTGATCGCCTCGGTCGCCACGTCGAACACCTGCATCAGCGACACGGGACCCGACGCGGTCCCGCCCGTCGAGGCGACCAGATCGCCGGCCGGCCGAAGGCGGGAGAACGAGAAGCCGGTGCCCCCGCCGGTCTTCTGGATCTCGGCGGCCCACCGCACGGCCTCGAACACGCCGCTCGTGGAATCCTCGACGGGGACCACGAAGCACGCCGCCAGCTGTCCGAGCGGGCGTCCGGCGTTCATGAGGGTCGGCGAGTTGGGCAGGAACTCGAGCGCCGACATCATCCGCTCGAAGCTGCGCCAGGCCCCGGCGACCTCGTCGGGGCTATACCCCATCCGGGCCTCAGCGGCGCTGACATGCGCGGCCACCCGCTGGAACAGCTGATCCGGGGTCTCCACGACGACGCCGTGATCGCGCACCAGATAACGCGCGCGGAGCACCGCGAGGGCGTTATCGGTGAGCGTCGCCAGCACGGTCGCACCGTACGATCCGGCGCGTGGTCACGCAACCGCCCCCGACGGCGGCTCGCCTGGCTCCTGCTGGTGATCCTCCTCGTGCTCGTCGCCTTCGTCGCGCGGGTCGACGCCGCGCCCGGCGATGCGCCGGTTTCGCCGCCGGTTCGCGAGGCGAAGCTCCCGACCGGCGTCGAGGCCCCAGACGGCCGCCCGGCCGACGACGCGGCCGAGGCCGACGAAGCCGACGACGACGGCGACGCCGACGATGCGGCCGAGGCCGACGAAGCCGACGACGAGATCGACGAGATCAACGAGCTCCACGACGCCCGGATCGAAAACACGGGGATCGCGAGCGAGGGCGTCACGGAGGCCTTCGATACCGAAAATGCTGATCCCAGCGATCTCGCTCCGAGCGCCCTCCAGGCTCTCGAGCTGCTCGCCGGCGGCACCGGTGACGATCGCGGTGCGCTGGCCGACGACGAGGGCGCGGCCGGCGACGAGGCCGGCCAGCTCGCGCTGCGCGAAGCCGAACAGGCACCTGCCGGCACCACCCCCGACGATGACGCCAGCGCGGCGGCTGCCCCGGCCGGGGCGCAGGAGACCTACGAAGCGTGGATCCGCCGGCCCCGGCTGTCGCGCTGGGGACGCCTGGACGTCAGCCTGGCGTGGCGGCAGCTGTGGAGCGAACCGATGCATACGACGCCGCATCGCTCGGATTCCGTCTGGCTCGTCGCGACGTGGAGGCGATGATGCGCACCCTGGCAATCCTGTTGATCCTCGCCGCCGTGCGTTCGCTCGCAACCGCGGCGCCTGCCACCACCCACGCCGCGCGAAGCGACGCCGGTGACCGGGGTGGCGGCAGCACCAACACGCCCGATGACGCCGACGCGGACCTGGACGCGGCCGAGCTCGCCGGCTATCGCATCCCGGTCGCCGGCCCCCCGGTCGACGCCGTGCTGTCCGCGGCCTACGCCGCCGCCGGGCTCGATCACGATCCGGCGGACAGCTGGATCCGGCGCGCGCGGCTCGCGGGCCTGGTTCCGTGGGTCACGGTGCGCACCGCGAACGATACGAGCTGGCAGGACGATCACTCCGAGGTCGGTCACGGCACCACCCTCGAGGTCCGCGCGACCTGGCGGCTCGACCGCCTGCTGTTCGATAGCCACGAGCTGCAGGTCGCCGGGATCGAAACGGCGCGGCGGCGCGAACGCCGTCGCCTGGCGGCACGGGTGATCCGGGCCTACTTCACCTGGCGGCGCGCTGCGGGGGTCGCGTTCCCGGCCGGCGACGATCGCATCGCGCTCCGCATCGCCGAAACCACGGCCGAGTTAGATGCCCTCACGGACGGTTGGTTCTCCGAGGCCGTCGTGCGGCACGAGCACGGCACCTCCGGACCGCGGCCCCGGCGCACCCCGGCGCCGTGAATGGGCTCGACGGTGGCCCTTGCGTCTCATCCCCGACGACGCCAAGATCACCACACGTGACCCGGCTGGAACGCGAAGATCCACGTTACGCGCACGAGGCGGCGATCACGCTGAATACCCCGGGCCACGCGATCTCCGGACGGACCAGCAATGTCTCGCGCGGTGGGCTATCCGCGACCCTGTCCGAGGCGATCGCGGTCGGGACCGCGATCGAGGTCGATATCCAGCTCGTGTTCGAGGACGACCTCCAGTCCGAGCCCCACCGCAACCCGGCACGCATCGTCTGGTGCACGTCGCTCGACGAAGGCCACCAGGTCGGGGTCCGGTTCCTGCCGCTCGACAGCGAGCAGGCGGAGTACCTGACGATGTTCCTGCGCTATCTCGATGACGACCGCAGCGCCAGCGCCCAGAAAGCCAGGACCTCGGTCGACGACCGGTTCGACTGAACGCGCGCCGGCCATCGCCGATCATCGTCGATCATCGTCGATCATCGTCGATCAGGGCGCAGCCGGTTTGACGCCTCGCTGCGAGAAGATGAACTCGGCGAGCGCCTTGATCTCGTCGGCGCTGAGCTTCTCGGCGAACTTCGGCATCTCGGCGGTATCACCAAACAGGTCCGCCTCCGATGAGTTGCGGATGATGCGGGTGATCCACGCGACGGTGCCGCGACCGGCGAGCGTCGGCCCCGTGTCCGACTTTCCGGCCTCGGTCTCGTGGCAGCTGGTGCACTCGGCCGTGCTGTTCCACAGCGCCTTGCCCTTGGCCACCAGCGCCGCGTCCGTGGGCCCCGCGTCGGGCCCCTCCAGGCTCAGGATGTACTCGATCAGCTGGCGCAGCTGATCATCGGGCACCGCGGCCCCGGCGGTCGCCTCGGTCACGGCGGATGCCAGGACCGGCACCGCCTTCATCTGCGTGTGCCCCTTGGTCCCGCCGTAGAACCGCTTCGAGTGCGGATCTCGGATCAGCGCGAACAGCCAGTCGCGGCTGTTGTAGTCCTCGAAGCTCGGGGCCTCCTGGCCGCCGCGGCCCTCGATGGTGTGGCAGGTCGAGCAGTGCTCCTTGAACAGCTTGCGGGCCCTCTCCTTGGGGTCGTTGTCGAACACCGCGATGCCGCCGGCCGGCGGGACACCCTCGAGCGCGAGCTTGCGGGCGCGGGTCGACTCTTCCTCGGCGAGCTTCAGGCCCTTCTGATAGCTCTCGTTGTGCGCGTCCTCGACGAGCGCCAGGGCGGTCAGCGCGGTCACGGCGGACATCAGCAGGCCAACCACCATCAGCGCCGGCCAGCGCGCGCTGGGGCGACGGCTGGTCGCGCGGTCGACCCACGGGAACGCGAACAGCGTCACCGCCACCGCGCCGGGCAACAGCACCGTCGCCACGATCTGCAGCGGCCCCTCGAAGTACTTGAGCAGCTGATACAGGAACAGGAAGTACCACTCGGGGCGAGCCACGAAGTTACTCGCCGGATCGGCGGGCGCGAACAGCTCGGCCCCGTGGGTGCGGAACGTCATGACGATCATCACCGCGGCGCAGATCGCCATCCCCGCGACGTCGAGGAACAGCTGGTTCGGCCAGAACGGCTGCGTCTTGCGCTTCAGCTCCGCGTCGTTGAGGTTGGCCGGTGGCGTCACGCCGTGGCGGCGGAACAACGCGATGTGGGCGGCCAGGAGGCCCCCGAGCACGAGCGGCAGCACGAACACGTGCAGCGCAAAGAACCGGGTGATCGTCAGGCTGCCGTACTCCGGCCCACCTTGGATCACCTGCTTCAAGGGATCGCCGCCGGGCAGCGAGCCCATGATCCCGGTCGCGACCTGGGTCGCCCAGTAACCCTTCTGGTCCCAGGGCAGGAGGTAGCCGGTCAGCGCGAAGGCGAGCACCAGCCCGCCCATCGCCAGGCCCGTCCACCAGTTGACCTCGCGCGGCGCGCGGTAGGCCCCGGCCCACACCACCTGCAAGAGGTGGAGGACCACGACGATCACCATCGCCGACGAGCCGTTATGATGCAGCCCGCGCAAGAACCAGCCCGCCGCCACCTGGTCGTTCATGTACGCCGTGCTGGCCCACGCCGTCGAGGCCGAGGGGCTGTAGTAGAATGCCAGCAGGATCCCGAGCACCACCTGCTGCATGAACAGGAAGGTCAGGACCGAGCCGAACACGTACTGCCAGCGCGCCCCGCCGGGCACCGGCTCGGTGAGCGCCGAGGAGATCGCCGCGTCCAGCCCCGTACGGCCCGTGAGCCATGCGATGATCTTCTTCATACCGGCTCCTTCCCCGGCACGCCTTGGCGGAACCGCTGGTAGCGGATCGTCACCAGGCCGTTGGTCTCCTTGAGCTCCAGGGTGTCCATCGACCGCGGCGCGGGCCCGCCTTGCACCTTACCCGCGAGATCGAACGCCGAGCGGTGACACGGACACTTGAACGCGCTCTCCTTGGCGTCGAAGTCAACCGAGCAGCCCAGATGCGGGCACCGGGTCGACAGCGCCTGCAGCTTGCCGTCCTGCTCGTGCACCCAGCACGAGCCGACCTTCACGTTCGACTCGCGGCTCCACGCATCGCGCTGGTCCGCGTACAGGTCGACTCGCACCGGCACCTTTCCGAATCCCGAGCGCCTGCCGGCCGCCAGCATCGCCCCGGCCTCGCCTGGCCCCAGGCGCAGCGGATGCACCAAGTAACCGAGCGCCGGCACGATGGGCACCAGCCCCAGCCCACCGCCGAGCACCCCGACCCCGATCTTGAGCAGTTTGCGCCTGGAGACTGCCTCGGGGGACATGTCCTCGGGTTCCATCGCATGCGGGTCGTCGTCGGGATCTCGTTCGCGGCTCATACGTACTCCTGGATGAAGCGCCAGCATACCTGCGAGCCGGCCGCGTGTGCAGCCTTGGGGGTTTGGATCTGACTCCAGGCAACTACCTGGGCGATCGCGGCGGCTCCCTCGACGAGAAAATCGGCGCGCAGTGTGGACGAAGCCGCGTCACATGACGTAAACAATCGAAATCGCCGCGAAGCCTCTAATTCGATCAGGATAAGCGCCACACCCGGCTTGGATCCCGGGGCGCGACACTGCGCCGCACCAACACCCGCGTCCAACTTCGCGCGCGCATCGCAGCAATAGAGTGTTGCAGTTGATTGGACGAGACTGATACGCTGGTGAGCTTGCCTACAATCGCAAGCACGATAGTACGATTGGCTACGTGACAACAAACAACCGCCCGGCCGCTCCCGTTGCATTATCAGCGGCCGACGACCTGTGCCGCGACAATCCGCCGCACGGCGCTCGAAGTAGGCATCGGCCCACCCGCCTCAAAAAACCAGAGTGCACGCGGCGCGGTATGCCCACAAGCATATCGCGAACTCGCCGGCAATGATTCACGACCCGCTCGCCGCGCGCCTTGACGCAGGCTGTCCGGCGAGCGCGCGCGGCAACGCGAGAGTCAGTTGGCCGGAGCGCCGGCCATGATCCAGCGCTCGATCGCCTGGAGCTTCTGGCAGCACAGCTCCGGGGCCCCCTGCGGCATGTAGCCGACGCCTGGTGCCGTTCCCGGTGGGGAGGCCATCGCCGGGTCGAAGTCATGCAGCATCAACATCAGGTAGCTCGCCTGGACGTTGTTGGGCACGACGAGCATGCGCGTCTTCTCGAGCTGCGACATGGTCCCGACGAGGGTGTCATGGCTGATCCCCGTACGGAGATCGAGCTTGCCCAGATCGGTGGGGCTGTCGTGGCACCCCGAGAAGGCGCAGGAGGGCGTGAAGATGTTCTGCTCGATCCACGCCAGATCGGAGTGCGTCGTGGCCGCCACGCAGGGAGCCGTGGTGCTGACGGTGCAGGTGCCACCGTCACCGGAAGACGGCGCATCGGCAGCGTTCTCGAGAGAAATACGGCAGCCGATGAGGAGGCTCGCGACAAGGACGAAGCGAATCATGGTGAGGACCTTAACACGTGTTGCGCTCGGCCCGGTATGGGCGACAAAAACACACTGACACCGATCACGATGAGATCACGATGACACCCATTGGGGTTGCGATAGTGTAGCATATTGGGGCATGCGCCGGACCTGCGACGGAAGGTCGCAGACGCGTGCGGGCCCGCCACTGAATGATGTCAAGCCGGTCTGGCGCGGGCGCATCCCCCCCCCGCGATCTTGTCGCAGAGTCGGGCGCCGCGATGGTTTGCGAGATTGCAGCCTTGCGCGCCGAAGTAAGCATCATCACAACACCGCGGATGTGGAGTATTCACATCGCGATCCGGAACGATCTGCAATATGGGGCTACAGAGATACGCAATTCGCGCGGTGCTGGGGTATGGTGCGCGCCATGTATCGCCTTGCCCTGGTAGGAGCCATCACCCTGGCGGCCTGCACCCAGTCCGATAACGATCGGCCAGCGACGCTCGAGTACGTCACGGAGGCCATCCTCCAGCCGAGCTGTGGCCAGTACGACTGCCACTCGTCCTTCGCCAGGACGAAGGGCTACGCGTTCGACACGGTCGCGGAGGCCAAGCAGTCCCTGTCCCGCATCGTGATCCCGACGGATCCCGACGCGTCGCTGCTCTACGTCGTGCTCACGCGACAGATCAAGCGGATGCCTTATGACTCGCCACTGCCCGA
>Ga0308175_100000572_pt1 | contig 25063 bp, 23 predicted proteins | sample PhyCR1_3_FD_203893 | JGI IMG/M metagenome (GOLD analysis project Ga0308175, IMG submission 203893) | Soil microbial communities from UC Gill Tract Community Farm, Albany, California, United States - DLSLS.C.R1 | ecosystem: Environmental > Terrestrial > Soil > Agricultural land | place: USA...
TCGCACGGAACGCGCCGCGCACCGTCCGCCGCTCGGTGGCCGAGCTGCCGCGCTGGCGGCCGCCGCGCGTCCGCTCGAGCAGCGGCAGGCACGGCAGCTCCCAGAGAGCGGCCAGCTCGAGCGCGAGCCGCTCCGCCGGGTTGTGACCGCGCGCGAGACGGCGGCCGCGATCGGCCGGGACGAACGTGAGCGCGTCGGCGCCAGGCGGAGGAACGCGCTCGGCGACGAGTTGTGCGGCCTCGGCGGCGAGCCTCCGCAGCCCGCGCTCCTTCCACGCGTGGACGAGCCGGCGGGCGGCCGCGTCGTACCCGACCGCCGCCCGGGCGCTCGCGAAGCCGAGCCTGCGGCCCGCGCACTCGCGGCAGCGTTCGACCGGCCACGCGGTCGGCGCGCCGCAGCGCGCGCACAGCGGCGGCTCGATCCGCTGGAGCTCGTCACGGCAGTCGGCGCAGAGCTGTCTCCCCCCGCAGCCGCACACGACGCAGCGCTGCGGCAGGAGGAGGTCGAGCATCCTCCGACGTTAGGCCGCACTGTGTCGCCAGAACGTGTCGGATCAGTCGAGGCTGTACGACTCGCGCTCGGGCAGGCCCGCGAGCCGCCGCAGCCGATTGTCCGCCTCGAGCAGCTGCCTCCGATCCCCGATGTCGTACCAGGGCCCCTCGAAGCGGTAGCCGTAGACCCGCTCGCGTTCCGCGAGCCAGCCCAGGAAGCTGCCGGCGTTGTCCGGGCTCATGCCCTCGTCAAGGTAGGTCTCCACGAGCCGGACGTGCTCCGGCGGGACGAGGTAGATGAGCGTGGACGCGAGCGTCGACGCGGGTTCGCTCGGCTTCTCGACGAACCGCACGATGCGGTCGTCCGCGTCGGTGTCGGCGATTCCGTACTGCTTCGCGAGCTCGAGGTCGCCGACGTCGTGCAGCGGCACGGCGCTCGCCGGCTGTCGCTTCGAGCGCCACCACTCGACGAAGCCCGACAGCGAGAAGTCGAATAGGTTGTCCCCCGCCAGGACGACGAGCTCGTCGGTCTCCAGCCCTGCCGCCTCGATCGCAAGCCGGAGGTCCCCGACCGCGCCGAGCCGATCCTCGTTCGAGCTCGTACCGTCGTCGAGGACAGCCACGCCGTTCGCCTCGGCCCACTGCTCGAAGGCGGGTGCGAAGCGACTGTTCGTGACGAGGTAGACCTCGTCCACGTCCCGGACCTCCCGGACAGCGTCGAGCACCCAGTCGAGCATCGGTCGCCCGCCGACCGGGAGCAGATGCTTGGGCACGTCGTTCGTCAGGGGTCGCAGACGGGTCGCGTAGCCCGCGGCGAGGATCACGCACTTCACGCCAGCGAATCCTCGTAGGGAGCGCAGTGGACGCCGTCCTCGGTGACGATCGCCGCGATCAGCGCGGCCGGGGTGACGTCGAAGGCGGGATTGCGGGCCGGGAAGCGGCTCGTCAGCTCGGACGGGTCGCGTTCCTCGATCGGAATGCCCGCACCGTCGGGCGTCGCGCGGTCGAGCGTCGAGGTCGGAGCGACGACGTAGAACGGAATCTCGTGATGGACGGCGAGCACGGCGAGCGAGTATGTCCCGATCTTGTTCGCCGTGTCACCGTTCGCGGCGATCCGATCGGCGCCGGTGACGACGAGGTCGACCTCGCCGCTCGCCATGAGCGAGCCGGCCGCCGAATCGGCGATGACCGCGTGCGGAATGCCCGCGCGCTCGAGCTCCCACGCGGTGAGCCGGGAGCCCTGGAGAAGCGGCCTGGTCTCGTCGACGAGAACGCGCTCGAGGAGCCCGCGTTCCGCCGCGGCGCGAAGGGCGCCGACCGCGGAGCCGTAGCCGCCGGTTGCGAGCCCGCCGGCGTTGCAATGCGTGAGTGCGCGCGTGCCCGGACGAAAGAGCTCTGCGGCGTGCGCGGCCATCCTCATGCAGCGCTCGACCTCCTCCTCGTGCAGCGCTCGAGCCCGCGCAGGCGTCGGCTCCTCACGCATCCGGGCGAGCGCCCAGGGAAGGTTGACCGCGGTCGGCCGCGAGCCTGCGAGAACCTGCTCGGCCTCGGCGAGATCGTCTCCGCGGAGCGCGGCCAGCACGAGCCCGTAGGCAGCCGCGATCCCGATCGCCGGCGCCCCGCGCACGGCGAGGTCCCGAATCGCGTCGGCCACCTCGGCGGCCGTCGCGCAGCGCAGCTCGACGACCTCGTCCGGCAGCCGGCGCTGGTCGAGGAGGACGACCGCCGGGCCGTCCTCCTCGAGCCGGACGATCTGCTCGGGGTCTAGGTCCCCTCGTCCCACGACGCGAGGTAGTGCGCCTGCTCCTCCGTGAGCTGATCGATCTCGACGCCCATCGTCTCGAGCTTGAGGCGCGCGATCTCGCGGTCGATCTCCGCCGGCACGGGATAGACCTTGCGGTCGAGCTCGCTCGCGTGCTGCGTGGCGTACTCGAGTGCGAGGGCCTGGTTGGCGAAGGACATGTCCATCACCAGCGCCGGATGGCCCTCGGCGGCGGAGAGGTTGACGAGCCGGCCGTCGGCGATGAGGTAGAGGCGCCGCCCGTCGGCCAGCGTGAACTCCTCGACGAACTCCCGCGCTTTCTTGGTGTCGACGGCCATGTCGCGCAGCGCCGGGATCTCGATCTCGACGTTGAAGTGGCCGGTGTTGGCGAGGATCGCACCGTCCTTCATCAGCTCCAGGTGCTCGCGCGCGATCACGTGCTTGTCGCCTGTGGCGGTGCAGAAGATGTCGCCGACCGCGGCCGCCCGCTCGAGCGAAAGCACCTCGAACCCGTCCATCGACGCCTCGAGCGCTTTCAGCGGATCGACCTCGGTGATGATCACGTGCGCGCCCATGCCGCGGGCGCGCGAGGCGACGCCGCGCCCGACCCAGCCGTAGCCGGCGATCACGAACCGCTTACCGGCGATCAGGACGTTCGTCGCCCGGATGATCCCGTCGAGCGTCGACTGGCCGGTGCCGTAGCGGTTGTCGAACATGTGCTTCGTCTGCGCCTCGTTGACGGCGATGATCGGGAAGCCGAGCTTCCCCTCCGCCTCGAGGGCCTTGAGCCGGATCACGCCGGTCGTCGTCTCCTCGGTGCCGGCGATGATCTCGCCGAGCTGCTCGCGGCGCGCCGAGTGGAGGACGCCGATCACGTCGGCGCCGTCGTCCATCGTGAAGTGCGGCTTGTGGTCGACGGCCGCTTCGATGTGGGCGTAGTACGTGTCGTTGTCCTCGCCCTTGATGGCGAAGACGGACACGTCGTACTCGGCCACGAGCGCCGCCGCGACGTCGTCCTGCGTCGAGAGCGGATTCGACGCGCACAGCACGACGTCCGCGCCGCCCGCCTGCAGTGTCCGCATCAGGTTCGCCGTCTCGGTCGTGACGTGGAGACAGGCGGAGATGCGATGGCCGGCCAGCGGCTGCTCGCGCTCGAATCGCTCGCGGATCGCCGCGAGGACCGGCATCTGCCGGTCGGCCCACTCGATCCGCCGCTTGCCCTCCTCCGCGAGGGCGAGGTCTTTCACGTCGTAGCGCTGCGTCGCTGCCATGAAGTCCTTTCTCGGTTATGCGGCCAGTAGCCGCTCGTGCTTGCGTTGCTCCCACTCGACCCAGCCGAGCTGCTCTTCGGCGTCGGCGAGCCAGCCGTCGATCGCGGTGCGAAGCTCGGGCTCTCGGCGCAGCCGCGCCGCAAAGGCGATGTCGCCGATGCCGATGCCAAAACGGCGCCGCAGCTCGGCGAGCGAGCGGAGCTGGTTCAGCTCGCGCAGGCCGTAGAGCCGGTAGCCGGCAGGTGTGCGCGACGGGACGACGAGCCCCGCCTGCTCGAGATAGCGGAGCATCCGGGCTGACCAGCCGGTCCGGGCCGCGGCGTGTCCAACGTGGAGCGGATCCATCGCCTCGACCTTAACAGCGCTGTGTCAAGCCTCGCTGCGGAGCCGCGCCACGAGCCGGTCGAGCGATGCTTCGTCGGCGCCGGCGCCGACCAGCAGATTGCGTATGCCCTCCCGCGCGTCGATCTCCTCGAGGACGTCGATGAGCGTGCGGCCGGCCGGTTGCACGACGCGGAGCCGGCGCTCGCGCTCGAGCTCGTCGGATGCCTGCGCAAGCCACTCCTGGTTGTGCGGCCCCCAGCTCTCGTCGCTCAGCGCGTGATCGGCGGCGATCGCGTCAGGCTCGGCTCCCGCCAGCCACAGCGCCATCCCGCAGGCGATGCCTGTTCGGTCGCGGCCGCCGGCGCAGTGAATCGCGGCAGGCGGCTCGGCGTCGCCGAGCAGGGTGAGCGCCTGCGCAAGCTCGGCGCGGTAGCGGTCGGCGAGGGCGAGGTACGCCTCTCGCATCGAGGGCCAGTCCCAGGCGTCGGGCACCGGACGCGGGTCCATCGCCTGGCGTACCACCGGGACCGGCAGCGGGCTGAGCCCGTCGTTCCCGTGCTCGCGCTCGGGTCGCAGGTCGACGACGAGCGAGACGCCGTAGTCGACGAGCGCTTGCCGCCCCGCCTCGCTCAGCCCCGGGAGCCAGTCGGCGCGCACGACGACGCGGTACGCGGTCTCGCCCCCGCCGACGAGCGGCAGCCCGCCGAGGTCGCGGACGTTGACGCACCCGTGCCAGCGCAGGACCCGCTCAGGCGTCGCTGGTGCCTTCGCGTCCATAGCGGTCCTCGAGCCGCACGACGTCGTCGAGGTGCGGCGTCGAGACCTCGAGGATCGTCGTGTCCTCGAGCGCCGTGACCCGGTGCACCGTGCCGGGCCGGAAGTGGAAGCAGGCTCCGGCCGTGACGACCTCCTCGTCGAGCGCTTCCTGACCGGCCTCGCCGAGCTCGAGCCGCGCGCGGCCGCTCTGCACGTACCAGCTCTCCTCCTTCTCCCGGTGGAACTGGAGCGAGAGCGACTCCCCGGCCCGCACGAACAGGATCTTCCCGACGTACGCGTCGGCGTGCGCCCAGATCAGCTCCCAGCCCCACGGCTTCTCGACCCGCCGCGGCTCGAAGGCGAAACGGTCGAGGGAGCCGTAGTTCGGCGAGTCGAGCATCAGGCGAGCTGTCTCTGCGGCCGCCAGTCGGGATGCTCCTCGATGAACTCGGCTGCGCGGCGGAGGTCCTTCGGCGTGTTCACGGTGAGCCAGACGCCTTCGTGGCGGTGCGCGTGCAGTCTTCGCTCCTGCGCGAGCTGCGGGAACGTCGACTGCTCGTGGTCGCCCTTCTCCGGCAGGAGCGCGAGCGCGTCCTCGCCGAGCACGTACACGCCGGAGTTGACCCAGTGCTCGAGCAGCGGTGCCTCGCGGAAGCCGGTGATCGTTCCGTCCGCCTCGACCTCGACGACGCCGAACGGTGAGCGGACCTGCGCGACGACGATGGTGCCGGCGGCGCCGCTCGCCTCGTGCTCGGAGAGCAGCGCGCGGAAGGCGACGTCCAGGAGCTCGTCGCCGTTGAGGGCGAGCACCGGCCCCTCCTCCTGCCGCCGTGTGGCCGCGAGCCGCAGGCCGCCGCCGCGGCCGAGTGGCTCCTCCTCCCCCACCGCCTCGACGTCGGCGCCCAGACCGGCGAGCGCGTGGAGGAACGCCTCCTCGTCTCCGGCGCGGCACGCGACGATCACGCGCGTGACGCCGGACTCGACGAGCCGGGCAACAGCGTAGGCCGCCAGCGGAAGACCTCCGACCGGTACGAGCGGCTTCGGCAGCCCCTGCGCCGCCTCGCCCAGCCGCTCCGCCTTTCCCCCGGCGAGCAGGAGCGCTTCCATCAGGCGGTCGACTCGCGGTCGTGCGAAGGCTGTGGGTTGCCGTTGACTCCCCCAGGCGTGGCGCGGGTCGGGCGGCCGATCGCCTCGTACTCGAAGCCGGCGGCCGCCGCGGCGGTGGGATCGAGAAGGTTCCGGCCGTCGACGATGAGCGGCCGCGCCATCGCATCCCGCACCTCGGTCGTCGGCAGCTCGCGCAGCTCGGGCCACTCGGTCACGATTACCGCAGCGTCGGCGTCGCGCACCGCCTCGAGGACGGAGTCGCAGATCTCGACCCCTTGCAGGTCGTCCGGCCGCGCGACCGGATCCCACGCCCGCACCTCGGCGCCTTCGGCGAGCAGCCGGTAGGCGATGATCCGGCTCGGCGCCTCGCGCATGTCGTCGGTGTTCGGCTTGAACGCGAGCCCGAGCAGCGCGACGGTCCGCCCGCGGAGGCTGCCGAGCCGCTGCTGCAGCTTCTGCACGACGCGCCGCTTCTGGAGCTCGTTCACCTCCCACACCGCCTGCAGGAGCAGGAACGGATAGCCCGAGTTGCCGGCAAGTTGCTTGAGCGCCGTCACATCTTTCGGAAAACAGCTCCCACCGAAGCCGATTCCGGCGCGGAAGAAGTGCGGCCCGAGCCGGTGGTCGAGGCCGACGCCGCGCGCGACCTCGACGACGTCGGCGCCGACGAGTTCGCACACGTTCGCGATCTCGTTGATGAAGCTGATGCGCGTCGAGAGGAAGGCGTTGGATGCGAGCTTGACGAGCTCGGCCGAGGCGACGTCGATGCGGAGGAACTCGGTCTCGACTCCCTGGTGCAGCTCGACCACGCGCTCCGCGTCGGCCGGCTCGAAGGCGCCGACGACGACGCGGTCGGGGTGCATGAAGTCGGCGACTGCGGTTCCCTCGGCAGTGAACTCGGGATTCGAGACGTAGCCGACGTTCTCGAGGCCGCGCGCGTCGAGCCGCGCGCGCACGCGCTCGCCGGTCCCGACCGGGACGGTGCTCTTCATCACGAGGAGCGGGCGGTCCGGGACGCCGTCGGGTATCTCGTCGACCACCGTCCAGACGGCGGTGAGATCGGCGTCGCCGGAGTACGTCGGGGGCGTCCCGACGGCGACGTAGAGGAAATCGGCGCCGGCGACGGCTTCCCGCACGTCGAGCGTGAACAAGATCCGCTCCCGGCAGCGCTCGAGCACCTCGTCGAGGCCCGGCTCGTAGATCGGCACGTCGCCCGCCCGCAGCGCCTCGATGCGCTCGGGCAGGACGTCGCGCACGACGACCTCGTGGCCGAGATCCGCAAAGCACGCGCCGGTGACGAGGCCGACGTAGCCGGCCCCGAAGATTGCGATCCGTGCCACGGCCCTAGGGTAATCCGCCGCTCAGCGGCGCAGCGGCCGGAGGCTCTCGGCGATCGCGAGCATCGTCGAGTTCGACAGCTCGTTGAGGATCGTGTTCGAGACCCAGTACGTCGCCTGCGGGGTGACGAGCGCGACTCTCTGGACGGCGCCGCCGGTCGTGTAGACCTGATACCTCTGGCCGCGGTGGATGAGGGTGAAGGACGGGCTCTGGAGGATCGGCGCGGTTTTCCAGGTGCTCTCCTCGATCTGCCAGTACTCGGAGGTCTGCCCGACCTCGAACGTGAGCGCGACCTCGTGCTGGTTCCTGAGCGGCTTGAACGCGCGCACGCCGTCCTGCGCCGCCAGCTCCGAGTACCGCGCGATCTGGTGCGGGACCATGAGCGGGAAGTGCACCTCGTCGTAGACCTTGCGTAGCCGCGGCGCCGTCATGCCCTGGCCGTTGCTCACCTGCGGCGGCGTCTTCGGCTGCACCTTCGGTGGCTTCGGGATCGTGAGCGTGCCGGGGAAGCTCGTCCCCACCGTCACGACGGTCAACGGGTTGCCGGCTCGTTCCGCGAAGCTCGAGATGAGGGGCGTCATCTGCTTCACGCGTGCATGTGGGCCGAAGAGCGGCCGAAGCTGCTGAGCGGCCTGCTGCGCGTTCGTCTGCACGGGGTCGTAGTAGACGGTCGTGTTGCTGGCCACCCTCGGCGCGTTGGCCTGGTCGCCGGCGGGCAGCGTCCGCGTCGTGTAGCCGTGCGTCGTGAGCCGGTAGGTGGTGTTCTCGGCCTGGCCCGCGACCCGACCGGCGTTGAGGACGAGCACCGAGATCTGCGACTTCGACAGCTTGTGCTGCTTCGTTTTCTTCTTGGAAGTCTTCGGCTTGCCGCCGAACTGCTCGTTGACCGCCTGCACCTCGCGGACGTCCGGGTGCAGGAAGCTGTGCACCGCGGCTGTGATGTTGCCCGGGTCGGTCGTCAGGACGTCGGCCCCGCCGATCACTGTGTTGTTGAAGTCGTTGACCGGGATCGAGTTGCGGAAGAGGTGGCCGGCCGGCAGACCGTAGACGAGGCCGAGGTACGACTCGAGCTCGCCCGGAGTGATGGAGCCGCCGCCGCCCTTGGCGATCTCGACGTTGTGCTTCAGGTCTCCGATCAGCTTCGGGGCGGAGAAGATCGAGAGTCCCGTCTTGAGCCTGCTCTTCAGGGCGTCGAGGAAGAGCTGCTGCCTGCCGGTGCGGTAGACGTCGCTGTCGGTGTGGCGATAACGGACGTAGGACAGCGCCTGGGCTCCGTCGAGCTTCTGGTAACCCGGGTGGAGGTTGATTGCCGACGTGCCCGTGTGCGGGGCGATGAAATAACGGCGATCGACATTCATGTAGATGCCGTGCAGGTGGTCGACGATCTGCGTGAAGGCGTGGAAGTCGAGCGTGATCAGGTAGTTGATGTGGAGGCCGGTCAGCTTCTCCACCGTGTCGAGCGTCGCCCCCGGGCCGTTGTTGCCGCAGGTCGACCAGGCGGAGTTGATGCGGTTATGCGAGTAGACCGTGTCCCCGTGGCAATAGATGTTGACCCAGAGGTCGCGCGGGAACGAGAGCAGCGAGAGCGTGTTGTTCCGCGGGTCGGCCCGCATCAGCATCAGGGTGTCGGAGTTGGAGCCCGCATAGGGGTTCGGGCCGTCGGGCGCGCCGCGGACGTCGTAGCCGGCGACGAGCGCGATGGCCGGATCCTTCGGAGACGGGACCTGCTTCAGGTCTCCGTTCTTCTCTGCGTTAACGAGCGGCTTCGTGTGCGCCGACACGGCGTTGAGCGTCTCGTGCCCGTAGAGGTAGGCCCCACCGGCGGCGCCGGCTCCGACCACGGCAATCGCGAGCACGAGCCAGCCGAAGCCGCGCAGGATGAGCCCGACCATCGACCGTTTCGGCGGCTCGGGCTGCCGGTAGCGGACGATCGGGCCGAAGAGCGGGGGTCCGCCCGAATGGCCGTTGCCGTTGTGCCCGGCGGCCTGTCCGATTCCGCGTTTTAACGTCGTCCGCATGCGAGATCGGCGCCCACCCCGGCGCCGGTCACCGAGGATAGCTCAGGTTCCGGAAGAGGCAGAAACGATCCTCATCTCTTGCTCATCTTCCGCCGGTTCATAGCCGAGATTCGGTCGCAGCCAACGTTCGACCTCGGCCGGCGAGACCCTCTTCCGCGCCGCGTAGTCCTCGACCTGGTCGCGACCGACTCGCCCCACGGAGAAGTAGCGCGCGTCGGGGTGTGCGAGGTAGATGCCGCTCACGCTCGCCGCCGGTGTCATCGCGAATGACTCGGTGAGCGCGAGCCCGGCCTCCTCGGCGCCGAGCAACGCGAAGAGCTTCGACTTCTCGCTGTGGTCCGGACAGGCGGGATACCCGAACGCGGGCCGGATGCCGCGGAAGCGCTCGGCGATCAGCTGCTCGGTCGGGATCCTCGGGCCGGTCTCGTACCAGGCGCGACGCGCAACCTCGTGCACGTGCTCCGCGAAGGCCTCGGCGAGCCGGTCGGCCAGAGCCTTGACCATGATCGCGGAGTAGTCGTCGTGCTCTGCTGCGAACGAGGCGGCGAGCTCGTCCGCGCCGAGACCGGCGGTGACCGCGAACGCACCCAGGTGGTCTCCTTCCGGAGCGATGTAGTCCGCCAGGGAGCGATTCGGGCGCGAGTCTCCGTAGTCCGACTGCTGGCGCAGGAAGCTGAAGCGCGTACCGTCGTCGAGGACGACGTCGTCGCCCTCGGACGACGCCGGCCAGAAGCCGAAGATGCCTCGCGCGACGAGGAGGCGCTCCTCGACAATTCGGTCGAGCAGGCGCTGCGCGTCGTCGAAGAGCTCGCGCGCCGCGGGCTGCTCGAGGATCGCGGGGTACTTGCCCTTCAGCTCCCAGGCGTGGAAGAAGAACTGCCAGTCGATGTAGTCGCGCAGCGTGGCGAGGTCGGTCTCGACGAGGCGCCGGCCCGTGAACTCCGGCACGGGCAGGTCATCGAACGCGGCGCGTAGCCGGTTCTCGCGTGCCCGCGCGAGCGGCAGCAGCGGCTTTCGCTCCTTCTCGGCATGGAGGTCGCGCAGGCGATCCTGGTCGGCGCGGTTCTCGCTGTCTAGCCGCACACGCCGCTCGGGATCGAGCAGGTCGGACACGACGCCCACCACGCGCGAGGCGTCTAGGACGTGGACGACCGGCTGCGAGTACGCCGGCGCGATCCGCACCGCCGTGTGCTGGCGTGAGGTCGTGGCGCCGCCGATCAGCAGCGGCAGATTCATCCCCCGCCGCTCCATCTCGCGCGCGACGTCGACCATGTGGTCGAGCGAGGGGGTGATCAATCCGGAGAGGCCGACGACGTCCGCCTCCTCCTCGACGGCCACTTCGAGGATCCGCTCGGTCGGGACCATCACGCCGAGGTCGACGACGTCGTAGTCGTTGCAGCCGAGGACGACGCCGACGATGTTCTTGCCGATGTCGTGGACGTCGCCCTTCACGGTCGCGAGCACCGCCTTCCCGCGAGCGCGCGGAGGCCCGCCGCCGGCGGCCTGCTCGGCTTCCATGTACGGCTCGAGATAGGCCACGGCGCGCTTCATCGCGCGCGCGCTCTTCACGACCTGCGGCAGGAACATCTTCCCGTCGCCGAAGAGGTCGCCCACCACCTGCATCCCCCCCATCAGCGGGCCCTCGATCACGTCGAGCGGCCGGTCGGCGCGCCGCCGCGCCTCCTCGGTGTCCTCCTCGATGAAGTCGACGATGCCGTGCACGAGCGCGTGCTCGAGCCGCTTCTCGACCGGCGCCTCGCGCCAGGAGAGGTCGACCTCCCGCCTCGTCGCCTCGCCGCGCACGCGGCCCGCGTACTCGACGAGCCGCTCGGTCGCGTCGTCGCGCCGGTCGAAGATGACGTCCTCGACGAGCTCATGGAGCTCCGGCTCGATGTCCGCGTAGACGACGAGCTGGCCCGCGTTGACGATGCCCATGTCGAGGCCGGCGCGGATCGCGTGGAACAGAAACGCAGAGTGCATCGCCTCGCGCACGGCGTCGTTGCCGCGGAAGGCGAAGCTGAGGTTGGAGATCCCGCCGCTCGTCCGCGCGCCCGGGCAGCTTGCCTTTATCAGCGGCAGCGCCTCGAGGAACGCGTTCGCGAAGCCGCGATGCTCCTCGATGCCCGTCGCGACGGCGAGGACGTTCGCGTCGAAGATCAGGTCCTCGGGCGGGAAGCCGGCCTCGTCGACGAGGAGCCGGTACGCGCGCTCGCAGATCGCGACCTTGCGCTCGGCCGTCTCGGCCTGTCCCTGCTCGTCGAACGCCATAACGACGACGCCCGCGCCGTAGCGCCGAACCGTGCGCGCCTGCTCGAGGAACGCCTCCTCCCCCTCCTTCAGCGAGAGCGAGTTGACGACTCCCTTCCCCTGGACGCACTTGAGGCCAGCCTCGAGCACCGACCACCGCGAGCTGTCGACCATGATCGGGATCCGCGCGACCTCGGGCTCGGTCGCCACGAGGTTGAGAAAGGTCGTCATCGCCCGCTCGCCGTCGAGCAGGTCGGCGTCCATGTTCACGTCGAGGAGGTTGGCGCCGCCGCGTACCTGCTCGAGCGCGACGTCGGTCGCCGCCTGGAAGTCGCCCCCCTCGACGAGCCGGCGGAAGCGGGCCGAGCCCGTGATGTTCGTCCGCTCGCCGATCATCGTGAAGTTGGAGTCCGCGCGGAGCTCGAGCGGCTCGAGGCCGCTGAAGCGGGTCGCAGCGCGCCGCTCCGGAACCGGCCGCGGCGCGAGCCCCTCGACCGCGGCCGCGATCTGGCGCACGTGCTCCGGCGTCGTCCCGCAGCAGCCGCCGACGATGTTCACCAGGCCGTCTCGCGCGAACTCCCCGAGGAAGCGGCTCGTGTCCTCCGGCAGCTCGTCGTGCTCGCCGAGCGCGTTCGGCAGCCCGGCGTTGGGATAGCACGCGACCCAGGTCGGCGCGATCTCGGCGAGGTCCTCGACGAACGGCCGCATCTCGGAGGCGCCGAGAGAGCAGTTGACGCCGGCCACGAGCGGCTGGGCGTGCTCGACCGAGATCCAGAATGCCTCGACCGTCTGGCCCGAGAGGTTGCGGCCGCTCTTGTCCACGGCGGTGAAGGAGAGCCATAGCGGCAACTCCGGCGCGGCGTCCTGTGCGGCGACGATCGCCGCCTTCGCGTTCAGCGTGTCGAAGACGGTCTCGATCAGGAGGAGGTCGACACCGCCGTCGCGTAGCGCGCGCATCTGCTCGGCGTACGCCTCCGCCACCTCGTCGAAGGTCGCGGAGCGGTAGGCGGGATCGTCCACCCGCGGGGAGAGGGAGAGCGACACGTTGAGCGGCCCGACCGAGCCGGCCACGAGCCCATCGAACTCGTCGGCGACCTCCCGCGCGAGCTTCGCCCCCTCGAGCGACATCTCGGCGGCGACGTCCTCGAGGGCGTAGTCGGCCTGGCCGATCCGCGTCGCCGTGAAGGTGTTGGTGGTCGCAATGTCGGCGCCCGCCTCGAAGTACGAGCGGTGGATCTCGCGCACGATGTCCGGCTGCGTCAGGTTGAGCAGGTCGGGGTCGCCGGCGACGTCGCGCGGGTGGCCGCGGAAGCGCTCGCCGCGGTACGCCTCCTCCCCGCGCACGCGCTTCTGGATCAGCACGCCCCACGATCCGTCGAGGACGGCGATGCGCTGCCTGAGGATCGATTCGAGCCGTTCCCGTGTTTCCTGCACCTGCACTCCTTACCAACCGGCCCGGGAGCGGCGCTCTCGGGCGCTTTAGGCGTTTGTTGACCCGGTCGCCAAGCTGCCTGTCAAAGCTCTCCGGGTACGAGAAACGCTAGCAGCCGAGCCGCGCCCCACCCGCCGCGTGAGGGCCGAGGCGGCCGTTAGGGTGCCGCTTCGTGGCGGAGGTACACGACGGCGCGGCGTTGCGCGCGGCACTCCTCGAGATCGCGGGCGACTTCTCGTTCACGTGGATCGCCGAGGCGCGGCTCCTCTTCGACGCACTTGACCCGCGACGCTTCGCCGAGCTGCATCACAACCCGACCGCGCTTCTGTCCGAGCTGACGGACGACGACCTCGCCCGAGCGCTGACGCCGGACTACCTCGAGCGGCTGGCGCGCGTGCAAGCGCGCCTCGCGCGCGACCGCGGCGAGGAGACGTGGTGGCGGACCCGGAACCTCCCCTCGGACCTCCTCGTCGCCTATTTCTCCGCGGAGTTCGGGCTCGACGAGAGCCTCCCCATCTACTCCGGGGGGCTCGGCGTTCTCGCCGGCGATTATCTCAAGGCCGCGTCGGAGCTCGGCATCCCGCTCGTCGGGATCGGCCTGTTCTACCGCCATGGCTACTTCGAGCAGCGCCTCGACGAGAACGACCGCCAGACCGAGCACTACCCGCTGATCGATGCGAACCGGCTGCCGATCGAGCTCGTGCCGATGGCTCCCGTGGTCGAGCTCGCGGGCGACGACGGCGAGCTCGTGCCGGTGCGACTCGGCGTCTGGCGGGTGCGAGTCGGCCGCGCTTCTCTCTATCTGCTCGACACCCGGTTCGGGGGGAACCCGGCCTGGGCCGTCACCGACTCGCTGTACGGCGGCGACCGCGCGAACCGTCTCCGACAGGAGGTCGTGCTCGGCATCGGCGGCGTCCGTGTGCTGCGCCGGCTCGGGCTCGAGCCGACGGTCTTCCACCTGAACGAGGGCCACTCGGCGTTTCTCCAACTCGAACGGATGCGCGAGCTGGTGGAAGAGCAGGGCCTGTCGACGGACGAGGCGATCGAGCGGCTGCGCGCGACGACGGTCTTCACGACGCACACGCCCGTGCCCGCGGGGAACGAGGTCTTCGATCCCGCGCTCGTGCGGGCGACCCTCGGCGGCCTCGTGAGGCGCTGCGGCCTCGCGTGGGAGGACTTCCTCGCGCTCGGCAAGGTGGAGACGAGCGAGAACGGCTTCGGGCTCACGCCGTTCGCGCTCCGGACGTCGCAGTACGCGAACGGCGTCTCTGAGCTCCACGGCGCGGTCTCGCGCGAGATGTGGCACGGGCTCTGGCCGGAGAAGCGCGTCGACCAGGTTCCGATCACTTCGGTCACGAACGGCGTCCACCAGCGGACGTGGCTCTCCGGCGAGCTCGAACGGCTGCTCGGCGACACGGACCCGCAGTTCGAGCGCGCGCGCGACCTGCCGGCGGGGGATCTGTGGGCCGCACACCGCAGCGCAAAGGAGCGGCTGCTCCGGTTCATCGTCGATACCCGCGGCGCTCGCGAGCTCGACCCGGACGTCCTCACGATCGGCTTCGCCCGCCGCTTCGCGAGCTACAAGCGCGCGAGTCTGCTCTTCAGCCGGCCCGACCGGCTCGCGCAACTGCTCGCCGATCCCGAACGGCCGATCCAGGTGCTCGTGGCGGGCAAGGCGCACCCGGCCGACGAGGACGGGAAGGATCTGATCCAGCTCGTGGTGGACTTCGCGCGCGAGCCTTTGGCGGCCGGGCGCGTCGTCTTCCTCGAGGACTACGAGATGACGCTCGCGCGGCGGCTCGTGCAGGGCGTGGACGTGTGGCTCAACACGCCGCGGCGTCCGCTCGAGGCATCGGGCACGTCCGGCATGAAGGCCGCGCTGAACGGCGTGCTCAACTGCTCGATCCTCGACGGCTGGTGGGCCGAGGCGTACTCCCCGGCCTGCGGGTTCGCGATCGGCGGCCCCGAGGTCGAGTCGGCCGAGGCGCAGCAGGACGAGGCTGACGCGGAGGCGCTCTACGCAGTGCTCGAGGAGCAGGTGTTGCCGGCGTACTATGAGCGCGACGAGGCCGGCCTTCCCCAGCGCTGGATCGCGCTCATGCGGGAGTCGATCGCCGAGCTCGGCCCGCGCTACGGCACGGCCCGGATGGCGGCCGAGTACGTCGAGCGGCTCTACCTCCCGGCGCACGAGGGCGCGGTGCGTCCGACCAGCTCGGTGGCCTAGGAGGGCGTGGAGGCGCGCCGACCCCGGGGCCGCGCCTCCACTCCCGACTCGCGCCCTCAGGCGGTGGCAGCAGCCGCCCGCACCCGGTTGCGAGAACCGAGCAGCACGAGCAGACTCGTGCCGAGCGTCCAGAGCGGTACGCCGAAGAGCAAGCCGAGCCAGCCGATCGGGCCGACGATGAGCACGACTGCGACGAGGCCCGCGAAGGCAGCCCACCACCGCGGCAGGACCCGCGTCCGCCAGGCGAGGATTGCGACCGCGGCGAGCGGCAGGATCGCAGCGAGCTCTGCGCCGACGAAGAAGATGTCGACCGAGTGATGGAAAGCCGAGGCGGTCGCCGGGTCGATGTCATTCTTCTCGATCCCGCCGGCGAGGTCGACTCCCGCCGTGAGCATCCCGCAGACGGCGGCCATCCCGGCTCCGACGAGCGCGAGCATCGGCAGCTGGCTGGCCCGGCCGGCAGCCTCCGTGAGCCGCACACGTAGGCCGGCAACGAAGGTGACGAAGCCCAGGCAGCCGAGCATGAAGAGCCAGCCGCCGAGCACGATCGTGTCGGAATCCGACTTGTACCAGGCGAGGATCTGGCCTCCGGTCGCGTGGTCGGCCGGGCCGTTGTTGTTGATCAGGAGGATTCCGACGATCCAGAGAGCGACGGTGAGCGGGCCGACGAGGGCCCAGCGGCGGTTCTCCGAGGGATTCACAGTGCTGTGCTCCTTTCGAGGGCAAGGTCAAGGGCGGGGACGGTGCGCACGCGCCGGAGACGCGTGCGCACTTTCGAGCGGGCAGAGCGGCTGAGCGAGATGGACGCCCCGAGCCCCGCGAGCGCCAGGAGGCCGACGGCGAGGCCCGCGATGAACAGGGCGCGCCGCATCAGACTGCTGCCGTCGCGACGGGGGCACCGACCGGAGCCGCAGCCGGGACGTACACGGGCTGGTAGCCGAGCATGCGGCCGAGCGGGCTGCCGAGCGCAAGGCCGATCCGCTGCACGATGGCCGGCGGGAACGGGAGCAGAACCGTGTCGAAATGGGCCTGCGCGATCACCGCGAGGTGCAGCGGGTTCGGCATCCCCTTGCGGTTCGTCTTGCCGTCGGCGGCCAGCGAGAACATCGTCTCGATCAGCGACTCGAACTGCAGCGCGGGCCGGATCTCGCAGACGAAGTGCGCGACCTCGTCGCCCGCGTTCCAGAACCTGTGCGGCGTGCCGGCGGGCACGGTGAGGCGCTTGCCGGGGCCGGCGACGAGCTTCTCGCGGCCGACCTTGAAGCCGACTGTCCCGCGGAGGACCTCGAAGCGCTCCTCCTGGCTCGGATGGACGTGGGCCGCGGCGACGAAGCCGTTCGGCTGGACGTAGGTCTCGATCACGACGGCGGCGCCGTTCGTCTCGCGGCTCGTCTGCCGGAAGACGAGACGCTCGCCGGTGACCGGGTTCACGATTGAGTCTCCTGCGCGGATCATGCTTGCCTCCTTCTCGGTGGGCCGCGGGGCGCGGCTGACGTTGGCACTGTCGAAGGGGCCGCTTAAGATCCGCTTGGGCTGGAGTTAAGGGGTAAGGGAGCGTCCGTGCAATTCCGCATCCTGGGGCCGATTCAGGCGGTTCTCGACGACGAGCCGGCCGCGTTGGGCGCGCCGAAACAGCGCGGTCTCCTCGCGTTGCTGCTCGTCAATCGCCGACGCGTCGTCACGGCCGAGCAGCTCATCGACGGGCTCTGGGGAGAGGCACCGCCGGCGTCGGCTCTCCAGTCGCTGCAGGTCCATGTGTAGCGGCTACCCGTCGTCGTCGGCGAGGACGAGCTCGACCTCGACCGCTTCGAGCGCGGCCGGGCGGCTCTCGAGGCCGGCCGCCCGGACGACGCGGCGGACGACCTGCGCGAGGCGCTCGCAGTCTGGCGCGGCTCGGCGCTCGCCGACCTGCCGGAGAAGACGAGGCGCGCCGCGGAGGCCGAGCGGCTCGAGGAGCTGCGCCTCACCGCGCTCGAGCTTCGCTACGACGCGGAGCGACGCACGAGGCCGCGATGGCCGCGCCGGTCGAAGAGGCGCTCCGCCAGGGCGGGGTCCGCACCGTTGTAACTGCCTCGCCCTAACATCGGGGCAGTGAACGAGGACGGGGCACCGGACTTCGACGGGCTCGTACGCGACGCGCTCGACGAGTTGCCCGACGACATCAGCGGCCTGATGACGAACGTCGCGGTGACGGTCGAGGACGAGTCGCCACGCGGGCCGAACTTCCTCGGCCTCTACGAAGGCGTTCCGTGGGGCAGGCGCGGCCCGTACTACGCGGGCGCCCTGCCGGACAAGATCACGATCTACCGCGTCCCACTCGAGCGGATCTCAGGCGGAGATCCCGAACGTCTGCGGGCGCTCGTGCGGCGCACCGTCTTCCACGAGATCGCGCACCACTTCGGCATCAGCGACCAGCGACTCGTCGACATCGACCGCTACTAGGAGGGTCCGGTCCCGCGGCAATGCGAGAATCGCGCGCGTGGACGAAGCGCAACTCGAGGACTCCGGGTCGGGCCTCACGCCCGTCACCGACGGCTGGTTCGTCGTCAACGTGGGCGACGCCGAGTGGTGGTTCGCGGAGAGCAGGGGCGCGCGATGCGCCTTCGAGAACGAGTACGGCGAGCCGCCGGTCGAGTTCACGCAGATCGGGGTCAACCTCACCGTCCTCGGACCCGGGCAGACGAGCCTCTACCACGCCGAGAACCAGGAGGCGTTCCTCGTCCTTTCAGGGGAATGTGCGGTACTCGTCGAGGACGAGGAGCGACGCCTGCGACCCTGGGACTTCTTCCACTCTCCGCGCTGGACCGAGCACGCCTTCGTGGGCAAGGGTGAGGAGCCATGTGTGATCCTGATGGCCGGCTCGCGTTCGGGCCCGGGAGTGCGCTACCCGGTGTCGGAGCTCGTGGCGCGTTACGGCGCGAGCGTGGCGGAGGAGACCTCCGACTGGAGGCAGGCGTACGCGTCGGTCGAGTGGTTCCGGCGGGAACGCCCGCCGACCTGGGCGCGGCTGCCCTGGGCGTAGAGACCTAGCTCGCGCCGGAGACCGTGAGCTGGTTCTCGGCGTGGCGGATGCGCTGCTCGAGCTGCCACCGGTCGGCGGTGGAGTCGCCGGCATCGACCTTGGCGAGCTCGTCCTGCGCCTCCTCGAGCTGCCGGCGTGCCCGCGCCTCGTCGATGTCGCCGGCCGCCACGGCGTCGTCGACCAGCGCGATCGCGCGGTTCTCGAGCACCTGGAAGAAGCCGGGACCGGTCGCGAACTCGCGCACCTCGCCGTCGCCCAGATGGACGCGCGTCGACCCCGCCTTGAGCATCGCCACGAGGGGAGCGTGCCGCGCGAGCACGCCGATCTCGCCGGCCGCACCGGGCACGATCAGCATCTCGGCCTCGCCTTCGAACGCGGGCCCTTCCGGCGTCACGACCGAGATCGGGAAGAGCGGATGATCCGCCAACGCCCGCCTCGCTAGGCCGGAGCGCCGGCCGTCTCGGCCTCGGCCTCGTCGGCCCGCTCGTCCGCTTCGCGCTCTGCGGCCGCTTCCGGCTCCTCGCCGCCGAGCTCCTTCCCGCGTTCGACCGCGGCCTCGATCGGCCCGACCATGTAGAAGGCCTGCTCGGGCAGCTCGTCGTGCTTGCCGTCGAGGATCTCCGTGAAGCCGCGGATCGTGTCCTCGAGCTTCACGAACTCGCCCGGCGTGCCCGTGAACTGCGCGGCCGTGAAGAACGGCTGCGAGAGGAAGCGCTCGATCTTGCGGGCGCGCGCGACTACGAGCTTGTCCTCGTCGGAGAGCTCGTCGATGCCGAGGATCGCGATGATGTCCTGCAGGTCGGCGTAGCGCTGCAGCACCTCCTGCACGCGCGTCGCGGTCTCGTAGTGCTCCGCGGACACGATCCCGGGCTGCAGCGCGCGCGAGGTCGAGCGCAGCGGGTGCACCGCCGGGTAGATCCCCTTCTCGACGATGCTGCGATCGAGCACGGTCGTCGAGTCGAGGTGCGCGAACGTGTTGGCCGGAGCCGGGTCGGTGAGGTCGTCGGCCGGGACGTAGATCGCCTGCACCGACGTGACCGAGCCGGTTCGGGTCGAGGTGATCCGCTCCTGCAGCTGCCCCATCTCGGTCGCGAGCGTCGGCTGGTAGCCGACCGCGCTCGGCATGCGGCCGAGCAGCGCCGACACTTCCGAGCCCGCCTGGACGAAGCGGAAGATGTTGTCGATGAAGAGGAGGACGTCCTGGCCCTCGTCGCGGAAGTACTCCGCCATCGTCAGGCCGGACAGGCCGACGCGAAGGCGCGCGCCCGGCGGTTCGTTCATCTGGCCGTAGCACATCGCGACCTTGTCCATGACGCCCGACTCCTGCATCTCGAGCATCAGGTCGTTCCCTTCGCGCGTCCGCTCGCCGACGCCGGAGAAGACCGAGACACCGCCGTGCTGCAGGGCGACGTTGTGGATCAGCTCCGTGATCGTCACGGTCTTGCCGACGCCGGCCCCGCCGAAGAGGCCGACCTTGCCGCCACGGACGAACGGCGCGATCAGGTCGACGACCTTGATGCCCGTCTCGAAGATCTCGATCGCCGGCGAGAGATCGACGAAGGCGGGCGGGTCACGGTGGATCGGCCAGCGCTCGCCCTTCGCCGCCTCCTTGCCGTCGACCGGGTCGCCGATCACGTTCCAGATCCGGCCAAGCGTCTGGTCGCCGACCGGCACGGAGATGGGCAGCTGGGTGTCGACGATGTCGACCCCGCGGGCGAGCCCGTCGGTCGAGTCCATGGCGACGGCCCGGACGCGATCGTCGCCGAGGTGCTGCTGCACCTCCGCGATCAGCTGCCGCGAGCCGCCTTCCTCGGGGACGTCGACGCTGAGCGCGTGAAAGATCTCGGGGAGCCGGTCCGGGAAGACCGCGTCGAGCACGACGCCCTTGATCTCGACGATCTTCCCCGTGTTCTTGCCGTTGCTCTGGTCGGCCACTGAGTCTCCCCTGATGCTCGAGGTCGGCGCGGCGCCTCTCGTCCGGCGGCCGCAGGCAGGGGCCACTCTAGCCGAGTCGGGTTCGCGCTCCTCGGTCGAACCGACCGCGTTTGCGAAGCTTGCGGACATGGCCGAAACCGACGTCTCCGCGGCTCCGTTCAGCGGCCGCACGGCGTGGACGCGGAACCTGCAGACGCCGCTCCGCTCCTTCCTCAACACCGAGACCGGCAGCGCCGCCGTCCTGCTTGCCGCGGTAGTCGCGGCGCTCATCTGGGCGAACGTCGATCACGCGTCGTACGAGCGCGTCTGGACGACGACGCTCTCGATCCGCGTCGGCGCGCACTCGATCTCGCTGGACTTGCGCGGCTGGATCAACAGCGGCCTGATGGCCTTCTTCTTCTTCGTGATCGGGCTGGAGGCGCGGCGCGAGTTCGATCTCGGCGAGCTGCGCGAACGGCGGCGCGTGGCGCTGCCGCTCCTGGCCGGGCTCGGCGGGATGGTCGTGCCCGTGGCGATCTATCTGGCGATCAACGCGGGCCACGACTCGGTCCACGGCTGGGGAACGGCGATGTCGACGGACACCGCGTTCGCGCTCGGGCTGCTCGCGCTCGTGGGATCGGGGCTGCCGGACCGCCTGCGGGCGTATCTCCTGACGGTGGCAGTAGTCGACGACATCGTCGCGCTACTCGTGATCGCGGTCGTCTACAGCGGGTCGATTTCCGTCGTTCCGCTCCTCGTCGCGTTCGGCCTGTTCGCCTGCATCCTGCTCGTCCGCGCCGCGGACATCCACCTCGGCCCCGTCTATTTCGTGCTGGGCACGGCGGTCTGGGTGTCGTTCTACGAAGCGGGCGTGGACCCGGTCGTCGCGGGCCTCATGGGTGGCGTGATCGCGCTCGCCTACCCGGCGCAGAGGAGCGACCTCGAGCGCGCGAGCGACGTCTTCCGGCTCTTCCGCGAGCAGCCGACAGGCGATCTCTCGCGCACGGCCCGGTCGGCGCTACGGTCGGCCGTCTCCCCGAACGAGCGGCTGCAGTCGCTCTGGCACCCCTGGACGAGCTACGCGATCGTGCCGCTCTTCGCGCTAGCGAACGCGGGCGTGCACCTGAGCGCCGGCTTTCTCTCGACGGCGTACACCTCGCCCGTGACGCTCGGAATCATCTTCGGCTACGTGCTCGGCAAGCCGATCGGGATCGGCGGCGCGACGTGGCTCGCGACGAAGCTCAGCCGTGGCGTCCTGCGCCCGCCGGTCGGCTGGGCGTCGGTGGCGGGCGCGGGCACGATCGCGGGAATCGGCTTCACCGTCTCGATCCTCATCGCCGATCTCGCGTTCCACGGAGCCGAACTCGACGAGGCGAAGGTGGGAGTCCTCACCGCCGCGCTGCTCGCCGCCACGATCACCTGGCTCCTCGTACTCGTGACGAAGCGACTGCCGCGGCGGCAGCGGATCCGCGCGCTGCTCGGCACGCCCGACCTCATCGTCGATCTCGCGGATCCGGTCGACCCCGAGCGCGACCACATCCGCGGGCCGATGAACGCGCCGGTCACGGTGCTCGAGTACGGCGATTTCGAGTGTCCGTACTGCGGCCAGGCAGAGCCGGTGCTGCGCGAGCTGCTGCGCGAGCACGGCGAAGTCGCCTACGCCTGGCGGCATCTGCCGCTGAACGACGTCCATCCCAACGCGCAACAGGCGGCCGAGACAGCCGAGGCCGCGGCCGAGCAGGGCGCCTTCTGGGAGATGCACGACCTGCTCCTCGAGCACCAGGATGCGCTCGGCTTCGGTGACCTCCTCGGGTACGCCGAGCAGCTCGGGCTCGACCCGGAGCGGTTCGAGGAGGACCTGCGCACGCGAACAGGCGCGGGCCGCATCGCGCAGGACGTCGACTCGGCCGATCTCTCGGCCGTCTCCGGCACGCCGACCTTCTTCATCAACGGGCTGCGCCACTACGGCGCCTACGACATCGCGACGCTCTCGGCTGCGGTCAAGGCAGCACGTGCCCGCGAGCTCGTGCGGCCTCCCGCTTGAACCTGCCTAAGCTCCGGCCGTGGCGCGGTGGACTCTGACGACACAGGCCGATCAGCTGTCTGCCTTTGCGTACTAGAGTCCCGGCGGTGCCAGCCGTCGTCGCCGCCGACTCGCTGACGAAGCGCTACGGCAAGCTCACCGCCGTCGACGGGCTCTCGTTCGAGCTCGAAGCCGGCACCGTGACCGGCTTCCTCGGCCCGAACGGCGCCGGCAAAACGACGACGCTGCGGATGGTGCTCGGCCTCGCAAAGCCGACGAGCGGGGGCGCGCTCGTGTTCGGCGAACCGTACGCGAGGCTGCAGCGGCCGGCGCTGCGCGTCGGCGCGGTGCTCGAGGCGACCGACTTCCACCCGGGCCGTTCCGGCCGAAACCACCTGCGCACGCTCGCCCGCGCGACCGGGGTTCCCGACGCGCGGGTCGACGAGGTACTGCGGCTGGTCGAGCTCGACGCGGCGAAGAACCGGCGCGTGAAGGGCTACTCGCTCGGAATGCGGCAGCGGCTCGGGCTGGCCGCGGCGCTGCTCGGCGATCCCGAACTGCTCGTGCTCGACGAGCCGGCGAACGGGCTCGACCCCGAGGGGGTGCGCTGGCTGCGTGACTTCCTGCGCTCGTTCGCGGCAGGCGGGCGCACGGTCCTCGTCTCGAGCCACGTGCTCGCCGAGGTCGCGCAGACAGTCGACAACGTCCTGATCATCAACCGCGGTCGGCTCGTGGTCGAGTCGACGCTGCCGCAACTGACGGCGCGCGTCGGCGGAGCGGTGCGCGTCCGCTCGCCGCAGCTGGGCGCTCTGCGCGAGGCGCTGGCCGACGAGGGGATCGAGGCGACCGAGACCGGGGGCGTCCTGTTCGTGCGCGGAGCGGCGAGCGAGCGGGTCGGGGAGGTCGCAGCCGCGAGCGCGATCGTCCTGCACGAGCTCGTGAACGAGGGATCGTCGCTCGAGGAGGTCTTCCTCGAGCTGACCGCCGACCGGGAGATCCGGTGATCGGTCAGATCCGCTCCGAGTTCCTGAAGATCCGCTCGACGCGGACGACGATCGGGCTCGTCGTCGGCATGGTCGTGCTCGTGCTGCTGTTCGTGCTGCTGACCGGCTTCCTGTCGCACGGGAAGGAGCTGACCTCCTCGGAGGACCAGCGGAGCTTTTTCGGTATCGGCAGCTTCGCCTCCGTCTTCGCCGCCCTGGCGGGGATCCTTGTCGTCACGGGCGAGTACCGGTTCGGGACGATCCGGCCGACGTTCGTGTTCACACCGCGCCGCTGGGTCGTGGTCACGGCCAAGTACGCCGCGAGCCTGCTCGCGGGGATCGTCTTCGCGCTGATCGGCCAGGGGCTCACGCTCGCGATCGGTCTCGGCATCCTCTCGGGACGCGGGATCCACCGCTCGCTCAGTTGGAGTTCGATCGTCCAACTGGGGCTCGGCACGCTCGCGGCGGCCGCGCTCTGGGGCGGGATCGGCGTCGGCGTCGGGGCGCTCGTCCGCAATCACATCGGTGCCGTCGTGGGCGTGCTCGTGTGGGTCTTCGTCGTCGAGAATCTGCTGTTCGGGTTTGTCCCCTCGGCCGGCCGCTTCACGCCCGGGCGCGCGCAGGATGGCCTCACCGGCATGACCACGGATCATCTTCTGCCGGCGGCCGCGGGGGGCGCGGTGCTTCTCGTCTGGTCGCTCGGCCTCTTCGCCGCCGGCCTCGCCGTCACGCGGGCGCGCGACGTCGACTAGAGGCTTGGCTGCGACGACGCGCTGGGATTGATCAGCGCGCGGTCGTCGGCGCGGTCTAGGCGGGAAACGGCCTCGGTTGTACCGTCAAGCGTGGAACGCAACAGAGGAAGGGGGCAAGTATGCGGTTTCGTATCCTGTGCGGCGCGGCCATGGTGGTGGCGTTGCTCGGTACCACGGGTATCGCTAGCGCCGCTCACTCCGGCGCGCAGAGCTACACGTGCACCGGTGGTGACATCCCGTCGGGGAACTACGCCAGCATCACGGTCACGGGCTTTTGCGACGTGGTGCCTGACGCAGTGATCAGCATCACCGGCAACCTGAACGTCGCCGCGGGAGCATTCTTCGATGCGCAGAGCGCGCCGTCGACCATCACGATCGGACACAACGTCACCGCGGGCGCAGGCTCGGTGCTCGGCCTGGGCTGCCAGCCGTTCGGCTTCGTCCCTCACGCGGCACACCCGTGCAGCGTGGAGGAGGACGGCCACTCTGTCATCACCGTCTACGGCAACCTCACCGCCACCAATGCGGACACCGTCCTGCTGAACGGGATCACGGTCAACAGGAACGTCACGCTGACCGGAGGGGGCGGCGATATCCCCTGGGCCTTGAAGAACAACACGGTCGGCGGCAACTTCACGGTCAGCAACGTCATGCCCGAGTGGCTCGGAGTGTTGTTCAGCCACATCGGCGGCAACCTGACGCTGATGAACATCACGTCGACCGACCCGGAGGACGACGGCAACGCCGCGGTCAGCGTCGTTGTCAACACGATCGGGAAGAACCTCAACTGCGAGAACCTCGGCCCGCGCTTGACCGGAGGGGCCATCCCCGGCGAGTTCAACATCGTCGGCCACAAGACGACCGGTCAGTGCGTAGGTCTCTTGAGCGGCCTCTAGCCGCCTACTTCCTTCGCACCCGCCTGTCTGCCACCCGCTCGAACGGGTGGCAGACGGCCGCGGGTGCCGCAACAAACGTTCGTCCGGGCCAGTGTTCCGGAATGACCCCTGACGCCGAGGCTTCGATGCACGCCAAGTGTTTCGAGAAAGTTCATCGATGACCAATCGCTTCTCGGCGACGCGGCGATAGGTTGCCGATATGACGAGAGCGCGGCATCTACTCGCTCTTTTGGCCGCCCTCTGTATCTTCGGCACGGGCTGAACCGTCGAACGCGCTCCCGTGCGGAACGCATCGACTCGGACATCGACAGCACGACGGCGAACGGGCTAGGCGCGCCCATCTGACCCAGCATGGGCAGCTGTCACCGACCCTGGGAGCAAGCAGCGAGTGGGGTGACCGCAGATGCCGAGGTCCCGGCTTCTCGCGGCTGCCCTCGACATCTGACGTAATGATCCTCGCCTGGGCCAGTGTTCCGGAATGACCCCCAAGCTCTCGGGCGTTC
>Ga0308175_100000573_pt1 | contig 25000 bp, 21 predicted proteins | sample PhyCR1_3_FD_203893 | JGI IMG/M metagenome (GOLD analysis project Ga0308175, IMG submission 203893) | Soil microbial communities from UC Gill Tract Community Farm, Albany, California, United States - DLSLS.C.R1 | ecosystem: Environmental > Terrestrial > Soil > Agricultural land | place: USA...
GCGACCGAGACACGGCTGACGGTCGAAGTGTTGGTGGCCTCGATCCACATCGAGCCCGCGCCGTAGCCGAGCCCGCAGGAGCCGCTGCCGATCCCGGTCCTGGACACGACCTTGTTCGTCGCCGGATCGATCTTGAGGAGGTACGGCGCCCCGTATTCGCTGACCCAGGTCCACTTCCCGCCTGCCGCGGCGGCACACGGAGCGGCGTACGGGCCGACGCGGATCTTCGCGACGACGGTCGGGGCGGCGGCCGTCGTGACGGCGGCCGCGAACAAAGCGATGAGCGTGCGCGTCATAGCGCGAAACTAGTCCGAAACCGGATTAAGTTGCTACGAAGCCGGATTAAATGTCGGTTAACGCCCGCTCGAAGGCGGCGCCGAGCGCGGTCAGGGACGCACGCATCTCGTCGAAGTCGACGTCATGGGCCAGCTGCTCGTTGACGCGCTGGAGCGCTCCCCAGCCGCGCCGCCACTCGCGGTCGCCGCGTGCCGTGAGCTCGAACAGGAACGAGCGGCCGTCGTCGGGGTTCGGGCGCCTTCGCACCTGGCCGCATTGCTCGAGACGGCGCACCACGTCCGACATCGTCGTGAGCGGCAGCCCGAGCTCGCGCGCGAAGTCCGTCAGGCGGACCGAGCTCCGCGCACCGATGAGGCTGAGCACGGCGTACGTGTCCGACTCCACGCCGTCCGCCTCGAGCTCACGGCCCACGAGCTGGACCATCCGCTGGTGCGCAGCGAACAGCAGCAGGAGCAGCGAGAGCCGAGGCGGTTCAGGCCGCTCGGCGGATCTGGTCTTCGAGCGGGACGAGCGGGAGCTGGAAGGTGTGGACGGCATCGGTGTTCGTGACGACGTTGTCGCCTGCCTCGATCATCGCGACCTGGTCGGCCGAGAGCGGCGCCTTCGGGATCCACTGCGTCGCGCGTGCGCCGGCGCCGGCGAGGGCGGCGGGGATGTGAACCAGCGCGCGGTGCTTGCCGAGCACCTTGGCGATCGTGCGGTACAGCTCGTCCCAGGTGACGATGTCCGGGCCGCCGATCTCGAACGTCTTGTTCGCGGCGGCCGGCGTGTCGAGCGCACGGACGAAGTGCTCGGCGACGTCGTCGATCCAGATCGGCTGGATCCGTTGCTGCCCCGAGCCGATCACGGTCACGACGGGCGAGTAGCGGACTTGCTTCATGAACGTGGCGAGAGCGCCGCCGCGACCGAAGACGAAGCTCGGGCGGAAGATCGTGTACTCGAGCCCTGAGGCCACGGTGTCCTGCTCCATCGCGAACTTGGCGCCGAAGTACGGAACGACGTCCTTTGTCGACGCGGTCGTGCCGAGCGCGCTCATCAGGACGAACCGCTCGACGCCCGCGACCTTCGCCGCCGCGATCACATTGCGTGTTCCCTGCGTCATAACGCGGTCGAAGTCCTGAGGCTTGCCCGTGAGGATCGCGACGAGGTGAACGACGTGCGTGCAGCCGTCGGTCGCCGCGGCGAGGCTCGCCGGGTCGTCGACGTCTCCCGGCGCGAGCTCGACGCCGAGGCTCGCGAGGTGGTCGCCCCGCTCCGGCCGGCGGACGAGCGCGCGGACGTCGCGCCCTTCCGTACGGAGCGCATGCACGATCCGCGAGCCGACGAAGCCCGTGCCGCCCGTGACGAGGATCTTCACGACTCGAAGTTCTGCCAGTAGCGGGAGGGCGTCGGGCCGCGCTGGCCCTGGTACTTCGACCCGATCTTGGCGCTGCCGTACGGCGCGCTCGCGGGCTCGGTCATCCGCATGAAGGAGATCTGGCCGATCTTCATCGCGTGGTAGATCGTGATCGGGAGGTTCGCGACATTCGACAGCTCGAGCGTCACGTGCCCGTCGAACCCGGGGTCGATGAAGCCGGCAGTCGAGTGGATCAGCAGGCCGAGGCGGCCCAATGAACTCTTCCCCTCCAGGCGGGCTACGAGATCGTCCGGCAACGTGATGCGCTCGAGCGTCGAGCCGAGCACGAACTCGCCGGGGTGGAGGATGAACGGCGCGTCGCCGTCGATCTCCACCAGCTCGGTCAGCGCCTCTTGTGGTTGCTTGACGTCGATGTACGGGTATCGCGCGTTGTGGAACACGCGAAACGTGCGGTCGACGCGCACGTCGACGCTCGACGGTTGGAGCAACGCGTCGTCATACGGGTCGATCCCGATGCGGCCTTCGGCGATGAGCGTGGCGATGGTGCGGTCGGAAAGAACCATGCGGCGATTCTTCCATCAGCGCGTCGGCGAGGGCGGCGAGTCCCTTCACGAACGCGTCTTGCTCGGCCTCCGTCAACGCCGCGAGTGCCTTCTCGAGCGGTTCTGAGCGCGACGCGAGCCAGCCCCGCACCGCCTTCTCCGTCGCCGGCGCGAGGCTGACGACGGTGCGGCGGCGGTCGGCCGGATCCTCACTGCGGGTGATCAGCCCGTGCTCGGCGAGCTCGCGCGCGAGCGTCGATGCGGCGGGGAGGGACAGGCCGAGCTCGCGCGCCAGCTCGCCGACCGACCGCTCACCCTCGCCGCCGACCTGAGCCAGGAGTGCGACGTGACGGCGGCCGAGTGATGCGCCCTCGACGAGCTCGAGCAGCTCCGGCGTCGGCCTGCGGCGCGCCCACATCCCCCGCATCACCCGGCGCAGCTGGAGCCGGAGCTCCGCGACTCTGTCGTTATTCGTTACCATTGAGTAACTATTATCGTCAATGAACTGAAAGGAGGTGAGCGCACATGTGTGGAGGACATCATCACCGCCGGCGCGGCTTCCGCGGCTACCCCAACCGGGAGCAGTGGGTCGACCGGCTGCAGGCCTACCGCGAGCACCTCGAGGAGGAGCTGAAGAACGTCCAGGAGCTGATCGAGCGCCTGGGCGAGACGCAGGCGCCCGCCGAGACCGTCTAGGCGGCTGAGCGCGCGGCCGGCACGTAGTACCGGTCGGCGTACTCGATCACGGTGCGCTGCATCGAGAACCGCGGCGCGAGCTCCGCGATCGAGCTCTTCATCATGTCGAGCCAGGCGTCCCGCGCCTCGAACCGCGGGACGACCTGCTGCTCGAGCAGCCCATAGAGCTGCTCGGCGTCGTCCTCGTCGGAGCCGCCGTCGATCGCCCAGCCATAGGCCGGGTCGTACGCCTCTGCCCACCAGCCGTCGCGGACCGAGAGATTGAGCACGCCGTTCACCGCGGCCTTCATGCCGCTCGTCCCCGACGCCTCGTGCGGCCGCTGCGGCGTGTTCAGCCAGATGTCGCAACCCGGGATGATCATCCGCGCGAGGTCGATGTCGTAGTCCTCGAGGAAGACGACGCGGCCCGCGGCGGCGCCGCGGCTCAGCTCGACGATCGTCTGCATCACGTCCTTGCCGGGCGCGTCCTGCGGATGCGCCTTGCCGGCGACGACGATCTGAACCGGCAGCGCGAGCAGCCGCTCCAGGTTCGAGTAGACGAGCCCGGCACGCTTGTACGTCGCGAATCGGCGGGCAAAGCCGATCGTCAGACGCTCGGGATCGAGCGACGCGTGGTCGACGAGTCGTCGCTTCAACGATTCGTGCACGCGCCGGAGGGCATCCGGGTCGACCTCCCGTGCGGCGGGCCAGTTCGCCCAGTCGGGCGGCGCCTCCGGTCGCACGCCTGCCTCGCGCAGCAGCTCGATCAGCTCCGGTGCGAGCCACGTGCCGAGGTGCACGCCGTTCGTGATCGCGTCGATCGGCGTCTTCTCCCCCGGCCAGAGCCCCTGCCACATCTCGCGCGCGACGTCGCCGTGCAGCTCCGACACGCCGTTCCGGTACACGGACAGGCGCAGCGCCAGGGGCGTCAGCCCGAACCCGTCGACGTCGGGGCTACGGCCGAGGTCGAGCAGGCGGTCGTCGGAGATCCCAGCGCTGCGGGCGAGATCGCCGACATAGCGGAGCACGAGGTCGTCGTCGAACACCTCGTTGCCCGCTGGCACGGGCGTGTGCGTCGTGAAGACGGTCGTACGGCGGACCTCGTCGAGCGCCTCGTCGACCGACGCGCCCGCCTCGACGTGAGTTCGGGCGCGTTCGATCGCGAGGAACGCCGCGTGGCCCTCGTTGACGTGGTAGACCGTCGCGTGGATGCCGAGCGCATGCAGCGCGCGGACGCCGCCGACGCCGAGCAAGAGCTCTTGCCGGATCCGGTGCTCGCGGTTGCCGGAGTACAGCGCGTCCGTCACCCACGGCACGTCGAGCAGGTAGAGCGGGACGGAGCCGACGTCATAGCGCCACACGGCGGCGTTCACGACCTCGCCGCCGAGGTCGACCTCGACGTCGACGGGCTCGCGGACGAGCCCGAGCTCCTCCGGGTCGAGCTCCTGGTAGCGCTCGGTCTGCCGGCCTTCCTCGGAGACGCTCTGCTGGAAGTACCCGCCGCGGTAGAAGAGCCCGACCGCGACCAGCGGCACACCGAGCTCGGCCGCAGCTTTCAGATGGTCTCCCGCCAGGACGCCGAGCCCACCGGAATAGATCGCGAGGCGCGTGTCGACGCCGAACTCCATGCTGAAGTACGCGACGAGGACGTCGCCGTCATTTGCGTGCGTTTGCGCCCACCACGTGGCGGTCTCGTTCACCGTTCCGGCCATAGCCCCCGCGGGAAGCTAGCGGAAGCTACGGGCGGGGCGTGAAAGTCACGACCGGCGAGAGGCTCACGGAACCGTCGAGGCCGCGCGCGACGGCGATCGCGTCGACCTTGGCGCGCTTCGCGAAGGTGAGCGGGTCGACGAACGCGCGGTAGGGCGCCGAGTCGTCTACCGCCACCTTCTGCCACCTACCGCCCGTACGCCTGATCGCGAACCAGACCGACACCGGCCCGCCGGGCACGGTCGCGGTGAGCGCGGTGTACTCGGTCAGCGCGTCTGCGTCCGCTGCCAGCTTCGGCTTCGCGGGCGCCGCCTTCGGCATCGCGCCGTTCGGGACCGCGACGACCGCCGAAACCGGCGGGATCGTCAGTGTCAGCGCGCCCTTGGCCGTGCCCGATCCGAACACGATCCGCCACGTCGCGCCGGGCGTCGCGGTCGGCACGGTGACAGTTGCGGCCGTCGCGCCGTTGTTGAACGCGACGACGACTTCGTGCCCGGTCGCGTGGTCGATGCGCGAAACGACGAGCACCGCGTCCGCGGCACGCCGCACGACCGACGCGCCGGTCGAGAGTGCCGGATAGTCGTCGCGCAGCCCGGCGAGCTGCTTCAGGTGGCTCTCGAGCGGGCTCGTGACGTCGAACGACGAGCCCTTGCCGATCGCCGGGCCGCCGACGCGCTTCTCCGTCTGCCAGTCGGGCACCAACGTCGGGAACATGTCCTCGCGTGCTGCGCGGTCCCCGCCGGAGCCGATCATCCCGACCTCGTCTCCCCACTGCACCACCGGCGCTCCGCGCAGCAGGTAGAGGAGGTCCCAACCGAGCTCGACATGCTTCAAGAGCGGTGTCCCCGAGAGCCCGGGCGCCTGGGTCAGGATCTGCTGCGCGGCGTGGCCCATGTCATGGTTGCCGAGAAAGGTGGCGAACGCCGGGTCGACGCCGTTCGCGATCCGGAAGTAATCGTCGTCGTCGAGCCGGCGGCCGACACCGCGCGCTCCCGTCGCGCCGGCCGCGTACGCGGACGCAACCTGCTGGAGCGGGAAGTCGAGAAGCTGCGGCACGCCGCGGGTGCGGACGAAGCCGGCGAGATCGACGGCGTCGTCGAGCGTCACCTCGCCGAAGATCGGGAAGTCGTTGATCCCCACCGACCGCGCTGCGGCGCGGATCTTCGGCACCCAGAGGCGGAAGAACGCAGCGTTCACGTGTTTCGCGGTGTCGACGCGGAAGCCGTCCACGTGGAAGCGCGTGATCCACGACGCGTAGATCTGGGCCAATCCGTTCCGCACGGCCGGCTTCTCGGTGAAGAGGTCGTCGAGACCGAAGAAGTCGCCCTGCTCGAAGCACTCCTGACTGCACGAGCCGAAGTCGATGTCGCCGCGATCGTGATAGTTGAGCGGGTCGTTCAGCCATGCCGGCTTCTTCAGGCGCCGGTCGCCCTTCAGCACGAATGGCACGCGCGGCATGTTCGCCGCCTTCAAGCACGGGAACGTCTTCGCGGTGACGAAGCGCGCCGGGTTGAACTTCTTGCCGTGGCAGTCGCGGAAGGGGATGTCGCTGTACGACGTGCCGGTCAGCTGCACGACGTCGGCCGTGTGGTTGACGACGACGTCGAGGTAGACCTTCATCCCGAGCGCATGTGCCGCGGCCGTGAGGCTCGCGAAGTCCGAGTCGGTGCCGAGGTGCGGGTCGACGGTCGTGAAGTCGAGCCCCCAGTAGCCGTGGTAGGCGGCCGTGCCTTGCGACACCGTCTGCTGCTTCAGCACGGGCGTGACCCAGAGCGCGGTGAAGCCGAGGTCGTGGATGCGCTTCAGGTTGTCGGTCAACCCTTTCAGGTCGCCGCCGTGGTAGTAGCCCGTATCCGTCGGGTCGAACCCGGTGCGTGCGCGCGGTCCCGAGAGTCCACCCGTGTCGTTCGCCTTGTTCCCGTTCGCATAACGGTCCGGCATGACGAAGTACACGCGGTCGCTTGCCAGCGAGCTCTGCAACGGCGGCGCCGACAGGGAAGCGAGAACTGAGCCCGTGGGTGGGCCGCCGTTGCTCGTGCCAGCGCCGCCACTCGCCACGAGCGTGATCGCCGCGAGAGCGGCGATTATGCGTGCCCACCTCAGCGAAGCGGCTCCCCAGTCCCCTCATCGAAGAAATGGAGCTTCCCTGTGTCTACGCTCACGGGAACCTCGTCGCCGAGCTTCAGCTGGATGTGCGGCGGGAACGACGCGACCAGGTTCGGTCGCGAGCCGACCACGCTCGCCTCGTCGCTCGACTCGAGCTCCTGCTCCTCGACGACTCCCTCCGCCTTGATCTGGCGGGCGTCGACGTGGAAGTACGCCATCGACTCGCCGCCGAGGGACTCGACGAGCTCGACACGCGCCTGGATCTTCGGCAGGTCGCCGCGCTCCTGCCCAGGATGCAGATCGCCCGCGCGCAGGCCGACGATCACGTTGCGCCCGTCGTACTCGCGGAGGCGCGGGTAGTTGCCGAGCGCCTCGCCGGAGATCGGGAGGCTGTTGCCGCCGAGGTCGATGCTGACGCCGCCGTTCACGGACGCGGTTCCCTCGATCAGGTTCATCGGCGGCGTGCCGATGAACCCGGCGACGAAGAGGTTCTCCGGCCGGTCGTACAGCCGCTGCGGCGCGTCGACCTGCTGCAGCCGCCCCTTGCTCATGACGGCGACGCGGTCGCCCATCGTCATCGCCTCGACCTGGTCGTGCGTGACGTAGATCGTCGTCACGCCGAGCTCGCGCTGGAGCTTCGCGATGTCGGCGCGCATCTGCACCCGGAGCTTGGCGTCGAGGTTCGACAGCGGCTCGTCCATCAGGAACACCTGCGGCTGCCGCACGATCGCGCGGCCCATCGCCACGCGCTGACGCTGGCCGCCCGAGAGCTCCTTCGGCCGCCGGTCGAGGTACTGCGTCAGGTCGAGCATCTTCGCGGCCCACGTCACGCGCTCGTTGATCACGCTCTTGTCCGCCTTCCGCAGGCGCAGGCCGAACGCGATGTTCTCGGCGACCGACAGATGCGGGTACAGCGCGTAGTTCTGGAACACCATCGCGATGTCGCGCTCCTTCGGCGTGACGTCGTTCACGACGCGGCCGCCGATCGAAACAGTGCCGGCCGAGATGTCCTCGAGGCCGGCGACCATCCGCAGCGCCGTCGTCTTGCCGCAGCCCGACGGACCGACGAGCACGAGGAACTCGCCGTCGTTGATCCCGAGCGTCAGGTCGAACACGGCCTGGACGCCGTTGTCGTACACCTTGTCGACTTCGTCGAACGCGACGTCAGCCATCGGTCACAGCACCACCTTCCAGATCTGGAACTGCGGGGAGTCGTAGAGCGGCTCGAGCTCGGTGAACGGCCCGGGCGTGTGCGCGATCGGAATGCGGGAGGCGACGCAGAGCAGCTGCTCGTCGCGCGTCTCGCGGACGAAGGCGATCGTGTCCGCGTCGACGTGCACCCACCGGACGCCGCCGCGCGCGAGCGGCGCGAGCGCGCGCCTGAGGCGGACGAGCTCGCGGAAGCGGTCGAAGAAGTCCTCGTCGCGAGGCTTCCCCCACGGCATCGTGCGCCGCGCGTCTTCGCCCCACTGGCCTTCCTGCCCGAGCTCGTCGCCGGCGAACACCATCGGCACACCCGGGAGCGTCATCTGGAGCCCGACGCCGACGAGATGGCGCTCCGGTGTCCCGGCGATCGTCCGGAAGCGCGCCGTGTCGTGGCTGTCGAGGAGGTTCCACGAGTTGAGCACTGCCTCCCAGGGCACGCCCGCGCGGAAGCTGCGGAGCGCGTCGACGGCCGCCTCGCCCGGAAGCTGTGGGACGCCAGTAGCGATCCCCCAGAACTGCTTCTGCTGCTCCGGCTCCGGGTCGTCGCGGAGCAACCAGGTCCAGAGGGGGCGCAGGAAACCTGAGTAGTTCATGACGCCGTGCCAGCCGCGTACGCCGAGGTCGGGACGGAAGTCGTGGCCGTGCTCCGCGATCAGCAGGGCATCGCCGACCTGTTCGCGCGCCCACCGGGAGACCTCGTGGTTCAGGTCGATGTCGCGGTAGCGGCCGACCATGTTCGCGACGTCGACACGCCATCCGTCGAGCCCGAGCCCGAGGTAGCGCCGGAGCACGTGGGCGAATCGCTTGCGCAATTCGCCGCTCCGCCAGTCGAGCTTCGGCAGCGTTGCGATGCCGAGCCACGACTCGTAGCCGTGCGGGATCGACGGGTCGAAGATGTAGAAGGCGCGCTCGGGCGCGTCCCGGTCTGCCTGCGCGCGCTCGAACCACTCGTGCCGGTAGCCGGTGTGGTTCAGCGTGATGTCGCCGATCACCCGAATCCCGCGCGCGTGGGCCGCCTCGCAAAGCGAGCGGAGCGCGTCGTCGCCGCCGAGCAGCGGGTCGACGTGTGCGAAGGAGGTTGCGTCGTAGCGGTGGCTCGACGTCGCCGGGAAGAACGGCGTCAGGTAGACGAGGTTCGCGCCGACGCTCTCGACGTGGTCGAGGTGCTGCTCGATCCCACGGAGGTCGCCGCCATAGAGCTCCTTCGGCGTCTCCTTCCCCCGGCCCGTCGGCAGCGCGTCCCACGTCCGCGCGATCGCCCACGCCGGTGCCTCGACGCCGAGGCGCGAGGTGGCGAAGCGATCGGGGAAGATCTCGTACGCGACTGACTCGACGTGCCAGGGTGGCGCCTGGTCGCCGGTCGTGACCGCGAAGTCGTCGGCGTCTGTCACCTCGTGCGGAGTCAGCCCGAGTGCGTTCACCCACGCATACCCGACGTCGCCTCCGGTGAGCAGGAACCGGTAGCGGGTGACCGGGTTCCACACCGGGAACGCGGCGCGCCACCAGACGTCGGTGTCGGTCTCTTCGTCGATCGCTGCTTCGGCGCCGCGCGGCTCGCCGTCGCGCTCGTAGCGGCAGAGCACGCGGTCCGCGCTCCGTGCACGCGGGACGCGCAGGCGGACGATCGCTTCGTCGCCGAGCCCTACCGGCCGTTGCACGATGTAGAGCTCCGAGCCGTCGTGGTGTGGCTCGTCAAGTCCCGTTCGAACGCGCGACTCCAGCAGGCTCATCCCTTGACCGAGCCGGCCGTGAGGCCGCTGACGATGTAGCGCTGCAGGAACAGGAACAGCGCCGTGACCGGGATCAGCGCCATCAGCGACCCGGCGGCGAACGGGCCCCAGTGCTGGCCGTAGTTCTGGCTGATGAAGCCGTAAAGACCGACCGGGAGGGTGAACTGCTTGTTCGTCTGGAGCAGCGCGGACGCGATCACGAACTCGTTCAGCGTGAACACGAACGAGATCAGCGCGACCACCACGAGCACCGGCAGCGCGAGCGGCAGGATCACACCCCAGAAGATCTGCGCGGGTGTCGCGCCGTCGACGCGCGCGGACTCGTCAAGCTCCTTCGGGATCGTGTCGAAGAAGCCTTTCATCAGCCAGGCCTGGACGCCCATCGAGCCGCCGAGGTAGACGATGATCACGGCGATCAGCGAGTTCAGCCCGAGGAAGCTGAAGATGTTCCCGAGGTTGTAGACGAGGAGATAGATCGCTGCGATCGCTGCGAACTGCGGGAACATCTGGATCAGCAGCAGCGTCATCATCCCCATGCGGCGACCCTTGAAACGGAAGCGGCTGAACGCATACGCGGCGAGCGCGCCGAGCATCGTCGTCATGATCGCGGTCGCGCCGGCGACGATCATCGAGTTGATGATCCAGTGGACATACGGCGCATCGGAGACGCCGCCGCTCGTGTCAGCGACCCGGTTGCGCAGGAGGTCGCTGAAGTTGCGTGTCGTGACGTGCACCGGGATCAGCTCCGCGCCCTGCAGCGTGTTGTCGCGGTTGAACGCCGACGAGATGACGTACACGAGCGGGAACAGCGAGACGACGATGCCGATCGCGCCGACGGCGTGGCGCCACCAGCTGTCGCGGAGCTTCCGAAGCCTCTTCGGTGCGGCGACCCGCGTCTTCGCGATCGGGATACTGAGATCGGCTTCTGCTTCGCTCAATTGACATTCTCCAGTGACTTGGACCGCCAGAACGACACGCCGGAGATCGACGCGACGATGAAGAAGATGACGATGCCGACCGTGCTCGCGAGGCCGTAGTCCGATCCCTTTCCGGTTTGGATCGCCAGCTTGTACGTGTACGAGATGAGGATGTCGGTCGAGCCCGCTACCGACGACGAGCCGCTGTACGGCCCGCCGCCGGTGAGCAGGAAGATGTTGTTGAAGTTGTTGAAGTTGAACGCGAACGACGCGATCATCAGCGGCGCGACCGCGACCAGCAGCAACGGCAGCGTCACACGCCTGAAGATCGCCCAGCCGCCGCCGCCGTCGACGCGCGCGGCCTCGGTCAGCTCCGCCGGAATCGACTGGAGCGCGCCCATCGAGACGAGGAAGAAGTACGGCGTCGTCAGCCAGACGCTGACGAGGATCACCGACACGCGCGCCCAGTTCGCGTCGAACAGCCACGGGATGTGCGTGTGGAACAGCTTGTTCACGACCCCGAACTCGTCGTTCAGGAGGCCGCCCCAGACGAGCAGCGAGAGGAACCCGGGCATCGCGTACGGGATCACGAGCACCGACCGGTAGAGCTTCTGGAAGCGCAGCCCCTTCTTGTCGAGCGCGATCGCGAGGAACAGCCCGACCGCGAACGAGAGGAAGACGGTGAGGGTCGCGTAGACGAGTGTCCAGATGAACACGCGGATGAAGGGGTCGCGGTAGAGCGGGTTCGATGTCAGCTTGTGGAAGTTCGAAAGGCCTGTGAACGCCTTCCAGCCGGGCTCGAGCTCGTCCTTCGAGTTGTTCGCGGCAACGAACGACCCTTTACCGTTGTTCTCGAAGACCACGCCGTCGCTGATCCGGACGAACCGGTCGTGCGCGCCGTCGTACCGCAGTGTCGGCCGGAGCTCGACCGCGTTGTGCACGCCTTGCGCGCGGATCGCGGCGCCGCCGGTCGTCGGGATGTCGAACGCCGAGAGTTGCTTGTCGAGCGAGAAGAGCTCTGCACCCGTGATCAGCGTGTAACCGGCTGCCGCCGTCGGGATGCCCGTGTCGGGGTCGATCTTCACCGCGCTCTTCGCCAGCGGCTTGAGCGCGTCCTCGGTGCCGACGAATGGTGCGCCGCTCGTGTCGTCGCGCAGGATCAGGACGAGGCGGCCGCCCTTGTCGCGCGCCGGCGCGGCCTCGTACTGCCGGCCGTTCTCCGGCTGCTGCAGAGAGTTGATCTTGATCTGCTGGATCGCATCGGCCTTCGAGATGATGTGGCCGGTCGAGTAGTTCGAGAGCGCGACCTCGATCGTGTAGACGATCGGGACGATCTGGAACGCGAGCAGGAAGACCGTTCCGGGGACGAGGAACTTGAGAGGGAGCGTGCCGCGGTGCGGTGCGAGGTAGACGAGGTCGATCGCCGCGGTGGCGGCGACGAGGATCGTCAGCGAGATCCAGCGCGACTGGTCGACCAGCACGTACGCCGCCCAGACGGCGACGCCGTTCGACAGCGCGAGAAAGCTCATCTTCAGCACCTGCCCCGGCGTGCCGGAGAAGGCGGCGATCGCGCGGGCCACCAGCCCCGGCTTGAACGGAGCGGACGGTGCGGCCGGCGTCGGGGCAGTGGCGCTGCTCACTGGCGGAAGACGAGACGGGCGCCCGGTGAAGGCGCCCGTCTCGGAGGTTCCTGGTGCTTAGCCGATCTTGTCCGCGATCGAGCGGGCTGCGGCCTTGAATGCGACCGAAGCCTTCGTCGCGCCCGCACCCTTCGTCGACTTGACCCATGCCTGGCCGAGATCGCCCCACACGGAGTTCATCTGCGGGATGTTCGGCATCGGCACGCCGCCCTTCGACGCAGCGGAGAACTGCGCGAGGACCGGGTCGCTCGACTTCGCCTTGATGTTCGCCGGCGGGCGGCCGTTCGCAGCTGCGAGCTGCGTCTGCGCCGACGGCGTGGCCATGTAGTTCGTCACGAGATCGGTGGCCGCGCCGCCGACGCCGTGCGTTGCCGCGAACTTCGTGACCATGAAGCCCTGGACGCCGAGGAACGGCACCGACGGCTTCACGATCGCCGGCATCTGGATGACCTTGAACTTCAGGCCGCTCTTCTTGAGCGTGTCGGAGTTCCACGGCCCGGTGATCCAGAACGCGGCCTGACCCTTCAGGAAGGCGTTCTGCGCCGCGGCGCTGTCGACCTTCGAGCTGATCAGCCTTTCCTTGTTCCACTTGTCGACCAGCGCCGAGTTCTTGATGAACGCGGCGCTCGCGACGCCGATGTCCGACGGGTCGAGGTTTCCGGCCTTGTTCTTGCCGAAGACGTAGCCACCGAGCCCGGAGAAGAACGGGTACATGTGATACGCGTCACCGCCGGAGCCCTGCTGGACAGCGATGCCGAAGCCGATGCGCGCCTTCTTCTTCTGCGCCAGCGCCTCGGTCTCGAGCTGCTTGAACGTCGTCGGCACCTTCGCGAGCTTCGTGTTGACGACCAGGCCGATGTTCTCGACCGCGACGGGCAAGCCGTAGAGCTTCTTGACGGCCGTCCCGTACGAGAACGCGTTCAGCGTGTACGACGGGAACTGCGACCGGACTGCCTTGCTCGGGTAGATCGGCTGCACGAGGCCGTTCGCGGCCAGCTGGCCGGTCCAGTCGTGCGCAGCGGTGATCACGTCGGGGGCGTCAGCCGCGGCGACGGTGCCGAGGTTGTCGCGGATGTCACCGAAGTTCTTGGTCACGACCTGGATGGTTGCCCCGTTCGAGGCGGCCCAGGCGTTCGCGACCTTGGTGACGGCGGCCGCGCGATCCGAGTCGGTCCAGATCACGATGTTCGGCCCAGCCTTGTGGGACGCACCGGCGGACGAGGCGGCGATCGAGGCGATAACTGCGATCACGCCAAGCAGCGCCCACATGCGCTTGAGGTTCTGCATCAAAAGCCCTTCCATGCTTGGGGACGGAACGTCGGAGCCTTCTGGGGGTAGGCGTCCGACGCGAGTGTAGATCGCTTGTGCCTGCAGCCGCAATGGGCCGGAGCACCCATCTTCGGTCAGTAGGTCCTACGGAGAAGCGACCGGGGCGACGGCTTCGCTACGCTCGATCCGAGATGGCGACCACCCGGACGATCGAGCTGAAGACCGAGATCCCCGGTCCCCGGTCGCGGGACATCCTGGAGCGGTTGCAGACGAGCGTCGCCGCGCCGCTTTCGATCACGTTCCCGATCGCCGTTGCGGAGGCCCGTGGCGCGACGTTGACCGACGTCGACGGCAACACCTTCGTCGATTTCGCAGGCGGCGTCGGCTGCCTGAACGTCGGCCACTCGCACCCGCACGTGGTCCAGGCCGCGCAAGAGCAGCTCGACCGCTTCTCACATACTGATTTCACGGTCGTCCCGTACGAGGTGTACGCGACGCTCTCGGAGCGCCTGCTTGCGCTCGCGCCGCTGGGCGGCCCGGGCAAGGCGGCATTCTTCAACGCCGGCACCGAGGCGGTCGAGAATGCGGTCAAGTTCGCTCGGGCGTACACCGGCCGCTCGGCCGTGATCGGGTTCGAGGGCGCGTTCCACGGCCGCACGTACCTCTCGCTGGCGCTGACGTCGAAGACCCGGCCCTACAAGGAGGGCCTCGGCCCGTTCGCGCCCGAGGTCTACCGCGTCCCGTTCAACGACATCCCGGCGATCCGCCGCGCGTTCCAGACGCTCGTCGCGCCCGAGGACGTGGCCGCGATCGTGTTCGAGCCCGTTCAGGGCGAGGGAGGGTTCATCCCGGCGACGCAGGAGTTCATCGAGGGCCTCCGCGCGATCTGCGACGAGCACGGGATCGTCATGGTCTGTGACGAGGTGCAGAGCGGCTTCGCCCGCACCGGCCGCTTCTTCGCGATCGAGCACTTCGGCGTTACCCCAGATCTGATCACGGTGGCGAAGTCGATCGCGATGGGGATCCCGCTCTCGGGCGTTCTCGGCAAGGCGGCGATCATGGACGCTCCGCAGGAGGGTGGCGTCGGCGGGACCTACGTCGGCAACCCGGTCGCCCAGGCGGCGGCGCTCGCCGTCCTCGACGTGATCGAGGAGGAGGGGCTCGTCGAGCGGTCGGCTGCGATCGGCGAGACGATCCGGTCGCGCATGCTCGTGTGGCAGGGCCGGTGGCCCGCGATCAGCGAGGTGCGCGGGCTCGGCTCGATGCTCGCGATCGAGCTGACGGACTCCGAGATCGCCTCGGCCGTCGTGGCGGCTGCGCTACAGCGCGGGCTGCTCCTGCTGAAGGCCGGCGTGACCGGGAACGCGATCCGCGTGCTCGTGCCGCTCGTGATCCGCGATGCCGAGCTCGACGAGGCGCTCGATGCCTGGGAACACGCGCTCGAGAGCGCGCTTTAGGCAGATCGGGCGGGGGTAGGCTCAGCCCCGATGGTTGGGGAGGTTCTCGCCGACCGGTACGAGCTCGAGGAGCTCGTCGGGACCGGGGGCATGTCGAGCGTCTTCCGGGCGCACGACCGGCTGCTCGACCGCAAGGTCGCGCTGAAGATCCTCCACCAGCAGTACTCGGGTGACGACGACTACGTCGAGCGCTTCAAGCACGAGGCGCGCGCGGTCGCGGCGCTCTCGCATCCGAACATCGTTACCGTCATCGATCGGGGCGAGCACGAGGACCGTCAGTTCATCGTGTTCGAGTACGTCGAGGGCGAGAACCTGAAGCGCATGATCGAGCGCCGCGGGCCGGCGCCGGTGCCGAACGCGCTCGAGCTGGCCATCCAGATCGCGCGCGGCCTGGCCTTTGCCCATCAGCAGGGGCTCGTCCACCGCGACGTCAAGCCGCAGAACGTGCTCCTGAACGGGGACGGCCGGGCGAAGGTGACCGATTTCGGCATCGCGCGCTCGCTGACCGTGCAGCGCGGGCTGACCCAGACGGGAACCGTGCTCGGCACCTCCGACTACATCGCGCCGGAGCAGGCGCAGGGCCAGCGCGTCGACGAGCACAGCGACGTCTACTCGCTCGGCGTCGTGCTGTACGAGCTGCTGACGGGCGAGGTGCCGTTCCCGGGCGAGAACTTCGTCGCGGTCGCGATGCGGCACATCAACGAGGAGCCGCCGTCGGTGCGCGAGAAGCGTCCCGACGTGTCACCACGCCTCGACGAGGCGATTCGCTGCGCGATGGCCAAGCGGCCGGATGACCGCTTCCCGACGATGGACGCGTTCTGCGCGGAGCTCGAGGCGTGCCTTGCCGAGCTGCAGGCGGCGGGCACGCAGCTGGCGCGACCCGCCGTCGCGCGCTCGCGTCGACAGCATCGCCGGCGGTTTTCCCCGTGGCCGTTGATCCTGGCGGTCGTCGTGCTGGCTGCGGCCGTGACGGTCGGCGCCGTGCTCATCTTCCGCAACGACAACGGTGGAACGCCGACCGCAGGAGGCTCGGGCGGTTCCGTGCAGCTCAGCGGCATCGGGGCGTACGACCCGATCGGCGGTGACGGTGAGCACGACGCCGACGCTCCGAAGGCGACGGACGGCGACCCGGGCACGTACTGGCCGACCGAGAGCTACCGCACGGCGCCGAGTCTCGGCAAGGCGGGGGTCGGCCTCGTCCTCGACGCCGGGAGACGGGTCGATCTCCACCAGCTCTCGTTCACGACGTCCACGCCGGGGCTGACCGCCGAGATCCTCGCGGGCAACTCGCGCAGCGGGCCGTTCGACTCGGTCGTCGGGGCGTCACAGCCGGTCGGCGACCGCGCGGAGTACACGATCGGCGGAGGCGCCTACCGCTACTACGTGATCTGGATCACGCGCCTGGGCGACAGCTACCGCAACGCGCACATCGACGAGGTCTCCGCGAACTGAGCTAGTAACAGTCTGTTACAAGCCGGTCGAAGCCTCGCAACCGCTCGAGCTCCCGCGCAGCCGCGCCTCGCTTTGGAGCTTGTAACAGACTGTTACTTGATCCTCAGCGCGTGCCGGACGGTGACGCGGCGGACCGACTCGCCGCGGCGAAAGCCGATCGTCTTGTCGCGGAGCGGGAAGTCGTCTGGGGTCACCGGGACGCAGAGCCGTGGCCGCACCGCCACGAAGCTCACGAGCTCGCGACTCCCCGGCGTCGCCTCGAACGTCTCGCTCGGTAGCGCGTAAACCATTCCGTGGACCCACGACGGCTCCCCTTCGAGTGCGAAGAGGTAGCGCGCGCCCGCACCGGTGTGCTCGCACCAGTTGATCAGCCCGCGTCGCCCTCCGGTTCGGTCTGCGGTCGCGAAATAGATCGGCCAGATCGCGTCGTCGGACGCGAACACTCCCTCGACGTGGCGCACGTTGTGCGCGTCGAAGTTGCCGCGTGGCTCGAACTCCTCGATCCCGGTGTTGTTCGAGCCGTGCAGCAGGAAGCCGCGGCGAACCAGGTGGTGCAAGAACCACCAGCGGGCAGCGGCCGCGGTGTGGTCGACCGCGCCGCCCCGGGGAGCCGCGTCGACCAGCGCGTCAAAGTCGCGCTCGTGCGCCGACAGGTCGGGGAACGGGACGCGATGGAGCCGCCAGAGGTTCACTCGTCGGGCAACACCTCGATGCCGAGGCCCTGAGCGAAGAGCGGTGCGTTCTCGAGGATGTCGTTCCACGACATGCGCGCGCCGCGCAGCGACTCGACGCCGACGAGCTCGGTCAGTGCGCAGCCGCTGAGCTCGACCCGGTCGATGCGGCAGCTCGCGAACGACGCGCGGCGAAGCTCGCATCGCTCGAACGTGACATCGGTGAGCTTGGCGCCGGCGAAGTCGGCCTCTTCGAGCCGACAGTCGCGGAACGCGACCCGCGTGAGCTTCGCGTGGCGGAAGCCGCCGAAGTCCGCACGGCACTCGGTGAGCACGACGTCGTTCCACGTCGCCTCGGCGAGCTCGACGCCGGTGAGTCGGCAGAGGTGAAGCTCGATGCGCCGGATGGAGCTGCGGAGGAAGCGCTGATTGGAGAAGTCGGCGTTCTCGATCCGCGCGTCGATCGCGTCGTCGAGGCCGTCGGGCGGCGTTGCGTCGGGGTCGAGGTCCGGTGCGTGGGGGCTCCTCGGCGCGGTCAAAACTTCAAGGCACGACGACGCTCGAACCGCTCGACCGCCAGATCCGCAAGGCGTTGCAGCAGCTCCGAGTACGGAATGTCGGACGCTTCGAACAGCCGCGCGTAGACGCTCGTCGCCGTGAACCCCGGGATCGTGTTGAGCTCGTTGACGAGCACCTCGCCGTCGTCGCGGACGAACAGGTCGGCGCGTGCCATTCCCTCGCAGTCGGTCGCGACGAAGGCGCGCACGGCGAGCTCCTGAGCGCGCTCGATCTGCTCCTCGGTGATGCGCGCCGGGACGACGAGTTCCATTTCACCCTCGTCGTACTTCGCCTCGAAGTCGTACCACTCGTTGTGCGTAACGACGATCTCGCCGGGTAGCGAGGCGAACGGCTTCAGGTTCCCGAGCACGCCGACCTCGACCTCGACGCCCGAGACGAACTTCTCGACCAGCACCTTCTCGTCGTGCTCGAACGCGAGCTCGACGCCGCGGCGAAGCTGGTCCTCGTCGTGCGCCATCGTGATCCCGACGCTCGACCCGAGCCTTGCGGGCTTCACGAAGCATGGATAGCCGTACGGGTTCCGTGGTTCGTCGCCGAGGCGCAGCGTGATGTTCTCCGTAACCGGAATGTCGTGATCGCGCAGCACCGCCTTGAAGACGTCCTTGTCCATGCAGAGCGCCGAGGCGAGCACGCCGGCGCCGACGTACGGCACGCCCGCGAGCTCCAGGAGCCCCTGCACCGTCCCGTCCTCGCCGAACGGGCCGTGCAGTACCGGGAACACGACGTCGACGTCCGACAGCGTCGTCGCGACCTCCTGGCCCGGAAGCCGCGCCGGCAGCTCCGGCCTGCCCGACGAGCCGAGTTGCCAGCGGCCGTCGCGCCCCACTTCGATCGCAAGCACCTCGTCGCCGCTCGACTCGAGCGCGCGTACGACGCTCTGCGCCGACGCGATCGAGATCGGGTTCTCGCTCGACCGGCCGCCCAGGATCACGGCAATGCGGCGCGTCACGGTGTCGTGGTGGTGGTCGTGCCCTGGTCGCCCTGCCCCTGCGTGAACTGGCCGACGTGGATGATCACGACCTCGCCCGACTGCGCGTCCGAGCCCGGCGCCGGGTCGGTGGACTGGACGATGCCGTCCTGCGCCGGGTCGGTGACCGGATCGGTGACGACCGACGGCGTGAGTCCCGCCCCGGTGAGGAGCGACTCGGCCGCCGTCTGGCTCATCCCCGTCACGTCGGGCACCTGGGTCGTCGCCGGGCCCTTCGAGACCGAGAGCGTGATCTTCGATCCGCGCGGGACGTCCGTCCCGCCCGACGGCGTCATGGCTGCGACGACGCCCTTCGGCAGGTCGGATTGCACCTCGGTGCGGGAGACCTGGAAGCCCTGGCCCTCGAGCATCGACTTCGCGTTCGCGTATGGCTGGCCGGTCACGTCTGGGATCGACACCGGCTTCAGGCCGCGCGAGACGTTGATGTGCACGACGGTTCCCTTGATCACCGAGTCGCCGGCATGCGGCTGCTGCGCGGTGACGGTGCCTTCCTGCTGCTCCGAGAAGACCTGGCGGATCTTCCATTGCAGGCCGGCTCCCGCGAGCGCGGAGACAGCGGAGTTCGAGTCCTGGCCGACCACGTTCGGCACCGGCACCTTCGGCTTCCCGGTCGAGACGGTGAGCGTGACCGTCGAGCCCTTGCCGATCTTCGTGCCGCTCGGCGGGTCCTCCTTGCTGACCTGTCCCGGCGGCACGGTGTCGCTCGTCCCCTTCACCACCTGCGGGGTGAGCCCAGCCTGCGTGATCTTCAGCTTCGCGAGATCCTGCTGCAGGAGCAGAACATCCGGCACGGCGACCGGCTTGTTGCTGTTCAACTGGTCTTGGATCTTCGTGTACAGGAACCAGCCGCCGATCCCACCCGCGATGATGAGGCCGAGCGCGATCAGCCACGGCCAGATCGAGCGTCCGCGCGGCGGCTCCTCGTAGTCGTAGTAGCCGGGCTGGCGGTAGACCGGCGGTGCCGGCGGCGTCACGTTCGTGCGGGGTCGCTGGATCATCGTCTGCGCGGTCGAGATCCCGGCGCCGGACAGCACCTGCGTCATCGCGTCCTCGGTCTCACGCGAGACGGCCACGCCGCGCGCGACGCGGGCGAGGTCCGCGTCCATCTCCTCGGCCGTCGCGTACCGCTGCTCGGGATCCTTCGCGAGCGCGCGCATGACGACCGCGTCGAGGTCGTGCGGGATGCCGTCGCGCAGCTCGGACGGTGGCTCCGGCACCTGCGACAGGTGCTTCATCGCGATCTCGACCGGCGTGTCGCCGCTGAACGGGACCTTGCCGGTCAGCATCTCGTAGAGCACGACCCCGAGCGAGTAGATGTCGGAGCGCGGGTCGACGGGCGCTCCGCGGGCCTGCTCCGGTGAGAGGTATTGCGCGGTGCCGACGATGGAGCCCGCCTCCGTCATCTGCGACGCGCCCGAGCGTGCGATGCCGAAGTCCGTGACCTTCAGGCGCCCGTCGCCGCCGACGACGATGTTGTGCGGCTTGATGTCGCGATGCACGATGTGGTTGCGGTGCGCGAACGCCAGTGCGCCGAGGATCTGACGTGCGTAGTCGATCGCGATCGGCACGGGCGTCGGGCCGTTCTTGACGAGCAGCTCCTTGAGCGTGCGCCCGTCGAGATACTCCATCGCGATGTAGTAGGTGCCCTCGGCGTAGCCGCGGTCGAAGATCGAGACGATGCTCGGATGGTTGAGCCCGGCGGCGCTCTGCGCCTCTCGCCTGAATCGCTCGACGAACTGCTCGTCGGAGGCATGGCGGTCGTCGAGGAGCTTCAGCGCCACCCGGCGGCCGAGCTCCTGGTCCTCGGCGAGGTAGACGTCGGCCATCCCGCCGGACCCGAGCTTGCGCTCGATCACGTAGCGCGTGTCGAAGGTGCGGCCGATCAGGGTGTCGCTGGTGCTCATAGGAATCCGGCTACTTCACTTCGACGTGGCGGGGAGAATGGCCTGCACGAGCTGTTTTGCGATCGGAGCGGCCACGGCGCCGCCGAAACCGCCGACGGAGTGCTCGACCACCACGGCTCCGGCCACCTTGGGGTGGTCGGCCGGGGCGAAGAAGATGAACCAGGCGTCGTAGACGCCGTTCTCGCTCGTCTCCGCCGTGCCGGTCTTGCCCGCCCAGTTGATGCCGGGGATCTGCACGCCGGTGGCAGTTCCTCCGGTGATGACCGCCTGCATCATCTTGTTCAGCGTCGCCGCCGTGGCGGGCTTCATCGCGTGCTTCCACACCTTCGGCTTCGTCTTCGCCACGGTCTTCGATCCGCCCGGCGCCGTCACCTTCTTGACGAGGTGCGGCTCCATGATTGTGCCCCCGTTTGCCACTCCGGCCGCGACGAGCGCCATCTGCAGCGGCGTGACGAGCAGCTTGTCCTGGCCGAACGCGAGGCGGCCGGGATCCATCTGGCCGGCGTCGTCGAACAACCGCAGCCCGCCGTTCTCGAAGCGGTACTCGCCGCTCGGCTCGACGCTCGAGGACGGCAGCTCGATCGGTGGCTCGGAGTAGAAGCCGAAGTCCTTCGCCTCGTCGATGACCGCGCGCGCGCCGAGCCTCATGCCGATGTTGCAGAACACGGCGTTGATCGAGTGCTCGTACGCCTGCAGGAAGTCGACGTGACCGAACGTCTCGGGCGCCTCCGGGTTACCGGCGTTCGACACTCGCTTGCCGTACTCGACGCAGTACCCCGGGTCGTAGAACGGCGAGTCTTCCTTGAACTTCCCGGAATCGAGAGCAGCGGCCGCGGTGACCGTCTTGAACGTCGAGCCCGGCGGGTAGAGGCCTTGCGTCGCGCGGTTCAGGAGCGCCGACGTCGAGCCGGGACACGCGCTCGGCGAGCGGAGGATGCTCGCGTAGCCCTTGTTCGAGTTGATCTTGTTCGGGTCGTAGCTCGGTGACGAGGCCATCACGTACACCGCGCCCGTCTTCGGGTTCAGCATCACGGCGGCGCCGCACTTCCCTTGGAGGGCAGTCTCGGCGATCTTCTGAACCCCTGGGCGAAGGTTGAGGATCAGGTTGTTTCCCGTCACCGTCGTGCCCTTGAGGTTGTCAGTCAGCTTGTCGAAGATCGTGCCGAGGTTCGCGTTCGACGCCGTCAGGTACGCGTTCTGGTCTCGCTCGATGCCCGCGCGCGAGCGTCCCTGCGTCGAGTAGCCGACCGTCTGCGAGGCGAAGCCGTGCGTCGGGTAGCGGCGGAAATACAGGGTCTGATTGCCATGCTTCACAGCCCGGTTCGCGGCGAGCACCGTCTTCCCGTCGGACGCGTAGATGAGGCCGCGCCTGATCTGGAACTGCGCGACGCGCTGGATCTCGTTGTCCTGCTTCGCGGCCAGGCTGCCCGGCGCCCAGGTCTGCCAGTACGTGGTCGCGACGATGAGCGCGCTGAGGAGGATCAGGGCGACGAGTGCCAGACGGGAGATCTGGCGGTTCACTGACTGTTCGCCCGGTGCGAGACGAGGAGCAGGCCGGCCAGCAGCACGAAGTTCGCCACCACCGAGGAGCCGCCGTACGACACGAACGGGAGCGTGATCCCCGTCAGCGGGATCACGCGCAACACCCCACCCACGATGATGAACGTCTGGAGCGCGAAGCCGAACGTGAGGCCCGCGGCGAGCAGCTTCGAAAAGCCGTCGTCAGCCTGCAGGGCGACTTTCATGCCGCGCGCGACGAAGAGCATGAACACGAGCAAGAGCGCAGCCGCACCGATCAAGCCGATCTCCTGCGCGAGCGCCGAGTAGATGAAGTCGGTGTTGATGTACGGGATCAGCGGCTTGCCGCTGGTCGTGTTGAACGTCCCCTTGCCGAGGCCCGTGCCGCCGTAGTGGCCGTTGGCGATCGAATAGAGCGACTTGACGAGCTGGTAGCTCTGGCAGTCCTGCCGAAGCGTCTTCGTGCCCGTCAGCGGGCAGTAGACGGTGTGCGTCGTCCACGGGTGCAGCCAGATCGTGACGCGCTCCTTGACGTGCGGCACCTTCTGGTAGGCGCCGATGCCGCCTGCGACGAAGAGCGCGATGCCGACGACGACGAACGAGAGCCGCGCCGTCGCGACGTAGAGCATCGAGAGGAAGATGCCGTAGTACAGGAGCGCCGATCCGAGGTCGTTCGACGAGACGAGGGTGAGCATGCAGCCGCCCCAGATCAGGAGGAGGGGCCCGATGTCCTTCAGTCGCGCCTGCGCGAGCGTCTCGCGCTTCTCGCGCAGGTAGGCCGCGAGGAAGACGATCAGGAAGATCTTCGCGAACTCGCCCGGCTGGAACTGAACCGGGCCGACGCGCACCCAAAGCCGAGCGCCGTTCACCGTCGTCCCGAGCCCCGGCACGCGCGGCAGGAACAGCAGCCCGATCGCTGCGATCCCGAACAGGTACTTGTAGTTCTCGAGCAGGCGATAGTCGCGCCGTAGCCCGATGAGGGCCAGCGCGAACAAGCCGACACCGACGACGATCCAGAGCCCTTGCTTGAACGCGTCGTCGGGACCGAGCCGGTAGATCTCCGTGACCCCGATCGCAGTGAGCACACCCGTCATCGGCAGCAGATACGGGTCGGCGGCCGGCACCGCGAAGCGTGCGACGACGTGGGCGGCGACGTACAGCGCGAGGAAGAAGAGCGCGTAGCCGAGCGAGCCCCAGCTGACGAACGACTGCCGCGCGATGTAGACGGACGCGAAGCCGGTGCCGGTGAGGATCCCGACGGGAAGGAGGTAGAGCAGCTCGCGGTTGCGGGGGCGGAGCGCGATCAGCGAGCGAGCCCCCACCAGACGAGCACGACGATCAGCGCGACCAGCGCCACGATCACGAGGAGCGCGAGCAAGCGCTTGGCAATGCCCGCTTCACGGGTGCCGGCCTGTGGGACTTCGGGTTCTTGCTCGGCGAGCGCTGCCTCGACCTCGGAGGCGGGCACGACCATCGTGTCGACCGCCGACGGCATCGTCGTGATGGCAGGGACGCCGTCCTCCGGGTGGAGCGTGTCCTCCTCGTCGGGCGAGGTCGCGTACTCGCGCGTGCGCTCGTCCGGCTCCGGCGGCAGCGGCGCGTCGTCGGAGACGATCTCGAACAGGACGGCAGTGATGTTGTCGTCGCCGCCGCCGCGGTTCGCCGCGCGGACGAGCTCCTTTGCCGTCTCGTCGAGGTCGCTGCGGCTCGCGAGCAGCACCCGTTCGATCGCCTCGCCCGCGACCATGTCGGAGAGGCCGTCGGAGCAGAGGAGGTAGATGTCACCCGGCTCGGGGTGGATCGTGAACGCGTCGACGTCGACGTCGGGATCGGTTCCGAGTGCGCGCGTGATCACGGAGCGTTGGGGATGTACCTCTGCGTCGCTCGCCGACAGCTCGCCGCGCCGTACCAGCTCGGCGACGAGAGAATGGTCGTCGGTCAGCTGCTCGAGCGTGTCACCGCGCAGGACGTAGGCGCGTGAGTCGCCGACGTGCCCGAAGGTGATGTCGCCGGTCGGTTCGACGAGCGCGACCGTCATCGTCGTTCCCATGCCGCTCGTTGCCGGATCGTTCGACGCGCGCTCGTGCACGCGCCGGTTCGCCTCTTGCACGAGCTCCTTGACCCTGTCCTCGCCGCCGCTCTGCGTCCCCGACTCGCTGAGCGCGCCTGCGGCGAGTGCCGAGGCGATCTCGCCTGCGCGCGCGCCGCCCATCCCGTCCGCGATCGCGAACAGCGGCGGGCGCACGACGAACGCGTCCTCGTTCTGCCGGCGCTTCCGACCCGGGTCCGTCGCGTAGGCATGGCGTCCGAGCTTCATTACGTTTCGAACCTCAGGTCTGTCTCGCCGATGCGAACCACGTCGCCGGGCGCGAGCCGGCGCTCGCGCGTCAGGCGGATGCCGTTGACGAACGTCCCGTTCGTCGATCCGATGTCCTCGAGCCAGATGCCGTCGCGGCGCGGTTCGACGCGTGCGTGACGCGTCGACGCGTACTCGTCCTCGCCCAGTGGGATGTCGTTGGTGCGTCCTCGCCCGAACGTGATCGACTGTGTGTCGAGGACGATCTCGTCGCCTTCGCCGAGCGCCGGGCTTGCGAGCACGACGAGCCGGCCGAGCTCCCGCGACTGGCGCACGGGGAGCAACCCGGCCGCGGCCGCCTGCTGCGGGCCGAGGATCATCGACTCCTGCGGCAGCCGCAGGTCGCGCGCCGCGGAGCGGACGATGCGCCAGATGAACAGATAAAGAAGGACGAGAAAGGCGATCTTCAGGGCGAGCAGCGTCGTCTCGACCTGGGTCGAAGCGAGCGTCAATGGAGCTCCCGCGAGAAGGTGAGCTCCGTCGAACCGATCGTGAAGCGCGAGCCGTCCTCCAGCTTCAGCCGCTTCACGCGCTTGCCGCCCACCTCGACGCCGTTCGTCGAGTCGAGGTCGACGAGCCAGTACGTCGCGCCCTCCTGGCGCAACTCGGCGTGGCGACGCGAGACG
>Ga0308175_100000575_pt1 | contig 24972 bp, 21 predicted proteins | sample PhyCR1_3_FD_203893 | JGI IMG/M metagenome (GOLD analysis project Ga0308175, IMG submission 203893) | Soil microbial communities from UC Gill Tract Community Farm, Albany, California, United States - DLSLS.C.R1 | ecosystem: Environmental > Terrestrial > Soil > Agricultural land | place: USA...
ACACATGATTACGGCATTGGCGATCAGCATCGGGATCCATACGATGTATAGCGACTCGGCGCTGCGCACCCGCACCGAGAGGGCGATCCAGCACCCCAGCATGGCGGCGCTGTCGAGTGCGGCTCGCCAGTGCCGCAGTGCCCCGAACCCAGGGATACGACGCGACTTCGCCCACAGCACTCCCTGTGCATGCAACGTGAATCCGACAAACAGGGTCAGGATGCCGATCAGGCGTCCAGCGCCGGGCGCGATCAGGATCGCCCAGCGGGTCGCGCGATGACGCGCATATTCATCCAAGCTGCCGAAATTATCTGGATCTCGCCGCTCCACGTTGGTGTGCCCGTGGTGTACTTGGTTGTGCCAGATCCGCCAGAGGTGCGGCGAGACCAGGAAGATGAGCATGGTAGCGTACAGGATCGCGTCGATGAGCCAGGCGCGTTTCACCACGCTGCCGTGGCCGACCTCATGACCGAAGAAGAACACGCTTGCGTATGCATTGCCGATCAAGACCGATAACAGCAGGGCGACGAACCAAGGCACCGGAAAGATTGTGATCGCGGTGCTGCCCCCGCAGATGAGCACTACGTGCGGGATGACCCGCAGCAGGCGACGCGGATCGGGTACGAAGGCGTCCTGTGGCAAGCTGACGCGAATCTCTCTCCTCAATGAGGTGGTGATCGACCCGTTCATTCTCGCTCCTTCCCGAGCTGCAAGCACACAAACATAACCGCCCCCCAAAAAGGCGCCCAGACTCGTTTAACATCGGCGCGATCGAGCGCGCAAGCGAAAACCACGTACCTGATATGGCGCGCAACCGGCGTCAGGTGAGCCCATTCAAAGTATCACATCGCGAGTGCGCTGGCGGGGGCCTGGTAGGGAGGACAAGGTGCTCAAGAATGGTGCAGCTGGGGTCGAGTCTGAGAGCAAGGCAAGGGGGATGGCCGTGGCCGTCGGGCGCAACGTGCTCATGTACTTCACGACGGTCGTTCGGCAGGAAGCTTTGCTGCTACCGCCTCGAGTACCTGGACTTCCTGAAGCACCCCCGATAATGCCAAACGACTTGGCATTTTTACCCTCCCGTTTTGTCACCACCGGTGTTGAATGGGACCATTTTCACCAGGATCACTGTTTCCAGGGATCGCTTTTCAGGAATACTGTATTGTTCTACAGTGACACTTCCCGACTGAGGTCAGGCGGCCGTCCGTTCGGGAAATGTGGAGCGAGCTTCTCGCACCGAGGTTCAAGCGCTGAACATCGCGACTGGTGAGACCTGGGGTGATGGCGTCCGCTGTGAGCTCGACCAGCGGCCGATCGAGGTACTCCGCGAGGTGGAGCTCGGCGCTCCCCAGGTTGTGACGATCGAGCGTGGAGAGCACGCCTTGCGGCGCCGGTTCTCGCCACGCTCCATCCGCTGTATGTGGAACGCGAGCGCCTCACGAAGGGTTGGGTCGTTCGCGTGCTGGCGCCTTGCAGCGTTGGGGTCGGTGCCGCCTACCATCTCACCAAGGAGCTCCACCGCCCGGCGCCGAGCGGTGGCCACGCTCCAGATGCCACCGTCAGCTGATCTGCGCCATGGGTCGGGGCAAAACCGAGATGATTCTGATGCTTGACCCTGCGCAGGAAGCCGGAGTATCTCTGCTGCGGGTAGCCGCAAGCACCACCGAGGAGGCCCACGTCATGCTCGACAGGCGTCAATTCATCACGGGGGCTGGCGGCCTGGCCGGCGCGCTCGCGGGCAGCACGCTCGCCGGCCGGCGTGCGTGGGCACAATCGGTGACGCTGCCGTTTACCAACGGGGAACGGCCGCTCGTGCAATATCCCCAGAAGCGGGCGCTCATCAAGCTCACGGAGCGTCCGCCGCAGCTCGAGACGCCGTTCGCCGTGTTCGACGAAGGGCCGATCACGCCCAACGATGCGTTCTTCGTGCGGTATCACCTCGCCGACATCCCGCGCGAGATCGATCCCGAGGCCTTCCGGCTGGAGATCGACGGCAAGGTGAAGAAGCCGCTCACGCTCTCGCTCAAGGACCTGAGGGCGATGCCGGCCACGGAGGTCGTCGCGGTCAACCAGTGCTCGGGGAACAGCCGGGCGTTCTTCGAGCCGCGCGTCGGCGGCGGCCAGCTCGGCAACGGGGCCATGGGCAATGCGCGCTGGAAGGGCGTGTCGCTGAAGGCCGTCCTGGACAAGGCTGGCGTGCAAGCGGGAGCGCGCCAGGTCGTCCTGCAGGGGCTCGACAAGCCCGTGGTCGCCGCGACGCCCGACTTCGCCAAGGCGCTCGCGATCGACCATGCGCGCGACGGCGAGGTGATGCTGGCCTGGGCGATGAACGGTGCCGACTTGCCGTGGCTGAACGGCTACCCGCTGCGCGTGGTCGTGCCCGGTTATTACGGGACCTACTGGATGAAGCACGTCAACCAGATCACCGTGATCGATACGGAGTTCGACAGCTTCTGGATGAAGACGGCCTATCGCATACCCGATAATGAATGTGCCTGTGTAGCGGCCGGGAGCAAGCCCGACAAGACCGTGCCGATCGCGCGGCTCGACGTGCGGTCGTTCATCACGAACCTGCCGGACGGCGCCGCGATCAAGGCCGGCGCCGGCACGCTCGTACGCGGCATCGCCTTCGATGGCGGTCATGGCATCAAGGACGTCGCGTTGTCATCCGACGGTGGCAAGACGTGGAACGCGACCCAGCTCGGCAAGGATCTCGGCAAGTACTCGTTCCGCACCTGGCAGGCGACGGTCAAGCTGCCGGCGGGCGCGCACGCGCTCCGGGTGCGAGCCACCAGTCGGAGCGGGGAGGTCCAGCCCATGGAGCCGCGATGGAACCCGGCGGGCTACATGCGCAACGTGGTCGAGACCGTGCACGTCGAGGCCGCGTGATGAGGGGCATGACGATGAAGCGAAGCTTGGCGCTTGTCACGATCCTGACCCTGGCGGTGGGCATGACCGCCGCCACGCTGGCGAAGCCCGTCACGTACACGCTGCCCGCCGAGACCTCGACGCTGAAGCAAACGCGCGATCCAGGCTACCTGAAGGCAGAGGCCTCGTGCACGTCTTGCCACTCGCGCGACTACATCACCACCCAGCCGCCGCACAAAGGCAAGGAGTTCTGGGCCGCCGAGGTCACCAAGATGGTGACGGTCTATGGCGCTCCGATCCCGGAGCCCGACCGCGCCGCGATCGCCGAGTACCTCGGATCGGCGTATTGAGCCGCGTGAACGCGAGGACGTCATCGCCGCGGCGAGGTGTCGTCAGGGAGGGGTCATATCGACACCCTTGCACCCGTTGGGGATGCCGGGCAGGTTGCCGGACAGCGCCGTGCACAGCGCGCTTGCCTGTGCCTTGTCGCGTGCAAGCTTCCGAGCGGCGGGCGCGGTGCGGATGGCAGGCCGCTGGGCCGGCCTGGCGGGTAGCGCGCCGAGCTGCCGAGGCGCGAGCTGGTTCCGGGCCACGCTCGCCGAGGTGCCGAGCACCTTCTGGTACTTGCGCACGAACACGGTGCGCTGCTGCGGTGACAGCGTCTTCATGAACCCTGCCATGCGCGTCTCCGAGGGGCTCCGCTTCAGGGCCGTGGGGATGGTGATCGGCCTCCTCACGGCAGTGAGCGCGTGGGGCAGCGCCCGCAGCGCAGGGCCGCCGGTCCACTTCAGGTGCAGCGCACCGTCGACCAGAGAGCCTGCCGTTGGATCCGCGAGCTGGAACGCGACGTCGACGCCCTTCCCGGGCCGCACCGAGACAAACGGCCCGGCGACCACCGAGCTGTTCGTCTTGAACTCGCTCGTGGCGACGACCGCGTTGGTCGCGCCGGCCCGCCACGGGAGGCTCAGCACGAGGATGTTGTCGGGGGCCGCCAGGTAGTGCTGGTTCTGGCTGCAGAAGCCCTCGTCGCCCCAGTTCCGGCCCCAGATCGCCCAGACGTCGTCGCTGGGGTTGCTGGCGTCCGCGTGGATCGCCATCGCGTAGACCGGGTGCAGCTCGGCGCCGCAGCTATGCTCGCAGTCGAGCCCCCGGAGACCGACCACGACGGCCTCCTTGTCGTCGAACAGGGTCGCGCCGCTGCCGTCGTCGACGGCCTGGTGGGCCGTGCTCCACCACGACGAGCCGAAGTGATCGACCGTCTCATCGGAGTCGAACTCCAGGTGATCGAGCCCGTTGTTCGAGGTTACCAGTCCCCCGTTGCCGGGGATGTCATAGAGGGCAAAGTCGTAGTCGTCATCGCCGAACCAGTCCGCCGGATTGAAGCCGTTGACGTCGACGGGCTTGGAATGATCGATGAACTTCAGCACCCCGGTATACGTCGCCGCTCCCCAGTTGACGTGACCGTGGATCTTGCCCCCGTTGTCCGTCGTGTTGCAGACGGTCTCGTTCAGGTGCCAGGGCAGGCCAGGAGGGGTATCGACGTCCAGGTTGGTCGAGACGCACGGCGGCGCGCCGAGGTTGACGCCGTTGCTCCTGCCCTGGAGGAACTCGCCCGCGCCACACGGCGCCGGATCAGGCAACACGCTGGGTTGAACGCGCTGCGCTTGCCACTTCGGGTTGAGCGGGAGGAAGTTGAGATCTACCGTGTCCCAGACCAGATCGAACGGTGGGCTCGTGGCCGGGGGTGTCTCCACCGGCGGTGCGTGGTCGATCCGGAGCTCGACCCAGGCGTTGACGCTGTTCTTGCACTGATCGGAAGTCCCGTCGTCATGGCTCCAGTAGCCGTTGTCGCTGTAGTCATCATCCTGATAACCGAGCCGCAGGTGGAGGCCCGCGGTATTGGGCACGCTGGGCGGGATCTTCAGGACATGCGCCGGCCCGAGGACCCCCGCGATCCGGACCATGCCGGCGGTTGCTCCCGGGATCGAGATCAGCGCGTGGTAGAGCCGATCGGAGTTGTCGCCGAGCGGATCGACGTAGCGCTTCCAGGTCTTGCCTCTTCCTCCGGTCTGGACGCACCCGCCGGCGCTCACCGTCACGGCGTCGCCGGGCCGGAACCGGACCCCGGGGTACTCCGTCACTGCCTGCTTGACGTTGGGCTCATTGATCCGGCAGCGATCCACGGTCGCTGACTCGGCCCTGCACGTCACTTGTTCCGTGTACGCCAACCTCGTAAGGGTCAAGACTCCGATAACCGTGAGCCCGGTAAGGGCCAGTGTTCTGAACTTCATTCAGCACCTCCATCAACGTTAGGTGTTTCAAGCGCGTAGCCGCGCTTGCGGGGAACGGCTGCGCCCGTGGCGACCAGCCACGTGGCCCATCGGCTCGGGCTCGTCGGCCGTGCACCGCTCACGGGCACCCGCCTTCCGTGTACGGGCGGCATCCCGGCCATCGCGACCGATCGCCCGCCGAAAAGCTCGCCCCGAGCCCGCCTCGCCAACCACAGCTTGACTTTACACTATGAAACCCTACTTGGGATCAAGGGTGCTTTTGCAATTCGACCAAAGCGTTGCTGCCCTGCAGGAGCCGCCCATCTGCCGATGCCGCGACGGTGATCGACAGCGAGTCATGCGTAATAGATTTTCTTGGAAATGCCACCCCGGGCAACCGGCGCAATCTCTGCGCCGGGCGGGGCCTGGCCTCAAACGACCTTTCCGAGCCACATCGCGATGGCGATGATCAGGCCGAAGATCACGAACGACACCGCGACCGGCAGGAACAGGCTCGACAGCCCGCCGCCGAGGACGGAGGTCATGAGCCACCCTCCGCCGGACGCGACGGCGACGCGTGCCAGGGTGCCCGCGAGCGGCCATCGGGCCCGGCCTGCGCCCAGCGCCCCGAAGAATAGCCCGAGGCCCAGGCCGAAGAACACGTACGCCGGCGCGACGAACCGCAGGTACAGCGTGCCGACGGCCAGCACCAGGGCATCGGTGCTGAACTGGCCGATGAACCATCCGGGGAACGCGAACACGAACAGCCCGATGGCACCGGCGAGCACCGCCATCAGGCTCGCGCCGATCCACGCGACCCGCAGCGCGCGGGCTCGGTTGCCGGCACCGATCTCGGTTCCGACCAGCGTGAGGATGGCCGCGCCCAGGCCGAAGGCCAGCGTGGTTTGTACGTACTCGGTCCGCGACGCGATGCTGAACCCGGTGACCGCCTGGGTCCCGAACGGCCCGACGAGCGCGGTCAGGATCGTCACGTTTCCGTTGGTGAGGATATTGCTCGCAGAGCCCGGCAGCCCCACCCGGAGGATGTCCCGGAGGATCGCGGGACGAAGCCGCAAGCTGTGCAACGACAGTCGCGCGGCCCCCCGGCCGGACACGAGGTGGACCAGCAGCGCGACGACGCCCGGGGCGAACGAGAAGATCGCCGACAGCGCCGCGCCGCGCACGCCGTAGGCCGGCAGCGGCCCGATCCCGAACACCAGCGCCGGGCACAGGCCGACGTGAATGACCTGGGTGAGCACGAGCAGGCCCGCGGGGAAGACCATGTTCCCGGTGCCGCGAATGACCGCCGACAGGAGGTGGAACAGCCAGACGACGGCGCCCCCGAGGAAGAGCACGTTCGAGTAGGTGAGCGCCGCCTCGAGCTCGGCCCCGGTCGCGCCGAGCGCCCCGTACAGGACACGTCCGAACCCCACGAACAGGGCGGCAAATAGCGCCGCCATGCCGATCGCGGTCACGAGCGCTTGCGCGGCCACCGCGTCGACGTCCTCCTGCTTGCCGGCGCCGCGCGCGCGTGCGACGGCGGACGCGACGCCTCCTCCCATGCCCCCCGCCGCCATGCTCTGCATGAGCATCATCATCGGGAACGTGATCGATACACCTGCGAGCGCGTCGAGGCCGAACCGGCCCACGAAGAAGATGTCGATCATGCTCACCGCCGCCAGCGTGACCATCACGACCCAGTTGGGGGCGGCCAGGCGGAGCAGCGTCGGCACGATGGGTTTGCCGAGCAAGTGGCTCGCGCCCGGCGCCGCCCCGGCGCGGCCGGCGGTAGCGGCACTCGGGGGAGCCTGGGCGGCCGGGTCAGAAGGAGAGCTTGCGTTGTTCGGAGTTGCCATGGCTCACCTCGGGGGAGAGGCAGTATATCGTCCACGTACTGCCGACCAACACACAATGGCTGGCAACGGCCGCCGCGACCGCCGGCGACGGTGCATTGCCGGGCTGCGAGGCACCGGTCACCGCGCCGGGTGTGAGCGGGTCCGGATCATCGGGACGCCGGGGGCACCAGAGGCGCGGGCGCGGGCGCGGGCGCGGCTCCGCGCTCGATCGCGACGAACGTCGTCTTGCCTTCGAGGTGCGGCTGGTTGGGCAGCAGGAGCCGCGCGACGACCTCGCCGCCGATCAGGTGCTTCTCGACGATCTCGGAGATGTCGTCGGCGGTGACGCGGCCGTACCAGACCTGCTCGGGGTAGACGACGAGGGTCACGCCGTGCTTGCACTGATCGAGGCAGCCCGCGTTGTTGGCGCGGATGAGCTTGGACAGGCCGCGTGCGGACAGCTCGGCCTTGAGGCGATCGCGGACGTCGACGCCGCCGCGCAGCCTGCAGCAGCCCTTGGGGTCGTCGGGGGCGCGCTCGTTGATACACACGAAGACGTGACGCTGTAAACTTGGCATCCCGCGAATAGATAGCACTTCGCTGCGAGAGGCGTGAGCACGTGAGTGCCTGATCTGCGCACAAATGCTCGAACGGATGTGGGAGTTCGCCGCCTGTGGTTTTTTTATGCAGGATCTTCGAACTGGCCCCGTCTTACGGGTGAAGCCGTAATCGTCGTTGGGCTGAGCCTCGCTCAACTCGTATCATCCCAGGAAGTATATGGCGCTACGTCGAGAGTTGCCGCGATGACCACCGAGCCGCGCACCCTGTTCGCCAAGATCTGGGACCGCCACGTGGTGGTGTCCCCCGAGGACGCGCCGGTGGTGCTCTACATCGATCTGCACCTGGTGCACGAGGTGACCTCGCCGCAGGCGTTCGACGGGCTCCGCGCGCGGGGGCTTCGCGTCCGGCGACCGGACAGGACGGTCGCGACGGCGGACCACGCGACGCCGACCCGGCCCGGCGGCCTGGCGCTCGCCGACGACCAGGCGCGCGCCCAGGTCAAGGCGCTCGAGGTCAACTGCGCCGCGCACGGCATCGCGCTGCACCCGCTCGGCTCGCCCGGCCACGGCATCGTGCACGTGATCGGCCCCGAGCAGGGGCTGACCCAGCCGGGCATGACGATCGTGTGCGGCGACTCGCACACCTCCACGCACGGCGCGTTCGGCGCGCTCGCGTTCGGCATCGGGACCAGCGAGGTCGAGCACGTGCTCGCCACCCAGTGCCTCTGGCAGCGCCGGCCCAGGACGCTGCGCGTGACCTTCGACGGCCGGCCGCCCCCGGGAGTGACCGCCAAGGATCTGATCCTCGCGATGATCGCGAAGCTCGGCATCGGCGGCGCCACCGGCCACGTGATCGAGTACGCGGGTGAAGCGATCCGGGCGCTCGACATGGAGGGCCGCATGACGGTCTGCAACATGTCGATCGAGGCGGGCGCGCGCGCCGGCATGATCGCGCCCGACGACACGACGTTCGCGTACGTCTCCGGCCGCGAGCACGCGCCGCGCGGCGCCGACCTCGAGCGCGCGGTGCGCACGTGGCGCGCGCTGCCGACCGACGACGGCGCGGCGTTCGATCGCGAGGTCCACCTCGACGCCGCCGCGCTCGAGCCGATGATCACCTGGGGCACCAACCCCGGGCAGGCCGTCGGGATCTCGCAGCCGGTCCCCGATCCGGCGCGGGTCGGCGACGCCGGCGCGCGCGCGGCGCTCGAGAGCGCGCTGCGCTACACCCGCGTCGAACCCGGCCAGCCGCTGCTCGGCGTGCCGATCGACGTCGTGTTCGTCGGCTCGTGCACCAACTCGCGGATCGGCGATCTCCGGGCCGCGGCGCAGGTGCTTCGGGGCCGGCGGATCGCCCACGGCGTACGCATGCTCGTGGTCCCCGGCAGCGTACGGGTCAAGGCCGAGGCCGAGGCCGAGGGGCTCGATCGGGTGTTCCGCGACGCCGGCGCCGAGTGGCGCGAGCCCGGGTGCTCGATGTGCATCGCGATGAACGGCGACGAGCTCCGCCCCGGTCAGCTCGCGGTGTCGACGTCGAACCGCAACTTCGAAGGCCGCCAGGGCCAGGGCAGCCGTACGTTGCTGGCGTCGCCGATCACCGCGGCGGCCGCGGCGGTCACCGGCCACATCACCGATCCGCGCACCCTGATGCGTGAGCCCCCCGGGGACGCCGGGGTGCGGGCGGTGCCCGGCAGCGCGCGCCCGGCGAGGTCGCCATGACCGCGCCCCGGTTCACCCAGCTGGTGTCGCGCGTCGTCGTCGTGCTCGACGCCAACATCGACACCGACCAGATCATCCCGGCGCGGTTCCTCAAGATCACCGACAAGGCCGGCCTGGGCGAGGCGCTGTTCGCCGACTGGCGCGCGCGCCCTGGGTTTCCGATCGGCGCCCCCGACAGCGCCGGCGCCCAGATCCTGCTCGCGGGCGCGAACTTCGGGTGTGGCTCGTCGCGCGAGCACGCGCCGTGGGCGCTCGTCGCGGGTGGCTTCCGCGCGATCGTGTCGACCTCGTTCGCCGACATCTTCCGCGGCAACGCGCTCAAGAACGGGCTGGTCCCGGTCGTGGTCTCGCCCGAAATTCACGCGCGGCTCGTCGCGGCGCGCCTCGCCGACCCCCGCCTCGAGGTCACGATCGATCTGGAGGCGCAAGAGCTGCGCGCCCGCGGGGTGCCGGTCACGGCGTTCACCGTCGATGGGTTCGCGCGGCGCTGCCTGTGCAACGGCGTCGACGAGCTCGGCCTCCTCCTCCGCCACCTGCCCGACATCGAGCGCTACGAGCAGCGCTGATCCCCAGCTCACCGGCGACACGCGCATGAAGGCCACGATTGTCTTGCTCCCGGGTGATGGGATCGGCCCCGAGGTCGTAGAACAAGCGCGCCGCGTCCTCGAGGCGATCGCCCAGGCGTTCGATCACAGCTTCACGTTCGACGAGCACCTGATCGGCGGCGCGTCGATCGACGCCCACGGCGCCGCGCTCACGGCCGGCGCGCTCGCCGCGTGTCGCGCCGCGGACGCGGTCTTGCTCGGGGCGGTCGGCGGCCCCGCCTGGAGCGATCCGCGCGCGAAGCTCCGGCCCGAGCAGGGCCTGCTCGAGCTGCGCAAGGCGCTCGGCCTGTGGGCGAACCTCCGGCCCGTCCGCCCATACCTCGAGCTCGCCGCGTGCTCACCGCTGCGGCCCGAGCGGCTCGCCGGCGTCGATCTCCTCGTGGTCCGCGAGCTCACCGGCGGCCTGTACTTCGGGCCGCGGGTGCGCGACGAGGTCGACGGCCACCGCCGCGCGATCGATACCCTCGAGTACACCGATCGCGAGATCGCGCGGGTGGTGACGCTCGCGTTCCAGCTGGCCCGCGCTCGCCGCGGCCGGGTGACCTCGATCGACAAGGCCAACGTGCTCGAGTCGTCGCGGCTGTGGCGCCAGGTCGCCGGCGAGGTCGCGGCGCGCTACCCCGATATCCCGCTCGATCATCAGCTCGTGGACTCCGCGGCGATGCGCATCATCACCGCGCCCGCGTCGTTCGACGTGATCGTCACCGAGAACATGTTCGGCGACATCCTCACCGACGAGGCGGCGGTGCTGGCCGGCTCGCTGGGGCTGTGCCCGAGCGCCTCGATCGGCGACGGCCGGTGCGGCGTGTACGAGCCGATCCACGGCTCGGCGCCCGACATCGCCGGGCAGGGGCTCGCCAACCCGATCGGGACGATCCTCAGCGCCGCGATGCTGCTGCGCTACTCGCTCGAGCTCGAGGCCGAGGCCCAGGTGATCGAGCAGGCGGTCGCGCGGGCGATCGCCGCCGGCGTCCGGACGGCGGACATCGCGGCCCCGGGCAGCGCCGGCCCCGCCACGTCGACCGCGCGGATGGGCGCCGCGATCCGCGAGCACCTCGACGATCGCCGGGTCGGCCACGGCATGTTCGAATACCTGGTCAATCACAAGCGGTCCTGAACCGGACCCGGAATAGTAGATTTACTAACGCTTTCGGGATCCTGCTGGCAACCCGGGCATCGACCAGGTATCGAGCGGCGTGGGGTCGTGGTAAATACGCTATCTGCATGCTCGATCGTGAAGTCCTGACGGCGCGTTTTCTGGCACGTACTGGCAAGGTGGCGAGGGACCCCGGGGAGCTCGGCGTCGTGTTGCAGCACGCCCTCGACGAAGCGCGGCGCGCCTGGCCCAAGGTCGAGCTGTCGAGCGAGGAGTTCGTCGATCACCTGGCCGCGCGCGTGCGCCCCGACGAAGACAGCGTGGCGCTGCTGCGGCAGCTCAAGATCGCCGACCTCTACCTCGCCTGCGCGGCCGAGCGCCGCCGGCCGGGCGCGGTGACCGCGTTCGAGGAGGCGTTCATCCGCCGCGTCGGGCAATTCGTGCGCGGGATCGACCGCGAGACCGCGTTCGTGGCCGACGTGACCCAGGCGCTCAGGATCAAGCTGTTCGTCGGCAGCCACGGCGACGGCAAGCTGTCGCGGTACTCGGGGCGCGGGGCGCTCGAGAGCTGGGTGCGCGCCGTGGCGATTCGCACCGCCTATGATCTGCGGCGCACCGAGGAGTACAAGCGACGTGAGGAGGACTGCGCGCTCGACATGATCGCCGGGAGCGATGATCCCGAGCTCGATCTGGTGTGGCAGCGCTACAATCGCGAGTTTCGCGCGGCGCTCGAAGACGGGCTGGGGGGCCTCCCGGGGCGCGACCGCACGCTGTTGCGGCTCTACCTCATCGAGCAGCTGCCGGCGCTGCAGATCGGCAAGCTGTACCGCGTCCACGAGACCACGGCGCTGCGCTGGATCGCCCAGGCGCGCGAAGCCGTGGTCGAGCGGGTCCGCGCGGCGCTGCTGCGGACGCTGCGCTTGTCGAGCGGCGAGTTCGACGAGCTCCTGGCGATGCTGCGCAGCCGGCTCGATATCAGCGTCCGCCGCCTGCTCGACACCCAGCCCTGAGGCAAACACCGAGCCGGCGCGGCGCCGGCATGGCGCCAGGGGGCGGGTCCAGGCGGCGCCCAGGGGCGCGCGGCGCCGCTCCCCCTACACCCACCGCCCCAGCAGAGTGGGCTATGCGTAATGTGCGCTACGCGAACAACACTCAGGCGCAAGCTCCGTGTTTAATTTCGCTTTTTGTGCAGGATTCCTGTACTGGCCCCGTCTCTCAAGCGTGGCCCATGTAGATGACGTATCTCGTAAGGCGGCTTTGCCCGGCACTGCCATGTACGCCCACCAGGACTGGGACAACGGCCATTGGGGCATCCAGACCTGGTTAGAGCGCACGGCGTGGCGCACCCTGCGGAACACGACGTTCGGCCGCTCGACGGAGGGCGACGATCAGCCGCACCCGGCGCTGTTCGAGGATCCGCTGCTCAAGCAGGTCTACTTGATGGACATCGCCCTGTTCATCGGCGCCGAGCACACATCGTACCACGCCGTGTCCGGGATGATGCGCTGCGCGCCGGACGAGCTCGCCGAGATGCAGCTCGGCACCCAGGTGTTCGACGAATGCAGGCATTACGAGGTGTTCTGCAAGCGGATGGCGGACATGGGCGTCACGCCCGAGAAGCGCCTGACGCTCATCGATCGCTACACGACGCCGGCGCTGCGCTCGTTCTACGATCTGATCCTCGAGCAGGTCGACCGGAAGGACTTCTACGCCGCCTCGATCGCCCAGAACCTGATCATGGAGGGGATGGCGTATCCGGTGTACCGCTACGAGATCCGGTATTGGTCGAAGATCGATCCGGGGCTCAGCAAGACGATCCAGGGCGCGTTCGCCGATGAGGCGCACCACGTCGGGTTCGGCGAGGCGATCAACCGCGCGCACGTGCAGCGGATCGGGGTCGACGAGCGCAACCGGGTCCTCAAGCTCACGCACCAGTTCAGCCTGCTGATGACGCAGACCTTCGAGGAGATCATCCACCGCTACATCGGCCTCTATCAGGAGTGCGCCAACCAGTACATGGACGTCATGGGCGACGTCGAGATCTTCCGAGGCCGCAAGATGGCCGACGTGACCGAGGAGGAGCAGGCCCGCACCGTCTTGCACGAGATCCAGGACGAGCACCGCATGCGCCTCGAGCGGCTCGGCTTGACCTGATCACGCCCACCGATCCACGCCAAGCAACTTCCGTCATGGCAAATCAAGACAGCCCATTTCTGGACGGCGTCGAGCCGCTGTCCGACGCCGCGATGATCGCGTACGCCCGCGCGCCGCAGGCGAGCGAGGCGCGGCGCCGGCCCCCAGAGCCATCCGAGCTCTCCGACGAGGCGGGCCAGCGCGCGTTCGCCCGGGCGATGAAGCCGCGCCTCATGGAGATGCTGGCCGCGATCCGGCTCGACATCGTCTACCACCGCGGGGAGGGTGACTCGCTGTATTATCGCGGCGCGAACGGCGAGGAGATCGAGGTGCTCGATCTGCTCGGCGGCTTCGGGGCCTCGCTGTTCGGGCATAACCACCCGGAGCTGGTCGCGGCGGCGCGGCGCGTGCTCGACGACAAGCGGCCGTTCAACGCGCAGGCGAGCGCGCGGGGGCGCGCGGGGCTGCTCGCGGAGCGCCTGTCCGCCATGGTCGGCCGGGTCACCGGCCGGTCCTACGTGGCGACCTTCGCGAACTCCGGCACCGAGGCCGTCGAGGCCGCGATGAAGCACGCCGAGTTCGAGGCGTGGGATCGCAAGCAAGCGGCGATCAAGCGCGCGGCCGAGTCGGTGGCTCGCCTCCGCACCGCCCTGCGCGCCGGCAAGATCGTCGTCCCCGACGAGGTGCGCGCCGCGGCGGCCGAGCGCCTGGGCCTCGCCGAGGGCACCAGCTTCGACGCGATCCTCGGGACGCTCGAGGCGAGGACCAAGCAGATGTTCGAGCGGCCGGCGCTGACGCTGGCGGTCGCGGGGGCGTTCCACGGCAAGACGAGCGGCGCCCTCAGGCTCACCCACAACGTCGAGTACCGCTACCCGTGGGCGCGGTGGGGCAGCGCCGTGTTCCTGTCCCGGGGCGACGTCGCCGAGCTGCGCGCCCGCATGGATCAGGCGCGCGTCGACTACTTCGAGCTCACGACCAACGTCGAGCGCCGCGTCGAGATCGTGCCCCGTCACTTCCACAACATCACGGCGTGCATCGTCGAGCCGATCCAGGGCGAGGGCGGCATCAACGAGGTCGCCGCCGACTACCTCGCCGAGCTGCGCCGGGCCGCCGACGACGGGCGGTTCCCGCTGATCATCGACGAGATCCAGAGCGGGATGGGGCGGACGGGCGACTTCCTCGCGTCGGCGCCGAGCGGGGTGCGCGGCGACTACTACCTGTTCTCGAAGGCGCTCGGCGGTGGGCTGGCGAAGGTCTCGGCGCTGCTGGTCGACAGCCAGCGCTACCTGAAGGACTTCGGCTACCTGCACACGTCGACGTTCGCCGACGACGACTTCTCGGCGACCGTGGCGCTCGCGGCGCTCGATCTCATCGACCGCGATGACGGGGCCCTGCTGCGCCGCTGCCGCGAGAAAGGTGACTACCTGCTCGCCCGGCTGCGCGCGCTGAAGGACCGCTACCCGGGGCAGCTCCGCGAGGTCCGCGGCAAGGGCCTGCTGGTCGGGATCGAGCTTGCGCCCCAGCTCCGCTCGGCGTCGCCGTTCCTGCGCATCCTGTCGGAGCAGCGCCTGCTCAGCTTCTTCGTCGCGGGCTACCTGCTCAACGAGGAGCGGATCCGCGTGCTGCCGGCGCTGTCGTCGCACAGCACGATCCGGATCGAGCCGTCCGCCGAGATCAGCCTGGCGGCGCTCGACCGGACGTGCGCGGCCCTCGAGCGCGTGCTCGTCGCGATCCGCGATGCCGATGCGCGGACGCTCTGCGGGTTCGCCGTGCGGCGCGGGCCGGCCATCACCGACGTGCGCGAGCTCGGCGACCACGCCCCGGCCGGCGCGCGCGGCGGCAAGGAGCCTCGCCCGGCGGACGCCGAGCCGATCGCGTTCCTCGTCCACTACATGATGGACGAGGATCTCCAGATCTGCGATCCGGCGTTTCGCGGCTACGGCGCCGAGGCGTGCGGCGACTTCATCGACCGGACCAAGGGCCTCATCAAGCCGTTCATCGGCGACCGCCGGATCGTCCGCTCGATCACCGGCGCCGCGGTCGATCTCTCGATCATCGGGATCCCGTTCTCCGCCAAGCAGGTCGCCGCCGCGATGCGCAGTCGCTCCGCCGACTGGGTGCTCCGGCTGGTCAAGGACGCGGTCGCGTTCGCGCGCGATCTGGGGTGCAGCAACGTCGGCCTCGGCGGCTACACGTCGATCGTCGCCGACAGCTGCCGGTCGATCGCGGAGGACACCATCGCGGTCACGAGCGGGAACTCGCTGACCGTGGCCGGCGCGGTCGACGCGCTGCTCAGCGCCGCCGCGCGGATGGCGATCCCCCGGCGGAGGCTCGGGGTCGTCGGTGCGACCGGGAACATCGGCGCGATGCTCGCGGAGGTCGCGGCCGATTCGGTCGACGAGTTGGTCCTGATCGGGCGCCCCGGGGCGCTCGGCCGCCTCGAGCGGATCGCCGAGCGCGTCGCGATCCCGACCGAGGTGGCGACCGACATGCGGGCGCTGGTCGATTGTCCACTCATCATCTCGGCGACCAACTCGCCTCACCCGATCATCCTGCCGGAGCACATCGGGCATGGCCCCGTCGTGCTGTGCGACGTCGCGGTCCCGGGCGACGTCGATCCGCAGGTGGCCGGCGCGCGGCCCGAGGCCCTGGTGCTGCGCGGGGGGAGGTTCCGCCTGCCGCTGGATCAGGATCTCGGCCGCTATCGGGTCAGTCGCGCTAACCCGCACGGCGTCGTGTTCGCGTGCACCGCCGAGACGATCGTCCTCGGCTTCGAGAAGAATCAACAGCATTTCTCCTATGGCTCGCTGTCGACCGACAAGATCCGGTTGATTCGCGATCAAGCGCGGAAGCACGGCCTCACGATGGTGGAGTGCACGACGTCGAGCCTGGAGCCGATATGATGATGCGCAATGAAGGAAATCCTGATTACCTCGGCGCTCGCGGAGCTGACGTTCGCGGTGGTCCTGGGCTGGCCGCTCAACCTGTTTCGCGCGGGGCGGGCCAAGGTCGGCCCATTCCACAGCATGAAGCGCCTGCTCCAGGCCCACCTGGACTACATCTTCATGGCGATGCTGCAGCTGGCGGTGGCGGCGGTGCACCCCGCGATCCCGCCGATCGCCGGGTGGCTGCTCGTCGTGGGCTCGTGGACGAACCCGACGCTGTTCCTGCTGGGCGGCGTCTTGCCGCCGGAGCGCGAGCGCGACCCGAGCTCGGTCGCGATCACGCTCGTGAGCTTCGCGCTGCTCACGATCGCCTATCCCTGGCTCCTGTACGCGTGGCTGACACGATGATGGGTTGGCTCGTAGAACTCGCACATTGCCGCCAGGCGCGCGGGCCGATCGACCGGCTCGCCACGGCGGGGAGAAAGACGGCTACTTCATGACCACCGACGCACACCGCTTGCGCCACATCGGCATCTTCGACACGACGCTCCGTGACGGCGAGCAAGCCCCGGGGTACAGCCTGACCGTCGAGCAGAAGGTCCAGCTCGCGCTGAAGCTCGAGGAGCTCGGCGTCAACACGATCGAGTGTGGCTTTCCGATGTCCTCGCCCATCGACTTCGAGGCGACCCGCGAGATGTGCAAGCTGCTCAGGCGCGCCCGCCCGTGCGGCTTCGCCCGCGCGCTCACCGCGGACGTCGAGGCCTGCGCGAAGGCGATGAAGCACGCGGCCAACCCGCAGATCGAGATCGCCTCGGTCGGATCGGACATCCACATCCTGTACAAGCGCGAGACGACGCGCGAGCGCGTGATCGCCGAGGCGCTCGCCGCGATCGACTGCGCCAGGGCGAACGGCTTCACCGACATCTCGATCGCCGCTGAGGACGCGACCCGCAGCGATTTCGAGTTCCTGAAGCAGCTGATCGGCGCGTCGATCGAGCGCGGCGCGCGGACGCTCGCGATCCCCGACACGGTCGGCGCGTGCCTGCCCGAGGAGTTCTTCGCGCTGATCCGCGATCTGCGCAGCTTCGTCGGCCCCGATATCCGGATCTCGGTGCACTGCCACAACGACATGGGGCTGGCGGTCGCCAACTCCGTGGCCGGCATCCGGGCGGGCGCGGACGAGGTGCAGACGACCCTGTGCGGGATCGGCGAGCGCGCCGGCAATACCAGCCTCGAGGAGCTGATCGTCATCCTCAACTCGAAGCTCGGCACGCTCCACCGCGTCCACGACGTCATCCACCACCGGCTCTACGACACGTGCATGATGCTGGCGGCCTTCCTGGGGCTCGAGCTCCCCGCGCACAAGCCGGTGCTCGGCGAGAACGCGTTCTCGAGCGAGGCGGGCATGCACCAGCAGGGGCTGATCAAGCACCGCTTCACCTACGAGCACCTGCGCGCGGAGGACTACGGCACGGTGCCGCGGATGGTGCTCGGCCGCCACAGCGGCCGCAACCTGATCCGCCAGCGCCTGCGCGAGGACGGGATCCGCGACGTCCACGACCACCTGGTCGACCGGCTCTACGAGCAGATGATCATCGATCCCGATCACCGCCGGTACAGCCAGCCCGGCACGCTGGGCGCGATGTACGGCGCGCTCACCAGCGCGAAGAGCCCCGTCGAGACCCACCTGAACGCGAAGAGCCCGGTCGAGGTGACGCGGCTCGCGGTGAACGAGTGAACGGGGGAGGGACGGCCATGCGAGACGAGGCGACCGAGCCGCGCCCGGGCGACCCCGACGCGGGCGACAGCGGCGACGGCGGGTACGGCGAGGCCAGGTACTGGTCCGACGAGGAGGTCGAGGGCGCCGTGGTGGCCCTCGAGGCCGGCGGGCTGGTGCTGCTCAAGGGCGACATCGGCTACGGGCTGTTCGGCACGTCCGACCGCGCCATCCGCAAGATGTACGAGCTCAAGAACCGGCCGCACTCGAACCCCTGCATCGTGATCGGCAACATGGCGATCCTGCGCGACATCGCGGTCGCCCCGAGCCCGAAGATCTGGGCGTGGATCGAGCGGGCGATCACGTGGACCACGATCGCGGTGGTCCTGCCGATCAACCCCGACAGCCGCCTGCTCCGCGCGCTGCCGCCCTGGGTGTACGGCCAGACCGTGACCAACGGGACCGTGGCGGCGTTCCTGCGCACGGGCCCGTACCTCGACGTCGTCGTGCAGCGCGCGTTCGAGCGCAACACGATGTTCGTGGGATCGTCGGCGAACCCGTCGTTCCAGGGCAACCTGTACACGTTCTCGGACCTGCCCCCCGAGTTCATCCGCGGCGCGGATTTTTACATCAACCACGGCAGCTGCAAGTACGCCAACCCGCAGCGCCTCGCGACGACGATCGTCAACTTCGTGAACCGATCGATCAAGCGGCGCGGGGTCAACGCCGAGCGCATCGAACGCGACTTTGCCGCCCTCCTGGGCGAGCTCACCTGAGGAGACCGTGATGACCTTCGACTTCAAGCAGATCGACGCAGACTCGCACGTGCAAGAGACCGGCGGCAGCTGGGAGCTCTACCTCGCCGAGGAGTACAAGGATCGCCGCCCGGCGGTCATCGAGAACCCCTACGTCTCGGGCCGGCCGCTGCGCGACAAGACCTGGTACATCGACGGCCGGCTGGTGCCCAAGAACCAGGGGAGCGGCGCCGTAGTCATGAGCACGCCGGCGGAGATGTCGTTCGCGAAGAAGAAGCCCGTCGCCGTGCCGGTGCAGGCGTGCACCGATCCGCTCGAGCGCGTCGAGTACATGCGGCGCGCGAACGTGCACCGCACCGTGATGTTCTCGACGCTGTTCCTCGAGACCGTCACCGATGATCTCGTGTACGAGGCCGCGCTCATGCGCGCGTGGAACACCTGGGCGTCGGAGATGTGCAAGCAGTCGCCGGAGCACCTCGCGTTCGGCGCGGTCGTGCCCGTCCGCGATCCGGGGCTGGCCGTCCGCGAGCTGCGGCACGCCAAGGAGCTCGGCGCGTGCACCGTGATGGTGCTGCCGACCGCGGGGCGCCATCACCTGCACGAGCGGTTCCTCGATCCGTTCTGGGCCGAGGCGCAGCACCTCGATATGCCGGTCTCGGTCCACATCGGGTGGCCCAACCCCGACGTCGTGCACGACTGCACCAGCCCGTGCGCCGTGTTCCTGGGCGCGTTCGAGACCTCGATGTGGTGGGCCTACCTGAGCGTGTTCGCGGGCGGCATCCTCGATCGGTTCCCGAAGCTGCGCGTCGGGTTCTTCGAGAACGACTGCCGGTGGTTCGAGATCTTCGTCGCGCGCGCGCTGCACTGGCAGCCGACCACCGCCGCGTTTCCGTGGCCGGCGAAGCGCAGCGTGAAGGACTACCTCGCCGAGGCGCAGGTGTTCTTCTCGTACGAGGGCGACTTCGCCGCGCTTCCTCGCTTCCTCGACCTGGTCGGCGACGACAAGGTCATGGCGGCGATGGACTTCCCCCACACGCACTACGGGACGGCGAACCTGAGCGAGGCGCTCGACTTCGTCCGCAACCACGAGCACCTGACGCCCGCGCGCAAGCGCAAGCTCCTGCGCGACAACGCCCTGGCGTTCTTCGGCTGGAAGGACGAGTGAGCCCGATGGGAGCGCACGAGACGATCACGCAGTGCCGGCAGCTGATCCGGGACAAGCGGAATGCGCGGCATCCGTTCTTCACCGATCTCGCTCGGCCGCTCCCGATGCCCAGCCTGCGGGCCTGGGCGGCGCAGAAGTACCACCAGGTGTACCTGCAGAATCCCATCTTCGGCACGCTGCATGGAAAGACGCAGTTCGAAGATGTGCGCCAGTGGATGGTCGAGCAGCTCATCGCCGAGGAGACGCCGCTCACCTGCGGGAGCGACAGCCACTATAACCTGATGCGGCGGTTCGCCGAGGCGTGCGGCGCCCCCGCGGCGAGCTTCGCGCCCGAGGCCGTGCACCCGCAGGTCCGGGGCTACGTCGACGTGCTGCTGTCGATCATGAGGGAGGAGAGCTTCGTGCTCGGCCTGCTCGCGATCTACGCGATCGAGGCGCAGAGCGGGGAGAGCGTCGGCAAGCTGCTCGGGTGGCTGCGCGATCACTATCGGTTCACCGAGCACGAGCTCGAGTGGTTCGCGGTCCACGCCTCCGATGACGACGACCACGCCGCCACGGGGCTCGGCCTGGTGGAGAAGTACGCGCACCTCGTCGACGACTTCCCGGCGGCGGCCCCGCGGGTCGTCACGCGGATCTGCGACGCGTGGCTGGCGCTGCACGATCACTATCGCCGCGTCCTTGGCGAGGCGGTGTGACCATGAGCGACAAGCTGGCGCAGGCACTGGGGCACTTCCGCGATCTGGTCAACGCGCACCCGCGGATGAAGACGCTCCTCAAGGGCTGGGACCGATCCGCCGTGGTCGCGAGCGAGGACGCGGGCGAGACCTTCACGGTGCAGTTCAAGGACTGCCGGATCGTGAGCGTCGAGCCCGGCGTCACGGTGGACAACGCGGCGATCAAGCTGAAAGGCACGGAGCGCACGCTGACCGACATCTTCCTCGGTGATCTCAACCCCGCGTCCGAGTTCCTCGATGGCCGGCTGCAGGTCACCGCGAGCGACAAGGACCAGGTCAAGCTCGACGCCATCACCTTGCTGCTGTGGGACTGAAACGGAAGGAGGATCGCCATGGAAGGTCTCCAGTTCGAGCGACTCGCGGCGCTCTACAGCCGCGTCCGCCCCACCTATCCGGCGCGCGTCTACCGCGTGCTGCTCGACGCCCTCGGCGCCGAGCGCGTCGCCGTCGCGGTCGATCTGGGCTGCGGCTCGGGGCAATCCGTCGCGGGCCTGCTCCCGATCGCCGATCGCGTGATCGGCGTCGAGCCGGCCGACGGGCTGCGCGCCGAGGCCGAGGCCGCCTATCCGCAGGCGACGTTCCTTCCGGGCTCCGGCGAGGCCCTCCCGCTTCCGGCCGCGTCGGCCGACGTCGTGACGGTCGGCAACGCGTTCTACTGGATGGACATGCCCGCCGCGCTCCGCGAGGTCGACCGCGTCCTCGTCCGGCCGGGCGGCTTCATGACGTACAAGTACGATTTTCCGCGGATCCACGACGCGGCCGCGGATCGCGTGCTGCGCCGCCACCTCGCCCAGCACTGGGACGCCCACCGCTCGCGCCGCCTGACCGACCACGATCCGACGCCCGACCTGATGCGCGCGTCGGGCTGCTTCGCGGCGGTGACGACCCCGGTCGTCCCGTACACGCTGGCGTACGAGGCCGGGGACTTCGCGACCTTCATGTCGTCGACGTCGTACGTGAGCAGCTACCTCGACACGGTCGTCGATCGGCAGGCCTACCTCGATCGGTTCGCGGGCCAGCTCCGCGACGCCGCCGACGGGGCCCGGCTCGTGGTCACGTTCGCGCTGTTCTTGAACGTGGGGGTGAAGCGATGATGGACCCTCCGCGATCGCTTCGCCTCGAGGAGATCCTCCGGCTGCGCGCCCAGACCAACCCCGAGGGTGCCGCGCTCGTGTACGCGCGCGCGCCGCTGTCCGGCACCACGGTGAGCTGGGGCGAGCTCGATCGCTGGGCCGACGCGTTCGCCCACGCGCTGCGTGGCACCGGCGTCCGCGCCGGCGATCGGATCGCGGTCGTCCTCGTGGATGATCCCGCGTGCATCGCGGCGATCTACGGGACGCTGCGCGCCGGCGGCGTCGTGATCCCGGTCGATCCCAAGTGGGGCATCGCGGCGATCGCGCGGATCCTGCAACACGCCGACATCGATCGCCTCGTCGCCAGGAGCGCGTCGGGGGCCTTCGTGCAGCTCGGCCTCGATCGCGCGTACGAGGCCTGCTTCGTCCCGTTCGCCGCGGCGCCGGCGGGGCCGGTCGAGGCCGTGTCCGCGGCGGGTTCGGTGGATGACCTCGCGATGATCGCGTTCACGTCGGGCACGACCTCGGGCCCCAAGGGCGTCATGTTGCGGCACCGCCACCTGCACGCCGCCTATGCGTCGTGCACCGCGTGCCTCGATCTGCGCGCGGCGCGCCGGTTCGGCTGCATCCTGCGGCTCTCGGGGCTGGGGGTGTTCGGCACGGGCTACTTGCTCGCGCACTACGTGGGGGCGACGTCGGTCGTGCTGCCCGAGCTGACGCTCGAGACCGCGCGCGAGTTCTGGACCGAGGCCGCGCGCCACCAGATCGACTTCATCTACCTCGTCCCGGCGCTCGTCCAGCTGCTCAACAAGCTGGCCGTGCCCGCCGCCCCCGGCGCGCACCTGCCGCTCGTGATGGTGGGGGCCGCGCCGATCACACCGGAGGCGCACGAGACGTTCCAGACGCGCTTCGGCACCCGCATGTTCAACTGCTACGGCCTCACGGAGGCGGCGTTCGCCGTGTTCTTCGGCCAGGCGCGGCCGGACGGGTTCGGCACGACCTCGATCGGCCAGGCCCGCGGGGTCGAGGCGCGCCTGCTCGACGCGGACGGGCGCGTGATCGAAGGCGCCGGATCGGGGCACCTGCAGTTCCGCGGGCCCATGGTGTCGGATGGCTACTGGCGCAACGCCGAGGCGACCCGCGAGCTGTTCGACGACGGCTGGCTGGTGACCGGCGACCTCGCCGAGCGCGACGCAGGCGGCCACTACTTCATCCGCGGGCGGCTGAAGGACGTGGTCATTCGCGGAGGGTTCAACATTCACCTGCAGGAGGTCGATGAAGCGCTGCTCGGCCACCCCGCCGTGCTCGGCGCGTGCGCGGTGGGCGCGCCCGACAAGATCTCGGGCGAAGAGGTCTATGCCCTGGTCAAGCTCAGGGACGACATCACGCCGCCGCGCGAGGCCGAGCTCCTCGACTGGTGCCGCAAGCGCCTGGGTGACGGGCGGTCGCCGCGCCGGATCGTCTACGCGGCCACCGACATTCCCCGCAACGGCGCCGGCAAGGTGGCCCGGCGCGAAGCCCTGGCGACGATCGCCGACCACCTGCACCTTCCGCTATGAGCCCGTCAGCCCACGAGCGCCTGCCGCAGGAAGCCACCGGCCCCATCGATCCCGGCGTCGTCGATCTCGTGCTGCCCGGCGTCCCGGATCAGGCACTCGACGTGCGCGCCGCGATCGCGGAGCGCGGCCTGGGCGGCGTGCATCGCCTGGATCCGCACCATGCGGTCGAGCTTGCCCTGGACGAGCAGCACCCTCGGCCGCGCCCCGAGCGCCCCGAGGTCGTCCGCGCCGACCAGCACGCCGGCGAACGAGACGACCGCGCCGATCGGCGGCCGGCGGCGGGGCCCCAGGTAGAGCGAGACCACCGCGCCCTGCGAGAACCCGGCGAGCGCCAGCCGCTCGGCGCCGAGCCCGCGCGCCGCCAGGATCTCGGCGATGAACGCCTCGACGAGCGGGGCCGTGGCCCGGGCACGCGCGAGCAGCGCCGCCGGCAGGTTCGTCAGCTCGAACCACTCGCGGCCCTGCGGATGCAGCCCGCACGGGGCAGGGCCATGCAGCGCGACGAGCTCGGCGTCGGGCAGGTAGGCGGCCCAGCGCCGCAGCACGGGGACGAACTGGTTGGCATCGGCGCCGTACCCGTGCAGCGCCAGCACGATCTGCTCGGGGCGGCCGCCCGAGGCGGGCGGGAACGAGATCGCGGACAGCCGCGGCGTCGAGAGCGGTTGGCGTTCGTCGAGGTCCATCGCCCGCACCTTACCGGTGGTCGTCCGGCGCGCACGGGCCCACTCATAACATCTTCGTACACACCATGGTGATCCTGAGTCGAAGTGTCAGCGACTCCGGTGTTGCGACAGGACAATGATGACCTCCGAAGTGCAAATCACACCGGGAGAACAGCGATGAAGCCCACGATCACCGCGCTCGACTACTACATTGGAACCCTCGAGCCGCTCGAGACGCTTGCCCGGTCACCCGAGGAGGAGGATGCAGTGAATACCATGGTCGCGACCGGGCTCTGTACCTACTCCCGATCGGAACTCCGGGTGGCCGACATGGCCGCCGCCGCGATGAAGCGGACGCTCGCGCGGTCCGGCGTCGCGCCGTCGGCCGTCCAGGCGGTCGTGTTCGCCACCGAGAGTCACTGGGACTACGAGCCTCCGACCGTCCGCCGCCGCGACAATTCGCGCAAGTTCCGGCAAGACGTCTACAAGGCTATCTGGGAGGTCGGGCTGACGAATGCCTATCCGTTCGGCGTGATGTTCTCCGGGTGCGGAAACCTGGTGAGCGCCGTGGCGGTCGCCGCGAACATGGTCCAGGCACAAGGCCTCACCGACGTGCTCGTCGTCGTCTCCGATCGCCAGGCCGCAGATACGACCCGGGTGATGTTTCCGGCCGTCGGGGTCGTGAGCGACGCCGCGGCGAGTTGCCTGGTGACGTCGCGCCCGGTGGCGGGGTTCGCGATCGACGACGTCGTGCTGCACTCGAACCTCGGGCTGTGGGAGGCGGACATCGAGGGAGATTTCGGGCGGTTCCTCGTCGAGATGGCCCGGGGGCTGAAGGAGATGGGTCACAAGATGGTCGCGGCGAGCGGGCGCAAGCCCTCCGAGTACAAATATTTTCTTCCCAATAACTACTCACGTTCGACGTTGCGAGTATTCTGCCACCAACTCGGTTATGCTCAAAGTCAGTTGTTTCTCGACAACCTGCCTCGCGTGAGCCATACGTACGCCGCCGATGTCCTGATCAACCTGTTCGAGCTGGAGGCCAAGGGCGCGCTGGGCAGCGGCGATCGCGTGATGGCGCTCACCAGCGGCCCGGCGACCTGGGGCATGATCGGAGTCACGAGACAACCGGCCCGGTGACGGGCCACGCCGGCCGCAGGCGCCGCGATCGCCAACCCCAGGGCGCCTCGGCGATCCGGCGCGATCACCGCGGGGCAGGGGAGCGGCTTCCCGACGAAGCTACCGCGTAATCAACATCGAGGATAAGGTCCATGATAGAGCTCAGAACACCTGGTATTTCTGCAGAGACGCGCCGTATCCGGAGCATGATCGATCACCC
>Ga0308175_100000576_pt1 | contig 24904 bp, 26 predicted proteins | sample PhyCR1_3_FD_203893 | JGI IMG/M metagenome (GOLD analysis project Ga0308175, IMG submission 203893) | Soil microbial communities from UC Gill Tract Community Farm, Albany, California, United States - DLSLS.C.R1 | ecosystem: Environmental > Terrestrial > Soil > Agricultural land | place: USA...
TGCGGCACCGCCCCCGCCAAGCCTCTCACGACCCGCAGCTTGCCCAATGCTTCTGCAATGGGCGTGTACAGCATGCCGGCCATGCCGATCGCCGTCACGAGCCGGTCCATGTACCGCAGGTCCGTCATGGAGTAGTGGTACACGGGGCAGGAGTCCCGCAGCCGCTGCTCCTCGGCCTCGTCGTCCCGCAGCATGGCACGCAGCGTCAGCGTCACCCGCTCCTTGGCGGTGAACTGGTCGTATAAGTTTGTGGGGGTCCGGTTCGGCATGGCTACTGTCCTGCAGAGGCACCTGCCGCTGGTGGGAAGCGCCTGGCCCATGCCCGGTGCAGCGAAGCGTGCACCTCGGCCGCCCTATGCTCCTCCGGCTCGGCATTGGCGCAGCTGGCCATCGCCTCCTCCAGGTCTGTCGTGTCGATGCCCAGCCCCTTCAGCGCTACCAGCGGCTCGACACCCAAGTGCTCCCGCGTCCACCGCCCGAACCCCTCCACCTGGGTCACGAGCATGCTCCCCAGGCACGCCCCGATCTCCATCAGGAATACCTTCACGTGCTCCTCCAGCACTTCAGCCGCCATCGCGCCCGCCTTCTCCAGCCACTGCTCCGACTCCTCGCCGCTCTCCTCCGCCTCCACCGCCGCTTCCCCCGCGTCCTCCAGCGTCGGCTGCTGGTACGGGGCATTCGGGTTGTCCCTGGCCAGGTTCCATCCTGCCGCATGCCCGCCCTGGTAAACGGATGCCATGGCGTCCCCCACCCACCCCAGCAGGTCCGGCAGGGCCCCGGCGACGTGCCGGGACCACCGCAGGCGGGTGAGGGCGATGGCAATGTCCACGTACGCCCAAATGGTTAGCCGGCCGGCGAACTCCAGCCGGTCCCAGAACGCCGCGTCGCCCGTGCGGCAGGTCACCAGCCGGCAGGTGCTCTTGAGCCGCCCGGCGTCTGCTTCGTCCCCGCGGGCGTATGCCTCGATGACCAGCGTGAGCCGCTCCTGCCCGGTGAGCTGGTCGTACAGGCCGGTGACGTCCGCCATCAGATCCACCCCCTCTTCCCCTTGGTCTTCCGCTCCTTCTCCTTCGCCTCGTCCCTGCGGAGCTTGAGCACCTTCTCCACCGCCTCCAGCCGCTCGGCCAGGCCGTTCGCCTCCATCGCACGCAGCGCCACACCGGCCAGGAACCCCACCGTCCGGGCGGACTCGATGGGGTCGGATTGGGCGTCGGCACGCACGGCGTTGATCTGCTCCGCCAGTACCGCCAGCACGTCCCCGGGATGCTCCACCGGCACTGGCGCCACAGGCTCCGCTGACACGATCCGCATGAGCGGCGCCGGGGAGCGCTGCTCCAAGCTTCCCACCCGCCTCGCCAGGGCCGTCGAACTCACGGTAACCTCCCGTTGCTCCCGCCCGCCGCCGCCTGCTCCAACGCCGCCACCCGCTCCTCCACGTCGCACAGTTCCAGGGACTCGCGGCCGAACCGCAGCAGCAGCCCCGCGGCCGTGACCTTGGCGCTATGGGCGGCGGTGGCGTCGTTCATCACCTTCACCAGCGTGGCCACCGCGACGGGGGCGTACCGCTGGGTCAGCCCCATCGCCTGGGAGAACATCTCCCGCCTGCCCTCGTGCACCGCCGCACGGAACCGGGGGTCCCGCATCCACCGCCGCAGGGTCCGCCCGTTGATGCCCGCCGCAGCGGCCGCCTTCGCCATGCCCGGCTCCTGCAGCATCGCGTCGATTGCCCGCTCCTGCTTGGGAGAAAGCGCCTCTTTCGAGCCACGTCCGTGGTCGGGAGTGACGGGGCCATGCCCGCTTTTTGCGGACATTTCCGGACACGAATCAGCCGCGCCGCCGCCCCCAGGCTGCCCGTCGTTTCCGTCATCTCGGGGCTTAGCAGCCATCAGCACCTCCCCACAGCCAGTAAGTGCCCGCAGTTAAACCGGGTGACGTGGTGAACCCTGTTAGCTGCATCTGAGGCAGTCACGCCCAACTTCGCGCCGAAGTGCCAGAAAACAGCGTAACTCGAGCAGATTCTGCTCGGATTCGAGTTGATGTGTTCCCCGCGTGACCCATTCATGTGCACTCGTCGAGGGCAGGTTGCCCCGCCGGCCTGGCCAGCCGAACCACCACCAACACGGCCGAAGGAGACCACGCCATGAGCAAGGCTAGTAAGGGGACGAAGCAGGGGAAGAAGACCACCAAGGCGAAGGCCGCCGGCAAGGCCGCGGGGAAGGCCGCCCCAAAGCCCGCCGCGGCGGCTGTGAGCGACGGTGTCGCAACAGCGGCCAAGGAGCCGGCCGACGCCGGACCCAAGCCCATGTCCTGCCTGGACGCGGCGGTCGCGGTGCTGAAGGACAAGAGCGAGCCGATGCGGTGCAAGGAGATGATCGACGCGATCTTCGCCGGGAAGCTTTGGCACACGGATGCGCCCACGCCCGCGGCTACGTTGTATTCGGCGATCCTGAGGGAGATGGCCCACAAGGGGGACAAGGCCCGGTTCAAGAAGACCGACCGCGGCCACTTCGCCTTGAACGCCTAGGCCAGAGAACAAGCCAGCCCCGCCCGCGGCAAGTTTAGCGACGAGTCCGCAGACGGGGCCAACGAAGAGGTTCCAATGATAAACGATAGCGACGAGCCGACCCAAGACGAGCGCGAGTTGATCGAACTGGGCAGCCGATCGACATTGCTCGGCGAAAGCTTCCGCGAGAGCTACGAGCAGTGGCTGAGGCAAATGCGGCGCGACCGGTTGAGCCCCGAGGACGTCGACGCCCTCTGGTGTGCGGAGATGCAGGCGAGGGACGCCGCGAAGGCCCGTCCGGATGGTGGCCCCGATGACGACCCTGAGCCGCCGACGCCGGCAGCGGCGGAACTGCCCGACGTAGGGCTGATGCATGACGACGAGTTGGTCGCTGTCGCCCTCGATCCGGGGGCGGACGGGCCGCTGCTGGACGCTGTGGTCGAGGAGATCCTCGTGCGCATCCGCCGGGCACTTGCCGATCGACCCGCCGCCGAGCGGCTTGCCGAGGCGCTCGTGCGAGCCATTTGGCCGCAGGAGCCGCTGCGGCGGGCGTCGTAGTTCTGCGGCTGCCGACGTCATTTCTTCCCCCCGTCCTCTACCCCGGCTGCTACGGCCGGGGTTTTCTCGTCCTCTTCGCTCTCCAGCCGCTGTGCCTTCCTTCCCGTGAACCGCTCGTACCTCCGGACGATCACGTCGCAGTACAGCGGGTCCAGTTCCATCAGGTATGCCTTCCTGCCCATCTGCTCGGCGGCGATCAGCGTGCTGCCGCTGCCGCCGAACAGGTCCAGTACGGCGTCGCCCTCCACGCTGCTGTACTGCACCGCCCTCGCCGCCAGCTCCACCGGCTTCATCGTGGGGTGCTCCTCGCTCCTGCGTGGGCGGGGGATTTCCCACACGTCGTCCAGGTCCCGCCGCTCGTTGAACGAGGACCTCCCGGCCGAGTGCCAGCCGTACCACAGCGGCTCATACCGGCGGTGGTACTTGCTCCTGCCCAAGACGAACTGGTCCTTCACCCAGATGATCGTGGCCGACCAGTGGAACCCGTGTCCCCGCAGCGTCGCGTCCAGCCGGGGCCACTCGCTCGCACCCAAAACGCAGTACACGTCCCCCTGCACCACCGGCTTCGCTGACGCCACGAACCCGTCCAGCAGCCGCTGGAACTGCTCGTCGGCCAGGTCGTCGTTCTTCAGCCCTTCGCGTTGGCGGTGGCGGGGGTTGGAGTCCTTGCCGATGGCGACGTTCCAGGGCGGGTCCGTGAACAGCATCTTCGCCGTCTCGCCGCCCATCAGCCGCCGCACGTCCTCTTCCCGGGTGCTGTCGCCGCACAGCAGCCGGTGCTCGCCCAGCAGCCACAGGTCGCCTGGCTTGGTCTCCGCCTCCTCCGGCGTATCGGGCACCTCGTCGGGGTCAGTCAGCCCGCCGGACACCTGCCCCGTCATCAGCCGGGACAGCTCGGCTGGGTCGAACCCGAGCAGCCCCAGGTCGAAGTCCATGTCCCGCAGCTCGCCCAATTCCAGCGGCAGCAGCGCCTGGTCCCACTCGGCGATCGCAGCGGTCTGGTTGTCCGCAATGCGATAAGCCTTGGCCTCAGCCGGTGTCAGGTCTGCGACGTGCACCGGTACGTGAGTCATGCCGAGCTTCTTCGCTGACTTATATCTCGTGTGTCCAACAACGATTACGCCTTGGCCGTCCACCACGATCGGCTGTCTCCAGCCGAACTGCCGCAGGCTTGCGGCGACGGCGTCAACCGCCTGGTCGTTGAGGCGCGGGTTCTTCTCGTACGGCCTAATGGAGTTGATCGGGCGCAGCTCGACGGTCATGTTCGTAGTCATGGTCATCGCACCCTCATCAGCGCCGGGTCGTTCCAACTCACGCCCTCGATGGTCAGGTCCTCGATCAGATCCCCTGGCACCTCCCGCCGAAGCCAGCGCGCGGGCGACGGCCGCAGCACCTGGAAGAACAGCGGCAGCGGGTCCCCGTCGCCGCTCATCCAAGCCTCAAGTGCCTCCCGCTGGTCCTCGTCCAGTGGCCGCATGAATCCCCGCGACACCAGCCGCTGGAGGCACTCGCCCAGCCACCGGTACTCGCGGCCCCCCGCGTCCACGTTGGCGTGAAGCTCGATCACGGGTGCGATTACGTCCTGGTACACGTTCATTAGCATGGCCTCAGTGGGTCCGTGGGTCGGCCAAGGCCGCCCGCTCCTGCTGCTCGTAGTCGTCCTCCGGCAGGTCTTCGCCGGGAGGAGACCCGTTCCCGTTCACGGCAAGTGGCGGGAGATGCGTGGTTTCGCGGGGAGTGTCCAGCCCTATAGCATTACAAGAATTATTCGTGGGGCGCACACACACACCGTCGTGCGCGGGTGCTTGCGCGCCACAATCATTTCCATCCGCGGGGGTAGGTAGCACACTCCCGCCAAACCCCGCCTCTCCCGCCGACCCCGCCGATCGCACTCGCCAGGTGGCGACCTTGGCGTGGGAATCGCCCAGCCCTTGGCTGACGTAGAGCCCCGCCTCGCCGTAGCGGCGATCGATGCGGTGTCGGAGCTGCTTGCCGAGGCGGATCTTGAACCTCCCCGGGTCACGTACCTTAAACACGGTCTCGAAGCCCCGCGTGTCCTTGTCGATGAACGCCGCCAGGGCGTCCGGCAGCGCCTCCCGCAGCCGGTAGTCCTGCGGGATCGCATCCTCCAGCTTCGAGAGCGTGACCTCGGCTTCGCCGTACTTCTGGTGCCAAGCCGCCAGGAATCGCTCCCACTGCGGCCCGTCCTCGTCCGCCTGCTCGTACAGCTCTTCCACGTTCGACAGGAAGCCCTTCACCCCGGCGAATGCCAGGATGCCGCCCACGGTCCTGCTCCAGGCTTCGAAGCTGCCCAGCACCGGGAGGCTGAGCTGCGGCCGGCCCGCGGCGTGCCAGGCCCTGCACAGCGTCAGCACCGCCGCGATCAGCCTCCCCCGGTTCTCCAGCACCCATGGCACCAGCTCGGGGTGTCGGAACCGGCGGCCATCCTTCCACGGGCGTGCCGAGCGGGCGTTGAGCCGTACCCGGTAGCAGCGGCGGGCCATGTCGCCGCCCACGGCCATGTTGTTCCCTGTCGCGATCCACGTCGCCAGCTGCGGCACGGTGACGGTCCGGGTGGAGCCCAGGATGCGGTCGTTCCAGGTGGGGGAGGTGATTGCCTTGGCCAGGCTGGCGGCCGACAAAGTCCCGTCCACGTTGTCGATGATGACCATCGTCGCACCCTCGACCAGCAGCGAGGTGATCAGCTTGCGCCACTCCTCATCCGCTTCGGGGGCGCTGGTCATGGCGGCGAGTCGGCCGGTGGCGATGGCGTAGATGGCGGATGCCAACAGGCTCTTGCCCGTTCCCGCCTGCGGCGCGTCCAGCAGGCACACGGGGGAGAGGCCCACCGCCTGCCGAACGGCTGGGGTAATCACCGTGCCCAGCGTGTTGGCGCGGTCGGCCTCGGTCTCGTAGGGGAAGTCCCCCACCGCTTCGTTCAGCAGCGCCACGGCGCCCTGAACGTCGCCCCGGGTGGGCCGGTCCGGGATGTGCGGCACGCGAAGCCCCGCGGCCGGGGCGTAGAACAGGCCCGTCGCCGGATCGTACCCCGGGGTGGCCAGGATGGTGCCGTCGGGTCGGATGATCGGCGTTTCCACGATGCCCTCCAAGAAAGGCAGCGGCGGCTCGCCCAGCGCCACCAGTTCCACGTTCGGATCCCTGGCCAGGATGTCCCGCACGACCTCCAGCGGGGGGTGGACCTCTACCTCGCCATGCTTCTCGGTGAGGACCACGTACGCGGCCTCTCGTGCGAGCTCCCCCCGGACGAACGCCTCTGTCGCCACCGCGACGGCGTGGCGGCCCTTCTCGTCCACGGACACGCGGGACAGCACCCCGAATCTGAGAAACCGCCTCGGCGGCAGGTTGGACCGGGTGAGCACGCGGAGCGACTCGCTGGCCACCTCCCGCAGCGGCGCCGCGGCTTGGATGATCGGCAGCTTGGTCGTCACCTTCCGCGGGGCGGCGCCTTTGGCTTTGGCGGCGATCTCCTTGCGGAGCCTGCGCACGCTCAGGTCGCGGCCGAGCGCCTCACGGAAGGCGTGGATGGCGTTCTCCTGCTCGCCCGTGGGCAGCGCCGCGACGTGCGCCGCCGCGTCGAACGCGTGCGCCGGTTCGCGGCTGTCCTTCGCCAGCCGCACGGCCTTCTCTACCGCCACCCGCGCTGCTTCCAGCGCCTCCTCGTTCTTCTTCCGGCGTGCTTGCGCGTGCGCCATCGCCTTGCCGATCGTGATCCCGTAGCAGGGCTGGCCCAGCTTCAGGTCCGCCCCGTGCTCGCGGCGATGGGCGATGATCAGGTCGCAGATCTCCTGCTCCCCCCAGCCGGCGAGCGCGGCGAAGGCGGCGACGCTCATGTCGAAGGCGCTCTGGGAGGCGTCCCGCAGGTTCGTCCGCCGGTTCTCCCACGACAGCACGAACACCGGGTTGGACTCGCACAACGCCTGGAACTTCTCCGCCGGGGGCTGCGCCTCGGGGTCGAACAGCAACTTCCCGACCTGCACCGGCTCGACGTCATCGATTCCGTCGTCGGCCTCCAGCCGCAGGTACTGGCGGAAGTCGTCGGGCTCGTACCGCCGCTGCGGGTGGATCTCCAGGATGGCGCACGGCCGCGGGTCGGCCTTGCCCTTGCACTGGTTGACCGTGCCGGCGAAGCGCATCACCCGCGACAGGTCGAAGGTGCCCCTGACGCTGAACTTCCGTGCCCGCGCATAGAACTCTAGGGTATTGCCAAACAGAGCGACGAGCTCAACGGCGCGGTCCCGCTCCGCGTCATCCTCAAACACCCACGGCTCGTTAAACAGCCACCAGGCGTGCAGGCCGGTGCCGCTGTCCACTAGAACCGTCGGCGGGAGCGGGAATCTGGCAGCGAGCGCCAGGGCGTCCGCCATCGACTCGGCCCCTTGTTTGTGCGTAGGTCCCTTGACGTCCACGTCCGCCCACAAGCCCACGAGCCCGGCGACGTCGGCCGCCTTGCAGCGGTGATGGGGTCCGAAGTCTTGTCGGGACAGCCCCGGGCCCACGTACACGTCGCGCCCGACCGACAGGCGCACCGCCGTCGCCGCGGCGGCGGCCGCGTCATCGACCCAGTACGACTCATTCTCAGGCGCCACCCACACCAGCACCTTCAGCCCCTCGGGGATGATCGGGAACAGCGCCTCGGCGAATTGCCGCGCCTGTTCCGTCGGAGGCGGTGCAGTCGCAGCGCCGTCCTCGGCGACTACGGGCTCTGCGGGAACGTCGGCGGAGTCGGTCATGGCGTCGTCAAACGTTCGGGAACGGAGGCGCCCGGGCCGGGAGAGCGGGGCCGCGGAGCGACCCGCAGTGCGGCTTGGCCTCTCGCCAAGGCCTCCGCCCCACCGGCTCGAGCCCGCCGGAACGTCCGGCGGTCGCATCCTTGTTTGCCGCTCGCCCTTAAAACTCGCCGCCGCCTGCGGAGGACCCGCAGAACACATGTGGCACACATGTCCCCGACGTGTCCCACATGTGTCCCTCACATGAGGGACATGCCCCCGGGGGAACGTCACACGTGTCCGCACACGTGTGCCACAGGTGAGATCCGAAACTCACGGCGGGGGCTGGAGCAATGTCCCCGGGGGTGCACAAAACATAGCGGGCCATGCAAAACCCGCGTGGACCCGAACCCCGCCACAACGATCGACCCTTCCGAGCGGCGAATCCCTACGCCGGCGTGATCGAGGGCTGGAAGGTCAGCCTCGTTCGCCAGCGCGCACGGCTCATGGGCTTCCGCAGCCACGAGATGGACGACGTGCTGCAGGAGCTGGCGCTGCCGATCCTCCGCTTCCGCTACCGGCCCGAGCGGAGCAACGGCGCCACGGAGAAGACGGCGCTCTGCGCGTTGATCGACCGGCAGCTCAAGGCGCTGGTCCGCAAGCAGACGCGGTACCGCAAGCACCTGAAGCGGCTGCGGGCCTCGCGCTATGGGTTCAACTCGCATGGCAAGCACGTGCCCCCGAGGAGCGCCGACTTCCGAACGCCGGACGTGGAACTGGCACCGACGGAACTTCTTGCCAGCGTTCCGGCAGAGTGCCGTGAGGTGTGCCGGCTGCTGTTCGAGTTCGACAGCGTCAACGCGATCGCCGAGCAGCTCGGGTGGGGCTGGCACCGCGTCCACCGCTACCTGATCCGGGCCTTCGAGCACCTGCAACGCCGCGAGCGGCGGGGGGGCGGGCAATGAGCCGGAACCCCGACGACAGGACTGGATTAACCGGGGCACAGAGCGAACATGCCCCCACGCCCGGTCAGCCGCCCCGGGCCGGTTGGATGACTGCCGAGCTGGTCGAGCACACGAGGCGGGTCTGGTCGAAGTGGTACGGGCGGATCATCGCGGAGCAGGAGGCTGTGGAGATCCTGCAAGGCGTCCGCCGCCTGTCCGAGGTCGTGCTCGAAGCGGAAAAGAAGTTGAACAAGAAGGAGGAGCCATGAACGTGATCGTCTGGGCCCGGGTCAGCTCCCGCGAGCAGCGGGAGGGGTACAGCATCGACGCCCAACTCCGCGCCAGCCGGGAGAAGGCGTCCCGCAGCGGCTGGACGGTCGCACGCGAGTTCGTCGTCGCCGAGTCGGCCAAGCGCGGGGCCGAGCGGGTGGTGTTCAACCAATTGTTCAACTGGGTCAAAGCCAACGCCAGGCGGCTGAAGATCCAGGCGATCCTCAGCCACAAGCTCGACCGCGTCTGCCGCAACATGCGTGACGCCGTGCGGCTGCAGGAGCTGGAGGACCACTGCGGCGTGCAGCTGGCGTTCGTGGAGAACCAGTTCGGCCCCGGCGCCGCAGGGGCGCTGAGCTTCAACGTCATGGCGGCCGTGGCCCAGTACTACAGCGACAACCTGCGGACGGAGGTGCTCAAGGGCATGGACGAGAAGGTCCGCCAGGGCTGGCCCACGGGCTCGGTGCCCTTCGGGTACCTGAACGTGAAGGACAAGGAACGGCCGGTCATCCCCCACCCGGAGAAGGTGCACGCGCTGAAGCGGATCTTCGAGCTGTACGCCCGTGGGGATACCAACTTCCGGGAGTTGGCGGCCACGCTGGAGCGGGAGGGGTACACGTACTGCCCGTCGCAGCCGCGGTTCAACCGCACCGTGCTGTCGTGGATCCTGTCCAACCGGTTCTACGTGGGCGAGCTGCGGCGCAACGGCCAGGTGCACCAGGGACGCTACGAGCAGGTCATCAGCCGCGAGACCTTCGAGGCGTGCCAGGCAGTACTCAAAGGCCGCAACCGCCGGACGGGTAGCCCCAACCTTTCGCTCTCGGGCGGGCTGCTCCGCTGCGCATACTGCGGGCGGAGCATCACGGGCGAGAAGATTCGCCGGCGGTTGAAGGACGGCTCGGTCAACGAGCACGTGTACTACCGCTGCGCCAACAACGAGCGGCCCTGCGACCACCCCGTGGTGCGGTGGACGGAGGAGGAACTTCAAACGGCCATCGCCGCCGACCTGGGTAAGCTCGGCTTTGATGGCCCCGAGCTAAGGGACTGGTTCCGCGCGGCACTCTCGGCAGCCTTCAGTGACCTAACCGATCACCGCAGGCGGCAGCGGCAGATGCACCAGAAGCGGCTCTCGGAGCTGACGACCATGTCGGAGCGGCTACTGAATGCGTTCCTGGGCGGCTCGGTGGACGAACCGACGTTCAAGGCGAAGGGCGAGGAGTTGCGGGTGGAGCAGGCGAGGGTGACAGAGGCGCTAGACGCAGTCGGGCAGGCAGATGATCTCGGGCCGGACGTGGCGGTAGCGGTGTTCGACTGGTGCCAGAATGCCGGCCGGCGGTGGCTCGGTTCAAACAGTGCCCTTCGGCGGCAGATCCTCGACGCGGTCTGTTTGAACCGCACCCTGAAAAGAGAAAGCCCTTCGACGTTCTCGCCGAAGGGCTCCATCTTAAAGACAGTCGGGGCGACAGGATTCGAACCTGCGACCTCTAGACCCCCAGTCTAGCGTTCTAAACCAAGCTGAACTACGCCCCGGATTTCCGCCCGCCTGCCGGGCGGGCGTTCGGCCAACTCTGGTACGCTAGCCGCGGGCTGAGGTTTCGTCAACACAATCCGCCTTTCGGCGGCGGTGCGCGGAACGGGGGAAGTTGCGCCGGCGGTGACGGCGGGGGTGTGAAAGTGCGTAATTCGTGTGGTAATTGCGGCCCGGATCGCGCCGGCGGCGGTCAAACCGGCTGGTTTTCTGTAGCGAGTTCGCGGCGAGCCGTGATAGATTCGCCGCGGCCCAGAGGTGAACACGGTTGGATCGCATGGCGTCGCACGCGCGAGTTTCTTCCCGCGGGGGCGCTTCGAAGTGGGTGGCGAGAGAAGGGAGACCGATCATGTCGCGGCTATTTTTGGGTTCGGTGGCGGCCTGCGCGCTCGCGTGCGCGTTTTCGGCCAATGCGCAGGTGTTTTACGAGCCGGTGCAGTACCAGCACGTCCGCAACGGCAACGTGATGTACTACGGGGGCAGCAACCCGGACATTCTTCGCAGGACCGCCTACCCGAGCATGGGCTCGTCGTGGGGGCGGGTGAACGGGTACGCGTTCGTCAGCGGCAACATCACGACGCACCGCGAGGTGTCGCACGAGGTGCCGGTGCGGGTCTATTCGGATTACGCCTACGCGGGTTGGAACGCGGCGCTGTTCGGGTTCACGGCGGCGGATGCGTACAACGAGGCGATGGCCAACGCGCCGCGGTACTACCGCAAGGCGGACCTGCTGGCGTCGGCGGAGCTGGCGTCGGACGGGACGTGGGTGGTGCCGGCGAGCGCGCCGGATTACAACGGCCGTGGCGAGGTGCTGGTGTACCGGTACCGCGACGGGCACCGCGTGGCGCCGGCGACGCAGCCGGTGCTCAAGCACGGGGCGATCCTGATCATCCCCAAGAAGGCGCTGATGCCGCCGCCGGCCGAGTCCGATAAGGGCGTGGTCATGGCGGAATAGGCGCGGGCCTGCGTTCGACGGGCTCGTCGGGCCGATGACGGAAACACAACCACGTTACGCCCCGGAGTGGTGCACGCGCCGCTGCGGGGCGTAGACTATTGGTGTCGTGTTGACGTGAAGGAGCGCTCGATGAAGCGGATGTTGCTGGTGGTACTGGCGTCGGGATTGCAGGCGGGGGTGGCGGGCGCGCAATCGGGTCCGGCCACGCGTCCGGCGACGCAGCCGGCGGCGGCGCCGGTCTCGGCGGACCAGATGCTCAGCCGGATGCTCAAGCCGCAGGGGAGCGTCGCCAAGGTGCTCCAGCCCGCGGCGGAGGTGGCGACCGACAAAACCAGCGGCCCGGGCGCCGTCGCGCCCAACGCGCCGCCGGTGCACCTGATGAAGGAGGGAGACAAGGTGGTGGATCGCACGGGGCGGCTGACGAGCAGCGCCGACGGTCAGCGGATGGAATTCGTGTTCGATTCCGACGGCCGGGCGATGCGCGACCCCCCGATGGTGCTGATCCCCAACCTCAGCCTGATGGCGATGGAGAACGCCGTCGGAAGCAGCAGCCGGGATTTGCGATTCCGCGTGACCGGGACGGTGACGGAGTACAAGGGGAGGAATTACCTGTTGCTGGAAAAGGTGATGGTGGTGGCGGATTCGAGTCAGCCGTTTTGAGGGAAGGCGTGACGGAGTAAATGAGTGGCGGGGTGGGGGGCATACAATGGCGTATGCTCAAGGGCGACGTCCCATCGAACACGCGACGGTTGGCGAGGCCGCGCGCGTGGTTGTACATCGGGCGGGCGCTGCGGCTGCGGTGTCCGGAGTGCGGGGTTTCGCCGGTGTTCGTGGCGGCTAAGCGCGTGCGGGGGTGGTGGGATTGGTTTACGCCGCTCGATGGGTGCCCGCGGTGTGGGTACGCGTACGAGCGTGAGTCGGGGTATTTCCTGCTGGCCACGTGGGGGACGAGCTACGGGTTCGTGGCGGGGCTGGGGCTGGCGGTGGCGTTCATCGTGGACGCGATGTGGCACGTGCCGGCGTGGGCGATGATCTGTTTCGTGTTCGCGCCGATGCCAATCCTCAGCATCCTCACGGTGAGGCATGCCAAGGCGCTATACCTGGCGATGGACCATTACTTTGATCCGCACGTCAGGCCGGAGAGGAGAGGGGGGAGGGAGTGAAGGGGGTACGGGGTGGGGACATGCGCGCGGCGATGAAGCGGTTGACCAGGTCGGCGTGGGTGATGTTGATGAGGTGTCGGCCATTCCTGGCGATTTCATCGACTTCGCCGCGGGGGAGATTGTTCAACGGAACGAGCAGGTCCTGGTCGCCGTGGATGTGGTGAACGGGGCATCGGACGGCGCCGGTGGGGAAGGTCCAGTTCATCAGGGCGCGCAGGGCCCAACGAATGAACGAAACGGGTGTCGAGCGGAAGATGGGCAGGAAGAATCGCTCCTCCTCCGGGCTGAGGGATTCGATCTGCGGGAGCATGAACGGCGCGGTGGACAGGAGCACCTGGCACAAACCATCGTTGACGCCACGGGACGCGTGCTCGATGGCGCGCAGGTAAGCCGGGATGCCGCGGAATGAGCGGGCGGCGGCGATGAGGAACACGCCGGCGGCGGGCAGGTGGCGGGACACTTCCAGCGCGACGGCGCCGCCGAAGGAGACGCCGCCGAGGTAGAGGGGGCGGGGGTCGCCGGGCGGAAGGGCAATGGTGGCGGCCAAGCGGCGGGCGTAGTCGGGCAGGAATTCGTCGCTCGCCGGTGCGATCCAGCGCGCGACCTCGAGTTGGGGGAAGGCGGCGCGCTGGGGATCGAAGAATTGGGGGGGAAAGCCGATGCCGGCGAAGAGGAGCAGGCGGGGAGAGGGGCCGCGGTAGGGAACGGGCATTGTCAGCAGAGTGCGGGATGCGGACGAAAAGTGTCAACTGATCTACCGCCGCGAATGCAATCCGTTCAGCCTCCTGATCGGCGGCATATACTCCGGCGGTGAGCTTTCTGGCGCCGATCTGGTTGCTCGGGCTGCTGCCGTGGGCGGGGGTGGCGGCGTGGTTGATGTGGGGCAGGCGGCGGCGGGTGGACGTGCCGTTCCTGGCGCTGTGGGGGGGGATCGAGCCGCAGCGGCGGATGAGGCGGTCGGTGGAGCTGCCGCCGGCGGGTGTGTTGTTCGTGTTGGCGGCGGCGCTGCTGGGGGTGGTGGCGGCGGCGCGGCCGGTGGTGGGGCGATCTGGCGGGGGGGCGGTGGTCACGATCGTGGTGGACAGGGGCGGCACCATGACCGCCGACGGCGGGGAAAGGTATCGCCGATTGATCGAGACGGGCGGGCGCGAGGTGGCGGCGGCGCTGGGGCCGGGACCGGTGCAGCTGGTGTTCGTGCCGGGTGGCGCGGCGCAGCGGTCCGACCGCGCGGGGTGGAGTGAAGTGGCCAAGCGGCACGCGGCGGTGGCGCTTGCCACCGGCGACGAATTGCGCCAGGCCGTAAAGCGGCTGGGAGCAACTTCGAGCGGCCCGATCGTCGTCCTCTCGGACCAGTCGATAAATGCCGGCGAGGGGCGCGTGGTGGAGATTTCGCCGGGGGATCGGATTGAGAATGTGGGGATCACGCGCGTGGCGGCGCGGGACGGGCCGGCGGAGGTCATGGTGGGCGTGGGGAACTGGTCGTCGGCGACGCGCGCGACGCTGACCGTGTCGTCCGGGGGGCGCCAGCGTCCGCAGGACGTCGAGCTGCCGCCGCCTGGCGGGGTAAGGAACTATTTCGTGCAAATGGACGGTTTGGCCGATGTCGTCGGTGTCGCAGTGGCGGCCGAAGGGGATCGGGTCTCGGTCGATGACCAGGGGTGGCTCGTAAGGGAATATAGCTGGCCGCGGCTGGAGGTGCGGGCGGAGCTGCCGGCGGAGCTGCGGCGGATGGTCGAGGTGTATCAGGTGCGGCGGCCGGCGGGCGAAAGGTCGAAGGTCGTGGCGCTGGTCGATCGCGAGGATCAGCTCGCGGGCGGCGCCGGCGTGGTGGTGAGCCGTGACGCGTCCGGCAGCGCGGCGGGCGGCGAACTCCGGGTGGTGGACCATCCCGTCACGCGGTCGGTCAGGTGGGAGCAGGCGACGTCGGGGGCGCGTGTGGCGGAACGGCCGCGGGGGGACTGGACGCCGCTGGTGTTCCGGGGCGGGAGGGTGCTAGTGGCGGTGCGGCCGGAGCCGGCGCGCCGCGTGTGGGTTGGTTTTGGATCGGAGGTCTTCGCGCGCACGGCGGATTACGTCGTGTTCTGGACGAACGTGTTCGACTGGGTCGGCGAAGGCGGCGCGGAGTTCACCGCGCACGAGGTTAGGGGGCTGCCGCCGGAGTGGACGTTGGGCGGCGGGGGGTTGCCCGCCGGCGTGGAGAATGGCCTGTGGCCGGGCGTTTACCGGCGAACCGACGGCGCGCTGCGTGCGGTGAATACCGAGGCGGTCGTTCCGGTTGAGGCGCCGCAGACTCCGTGGCGAGAGAGATTGTGGCAATTGGGGGCCAAGTCGCACGCGGGCCGGGATTTGGGACCGGCGGCGGCGTTGGCGGCGATGGCGCTGATGGCTGGCGCCGCGGCGACGTGGGACCGGGGGAATCGGCGGTCCAATGTGTTCGCGGTGGCCGGGGGGCCTGTCGCGGAGGCGCGCGGCCGGCGATCGGCACGGGCGACGAAACCGGGGGTATCTTGACAGGTTTTTTGGCCGGTCGTACTGTCGGCGGGCACGAGGGTTGCGTACGATTGACGGCGGAAAGACGGACCCCCGCGGGCGAAGTGCGTGGAGCAGTCACGCGAGCAGCAATCTGCTGGGAAGGCTGGCATGGCTGAGACAAACCCGAACCTGAAAATCACCGAGGAAAAGAACATCCGCATCGTCGAGTTCACGAACAACAAGATCCTCGACGAGCAGAACATCAAGGAGATCGGCGACGCATTGTCCGCCATGATCGCCGACCGCGAGTTCCCCAAGATCCTGCTGGACTTCGCCAACGTGGACCACCTCAGCAGCGCCGCGCTGGGGATGCTGATCAACGTGAACAAGGGGATCAAGGAGAAGAACGGTCAGCTTCGGCTGACGAACATCAAGCCCGAGATTTTCGAGGTGTTCGTCATCACGAAGCTGAACAAGCTGTTCCGGATCATGCCGACCAGGGCCGAGGCGGTGGCGAGTTTTTCCCAGTAAGGACGCTGGAGGAGATCGGGAACAAATTCCCGGCCCGGCGGAAGAGCCCCGGGCCTGGCCGTTTGGCGGGCGCCGAGCAATGGGCATGGCCGGAGCGAATCATCGGGGGGGCCACGGGAGGGGGCGTGGGGGGCGGCCACTGCGGTTCGAGATCCCTTCCAACCTGGCGGCGATCCGGCCGATCCAGAAGCAGATCATGGACGACGTGGAGCGGCTGGGCTTCGACAGCCAGAGCCAGTTCGCCATCAAGCTGGCGCTGGAAGAGGCCTTGAACAACGCCATCAAGCACGGCAACAAGCGCGACCCGGCCAAGAAGGTTCGCGTCGAGGCGAAGGTGACGGCGGCGCAGGCCGAGATCATGGTCGAGGACGAGGGCCCCGGGTTCAGGCGGTCGGACGTGCCGGATCCCACGCTGGCGGAGAACCTGGAGAAGTGCAGCGGCCGCGGCATCCTGCTGATGGAAGCGTACATGAATACCGTCGAGTGGGACCGGGGCGGGCGGCGCGTGCGGATGGTCAAGCGCAACGAAGGAGAGGGGGCTTAGGGGCTGGTCGCAAAAGCGAAACCCGAGCGACCCCGGGTGACGAAACCCGAATGACAAAACCAGAAATCCGAATCAATGACGAATGACGAAACCCGAATGTCGAAGCGAAAGCCTCTGCTTCGCCATTCGGGTTTCGGGTTTGATTCGGGCTTCGGGTTTCGTCATCCGGGTTTTTCCCGCGCAGGGCTCACGGGTACACTGCGCCTCGGCGATGAATAGAATCCCCGCGGCCGCGCTACTCTAACTTCCATGTTTCTCCCGATCCGCACCGACAGCCCGCTGCGCACCACGCCGTACATGAACTGGGTGCTGATCGCGCTCAACGTGCTGGTCTTCGCGCTTCAGCAGGCCAGCCCGTGGAAGTCGCAGTTTTACGTGCTCAGCCCGCGCGACCCTCAACTGCTCAGCTACATAACGTACCAGTTCCTGCACGGCGGCATCCTGCACCTGTTCTCGAACATGCTGTTCCTGTTCATCTTCGGGAACAACGTCAACGACAAAATGGGGAACCTCGGGTACCTCGCGTTCTACCTCGCCGGCGGGGTGTTCGCGGGCGTGGGCTACGTCCTGACGGCCACGAACGTCCCCGTGCTGGGCGCCAGCGGCGCCGTCGCCGCCGTGACCGGCGCGTACCTCGCGCTGCTGCCCCGCTCGAACATCACCATCGTCTATTTCTTCTACATCATCGGCTCGTTCGAGCTGTCGAGCATGTACTTCATCCTGTTCTTCTTCGCACAGGACCTGGTGTTCAACTTCGCCGGGGGGGACAGCGTGGCGCACATGGCGCACATTGCCGGCACCGTCTTCGGCTTTTTCATCTGCCTGGGACTCCTCGCCGTCCGCCTGCTGCCGCGCGACCAGTTCGACGTGGTCGCGCTGATCCAGCGGTGGAACAAGCGGCGGCAGTACCGCGACATGGTGGCCAAGGGTTTCGACCCGTTCGGCTATGCCCCGCGGCAGGACCCCCGCGCCGCGCCCGAGCCGCCGGACCCGGCCACGCAACGGGCGCTGGACCTCCGGGCCGAAATCAGCGAGGCCGTCGCCCGCCATGACCTGGAGAAGGCGGCCGCGCTGTTTCTGCAACTCAGGCACCTCGACCCCCAGCAGGTGCTCAGCCGCGGCGCGCAGCTCGACGTGGCGAATCAATTGGCCCACCAGGGCAGGTACACCGAGGCGTCGGAGGCGTACGAGCAGTTGCTGCGGTATTACCCGAATTCCGAGCAGATCGAGCAGGTCGAGCTGATGCTCGGGCTGATCTACGCGCGCTACCTCAACCGCTACGGCCGGGCGAAGGAGGTCCTGGAAAAGGCCCTCCAGCGGCTGCACGGGCAGCGCGAGGTGGAGCTTGCGCGGGCGGAGCTCGATCGGATCGCGCCGCTGGCGGTCGGGGATGTGGGTCGATGAGAACCTGTCGTACCGCGCTTGGCCTCGCTCAATACAACGATTCACGACCCTTGCGCGGAGGACTCGGCCGGCGTCGCCCCGATCGCCAGGTGGCGAAGCCGGTCGTACATGCGGCCGAGGAGGAACAGCGCCGCGGCCACGGCAATGATGTGAATCCACTCGGTGACGACGCGGCCGTATCTGAGCAGCTCGTTGTGGATGCCGATCGACGACAGGACCAGGAACAGGTACGGAACGAGCTGCGACCCCGGCAGCGCCCATACCATGGCGTAGGCGTGGCGTTCCAGGGACGGGTCGCCGGCGCGCAGGGCCAGTCGGTGGACGATCCGCATCGCGAAATAGAGCGTCGCGGTCAGGAAGGCCAGCCCGAAGAGCAACGGCCCGGGGCGGACCGGGTTGCCGGGGTGGAGCTGGCCGTAGCCGGAGCGCGTGACCAGGAAGAAGGCCATCATGAGCAGCGAGCCGGCCAGGCCGACGGATGCAACCTTGAGCCGCCGCGGCCAGAACGATTCGGGCTCTTCCCCGGTTGCCGTCGGATCGAACGCGTCGAGGCGCCACGCGGCCCAGACGGCCGCACCCGCCTGCACGAGGGCGGCGGCGGCGCAGACGTAGGGCGAAACGCCTTCGTACCCGTACGGCAGCAGATCGAGGAATGACGCGGCGGAGGGGCCGCGGCCCATGAGGCACGCGACGGCCAGCAGCGGCATGGTCCCGGCCTGGTAGAGCAGCCAGCCGGCGTCACGGTTGGATAACCGGGCACCGAGTGACCGGGCGACGGGAGTGGCGCACTGCGGGCAGGACGCGTCGGCCGCGACGCCGCGGAGACTGAGGCCGCAGGAAACGCACAGGACGTTGTCGGCGATCACCTCGGCGGATTGCGCGGAAGGGGATGTACCCATTCTTGGGATTGTACCCCGACCCGCCGCGGCGCCGACGCACCGCCGGCGGCTTACTTCTTGAAGAACGTCTTGCCCTTTGCGTTGTACTTGCTGAGGCGGTTGTTGACGTACAGCCCTTCGAGCAGGAACTCGCCGACGCTGGCGAGCGTCGCCGGATCGCCGCCGTCGAGTTGCATTTCCTTTGCCAGCGCCAGCGCCGACTGGTTCAATCCCTTCACCGCTTTCATGTTCGCGACGAACTCGTCGGCGGTCAGGTCGTCGCCGGCGGGGAAGGTCAGGTTGCCTTTGAACTGCTCGGTGATGTGGTCGTAGTCGTCCAGGTCGGCCACGCGGTTGAAGACGGCCTTGACGGCTTCGCCGATGAGCGACTGGATCAGCTTGTCCTCGGCGCCTTCCTCCTCCGCCAACGTCATCTCGATCTTGCCGCGCGACGAGGCGATCAGCAGGTTTAAGTCGCAGATACGCGGGACGACCCTCTTCTCGCCGCTGGCGATCCCGCGCCGCTCGGCGTTGGACACCACCGTCTCCAGGTTGGCGATGCTGGTCCGCACCGACACGCCCGACGCCTGGCTCACGTGCGGGCTGGATCGCGCCATGCGCACGACTTCTTCCACGACCTCGGCCATGAACCGCGGCACGTCCACGCGCACGCCCGACCCGCTGGAGCCGTCCACGCGGTCGGTCCACGCATTCTGCTCGGCGATTTGCAGCCCTTCGTCCACCGTGGCCGGGTAATGCGTGCGGACGACGCTGCCGATGCGGTCCTTCAGCGGCGTGACAATCCGCCCGCGGTTGGTGTAGTCCTCGGGGTTGGCCGAGAAGACGATGCACACGTCCAGGTCCAGGCGGATGGGGTACCCGCGGATCTGCACGTCGCGCTCCTCCAGCACGTTGAACAGGCCCACCTGAATGCGGGGCGCCAGGTCCGGCAGCTCGTTGATCGCGAAGATGCCGCGGTTGGAGCGCGGGATCAGGCCGTAGTGCATCGTGCTCTCGTCGCTGAGATACCGGCCTTCCGCGTGCTTCACCAGGTCGATCTCGCCGATCAGGTCGGCGATCGTGACGTCAGGCGTCGCCAGCTTCTCGTGGTAGCGGTCGCTCCGGTGCACCCACTGAATCTTCGCGTCGTCGCCTTGCTCGGCGATGATTCGCTTGCCCGTCTTGGTGCCCGGGGCGAGCGGGTCGTCGTTGATCTCGACGCCGTCGAGCACCGGCATCCATTCGTCCAGCAGGTCCGGCAGCATGCGGAGGATGCGCGTCTTGGCCTGCCCGCGCAGGCCGAGGAACAGCAGGTCGTGCTTCGAGAGGATGCCGTTGACGATCTGCGGGATGACGGTCTCGCGGTAGCCGACGATGCCGGGGAACAGCTCTTCGTTGTTGCGCAGCTTGAGGATGAGGTTGCGGCGCAGCTCGTCCTTCACGGAGCACGGCCGGTAGCCGGTCTCCTTCAGTTGTCCGACGGTGGCGGGACGGGGGTGGGTCATGGGGGTGATCGCTCCGAAAATCGGCAGAAACAGCCTGAAAACAGCGGCTCCCCTCCCTGGGAGCGGAAGCGGGGAATAGTAGGGGGGGCTGTTTCGGGTTAGCAATCAAGTGGACGCCGGCTTTTGCCGGCTTTTCGTTGACAGTCTGCGCAACGCGGCGATACGCTGGCGTCGTCACACACCCCCCCCTGAGAGGCAGCACCATGGTGATCTCCCCCACATTCCGCGGCTGTGCATTGGTTTGGCTCCCATTTTCGGCCGCGTGCCTGCTGGTCGTGGTTTCCCTTCCGGCGCGGGCGCAGAACGGTCCGCTCGTCATCAACGGCGGCGAGGACTTCGGCGGCGGCATTTCCGGCGGCGTGTACATCGACGCCGACGGCACCGTCCGCCAGCGCGCGGTCGATTCCAGCGGCGGCGTCGCGGCGGTGCGGGCGCGGGGCGCGGTGGGGCCGCACCCGGTGAAGAAGGACGCCAAGCTCTGTTTCGTCTCGCTCCCGAAGCTGACGGCGGAAGTGCGCGATCTGATCGCCGCCGGCAAGCCGGTCCCGGACGAATTGCGGTACCTCGGCGGGATCGCGCAGTTGCAGTACGTGCTGGTCTACCCGCAGGAAAAGGACCTGGTGATCGCCGGGCCGGCCGAACCGTTCGATTCTTCGGCGACGCTCCAGCCCCTGGGAAAGGTGAGCGGCCGGCCGGTGCTCCAGCTGGAGGACCTGGTCGTCGCGCTGCGGAACGCCGGCGGGCGCGTGAAGCCGAAGCCGTTTGGTTGTTCGATCGACCCGCCGCCCGGGGCGCAGCAGACGAGCCACCAGGTGATGCGGCAGTACGGCCAGCGCCCCCGCGCGGAGCTCATCGCCGCGATGACCGGCGCTCTCGGTCCGCAGCAGGTGAGGGTCTTCGGGATGCCGCCGGAGACGCGCGCCGGGTTTATCCTGGTCGCGGCCGACTACCGGCTCAAGCGGCTGGCCCTGGGGATGGACCGCTCGCCGGTCGCGGGGCTGGGCAGCGCGGTGGACAACTCGCGCAGCGCCGGCAACCGCTTCTGGTTCGAGGCCATGTACGAGCCGCTGCTGGTCTCGCCGGACGGCAGCGGGTATCAACTGCGCGGGCAGCGGCTGCGGCTGGAGGCCGGGGCGCTGCAATTCGACGCCCGCGGCGCGACCGAGACCGCCAAGGCATGGGCCCGCTCGTTCACGCAGAAAATGGGCGCGCTGGCGGCGGCGGAGCCGCTCTTCGCCGACCTTCAGAACCTGGCCGACCTGGGAGCCCTGGCGGCGCTCGTCCGACACGACGGGCTGGACCGCAAAGCGGGGTGGGATTTCTCCTGGCTCCTGGAGACCGGCGCGTTTCCGGTGCGGACGTTGCCGGTGCCGAGGACGGCCGAGACGCTCGTGTGCGTGCGCAACGGGGCGCTGGCCTCCGGCGGCGTGCGGCTGGACATGGAGGACGTGGTGGACGAGCCGTCGCGCGAGACCGACCGCACCGGCGAGGTGGACAAGGCACGGGGGTTGCTGGATAAAGCCAGGAAGCACGGCGGAAGTGGCGCGTCGATCCTGTTCGCGCCCTGACTGGCGCTTCGGGTGGAGGAGCTTATGGCAACCCCGCGATACATCGCGACGAAGGTAGGGGATCGGTATGTGCTGCAGCGCAAGGACCCGGCGCACGCGGCGAACTGTTCGCTGATGGCGGCCGGCGGCGTCGCGCTGGCGCTGTGGGGATTGGGCCGGCGGTCGCTGCCGGGCGCGCTGGTGGCGGCGGCGGGTGTGATGCTGGCATACGGCGGGGCGACCGGGTGCAACCCGATCGAGGAATTGCTCAAACCCAAGTCGCGGCGGAGGCCGCCGGGCGAGACCGTCGGGCCGTCATCCCAGCACGGGGCCGCGGTCGCCGCGTCGCAGCGGCCGGCGGACGAGGTGGACGAGGCCTCGATGGAATCGTTCCCGGCCAGCGACCCGCCGGCGCACATGACGCCGGCGAAGTCGGTTGGCTGCGCGAATCCGCCGGCGACGCCCTAAGAGGCCGGCGTGTTCGGCTGCTTGTTGGGGTCGGAAATCTCCTCCAGCGTCTGGCCGGACATGGGGTCGTTGCCGGTACGGGCGAGGTCTGCCAAGGCGACGATTCCGACGAGTTTCTTCTCGTGATTCACGACCGGCAGCCGCCGGATCTGCTTCTCCTGCATGAGCCTGGCGGCCTTCCGCACGTCGTCGTCGTCGAAGGCGTAGCACACGTCCGGCGTCATGGCGTCGCTGACGGGGGTGCTGGCCGGGTCACGGCCGTCGGCAATGGCGCGCACGGCAATGTCGCGGTCGGTGATCATGCCCAGCAGCCGGGTGCCGTCGCAAACGGGCAGTGACCCGACGTCCATGCTCCGCATCCGCTGGGCCGCCTCGCGGATCGTGGCGGTGGGCGGAATGGTCTCGACGTCGCGGGTGATGATATCGGAAACTTGCATGGGACCTCCTTGTGTGGGTTGTCGAAGGGATAGCGGCGCGCGTGCCAGGGGAGGGGTGGCGGGAGCTTTTTTTGCGGTTCGATTTCTCTGCGGCCGGGGGGTCAGCGCCTGAGGTTTTCTTCGATGATGCCGACGAGTTCTTCGAGGGAGACGGGCTTGGGGAGGAACGGGTAGCCGCCGATTTTGCCGCCCTTCGATGCGACCTCTTCACGGAGGACGGTGGCGGTGAGGAAGACGATGGGGGTGTTGGCGAAGCGCGCGTCGTCCTTGAGCATGGAGACGACGTCGCCGCCGTCGAGGTCGGGCATCATGACGTCCAGAAGCACCAGGTCGGGGTTGAAGGCGCGGGCGGCGGCGAGGGAGCGGGTGGCCTGGTTTTCCTCGCGGACCTCGTAGCGGCCGGTCTGCTCGAGGTTGAGCTTGACCAGGAGGGTGATGTCGGGCTCGTCGTCGATGACCAGGATGCGGGTTTTGCGATTTGGGGTGGGGTTCATGGGGGACTCGGTTGAAGGGTTTCGACGGACGGGACGCCGCCGGCGGAGCCGACCAAGTCGGGCGCGGGATCGTGTGAGGGGTGGAACGTGACGGAGACTCGGGCACCTTTGGCCGGAAGGTTGTGGATCGTGATCGTCCCCCCGTGCAGTTCGACGATCTTTTTCGCGACGGTGAGGCCCAGGCCGGTTCCCTTTCCCGTGGGCTTGGTGGTGAAGAAGGGATCGAAGAGCTTGGGGAGCTTGTCGGCGGGAATTCCGTGTCCGGTGTCGTCCACCTGCACGGTCACCGGGCGATCGGCGCGGCGTTGCTCAGCGGCGGGCGGGGAGAAGGTGCGGATCAACAGCCGGCCGCCGTCGGGCATGGCGTGGATGGCGTTGATGAACAGGTTGATGAAGACCTGCTGGATTTTGTTCTCGTCGATTCGCAAGCGCGGCAGGTCGGGCGACAGGTCGAGGCAGGCGGTGACGTTGGTGGCGAGGAGCTCGTGCTTGACCAGGAGCAGCGCGTTCTGGATGGTCGCGTTGAGGTCGGCGTCCTTGAGCTCCAGCCGCCGGTGCGCGGAGAAATCGACGAGCCCGCGGATGATCGCGTCGGCGCGGCGGACGGCGTCGCGCATGGCCTTGACGACCGCGGCGGTGCTGGCTGGCGACGAGCCGCCGTCGGCGGGGAAGGAGCCGGCGAGGTAGTCCAGGCCCATCAGCAGGACGGCCAGCGGGTTTTTCACCTCGTGGGCGACGCCGGCGGCGAGGCGGCCGACGGAGTCGAGTTTCTCGGCCTGAATGAGCTGGAGCTGCGCCTGGATCAGCTCCTCGTGCGAGGCCTTGACCTGGTCCATCGCGCCGCGGAGCTGCTGCTCGGCGACTTTGCGGTCGGTGATGTCGCGCGAGATGCCGACGAGGCCGGCGATCGAGCCGGAGCCGTCGCGGAGGGGGACCTTGGCGGTCCAGAGCCAGCGCTGGTTGCCTTCGCGGTCGATCACGGGCTCTTCGCGGTTGAGCAGGGGCTGGCCGCTGCGGATGACCTGCTCGTCGTCGGCGTGGAAACGCTCGGCCAGGTGGCGGGGGAAGAGGTCGAAGACCGTCTTGCCGGCGACCTGGTCGGGGGAGGTGAGCCCGAGGAAGCGCACGTGGGTGGTGTTGTCGAGGAGGTATCGGCCGGCGGAATCCTTGACGTAAATCGGGTCCGGAAGGTTGTCGATGATCGTGCGGAGCAGCTCGCGCTCCGAGCGGAGGGCGAGTTCGGCGCGCTTGCGCTCGATGGCGTAACAGATGGCGTTGGCGAGCCGCTTGGGGCGGATGTGGCCTTTGACCAGGTAGTCCTGGGCGCCCTGCCGGAGGGCGGCCAAAGCGGTTTCCTCGCGGGCGGGGTCGATCAGGACGATCAGTGCGGCGGCGGGGGAGGCGCGGCGGACTTCGGCGAGCGTGCCCGCGGGATCATCGCGCGCCAGTGACAGGTCGAAGAGGACGGCGGTGAAATTCGGGCCGGCGTGCAGCGCGGCGAGGGTGGCGGGCACTGAGCCGGCGGCGGTGGCATGGGCCGGGCCGCAGGAGAGGGTGGACAAGGCGGGGGCGAGTTGGCGCGCGGCGGCTTCGTCGGCGGAGGCGAGCAGGATGTGGGGCGCGTCGGATATCATGTCCCTCTCGCGGAAGACGTGCACGGCGGCCTAGGCGGGGCCGGGGGGAGAGGCGCTTGTTATTAGCGCAGGATGCGCGGGGGGCGTCAAGGTTGCAATGGAGGGGGAAGGGCCCGGGATTGTGCGGATGCGTGGGGAGGCAGGCGATGCTCCGGCGGTGCTCGGGGGCATCGGGGGCGGGCTTGACAGGGGAACCGGTGGGCATACAGTGGCGTATCGATTCAGCAGACGGCCGGGGCCATAGTGAAATGGGATCACGCCACCATGGCATGGTGGAATTTGGGGTTCAAATCCCCATGGCTCCAATCATTTTTGGGCGGCGGGTGGGAGTCGGGTTAGTGT
>Ga0308175_100000578_pt1 | contig 24894 bp, 24 predicted proteins | sample PhyCR1_3_FD_203893 | JGI IMG/M metagenome (GOLD analysis project Ga0308175, IMG submission 203893) | Soil microbial communities from UC Gill Tract Community Farm, Albany, California, United States - DLSLS.C.R1 | ecosystem: Environmental > Terrestrial > Soil > Agricultural land | place: USA...
TACGGCGACGGCCGCCTCGGCGGCGGGCGCTTCGGCGGCGGGCGCTTCGGCGGCCGCAGGCGAAGTGTCGCCTCAGGAGTTCCTCAACCGCGACTTGAGCTGGCTCGAGTTCAACCGCCGGGTGCTGCACGAAGCCCTCGATCCGCGCACGCCACTGCTGGAACGGCTCAAGTTCCTCGGCATCTTCAGCAGCAATCTCGATGAATTTTTCCAGGTACGGGTAGCCGGGCTCAAGCAGCAGTCGGCGGCCGGCATCATCGAGCGCACCGCCGACGGCATGACGCCGGAGGACCAGCTCTCGGCCATCTCGTCGATCGTCCGGGAAATGGTACGCCAGCACCGCCAGTGCCTGGCGGAGGTGCTGGCCGCCTTGGCCGCAGAGGGCGTGACCCTGCACCAGCGCATCGGCGAGCTGTCGCGCGCAGAGCGCGAGCACGTCGACTCGTATTTCCAGGCCAACGTGTTTCCGGTGCTCACGCCGCTCGCGGTCGATCCCGGCCACCCCTTCCCGTACATCTCGAATCTCAGCCTCTCCCTGGCGGTGGCCCTCCGCGGCGCCGACGGCGAAGATCGGTTCGCGCGGGTCAAGGTGCCCAAGATCCTGCCCCGCTGGGTGCCGCTCCCGGCCCCCAATACGTTCGTTCCGCTCGAAGAGGTGGTCGGCGCCAATCTCGAATCGCTGTTTCCGGGCGTCGAACTCCTGGGGTGGTACACCTTCCGGATCACCCGCAACACCGACCTGCAGATCGACAACGGCGACGAAGCCGAGGACCTGCTGAGCCTGATCCAGGAAGAAGTGCGCAACCGGAGGTTCGCCGAGGTGGTGCGGATCGAGGTGCACGCCTCGATGCCCCCGTCGCTCCGCGAGCTGCTGTTGATGGAGTTCAGCGAGCAGCAGGACCCGCCCACGCGGCCTCTCACGACCGACGACCTCTACGAGGTCCAGGGTTTGATGGACACGGCCGACCTCATGACGCTGGCGGCCCTCGACCTGCCCGCGCTCAGGGATCCGGTGTTCCATCCGGTGACCCCGCCTCGACTCGCCACCGGGCGGAGCATTTTCGAGGTGATCCGCGAAGGAGACCTGCTGCTGCACCACCCGTACGACAGCTTCCAGACCTCGGTCGAGCGCTTCATCCAGGCGGCGGCGGAGGATCCGGACGTCCTCGCGATCAAGCTCACGCTCTACCGCACGGGCGGCGATTCCAGTATCGCCCGAATGCTGGTGCAGGCGGCCGAGCGGGGGAAGCAGGTCGCGGTGCTGATCGAGCTGCAGGCGCGGTTCGACGAGGAGAACAACATCATCTGGGCCCAGCGGCTGGAGGACATCGGCGTGCACGTGAGCTACGGCGTGGCCGGGCTCAAGACCCACGCGAAGGTGATGCTGGTGGTCCGGCGCGAGGGGGACACCATGCGCCGCTACGTCCACATCGGGACCGGCAACTACAATCCCAAGACCGCGCGCCTCTACACCGACTTCGGGCTCCTCAGCGCCTCGCCGGCGCTGGGGGCCGACCTCACCGACCTGTTCAACGTGCTGACCGGCTTCGCCTCTCCCGCCGGATACCGCAAGCTGATCGTGGCGCCGCGGGGCATGCGCGAGCGTTTCCTGGGCCTCATCCGGCGGGAGATCGCGCACCAGCGAAGCGGCGCACCCGCGCGCATCATCGCCAAGATGAACGCGCTGGTCGACCCCGACATCATCGCCGCGCTGTACGAGGCCTCGGGGGCGGGCGTGCCGATCGATCTGATCGTGCGAGGAATCTGCTGTCTCCGGCCGGCACTCCCCGGCGTGAGCGAGTCGATCCGGGTCATCAGCATCGTGGGACGCTTCCTGGAGCACTCGCGGGCGTTCTACTTCCTGAACGGCGGTGACGAGCAGGTCTACATCGGCTCCGCCGACTGGATGCCGCGAAACCTGGACCGGCGCATCGAATTGGTGACTCCCATCGAGGCGCCGGCGGATCGGCAGGCGCTCCGCGACCTGCTGCTGCTCATGTGGGAGGACAACCGGCAGGCGTGGGAGCTGCGCGCCGACGGCACCTACGTGCAGCGCCGGCCCCGGCCGGACGAGCCCGAGGTGGCGACGCACCGCACCCTGATCGAGCGGGGCCGGGCGCCGGCATAGCCGGGAGCAGCGGGCGGAAAGCTTGGGGTCCGACGCGCCAGACAAGAACGCCGTGGCGCATCGGACCCCAAGTTTTCCGCCCGCTGCTCCCGGCTAGTACGGCAAGCCCGCCGACTCCGCGAACTGCTTGAGCATCTCCTGCTGCTCCGGCGTGAGTTGATCGGGGACCGTCACCTGCACCTGCACCAACTGGTCGCCCTTCACCCCGTTCTTTTCCACGCCCTGGCCCTTGATGCGGAAGCGCCGGCCCGGCTGGGTGCCCGCGGGAATGCGGAGCACGACCTTCTTTCCGTCGACGGTCCGAACTCGGAGCCGAGTGCCGAGCGCGGCCTGTGCCAAATTGAGGGGAACCTCACATACGATGTCGAGCCCCTCGCGGTGGAAGAATCGGTCGGGTTGCACCTGAAACGTGACCAGGAGATCGCCGGCCGGCAGCCCTGCCGGCGCGGCCTGCCCCTGGCCGCGCATCCGTACCCGCGTCCCGGTCTCCGTTCCGGGCGGCACGGTGATAGTCACCTGGCGCTCAGTCCGTACCTCGCCGGCGCCGCGGCAGGTAGGGCACGGCTGCGACGGGATCCGGCCCCGGCCTCGGCATTGAGGACACGGGCGGTTGACGGCGAAGCCCCCTTGTCCGAAGGAAATCGTTCCCCTGCCTTTGCATTCCGGACAGGTGGACCAGCTGGCGCCAGGCGCGCCACCGGATCCGGCGCACGTCGGACACGGCTCGGTTACGTGGAGGGTGACCGTCACCTTCCCGCCCAGCGTCGCCACGCGGAACGGCACTTCCACGACCGTCTCGATGGACTCGGCCGGTGGCGCCTCCTGGCCTTGGCGGCCCCGCCCGAAGATCGACGAGAAGATGTCGCCCAGGCCGCCGAAATCTCCGAAGTCGAACCCTTCGGCGCCGGCCTCGGGGCCAGGGCCGGGTCCGCGGCGCGCGCCGCCCGGCCGGGGCCCGCGCGCCGGCCCCCCGTCGAACGCGCCAAGCCGGCGCATCTGATCGTACTGCCTCCGTTTCTCGGCGTCGGACAGCACGCTGTGCGCTTCGGAGATCTCCTTGAAGCGCTCGGCGGCCGATGGGTTGTTGGGGTTGGCGTCAGGGTGGTACTGCTTGGCCAGCCGGCGGTACGCCTTCTTGATCTCGTCCTGGCTGGCCGAGTCGGAGACTCCCAGGACCTGATAGAAGTCCTTTGCGGCCACGCTAGCCCTGTCCCTGCTCGGAGTAGACCTGCACCCGTGCCGGGCGCACCAGGGTACCCTTGAAACGATAGCCCACCTGGAAGGTGGCGCTCACCTTGTGGTCCTGGTCAGGAGAAGGCGGAGGCACGACGGAGACGGCCTCGTGCACGCTGGGATCGAACGGAGCGCCGGTCGGTTCGATGCGCTCGAGCCCCGCGGCCTGGAGCTCCTTTCGGAGCTTCTTGTCCACCAGCTCCACCGCCTGACGGATCTGATCCGCGGAGGCCGTCCCGCCGTCGGCACTCAGCCGGTCCATGTCGTCCAGCGCATCGAGCAGCCGGCCCGCCAGGGCCGCCTGCGCCCGGTCGTTGAGCTCGGTGCGCTCGCGGGTGGCTCGCTTCCGGTAGTTGTCGTACTCGGCGGCGAGCCGAAGATGCTGGTCGCGCGCCTCGTCGAGCTGCTCTTCGAGCCGGCGGATGGCCTCGCTCGACGGTTCGGCCGGAAGTCCGCCGCCGAACTCCGATTGGGTCGAGTCCTCGCGGGAAGAGGGCTCTTGCGACATGTCGGTGGACGCCAGATCGGCGCCGTCGGCGCTTCTCCCGGAGCGGGCGGCAGGATCGGTCATTCCACCCGGCGTCTGGAGCCGCTCGACATCGTCGGCAAACTCGCCGCTAAACCTTCGCTTGTCAGCCACTTGCAACCTCGTGTGGTTCGAGAGCCAGCCGGAAGATAATAGCAGCCGCACGCCGCGTGTCGGGCGTCAGAGTGGCAGGAGCACCAGCTGGGGGAGGCCCAATTCAGCGATCCTGGAGCCGCCGATCGAGTAGCGCGAGCGCACCTTGTGCGGCCCGCACCCGCACGTTGTGCCGGTCGCCGGGGATCTGGATGCGGCGCGCTTCCACCACCTCGGCGGCGGCGGCGGCCAGCCAGACGGTCCCGACCGGCTTGGTCTCGCTTCCGCCGCCCGGCCCGGCTATTCCCGTCACCGCCACGGCCAGGTCGACTCCAAGCCTGCGGATGGCTCCAAGAGCCATGGCGCAGGCCACCGACTCGCTCACCGCGCCGTCGGCCGCGATCAAGTCGGGACTTACGCCCAGAAGCTCAGTCTTGAGCTCGTTCGAGTAGCAGATCACACCGCCCATGAACACATCCGAGCTCCCGGGGATCGCGGTGAGCCGCCCGCCCACCAGGCCGCCGGTGCACGACTCCGCCGTCCCGAGCCGCAACCGGCGCGACCGCGCACGCTCGAGCACGATGGCGGCGAGATCGTCGTCGCCCTCGCCGTACGCGAACCCCCCGGCCCGCGCGCGGAGCAGGCTGGCGGCCGCGGCCAGTCGCTCGTCGGCGTCGTGCGGGGCCAAGCTCCACGCGCTGAGCCGAAGGTCCACGCCCTCGAACCCCGGCAGGTACGCCAGGGTGAGCGGGGCCACGTCGCTCTCGATCGGGCCCAGGCGCTCGGCGAGCGCCGACTCGGGGATACCGGTGGTCCGGACGAGACGCGAGCGGATCACGCCGCCCTGGCTCCGTTCGGCCAGCCGCGGCACCACCTCGTGCTCCACCAGCTTACGCATCTCGCCTGGCACGCCGGGCAGCATGATCACCAGGCCGGGCGGGCCTTCGAACCAGAGGCCGGGCGCGGTGCCCCAGCGGTTGGGCAGCACGGTGGCTCCGCGCGGCACTTCCGCCTGACCGCGATTGCTCGGGGCCGGCGCCCGGCCCAGACGGGCGAACCGTGCGACCAGCTCCTGCCAGATGGCTTGATCGAACTCGAGCGGCATTCCGTACAGCTCCGCGACCACGTTCTTGCTCACGTCGTCGCGCGTGGGGCCCAGGCCGCCGGTGGTGATTACCGCGCCGGTGCGGGACAGCGCGTCACCCACGGCCTCGCGAATGGCGTCGGGCGTGTCGCCCACGCTGGTGCGGCGCACCACCCGCACGCCGATCCCCGCCAGCGCCCGGGCGATCTCGGCGCCGTTGGTATCGATCGTGAACCCGAGCAGCAGCTCGGTGCCGATGGTGAGGAGCTCGAGGTCCATCGCGGCCTACCGGGCGCGATCGGAGAACAGCGACCGGTTGCGGTAGAGGTAGAGGACGAACGAGTAGACGGTGAGCAGGGTGGCGACCGCCAATGTCACGGCGACGAAGCCGCCATGGAACTGGTTCCAGTAATCCGCATACCGGCTGTGCTCCCAGCCGAGGGGCCGACGGGCGTCCCGGAACGCGAACCAGAGGATGATGGCGCCGATGAAGATGTTCTGGATGGTAGTCTTGAGCTTGCCCGCGCCGCCGGCCGCGATCACCACGCCGCGCCGGCTGGCCCACAGGCGGAACACGGTCATGGCCACCTCGCGCCCGATGAGCAGCAGGCACACCCACAGGGGGATACTGCCCCAGATGGGGATGTCGTACAGATCGTGGCGGGTGCGCGAGATCCAGTAGATGGGAATCAGGGTGGCGAACAGCAGTAGCTTGTCCGCGATCGGATCGAGCAGCTTGCCGATGTCGGTGACCTGATTGCGGGAGCGCGCCAGATAGCCATCATAAACGTCGCTTATCGCGGCGGCCAGGAAAATGAAGAAGGCGATGAGCTTGGGCCAGTATCCCTCGATGAACGGCAGCAGCGCGATGACCGGGGTGAAGCAGATCCGGATCACCGTGATGATATTGGGAACCGTCCACATGGGGCCGCTAGCCCAGGGTCTTGACGACGCTCTTGCTGATCGCCTTGAGGGTATCGAAGACGCCTTCCCCCGTGATGGCCACGGCCTCGAAGTAGGGCGCCCGCTCGATCCATTGGCCGTCCTGCTGCGACACCAGGTACTCGCCGTCCCGGTTGGGGTCGTGGGTGACCTTCTGCCTGGCGGGGTCTTCCTGGGGCCAGCCGGGGTTGAGCGCCGACTGGAGCTCGGCGACGGGCGCGGCGTTGGGGAGGTCGCGCTTGTTGTACTGGATGGCGAACGGAATCCTGGTCAGATCGTAGCCGTGCTGGGTCATGTTCTCGTACAGATTCTGCATGGCCTCGATGTTGGCGTCCATGCGCTCGATCTGGCTGTCGGCCACGAACACGACGCCGTCCACGCCTTTGAGGATGAGCTTGCGGGAGGCGTTGTAATACACTTGCCCCGGCACGGTGTACAGATGGAACTTGACCTTGAAGCCGCGAATGGTGCCGAGGTCCACCGGCAGGAAGTCGAAGAACAGGGTGCGCTCGGTCTCGGTGGCAAGGGAGATCATCTTCCCGCGCGCGCCCGGCGCAACCTTGTTGTACACGAACTCCAGGTTGGTGGTCTTGCCACCCAACCCGGGCCCGTAGTACACGAGCTTGCAGTTGATTTCGCGTGAGGCGTAGTTGATCATCGACATGCTTGCGGTCTCCCTCAGGCCCCGAACAGTTTGTCGATCTCGTCTTCCGCCTCGCCGAGAAACTCGGAGGCCACGCCCGGCGCGTTGGTGCCGTCACGATTGAACATGTCGGTGAACACCTGGTTCAGCTGGCCCACCGCCCCCTTCACCCGCAGCTTCACCAGCCCCAGCGTAGTGCGATTGTCGAACAGCACCACCAGGATGACCCGCCGGGCCACGTCCGCCAGGTACATCGATTCCCGCTCACCCTGGTGAAACAGCGCGCCGAACTCCGGCTCGCCCAGCATCCGGGCGAGCTGGTCGTTGGCGCTGAAGTCGGCCGCGGTGAGCGATGCGAATGCCGTGGGGTCGAACTGCGGCGGCTCGCCCGCGGTGGCGACCATCTGCCCGGTGCGATCCACGATGAGCGCCGTGCGGGCGTTCGACTCCGCGAGGAAGCCGCTCAGAATAATCTGGATGGTCCGGGAATCGTCCTCCCGGAACGACCAGCTCGACGCACCGCTCATGGCACCGGCCTCATGCCAGGGAAGACTCGAGTCCACGGAGGATGGCCTGCGCCCGCCGGCGGAGCACCGGCTGGCGTTCCCAGGCGAGGTAGTCGCGGAGCACCCGAATGGTATCCACTCCGGTTTGCCCGGCCAGGTAGCCAAGCGCGCCCAGCCGGCGAAGCGGCCGCGGGCTGAACAGGTCCCGCTGGTGGGTGGCGAGCCGGCGCTGCGCCAGCATCCAACCGGCCACCACGCCGGCGGCGAGCCCACCGGCGAACAGCGCCGCGCGCGACCGCACTACGGCACCTCCTGCCGGGCCACCAGCGCATGGGCCAGGGTTACGCCGTCGACGTACTCGAGATCGCCCCCCATGGGAAGCCCGCGGGCGAGCCGCGTGACGCGCACGTCCTGGCCGGCCAGGAGCTGCTGAATGTAGGTGGCCGTCACTTCCCCCTCCATCGAGGGATTGGTGGCGAGGATGACCTCGCGCACGCCGGTGTCGCGAACCCGGGCGACCAGATGGTCCAGCCGCAGGGACTCCGGGCCGATCCCGTCCAGAGGCGAGAGCCGGCCGCCGAGCACGTGGTAGCGCCCCCGGAAATCGGTGGCCCGATCGACCACCGCCACCGCCGACGCCTCCTCCACCACGCATAGCAGCGACGGATCCCGCCGCGGGTCGCGGCAGATCGGGCACGGCTGCTCCTCGGTCAGGTTGCCGCACTCCTGGCACGGCCGCACGCGCTCACTCACCGCGACCAGCGCCGAGGCCAGCCGCGCGGCCTGTTCAGGAGATTGCTGGAGCAGATGGAAGGTGAGACGTTGGGCCGTCTTGCGCCCGATCCCCGGCAGCCGGGCCAGCTCGGTGATCAGCGCTTCGATCGCGCTCACCGTCAGCCGGCGACGAAAGGCAGCGTGGGAACCTTCCGCATCTCGGCCTGCAGGAGGTCGGCCGCGCGACGCTGCGCTTCGGCGACGGCAGCGGTTACGAGGTCGCCCAGGAACTCGGCATCGCGCCCCTCGAACACGGCCGGATCGATGACCACGGCCCGTACGGTGCCCCGGCCATCGGCGGTGACGCGCACCATGCCGCCGCCCGCGGTCGTCTCGATGGTACGACCTGCCAACTCGGTCTGAAGTTGCTGCAGCCGGCCCTGCATCTGCTGGCCCAGCTGAAACAGCTGTTGAAGATCTGCCATGCTCTCGGGTAGTCCAGCCATGGACCGTGGCAAAGTAAGTGGTTTAATCCACGATCTCCAAATCTAACGCATCCGACGCGGTGTCGAGGCTGGGATCCTTGGACCGGAAGCTCCGCAACCGGTCGGCCTTGAGGCTGGCCTCGGTGAGCTTGCGCGGTGCCGGCGGTACCGAGCCACCCGAGGCAGCCGCCTCGACCACCCGGAGCCGAGCCGGTTGCCCGAGCGCCCGCTCCAGCACCTCCTCTACCGCGCGAGCCTGGGCCTGCAACCGCTCGGCGAACAACGGGTTGGCCTCGGCGAGCTCGACCGTGAGCCAGGGCAGATCGAGACTGGCCGGGGTCGTCGCGGCCAAGGCCTCCCCCAGGAACCGGCTTTGAGCCCGCACCTCCGCGACCAGCTCCGGCCAAGCCATGCGAACCGCCTCGAGCGCGGGGGGCACCCGATCCATCACGGCTGTGGGAGCCGGCGGTTCCAGCGCGGGGTGCGTGGGCCCCGAGGGCTCGCCGCCCCCGACCGGCCGCACGGATTTTCCGCTTCCGTCATTCGGTCGAGGTGGCGCCGACGGAACCGAGGGCGCTGCTCCTGGCGCCGCTCCCGGCGTCGCTCGAGGCGCCGGAGCAGGGCGAGCGGAGCCGCCCGGGGCGGGACTGCCGCCGCCGGCAGCCAGCACCTGGGCCAGGTCGACGATCCGGTCCAGCATTGCCCAGCGCAGGAGCACCGTTTCGACGATGAGTCGTGGATTGGCGCTCCGGCGCATGGCCGTCTCGTTTTCGGCAAGCAGGCGGAGCATTCGCAGGAGGTCGCCGGGATCCAGACGGCCGCGCTGGGACTCGAGCGCCTGCCGCAGGCTCTCGGTCAGCCCTTCCGGCTCGGTGCCGAGCTGCAGCATCAGCATGGCCCGCAGGGTCTCGCCCACTCCTGCCATGAACTCGGCCAGGTCCGCGCCGGCGTTGTCCAGCCGATCCACCAGCGGGAAGACGCCCTCGGGGCGGCGCTCCGCGACCACCGCGAGTACCTCGGCGTAGAGCTCGTCGCCCACCAGGCCGAGCACCTCGCGTACCCGCTCGGCGGTGACCGCGCCCTCGCCGAAGCTCAGGCACTGATCCAGGACGCTGAGGGCGTCCCGCATGCCGCCGTCGGCGTGGCGCGCGATCAAGGTGAGGGCGTCGTCGGTGGCCGCAATGCCTTCGGCCTCGAGCACCTGGCGCAGACGGTCACGAATGGCGGAGGGCCCGATCCGCCGGAAGTCGAAGCGCTGCAGCCGCGAGAGTACCGGAGCCGCCGCCGCCGCGATCTTCTGCGGCTCGGTGGTGGCGAACACGAAGACCACGCGGGGCGGCGGCTCCTCCAGAACCTTGAGCAGTGCGTTCCAGGCCTCACGGGTGAGCATGTGCGCCTCATCCACGATGTAGACCTTGTAATGGCCCTCCCGGGAGGCGGCATACATGGCGCGCTCGCGGAGGTCACGGGCGTCGTCTACTCCCCGGTTGCTGGCGGCATCGATCTCCACCACGTCCAGGTTGGCGGTTCCGCTCCAGACCCGGGTGCAATTCTCGCACTCCCCGCAGGGGTCGCCCGAGGCATCCCGATTCGGGCAGTTGAGGGCCATGGCAAGAATACGGGCCGCGGTGGTCTTCCCTACCCCGCGCGGGCCGGTGAGCAGGTAGCCGTGTCCGACGCGGCCGCGAGCCACGGCACCGCGCAGGACGGCGGCGACATGATCCTGGACCAGCAGGTCGGCGAAGCGCTTGGGGCGGTAGCGGCGAGCGAGAGCGATGGTCACGCGATCGTCATGGGCGGAGGGAAAAGAAAAGTGCCTCAGGCTCCCCGAAGCGACACCGGGCATCGCTTAGCGCTGCTACCGGCGAGGTCCTGACGCGGTTCACGCGCCGGCGCCCTTCGGACCTGAGGCACCCTGAATATATACCGGAAGCCCGGCCGATGGAACCTACTTGGCGGCGGGCGCCGGCTGGTTCGGCGACCACATGTCCACGGCATAGCGCCAGGTCCCGTTGGGCTGGCGGCGCAGCACTTCCACGAACTTACCCTGCTCCCGGAGGGCCGGGACTCCCGCGGCCTTGGGGGTTCCCTCCATGGTGTAGTGTCCGCGCGCGTAGGCGAGGTCGCCGCGGCCCTCGATCTCGTCGGCGCTGACGGCGATGGTGAGGTGATAGGCGCCCAACAGGCCTGCGATGAACTGCTGGATGGCCGCTCGTCCCTCGACGCCGGCCGCGTCGGGCGGCATCAGGTGGGCGTCCGGGAGGTAGATGGCGGCCACCCCCGCCGCGTCGCCGCCGCCCATGGCCCTCGTGAACGCGGAATCAGTGGCACGAATGGCAGCGATATCAGCCGCGGCGAGCGGTTCCGCCGACGGCGCCTTGTCGGCAACCCGCTCGGCCGGGGCCGAGCTGCAGGCGGCGAGCAGAGTGAGCGTCAGACTGAACGAGCGGTGCATGAGGCCTCCCCGATTGGGCTGGCCGCCACCAGGCGTCAGCCGAGGATGGTTCGTTGCCGCTGCTGCATCCAGCGCAGCTCCCACGTCTCGGCTACCACCGCGCCGAGCAGGAAGACGATGGCCGTGTAGTAGACCCAGAGAATGAAGAGCACGGCCGCGCCGATATTGGCGTCTCCCCCCGACGACTGCACCGTGGCGAAGTGCGTGAGGTAGAGGCCGTACAGCCGCTTGGCGATCTCGAACAGCACCGCGGTGAAGGTGGACGCAAGAAGCGCGGTGCGCCAGGGGAGGCGCCGGAGCGACGCGTACCGATAGGTGACGTAGAACAGCGAAATGGAAAACACGAAGGCCAGGAACTCTCCCAGCAATCGCCCCACGGTCGAGAAGAAGAACGCGAACTGCGGAATGACCCGCTCGGAGCCGCGCGCCCACGCGATCGCCACCAGAGCGCTGATGCCGGTGTTCACCAGGAAGAGCACCACCGTCGCCACCACCATGCCGATGTCGCGGGCTTTGCCAGCCAGCCAGTTGAGGACGAAGTGGCGCGGCGGCGCCGGCCGGGCCGACACGTCATAGATGTCGTTGAGCGACGTGCGCACGCCGGCGAACAGACGGGTGCTGAACCAGATGAAGGCCGGGACGGCGTAGAGGGAGATCTGGCCGCGGTTCCGCGACACGCCCACCAGGATTCCGGTGACGAACGCGAACGGGTCGCCCCCGCCCTTCGATGCGTGCGGAGGGAAAAACCGGCGGAACAGCACGGTGGCATCGACGGTGGGACCGCCGGCAATGGCCTGGGCCACGTGCGTGAGCCCGATCAGCACCAGCAGCACGAGCGGGATCGCGGCGAGCAGCGCGTCGAACGTGAGCGCGCTGGCCAGGAACGGGATGTTGTTTTCGTCGGCGGCCTGCAGGGTACGGCGCAGAAAGCCGGCGGGCGTCCGGTGCCACCCGCCGGGTCTCAGCCGTTTCAGGCGAGCGGCTCCTCGAGGTCGCCCGCGGCGCGGCGGCGGGCCCGGGACTCGGCCAGCCGGCGCTCCAGCTCGTCGCGGGCCGAGCCGCCGGCTTCACGCCCGCCGGCGCGGGGCCGGAGCGACGGCGTATCCTCGAACTCTTCGAAGTCCTCGTCGTCATCGTCGGTGAGATCCTGCAGCGCCTCCCGGCCGCTGGAAAACTGCTGGCCCAGCTCGTCCAGCTTTTCCTCGGTGACGGCCCGAAGCTTCCACAGCTTTCGCTGCAGAACGCGACGGGTTTCCTCGCCGGTGCGCGGGGCGTACAGCAGGGCCAGTCCCGCTCCCAGCAGCGCGCCCCAGAACAGCCACTTGGCGGAGGCATCGCCCCCGCGCTCGACGTACACTACCTCGCGACCACCTCTGCGCCGTGCCATCGCTCCTCCTATTCTCCGGCGTCCGGATCGTCTTCCGCGGCTACCAGGGCGGGCTTGAGCGCCGCGTGGTGCTGCAGCGGCGCCTGGACGAAACGATTGACGTCCTTGTCGGTCCCGTTGACGTTGAGCTGCTCGAACAGAAATGCGAAGGTGCGCTCCAGGTCGGCGGCGATGGCCGCGCGAACGTCCTCGTCCAACGACCAGAAGTCGCGCTTGAACGGCCCGATGGCCTTCTTGCGGGTCTTGTAATAGAACTGTTCCGCCGTGTCCCCGCTCTTCCGCTCGCCGGCGGCGTTCTCCTCCAGCCACGGCCGGATCCGGTCGCGCAGCGCGGTGGGAAGCCTGGGATGATCGAAGACGATGTTCTGGAAGTTGGTGGCGAGGTGGATCTCGGCCGTCTCGATACGGGGAAAATTGCCGAACGCGTTCGACGGCAGCGTGCTGGCCCCGTGCTGCACGGCACCCGCCAGACCATATTCCTCGCGCGCGGCCTTGGAGAGAGCCGCGAGCGCCTGCAGATCCAGCTTGACGTCGGCGATGGAACCGTCGGGCAGCACCACGCCGCCGTGCGAGGTGCCGGTCTGCACTGAAATCTTACTGATGCCCGCGAGCCCGGCCCCGCGCGCCGCCAGGGTGCGGTTGTAGCCGTGCATGAACGCGTGCAGCTCCTCGACCGTGCTGTTCTTCATGCCCACTTCGCCGATCTCGGCGCCGACCGAGACGGTGACGCCCTCGGGCTCGTGCTCCCGGATGAATGCCGTAATCTCGGCGGCGCGCTCGTAGTTGAGGCGCTGCTGCGCGTCGAGCCCCGACTGCGACAGATCCACCAGCGTCGAAGTGTCGACGTCGATGTTGTAGAAGCCGGCGCCGATTTCCTCGGCGATCAGCTTCTTCACCTCGCCCACCTCGCCTTCGGGATCGGCCTGGTACTTCTTGTGGTTGACCTGGCAGTGGTCGCCCTGAATGAACAGCGGCAGGGTGTAACCCTCGCGGAGCGCGGCGCCGATCATGACCGAGATGTATTCGGCGGGGCGCTGCTCGGTGTAGGCGATCTCCGAGCGCGCGATCTCGAGCAGGATGGCCCCCGCCTTGCCGGCCTTGGCCGCGCGAAAGACCGCGCGCGCCGTATCGTAGGCCATCATGCGCACGTTGATGGCCGGCACCGTGAAGCCGCTCACATCGCCCCGGCCACGGGCCTGGTAGAGGCCCTGAATGGACGCCGGCCGGGCGCCGGTCACTTGTCCCAGCTCCCACAGCAGCCAACGGGCCGCTTCGCGGGCGTCGCCGCCGCCGAACACGGCCTGCGAGACCAGGCGATCGGTGGCGGGGCCGCGGAGCCGGGCGGGGTCGCGCACGGCGACCCCGCCGGGGACCTGCACCACCGCCCCGTCGTAGAGCTGAATCGCCCGCTGGGTCTCGTCGGCCATGTCTCAACGACCTCGCCGGTTCAAGGGTTCGCCACGTCCGTAAAGGTAGGCCGGGAGCGGAGGACCGTCAAACAAAAACACTCTCACGCTTCGTCCGCATCGGGGCCGGCCGCGGGCTGCGCATGGGCCTCGAAGCCGGGACGTCCCATCGCGGCGTAGGTGAGCTTCTTGCCCAGCTCGACCCCGGGCTGATCGAACGGGTCGACACCGTAGAAGATGCCCGCGTAGCCGGTGGCGAGCTGGTAGAACATGATCGCCTCGCCGAGCGTCTCCGCGTCGAGCCGGGGGAGCCGGAGGGTGCAGCTCATGCGCCCCATGCGGGCCAGCGCGGTGGCGGTCGCCTCGTATTCGGCACGCAGGAGCGCGCCGAGGGAGTGCCCCGAGAGATAGGCCAGATCGGACGGCAGCGGGCCCGCGCCGGGCACGTCGGTCGGCGGCGGCGGGATGCGGAGGTCGCTGGCCAGGTCGTCCACCACCGCGAAGGTGATGACCTTGTCGAACGGGCCTTCCATGAAGAGCTGTACCTGACTGTGCTGGTCGGTGGCTCCCACCGCCGCGACCGGCGTGGGCCCGGCGTGAACCGTCTTTCCGTCTCGGCTCAGCCGCTTGCCCAGGCTCTCCGCCCACAGCTGGCGGTACCATTCGGCGAACTCCCGGAGCCGGTCGGTATAGGGCATGAGCACGTGGATCCGCGCGCCCAGGTCGGCATCGGCGGCCCAGTGAAGCGCGGCATAGAGCGCGGCCGGGTTCCGGCGCAGGTCGTCGATCGCGGCGCGCTCGACCGCGTGGCGCGCGCCGGCCAGCAGCCCCGCGATGTCGATACCCACGAGAGCCGCCGGCAGCAAGCCGACGGGCGAGAGCACGCTGAACCGACCGCCGACCTCGGCCGGAACGTCGAGCGTGGCGATGCCGTCGCGGGCCGCGATCTCGCGAAGCGCACCGCGCGCGGGGTCGGTGGTGAACACCAGGTGGCGGTGCGCCGCCGAGCCCAAGGCGTCCTCCAGCCAGGCCCGGACGATCAGATACTGCGCCATCGTCTCCGACGTCCCGCCGGACTTGCTGATGACGTTGACCAACACGCGCCGCGGATCGATCCGCGCCAGCGCGGCGGACACCGAGGTCGGGTCCACGTTGTCCAGCACGGTCAGACGCGGAAAGAACTCGCGCCCCTCGTCGTCCAGCTCGTTCCAGGCGGGCCGCCGTAGCGCGTTGAGCAGCGCCTTTGCGCCCAGCGCCGAGCCGCCGATGCCGAGCACCAGCACGTGATCGTAGGCTTGACCGACACCGTCGGCGAACCGGGTGATCTCCCGGGTCGTGCCGGCTTGATCCACCAATCGGTAGAAGCCGTACTCGCCTTCCCCACGGCGGCGGCCCACTTCGGCCTGTACGGCCGGAAACCGCGCGGCCATCGCATCGACTCGGGCGCGGGGCAGCCCGTGCACCCCGTCGAGCGAATCCTGAAACATCCGGCCGTAGGCCAGCCTGATCACGGGACCTCCACGATGAGACCGTCGTACGCCGGCACGATGCCGGCCGGCAGCCGGTCCGCCAGGTCCGCGTGACCGGTCTCGTGAGTGAGATGGGTGAGATAGGTCCGGCGGGGGCCCAGCAATTGGGCGGTTGCGATCGCTTCGGGGATACTCATGTGGGTCGGGTGGGGACGCCACCAGAGCGCGTTGAGTACCAGCGTATCGAGTCCTTCGAGCCGCCGTCGCTCGGGCTCGTCGATCGCCTTGGCGTCGGTGATGTAGGCCAGGTCGCCGATCCGATAGCCGTAGACCCGCAGGTGCCCGTGCCGGAAGGCGAGCGGCAGGACCTGCGAGCCCGCGATCTCTACCGGCTGGCCGGGCTCGATGGCATGCAGGTCCAAGTCGGGCTTCGAGGTGCCCTCGTAGACCCGCTGGCCGTCGAAGATATAGCTATACGAGCCACGCAGGCGGTCCAGGGTCTCGGGTGGACCGTACACCGGCAGCGCGTGGCGTTGGCGGACCGAGAAAATCCTGAGGTCGTCGATGCCGCTGATGTGGTCGGCGTGCTCGTGGGTGTAGACGACGGCATCGATGCGATTCACGCCGGCGGCGATGAGCTGAAGCCGCAGCTCGGGCGGCGTGTCGATCAGGATGGTGCCGCCGCCCGTCTCGATCAAGGCGGCCGACCGGCTGCGCCTGTCGCGCGGATCGGTGGATCGGCACACGGCGCACGAACACCCGACCTGGGGCACGCCGAACGACGTCCCCGTGCCCAGAAAGGTCAGCCGCATGCCCTAAACTGCTTCGATCTTGAGGAGGTTGGTAGTGCCGGGCATGTCGAACGGAACGCCCGCGGTTACCACCAGGCGCTCCCCCGGCTGGGCCAGCCCCCGGGAGAGGATCTGGTGCCGCGCGGCGCCCAGCATGGCGTCGTAGTCGGTGAAGTGGTCGGTGAGCGCTGGGGTCACGCCCCACACCAGCGACAACTGGCGGTAGGTGTCGGGCTCCGGCGTGCAGGCGAAGATCGGCACGGTGGGACGGCAGGTCGAAACCTTGCGCGCCGTGAACCCGCTGCTGGTGAAGCAGACGATGAGAGGCGCGCTCAGCATCTCCGCCGCCGCGCACACCGCCACCGCGATGGCGTCCTCGGTGCGCACCGGACCACTCTGGGCGCTGCGGTGCTGCGGCAGGGCCAGCCCCTCGCTGGACCGCCGGCCCAGCGCCGCGTCGATGACCACTCCGCGGTTCTGGCGCTGGAGCTCCATCTCCCGGGCGATGCGGTCCATCGCCCGGACGGCCTCGAGCGGAAACTCTCCCACCGCGGTCTCCGCGGACAGCATGACCGCGTCGGTGCCGTCCAGGATCGCGTTGGCCACATCCGACGCTTCGGCGCGGGTGGGACGGGGGGCATGCACCATCGATTCGAGCATCTGCGTGGCGGTGATGACGGGGCGGCCGTGCAGCCCCGCCTCCCGGATGATCTGCTTCTGCATCAAGGGCACTTCCTCGAACGGCAGCTCCACGCCCAGGTCACCCCGTGCGACCATGATCGCGTCCGAGGCGTCGAGGATGCCGCACAGATTCTTGAGCGCGGTGTCCTTTTCGATCTTGGCGATCAGCTTGGTCGAGCGGGGGACCAGCGCGCGGAGCTGTTCGATGTCCTCGGGTCGGCGCACGAACGAGAGCGCCACGTAGTCCACCCCCACCGCCGCCGCCTGGGCGACGTCCTCCAGGTCCTTTTCGGTCAGCGCGGGCGCGCTCACTTCGATCCCGGGAAGGTTCATCCCCTTGTTGGACTTGAGTTCGCCGCCGTACTGCACCACCGCTTCCACCCGCGCCCCGTGGACGCCGCTCACCTCGACCGCCATGAGGCCGTCGTCGAGCAGGATCCGAGCGCCCGCGCTCAGGTCGCCGGCCAGGCCCTCATAGGTGGTGGGAATTTCTCCCGGCGAGGCCTCGGCCTCGGGAGCAAACACGACCTTGCGGCCGGTCACGAGCCGGAGCGGCTCCGCCAGGGTCCCGACGCGGATGCGGGGTCCCTGGAGATCGAGCAAGATGGCCACGGTATCGTTCCGCGGCACCATCACCTGCCGCAATCGCTCGATCCACCGGGCGCGGATCTCGGGACTGCCATGAGAGGCGTTGATGCGGACCACGTTCACGCCCGCGTCGATCAGCGCGGTCATGGCGGCGGCGGTTTCCCACGCGGGGCCCAGCGTAGCGACGATCTTGGTGCGACGAACCGAGGTGCGAGACATGAGACGGAGTTTAATGCGGACCCGTCACTGCTGCATCACAACCGCGCCATCCACGATGGTGAGGCGCGCGCGGCCGGCGCGGACGGCATCTCCCGACCCGAGCTCGGCGGCCGGATCGAAGGTCCAGGCGACCAGGTCGGCGTCCTGACCCGGGGCCAACGTTCCCCGCCGGCCGGTCAGCCCGGCCGCATGGGCCGGCCCGACGGTGTAGGCCCGGACCGCGTCCTCGAAGCTCAGCTTCTCGTCTGCTCGCCAGCCGCCGGCCGGGCCGCCGCCGGCATCGCGGCGCTCGAGCGCGGCGAAGAGACCCTCCCGCGGATCGATGGACGCCACCGGCGCATCGCTGCCGAACACCAGCCGGGTTCCCCGCCGGCGGAGCGACTCAAAAGCATAGGCGCCCCGGCCCCGCGCTCCCCAATGACGCTCGACCAGCGGAATGTCCGTCAGCAGATGGGCCGGCTGCATCGAGGCTACCACGCCGGTGGCCGCCGCCCGATCCAGATCGTCGGGATGGATGCACTGGAAGTGCTCGATCCGGTGCGGAATCGCCGTCCGCGGCAGCGCGGATAGAAGATTCAGTGCCCTCCGCACCGCCGCGTCGCCGATGGCGTGCACGGCCACCGCTATCCCATGCTCCGCGGCGGTGCGCATGGCGTCGGCTGCTTCCTCCTCGCTCGTGATGGGCATTCCGCGGTCCCGCGTGCCCTCGAACGGCTCCAGCATCCACGCGGTCCGACTGCCGAGACTCCCGTCGAGGAACAGCTTGATCCCGCCGATCCTGAGCCAGTCGGATCCGGTGCCGCTCCGGATTCCGGACCGCCGAAGTGCCGGAAGCGAGGTGACTGGCGGATGAAACAGGACGCGGAGGCGGAGCGCACCGGCGGCCTCCAGCCGCCGGAACGCGGCCAAGGCGGAATCGGCCTCGACATTGTGAATCCCGGTGAGCCCTAGTCGATGTGCTTCCGCCTGTGCGTCGAGCAACGCTTCATCAAGCAGCGATGCCGGCGGCTCCGGCAGGTGCGGCAGGAGCAGCTCGACCGCGCGCTCGAGCAGCAGCCCGGTCGGCTCGCCGGCCGCGTCGCGGACGATGCGTCCGCCGAACGGATCGGGTGTGCCGCGCGTGATGCCGGCCGCCGCGAGGGCCGCGCTGTTGACCCAGGCCGCGTGGACATCCAGCGAGTCGAGATATACCGGACCCGCGTGGATCGCGTCGAGCGCGGCGCGATGCGGCGGGGCACTCCACCCGTTGGCATCCCATCCCTGTCCGATGACCCAGCCCTGGACCGGTCGAGCCTCCGCGATCCGGCGGAGAACCTCCGCGCGTGACCCCACGCCGGCCAGGTGTACCCGCCGGCGATTCAACGCCCACAGCGCGAAGTGGGTGTGCCCATCGACAAACCCGGGAGTGACGACGGCGTCGGGCAGATCGAACTCCCGCGTGCCGGCCGGTATCAACCGCGCCAGCTCGGCCGCATGTCCCACCCGGACGATGCGGCCCTCCTGCCACCAGATCGCGTCACCCGAGGACTGGGAATCGAGGCTCCAGATGCGGCGGGCTCGCAGGAGTCCGGAACGGTCCGGATGAGGTGCGTTCAGGTGCGACAAAACAGCTCTACGGGCGGTTTCCACATGTTGAAAAGTCAGAGAAGTGAATATCTGGATTAGGGGAAATGACGCGGGAAATCAGCGGGATTTGAGCTTGAATGTACTTGAAGTGTACCTATCGATCTTGCGTGTGCACAGGCATTTATATCGACACAATTTACTGCTTCTCGAACCGAGGGAGCAGCGCTGGAGTGGCCCGACAATTATTCAGATCGGCTGATTATGAACATCTTCGACATGCATACGCCTGCACCCGAAACGCACCTAAGTGGGAACGTCGAAGTCTCATCGAGCAAAGGTCACCTTCCCTGTTCCGCCCCCGAATGATGGACCCGCAAACCGGGTCGGCGACGCTCGCAGGGCCTTGGCGAGCTCGGTCTTCCCCTCAACCTTGAGCGAGCCCGCCATGGGCTGTGACCGCGCCGGCGAAAGCTCGAGCGTACCGGTGACGACACCTCCCCGCAGCCCCCTGACCGACCACGTCTCCGCGATCGGTGGGGTGAGACCCGCGCTATGCCCGGCGAGATGGCCATCCCAGGTGACCACGGCGCCGCTCATCTTCACCTGGAATCGATCATCCGAGCTGGGCACGCCGTCCGCATCTTCTGCCGGGACTTTTCCCACCGTGAGCCGAGCGTCGTGCAGCGCCTGTCCGGCCAATCGCGCGGAACGAGCTAGGCGATCGCTGTTGGTAAACAGATCGAGCGCCACATCCTGCGGAGCCCCCGATGGCCCGGCGGCCAGCACGGTCCAATACCCGAAGAGTTGGGGCCGCCGGCCGCTCTTGTCGGCCAGCGAGAAATCCTTGCCGTGAATGGTATCGACCGTCGTGAAGCACAGGCGGGACGGGCTCCAGGAGGCGTACTGGGTCTGGCCCTCGATCACGCTGCGCAGCGAGACGTGCAGGTTGCTCGCGGCGGAGGCAGGGACCGCACGCCAGCCGCTGGGCAGATCCTGCAGCAGCGCGGAGCCGGGATCCAGCAGCAGCTGCACGCAAAAGGCCGAGCGAAGTCCCTCGAGCTCCCACGTGGTGGCGTCCGATGCGTTGTCCTGGGCCTGCACCGGAGCGGCGGCCAGGGCCGCCACGAGGCTCAGGAGAACGATCGAACGCATGCGCGGCTCCGGAAGAAGGTAGGACCTCAGCCAGCCCGGGTTCGGCGGACGGCGGCGGCCAGGTCGGCGTAGTGCTTCGGGTCGAGTGCGTTGAACCGCATGTTGCGATAGCGGACCTTGCCGTCGGGTCCGATGATGTAGACCACGCGGCGCATGTACCCGGAGCGGTCCTTGGCCGCGTATCGGGCGGCCACCTGCTGCTGCGGATCGCTGAGCAGCCGGAACGGCAAATTCAGACTGGCCGCAAAACGGGAATGTGTCGTGAGCGAGTCGGTGCTGACCCCGACCACCGTGACGTCCGGCCCGAACAGCGAATCGTACTGCTCGGCAAAGGTGCGCATCTCCGCCGTGCAGCCCTGGGTGAAGTCCCGGGGGAAGAACGCCAGGACCACGATCTTTCCCCGGTCGAGGCTCAGGTCGTACGGCTGATCGGCGGGGCCTACGCCATCCTTGCTCGCCCACGGCAACCGGAACGCTGGTGCCCGTCGGCCCACATCCGGGCCGGAGACCATGACCGCGGTCGGTGGGCCCAGCGTCGAGTCCTTGGATGAGGCCTGCGCCTGAAGGCGCGGGACGGCGACCATTGAAAGGACGATGCTTGCGGCGGCAATTGCACGGTTGGACATGCGCAAGGGTTCCCGAAGGAGGTTGGTCACGGAGCGGCGACGGCGCGGAGTGCGGTCGCCAGGTCTTGCGTGCTGCCGGTGCCGGTGTACGCCACCTTTCCCGCTCGGTCGACGATGACGATGTACGACGTGGTGGGCGCCTGGAAGGCTCGGGTGCTCACACCGTCCTCATCGTAGAGGGTCCGGAACGGCGGGTGCTCGGTCGCGACGTACTTGCGCACCCGCTCGGGTGTCTGATTGACCGTCACGTTGACCCCGAAGAATTCCACCCGATCGCCGAACTCCTGGTGGGCGGCGCGCACCGTCGGCATCAGCGCCCGGCACACCTCGCACCAGGTGGCCCAGAACTCCAGCAGCACGGGCTTGTGTCCGATGTACTGCCCCAGGTCCACCGACTTTCCATCCAGATCCTTCACCGCCACCACCGGAGCCCGCGCACCGACCGCCAGGCCGGCCTCCTGCGCGGCGGCGGGCCGCGAGCCCACCAACAGGCCGAGTAGGCCGGCCGTTACGAGCCAGAATCTCACAATACACTCCCCATCTTGACCAAGTAGTACTCCGCCATGCCGATCAGGATCACGCCTCCGGCCCGCTTGACCCACACCATCCAGCGCCCGGGCTTGGGAAGCGCCGTCATCACGCCACTCAGCAGACCCACCCCCGCCAACAACACGGTCAACCCTAGTGAAAACGCGAACAGATACACCAGCCCAAGTACGGCGCTGCGGGTGGCCGCCACGAAGGTGAGCACCGCCGCGAATGCCGGCGCACCGCAGGGAGCCGCCACCAGACCCGAGGCCGCACCCATGGCAAAGGCGCCAGCGGGCGACCGTCCCCCGAGCCGCGCGGCCCAGGCGGCGATGCCGGGCGGCAGCGTCAGAGCCGTCACATCGAGCATAACCAGGCCGGCCACCAGCAGCACGTTGGCCATGGCGAAGTAGGCCCAGGGATTCGAGCTCACCGCCCCGAAAATGGACCCGCTGAGCCCGGCCAGCAGGCCCAGGAGCGAGTACACCAGCGCCAATCCGCCCACGTACGCCGCCGTCAGGGCCACCGTACGGCCCCGAGACTGGCCGCCGGCCCCGGCGCCGCCCAAGAGACCGGCCGTGATGGGGATCATCGGATAGATGCACGGCGTGAGGCTGGTGGCGACGCCGGCAGCGAACAACAGCGGAACCGCGAGCAGCGGGCGGTCGCGAAGCGCGACCTCGAGTCCCTCGACGAGCAGCGGCGCGGGCACGCTAGCGCGGGAGCGCGGCCTCCGCCACGCCGATTGGGCTCCGCCCGACGCCGTAGCGGCTCGCCACGTAGTCCTCCAGGATCGCGAGGAACTCGGGAACGATACGCTCGCCCTTGAGGGTGACCATGAGCCGGCCGTCCACGAACACCGGGGCCTTGGGGTCCTCGAACGTGCCGGGAAGGGAGATGCCGATGTGGGCGTGCTTGGACTCCCCCGGCCCGTTCACGACACACCCCATCACGGCCACCTTCATCTCCTCGACACCCGGCCGCTCAACCCGCCACAGCGGCATCTTCTCGCGAAGGTAGTCCTGGATCTGTTGAGCCATTTCCTGGAAGAAGGTGCTGGTGGTGCGGCCGCAGCCGGGACAGCTGGTCACCTGCGGCGTAAAGCTGCGGAGGCCCAACGACTGGAGCACCTGTTGGGCCACCTGCACCTCTTCGGTCCGGTCGCCACCGGGCGCGGGAGTGAGCGAGACACGGATGGTGTCGCCGATGCCTTCCTGCAGCAGGATGCTGAGCCCGGCGGTGCTGGCGATGATGCCCTTGGCCCCGAGCCCGGCCTCGGTCAGGCCGAGGTGCAGCGGATAGTCGCACCGGGCGGCGAGCCGCCGGTAGACGTCCACCAGGTCCTGCACGCCTGAGACCTTGGCGCTCAGCAGGATCCGGTCGTGCGCCAGGCCCATCGCCTCGGCGAGCTCGGCGCTTCGGAGCGCGCTCTCGACCATGGCGGCCATGGTCACGTCACGAGCGTCCTCCGGCTCCGACCGGCGCGCGTTGGCATCCATCATCTCGGTGAGCAGGTTCTGATCCAGCGAGCCCCAGTTGACCCCGATCCGCACCGGCTTGTCGTTGGCGAGCGCCACTTCGATGATGGCCCGGAAGTTTTCGTCGTGCCGCTTGCCGCCCACGTTCCCCGGATTGATGCGGTACTTGGCCAGCGCGCGGGCGCAGGCCGGGTAGCGGGTGAGGAGCAGATGGCCGTTGTAGTGGAAGTCGCCGATGATGGGAACGCCGACGCCGATCCGATCCAGGCCCTCGACGATCGCGGGCACCGCTGCCGCCGACTCGTCGTTGTTGACCGTCACCCGCACCAGCTCGCTGCCGGCGCGCGCCAGGGCGGCCACCTGTCGCACCGTCCCGGCCACGTCGGCGGTATCGGTGTTGGTCATCGATTGCACCACGATCGGGTGACCGGACCCAACCGGGATTCCGCCCACGTGGGCGGTGACGGTCTGCCTGCGGGTGAGCGGCGGCATGGGCGGAATATAACGCGGCGCCCCTTCCGCCCGTTCTTGCGCGCGGTTCCCCGTCCGCATGAGATTCGTGCATGCCCTCCCCGACCCCGCCGGCGCCGCCGCGCGCCGCCATCACCGCCGTCGCCGGCTATGTCCCCGAGCGGCGGGTCACCAACGCCGACCTCGCCACCCGCCTCGACACCTCGGATGAATGGATCGTCACGCGGACGGGGATCCGCGAGCGACGCATCGGTGCTCCGGGCGAGACCACCTCGACCATGAGCACCCAGGCCGTAAAGCGTCTCATGGCCGAGCGCGGATTGGGGCCCGAGGACATCGGCGCCCTCATCGTCGCCACGGTCACGCCGGACATGGTGTTTCCCGCGACGGCCTGTCTCATCCAGGACCAGGTAGGCCTCAAAAACACCTGGGGCTTCGATCTCTCGGCCGCCTGCTCCGGCTTCCTCTACGCGCTCACCACCGGCGCCCAGATGGTGGCGGCGGGGGCGCACCGGCGGGTCGTCGTGGTGGGCGCCGATCTCATGAGCGCCATCATCGATCCGCTCGACCGCACCACCGCGGTGCTGTTCGGCGACGGCGCCGGCGCGGTGCTGCTCGAGCCTGCCGAGCCGGGCTATGGTCTGCTCGACTTCTACCACCGGGTGGACGGCTCGGGGCGGGACGAGCTGCTCATGCCGGCCGGCGGCAGCCTCCATCCGGCCAGTCATGAGACGGTGGAGGCCCGCGGACATTTCCTCCAGCAGAACGGCAAGGCTGTCTTCAAGTTCGCGGTCACCCAGATGGCCGAATGCATTACCACCCTCCTGCAGCGCCACCAGCTCACTCCCAGCGACATCGCGATGATCATTCCCCACCAGGCCAATCAGCGGATCCTCGATGCGACCGCCGAGCGCCTGGCGCTCCCGCCGGGGCGAATGGCCAGCGTGATCGCGCGCTACGGCAACACCACGGCCGCCACCCTCCCCCTGGCCCTGGAGGACGTAGTCAAAGCCGGGCGGGTCAAGCGCGGCGACCTGGTGATGTTCGTGGCAGTCGGAGCGGGCTTTACGGTAGGTGCGAGCCTGATGCGCTGGCAGTAGGCCTCACGTCCGGGAGAACTCCGCGGCGTCGATGGCCGAAAGCTCCTGTGGGGTCAGCTCGAGGTCGGCGGCGCCGATGCTGTCGGTCGCGTGCTCGACGGTGCGCGCGCTCGGGATCACGATGACGGTGGCTGACTGCGCCAGCGCCCACGCGAGCGCCACGGCGTGGGCCGACACTCCGTGGGCAGCGCCGACCGGGGCCAGCACCGGGTGGCCGGGGAGCTTGAGGTTGAGCCTTCCGCCGCCGGTCGGACTGTAGGCCAGGAAGCCGATGCCCTGCTCGGCGCAGTGCCGCACGACACCTCCCGACAGCGCTTCCCGAAAGAACGGATTGAGGCGGTTCTGCACCGTGGTGATCGGCACGAGTCGTCCGGCCTCACGGATCTGCGCCACGCTCACGTTGGAAAGTCCCACCCACTGGATCTTCCCTTCCTGACGCAGCCGGGCCAGCTCCCCGACGCTGTCGGCGAACGGCACCTGCGGGTCGGGGGCATGCAGCTGGTAGAGATCGATCCGATCGGTTCCAAGCGCGAGCAGAGAGCGGTGGCAGGCGGCGCGGAGCCGTTCGGGCCGCGCGTCGTTGTCCCAGCGTCCATCGGGGCGAACTAGGCCACCCTTGGTCG
>Ga0308175_100000580_pt1 | contig 24812 bp, 19 predicted proteins | sample PhyCR1_3_FD_203893 | JGI IMG/M metagenome (GOLD analysis project Ga0308175, IMG submission 203893) | Soil microbial communities from UC Gill Tract Community Farm, Albany, California, United States - DLSLS.C.R1 | ecosystem: Environmental > Terrestrial > Soil > Agricultural land | place: USA...
CATGGCCGTGATTTTCGGGCTGCTGGCCGTGGCGGTGGCGGCGTGCGCAGCCGATGACGACCTTGCGACGATCAAGCGGCGGATACGTGAGGGGGGGATGGGGTCCACCCGGTCGAGCCGGGCGGCGCGGGCGGCGGGAGAAGGGGCCGGCGGGATGCGGCCGGACGGGTCGTGGGCGGACATCGATTATTCGGTGACGGACCGGGAGAACTGGACGCCTTCTGCGCACGTGTTTCGGTTGCAGGCGATGGCGGTGGCGTACCGGCGCGCGGCGGACGCTGGGAAGCCGGACGCGGAGTTGCGGGCAAAGGTGCTGGCGGGGCTGGGGTATTGGTTCAAGGCCGACCCGCATTGCACGAACTGGTGGTGGAATGAGATCGGCGTGCCGCAGACGATCGGGTACGTGATGCTGCTGGTTGAGGAGGACCTGACGCCGGAATTGAAGCGACAGGGGATCGAGGTGCTGCGGCGTAGCAAGTGGAAGACGTGGACGGGGCAGAACCTGGTGTGGGGGACGACGATCCAGGTCATGCGCGGGTGCCTGGAGGATTCGCCGGCGGTTGTGGGCGAGGCGTATGGCCGGATGTATCAGGAGATTCGCGTCGCCAAGGGGCATGAGGAGGGGATTCAGGCGGACTGGAGCTTTCACCAGCACGGGGATTTGTTGTACAGCGGCGGCTACGGGGCGGGGTTTACGACGGATTGCGCGCGGTTCGTCGATTTGGCGAAGGACACGAGATTCGCGGTGCCGGCTGGGAAGTTGGGGATTCTGGAAAGTTACGTACTCGACGGGCAGCAGTGGATGGTGCGGGGGGATATCTGGGATTACAGCGTGACGGGGCGGGAGCTGGTGCGGCCGGGGAAGAGCGCGGCGGGGCTGGGGCGGGCCGTAGAGATGCTGGCGAAATTTTCGGACGGGCGGCAGAAGGAACTGGCGGATTTCGCGGCACGGTTGCGCGGCGACGAGGGCGCGCCGCCGCTGGTGGGGAATCGACAGTTCTGGAAATCGGATTACATGTCGCATTCGCGGGCGGGGTATCTCACGTCGGTGCGGATGTATTCGGAGCGGACGCTGAACACGGACGGGTACACGAACGGGGAGAACAAGAAATCGCACCACTTGGCGGACGGGGCGACGTACATCTATCGCACCGGGGATGAATACAAGGACATTTTCCCGGTGTGGGAGTGGCACCGGGTGCCGGGGACCACGTGCGAGCAGGGGACGCCGCTGGTGCCGGAGAAGGTGCATTACCGCGGTAAGACGAAATTCGTCGGCGGGGCGTCGGACGGGACGTATGGGGTGGCGGCGCAGGATCTGAAGAGCGGCGGGCTGACGGCGAAGAAGGCATGGTTTTATTTCGACGACGAGTTCGTGTGCCTGGGGGCGGGGATTTCGTGCTCCACGGACAATCCGGTGTGCACGTCAGTGAACCAGTGCCTGCTGAAGGGGAACCTGGAGAAGCATGGGTCGGCGGCGGCGCTGCACGATTCGGTGGGGTACGTTGTGTTTCCGGGCGGCGGGGGGAAGGTGGAAATCCGCGGCGAAAAGCAGGTGGGGAGCTGGCACGAGATCAGCCCGGGGTCTAGCCGGGAGATTTCGCTCGGCGTGTTCAGCATGTGGATCGATCACGGGCGGCGGCCGAAGGATGCGGGGTATGCGTATGCGGTGTTGCCGGGGGCCGATGGCGGGAGGATGGATGTCTGGATGACGACTCCGCCGGTGGAGGTAGTAAGTAATACGCCGCGATTGCAGGCGGTGAAGCAGACCAAGCTGGGGATGATCGAGGCCGTGTTCTGGGAGGCGGGGGCGGTGGACGGCGGCGAGGGATTCAAGGTGTCGGTGGACCGGCCTTGCGTCGTGTTGGTGCGCCGGGAGGGGCGCGGCGGGCACGTGGCGGTCGCGAACCCGGTCAATGAGGCAATGACGGTTGAGGTGGGGATCGGCCGGGAGCGGACGATTAAATTCGATCTTCCCGGCGGCGAGGACGCGGGGCGGAGCGTCGTGAAGGACTTCACGGAAGCGCAGTAGAGAAAGGGTCGGCATGGCACGGATTGGGCTGGCGTTTCGGCTGTTCTTTCGGGCGTTGAGCGACGCCGACTTTGCGCGGCAGGTGGGGCCGGTGTTGGAGGGGAAGGCGGTTGCGCCGGCACCCACGGATGCGCGGAAGGTCCAGACGCCGAAAGTCGAAGAGCCGAAGCCGGCGCCGCGGCCGGTTAGGAGTGAGGCGTTGACGCTGCTTTCGGTATTGCAACGCGAGGCGCGGCTGGTGGATTTCCTGAAGGAGCCGATCACGGGGTACAGCGACGCGCAGATCGGGGCGGCGGTACGAGACATTCACCGGGATGCGGCGGGGGCGATGGAGAGGATATTTGCGCTGCGGCCGCTGGAGGAGGCGGCCGAGGGATCCAGCGTCGAGGTGCCGGCGGGGTTTGACGCGGGGAAGTACCGGCTAACGGGGAACGTGACGGGGCAGGGGCCGTACCGGGGGGCGCTGCGGCACGGCGGGTGGCTGGCGACGAAGACGCAGTTGCCGGAGTGGACGGGGACGGCGGAAGCGGCCAGCGTCGTCGCGCCGGCGGAGGTGGAGCTAGAATGAGGGGTCAGGGGTCAGAAAGATTCGACGATGGCGAAGTTTGCGATTGGGATTGATCTGGGCACGACCAACAGCGTGCTGGCCTACGCGCCAATTGGGGAAGAGTCGCCGCGCGTGCAGGTGCTGGCGGTGCCGCAATTGGTGGGGCCGGGAACGGTTGAGCAGCGGAACATGCTGCCGTCGTTTCTGTACCTGGGGACACCGCAGGATGCGGCCAGCGGCGCGTATGATTTGCCGTGGGCGAAGGGGCGGGATTTCGCCGTGGGGGCGGCGGCGGTGCGGCAGGCGGCGGACGTGCCGACGCGCACCGTGGCGGGGGCCAAGTCGTGGCTGGTGTATAGCCGGGTGGATCGGCACTCGCCGATCTTGCCGTGGAATGCGCCGGCGGACGTGAGCAAGGTGTCGCCGGTCGAGGCGTCGCGGCGGTACCTGGAGCACATCGTCGCAGCGTGGACCGCGGCGTTTCCAGATGCGCCGATCGGCGAGCAGCACGTCGTGCTGACGGTGCCGGCGTCGTTCGATGCGTCGGCACGGGAGCTGACCCGTGAGGCGGCGCTGGCGGCGGGGTTGCCGGAGAATTTCGTGCTGCTGGAGGAGCCGCAGGCCGCGCTGTACGCGTGGCTGGCCGATACGGGGGAGAAGTGGCGGCGGATTCTCAAGGTCGGCGACACGCTGCTCGTGTGCGACGTCGGCGGCGGGACGACGGACCTCACCCTTATCGGCGTAGCTGAAGAGAACGGCCAGCTCGAGCTGCGGCGGATCGCGGTCGGCAACCATGTGCTGGTCGGCGGGGACAACATGGACCTGGCGCTGGCGCATCACGTGCAGGCGGCGTTCGCGCAGAAGGGGGTGGAACTGAACGCGTGGCAGGCGGTGTCGCTGTGGCACGCGTGCCGCGCGGCCAAAGAGGCGGTGTTCGGGGAGAAGGGGCCGAAGAAGCATCCGGTGGCGGTGTTGGGGCGCGGGAGCAAGGTGATCGGCGGGACGGTGTCGGTGGACGTGGATCGCGACGCGGCGACGGAGCTGCTGCTCGACGGTTTTTTTCCGCAGTGCGACATCGCCGACAAGCCGGCGCGGCGGCGGGTGTCGGGGTTTCGGGAGATCGGGCTGCCGTACGAATCGGATACCGCGATCACGCGGCACGTGGCCGATTTTCTGACCGTGCAGGGGGAGGCGGGGACGCCGGTGCGGCCGACGCACGTGCTGTTCAACGGCGGGGTGTTCAAGGCGGCGGCGCTACGTCAGCGGCTGCTGGATGTGATGGGCAAGTGGTTCGGCAAGAAGGCGGCGCCGGACGTGCTGGAGGGAAATCACGATCTGGATTACGCCGTGGCGCGCGGGGCGGCGTATTACGCGGCGGCCAAGCAGGGCAGGGGCGTACGCATACGCGGGGGGACGGCTCGGTCGTATTACGTCGGGATCGAAACGGCCGGCCTGGCGATCCCCGGCGCGCCGCGGCCGCTGCGTGCGCTGTGCGTGGTGCCGTTCGGAATGGAAGAGGGGACGGAGGCGGACGTGCCGGGGCCGGAGATCGGACTGGTCGTGGGGGAGCCGGCCACCTTCCGGTTTTTCTCGTCGGCGGTGCGGAAGCACGACAAGCCGGGCGAGGTGCTGGATTCGTGGAAGGAGGGGGAAGTGGGGGAGACGGACTCGATGGAGGCGAACCTTCCGCTGCCGGAGACGGCTGGGGGGAGGGGGAAGGGCGGCAAGGGGGCGACGGCGCCCGCGCCGGAGACGGTGGAGGACGGGTACGTGCCGGTGCGGTTCCACTCGCGCATTACCGAACTGGGCGTGTTTGAACTGTGGTGCGCGAGCACGGTGAACGAGCAGCGGTGGAAGCTGGAGTTCAGCGTGAGGGGGGATGCGGAGAAGTAGTGCCGCGGCGCCATTCGCATGGTACACTTCGTCAGGAGATTCGACATGGGCGCGAGCTATCCGCATATCGAGTTGTCACCCGACGGTGTCCCGTATCTATCGGGCACGCCGATCAAGGTTGTCGAGGTGGTGATGGACCGGTTGGCCTATAACTGGGACGCCGACGAAATTCACCGCCAGCATCCCTCGCTCAGCCTCGGCCAGATCTACAGCGCACTGGCCTACTACTATGACAATAAGGCGGAGATGGACCGCCAGATCGGGGAACGCCTGCGGCGGGAGGAAGAAATCCTTTCCAAACTCGACACCTCTGACCTGCGGCTGAAGCTCAAGTTGGCGAGGCAGGCGCGTTGAGCCTCCGGTACTACATGGACCACCACATTCACGCGGCGATTGTGGCGGGGCTGCGGGGACGCGCCGTGGATTGCCTGACGGCTGAAGAGGACGGAAACAGGCGGCTCCCGGAGATCAATTGCTCGCAAGAGCCACGCTGCTAGATCGTGTGTTCGTCAGCAACGACACAGACCTGCTTCAAATCGCGAATGCATGCCTGAACCAGAGGCGTGAGTTTTCCGGCCTCATCTTTGCGCGTCAAATGGGCATTACCATCGGCAAGGCCATCGACGACTTGGAACTTATCGCCAGGGTCTTTGAGCCTGAAGAGATGCGCTCGCGCATCTTTTACATACCTGTGTGAGCCCTACACGTCTGCCTTGAAGCTGTCGCATATCATCACGCGATGGCCCTCGGTTCTGAAGCTCAGCCTAATCCCAGCCGCTTCGTCGTCGGCATTGACCTGGGCACGACGAACTCCGCCGTCGCGTACATTGATTCGGCCGACCGCGACTGGCGGGTGAGGGACTTTGCCGTCCCGCAGTTGGTGGCGGCGAGCACGATCGAGGAGCGGGACGTGCTGCCGTCGTTCCATTACGAGGCGGCGGCGGGCGAATTCGGGGCGGGGGCGCTGCGGCTGCCGTGGGACGAGTCGGCGGCGAATCCCAGGCACGCCGTGGGGTTTTTTGCGCGCGACTACGGGGCGATGGTGCCGGGGCGGCTGGTGGTTTCGGCCAAGTCATGGCTGTGCCACCCCGGCGTGGACCGCACCGCCGGGCTGTTGCCGTGGCACGGGGCGGCGGACGCGGATCGCCTCTCGCCGGTGGAGGTGAGCGCGCGGTACCTGGCGCACGTCCGCCGGGCGTGGGACCACCGCTTCCCTGAATACCCGCTGGCCAGGCAGGACGTGATCCTCACGGTGCCGGCGTCGTTCGACGAGGTCGCGCGGGAACTTACGGTGGAAGCGGCGGTGAAGGCGGGGATCACGCGCGTGGTTCTGGTCGAGGAACCGCAGGCGGCGTTTTATGCGTGGATTCACGCGCAGGGTCACGCGTGGCACGAGCGCGTCAAACCGGGGCAGAAGATCCTGGTCTGCGACGTCGGCGGGGGGACGACGGATTTCACGCTGATTCGCGTGCGGCGCGGCGAATCGGGGAACGTGGTGTTTCATCGGATTGCCGTGGGCGAGCACCTGATCCTCGGCGGCGACAACCTGGACCTGGCGCTCGCTCATCACGTCGAGAAGAAACTCGGCGGCGGGGAGGCGCTGGAATGGCGGCGTTGGGGGCCGCTCGTGCGGACGTGCCGGGCCGTCAAGGAGGCGCTGCTGGGACCGGACGCGCCACAGCGGCTGACCGTGAACGTCGCCGGCGGGGGCGCCCGGCTGATCGGCGGCGGACGGCAGGTGGAAGTTACGCGCGAAGAGGCACGCGAACTGCTCGTCGAAGGATTTTTGCCGCGCGCAGGATTGGAGGAGAAGCCCTCGGCGCGGAGGTCGGGATTTCAGGAGTTCGGCCTGCCTTACGCCCCCGATCCGGCGATCACAAAATACCTGGCGGCCTTCCTGACCGCCCACCGGCACGCCGGCCAGGACGAGGACGTGAAGGCGGGCAACACCGACCCGGCCCGGCCGGACATGTTGCTGTTCAACGGCGGGTTCTTCGCGTCGCCGGTGCTGCGCGGGCGGTTGCTGGAAGTGCTGGAGTCGTGGTTTAACCGGCCCAAAGGCCGAAAGCGGTGGAAGCCGGACGTCCTGCCGAACGAGCGGCTGGATCTGGCGGTGGCGCGCGGCGCGGCGTACTACGGCATGGTCCGCCGGGGACACGGCGTGCGGATTTCCGGCGGTGCGGCGCAGTCGTACTACATCGGCGTGGAGACGGGGAAGGAGGAACGCTCGGCCGTCTGCCTCCTGCCGGCGGGGATCGAGGAGGGGCAATCGGTGGACCTGAAACACCCGCGATTCGAGCTGCTGATCCGCCAGCCGGTGGAGTTTCCGCTATATGTCTCGAGCACGAGGACCGCGGACGGGCCGGGCGAGATCGTCGCGGTAGACCCACTGATGATGTCGGTTCTTCCGCCGATCCGGACGGTGCTCCAATCGGGCAAGAAAACGGGTGTGGCGGCGGAGGTCGTCCAGGTGAACCTGCACGCGCGGCGGACGGAGGTGGGCACGCTGGAACTGTGGTGCGGCGAGTTGGGCGGCGGCCGCAGGTGGCGCCTGCAATTCGACGTACGATCCGCCGCCCAGCCGGCGATGGCTAAGCATGGCGGCGCCGCGGAGGCGGAAGGGTTCGTGGATGCCGAGACGGTGGAGCGGTGCGACCGGCTGATCCGCTCGACCTTCCAACGCGGCTCGCCGGAGCGCCCGGAGCGGCTGGTGAAACGGCTGGAGGAAGTGACCGGGGCTGGCCGGCACGACTGGCCGGCGTCGCTGATGCGGACATTCTGGGAATCACTGATGGCCGTCGGAGAAGGCCGGCGGCTCGGAGCGGAGTATGAAGCGCGGTGGCTGAACCTGCTCGGCTTCTCATTGCGGCCGGGCTACGGGCTGGCGGTGGACGACTGGCGCGCCGCGCAAACGTGGCGGCTGTTCCCCGGGCGCGTGGTGCACGAGAAGAACGAAATGTGCCGGGCCGAGTGGTGGGTCCTGTGGCGGCGGATCGCCGGCGGGCTGGCGTACGGGCAGCAGCAGACGGTCGGCGACCCGCTAGTGGCAGCGCTGCGGAATTACTTGCGAAAGAACTCCGCCAAAGCGGCCGGCGGGCCGTTCCAGGGCAGCCCGCACGAGGCGGCTGAGGGGCTTCGTTTACTCGGCTCGTTGGAGCTTCTAAAGATCGCCACAAAGGTGGAACTTGGTGAGATGTTGTTCCAGCTCGTCGGCAAAGAGAGGACGGCCGTTAGCGAGGCGGCGGTTTGGGCGCTGGGGCGTTTAGGGGCCCGGGTGCCGGTGTACGGCACGCTCAACACCCTCGTCCCACCGGAGGTGGTGGAGCAGTGGGCGAAGCGGTTGGCGGCGGCGGCGGAGCCGGGGGCGTCGGCGATGTTCCCGTTGGTGCAGATGTGCCGGCTGACCGGCGACCGCTATCGCGACGTGACGCCGGCGGCGCGCGAACTCGTGCTGCAGCGGCTGGAGACCGCCGGCGCACCCGAACACTTCATCGAGCTGGTGAGGACGGGGGGGAGCTTGCAGGCCGAGGAGCAGCGGGCGGCGTTCGGCGAAAGTCTCCCGCGGGGACTGCGGCTGGAATGACAGCAGCGCGCCCGACGGCCGGAGCGGCCCGGCTCAGGCGGCTTGTTCGAGGGGCATTTCCATCGGCTCCGAAACCGGCGTCTCGCCCGGCCGTTCGCCCCGAAGCAGTTCCGAGCACAACGCCTCGATCTGCCGCACCGTGCGCTCGAAGGAGAACTCCTGTTTGGCGCGCTGGCGGAGCACGCGCGCGATCCGCTGCCGCTCGGCCGGTTCGCGGACGAGTTGCGACGCCCGCTGCACAAACGCGGCCGGCTCCGGCGACGTGACCGTGGCCTCCGGCCCGGCGAGGTGGGCGGAGGGGGAGTCTTCCAGCTCTTCGCCCCATTGCGTGCGGTAGGCGAGCACGCACCGTTCGACGGCCATGGCCTGCAGTGTCGCCTCGAACGCGGAGCGACGCGTGTCCGCGTCCGCCGCCGCGGAGAACGGGGGTAGGTAGAGGTCGGCCAAACGCAGGAATCCCGGCAGGTCTCGCCGGGGGCCGGCGTACCCGATGCGCTTCGCGAGGCCGGCGCTTTCAAACTTGCGCTTCTGCCAGGCCAGCTCGCCGGGCCCGACGAGGAGGTACACGGCCTGCGGGTTCTGGCGCAGAATCGCGATCACTGCCTCGACGAACGCCTCTGTGAGCGCCGATTCAAGGTCCGCGGCGGCGGTCGCGAGGACCACGGCGTGTTCCGGAATGCCGTAGGCCGACCGCTGCGGCGGCGGGCCGGGATTCTCCGAGAAATCAACGCCTTCCAGGATGAATCGGGATTCAATTGCGCGGCGCCGCCAGAATTCGGCGTCGGCTTCGTAAGGCGCCGGATGCGTGTAAAGCACCGCGGCCAAGCCGTCGGCGTAAAGCGGAAACCGGCGGCAGAGGCCCAACTTCACCGGCGCTACGGACCAGTTCGCCACCGTTGCGGCGATCGGGTCGGCCGGCGAGGCGTCGAAGATCGCGACGTCAATCCGGTCAAGTGCCAGCTGGTCGGCCAGCGCCGTCGCGGAATCGGCGGCGTCGCGGTCCAGCGGCGAGAGCCACACGGGCACGTTGCGCCGCGTGAGCAGGTCCAGCGTCCTGGCGCCGCGCCGGGCGGAAGAAGGCGCGTAGGTGGATTGTGGAAAGCGGCGCGCGTCGCGTCGAACGGCGGATTCGGTGCTGTAAACGGAGAGCCCACAACGGGCGGCGTCGTGGTGACGTGCCCAGGCGCGCAGCGCGCGCCCGGCGGGCTCGTCGTCGGCCACGGCCGAGGTCACGTACGCCAGCCGGATCGGCGGAGCGGAGGCGGCCGACTCGCCGGCGCCGAACGGCCGGTGCGGGCGATGCCACGCGAGCGCGTCGGCGACGCGCGCGTATTGTTCGGCAATCATCAGTGCGTTGGACCGGTCCGCCAGAAACGTCCCGCCGGTTTGCGCGTCGGCCGAAAGGGCGTTCTGGATCGCTTCCATCGCCAGGGTGCGCTCGCCGCGCCGCAGGCTGCTGGCCGCAAAACGCACGACCGCGCCCGCGCGCGTGTCGGTCTGGTTGAGGAAGGTCGAGACGGAGACGAACTCGTTCAGCACCTTCTGGTCGGAGTAATCGATCGCCTCCAGGCTCTGCTCCAGGTGCTGGTGCGCCCGGCGGAGGTCCAGCAGGGCACGCGCGTGGTGCGCGAGGAACCGCTCGGCCGAATTGGGGGATTGCTGGTAAACCTCGAGGAGATCGGCGTCGATCGCCTCGCCGTGGTTGACTCGCTCTACCAGTTCGAGGAGGGAAGACATCGGAATCCTTTCTGCCCGCGCGGGCAGGCAATGCCGGGCCGATCGCGGCACTGCCGGCGGCTGCAAGTCGCACTCTCAGCGCATTATCGGACGCTCACGGCTCCGAGCGTGAGCGGGAGGCGTCCAGAACCGAAAGAAGTAACGCGGCGGAAAGCCGTTGCGCCTCCGCCCGGGCGGCGGCGGCGGCTGAAGGGGCCCGCACCGCGGCGCCGGCCGAGCGCAGAAAGGCTTCGCGGGTGGAGGCGGGGCGGACCACCGGCTTTGGCACGGCGTCAATCGGGTGAGGGAAGGGTAGCGGCCAGACGTGTACGACCGCGGCGGCCGTAGCGACGGCCGCGTGGAATGTGCCGGTGGACGTGATCGCGCCGGCGGCGAAAGGCTTCAGGTCGGGGACCTCCGACCAGCCGTGGCCGTACAGCCGCAGTGGGAGGCCGGCCGAGGCGAGCATCCGCGCCAGGCCTTGCTGAAATGCGGGAAAGATCAGCCGGCCAAGGAAGGCGGAGCGATCGAAGCCGTCGTCCAGAACATCGAACCGCTTCATCCGCGAGGTCAGGTACGCGTTGGCGTCGCCGGCGGCGGCGAGGGGGTTCTGGCGCAACTCTTCGGTGATCGCCTCCCACAGCAGGACGTGGCTGGAAAGGTCCATGTCGTCGCCGGGAGGGTTCATGCGGAGCGTGTCGCAGAGCAGGGCAAGGTGGGGGTCGCTGGGCGAGTCAGCTTTGGGATCCTGTGAGAATGACATCGCCGGCCAGGTGGCGACGGAGATTTGAATCGGCGACCAGCCGGCCGCGTGTGCGGCGGAGCGCCACGAGCCGTCGACGAGGACGAGCCGATCGTGCGGGAAATTGGCCGGCGAACTGGGGATTCGGCCGTTGGTCACCCACGTGACCCAGGGGAGGGCGGTCGGCGCGACCGGCGGCAAATCAGCCCGGCCGGTGTTTGCAGCGCAAATCGCATCGCACGTGCTCAGGGTCTCGGCCAAAATCAGCGGCGAGGCGGAGGTGGGAACGTCCGGATCGAAACGGGCGAGTTTTACGTCCGCCGCCGCCAGCGTTTCTTCCAACGTCGCGCCGGCATTGTCCCACAGGCGAAACCGCGACGGGGAAACGACGCACACGCGTTTGCGGGTTTCCACAGGGCGGCTGGTGCGCGAGCCGGCGCTCGTCCGGAATTGTTCTATCAACCCCGCGCGGCGGGTAGTTTCGACCGACAGAACGCCCTGGGCGGCGGAGATCATTTGCTCGGCCGATTCCCGGCGGAGCAGGGGAGTCTTGATGAAGACGGCCGGCGTCGGCAGGCCGGACCGTTCTCGAAGCAGTTGCGATAGCCCGGCAGGCCACTCGGGGCCGGCGACGAAGAAGAGCCGGTGCGAACGAATGTCGGCCGAAAAGTCCTCGCAATGAAGCGCGACGCGCAGCACCTCGTGATCGGGCGCGACGGCGACGACGGCTTGTTCCGGCAGGAGCTTGTCGAGCGCGACGCGCAATGCCGCGGCGTGCCGGGGGTCGAGAAAGCAGGCGACGGCGCCGCGGGCTTCGAACGATTTGAGCATCTCCCGGGAGGCGGCACGCGGCACGGAGCACGACAGGAACCACGAGCCGTCCGGGTGCGCGGCGGTGAGCGATCCGTCCCGGCCGTACGTCCAGGTGAGGTCCGTCGCGGCCGAAACCGATGGCGCGAGCCGCGGTTGCGTCTCCCCCAGCGCGGCCAGGTTGGATTGCCAGTGTGCCTCCGCCGCCCGGTCTGCGGCGGTCACCGGGGGCGCGGCGGGGGCGCAGTCGAGAAGAGTCATGAAAGGGTTATCGGACGCAGCGGCCGGCGGGCTTCATTGATAGCATTGGCGGGCGTACAATCTTTTTCCATGAAGTTCACGAAGATGCACGGCATCGGCAATGACTACGTGTACGTCAACGGCGTCGCCGAAACGGTGGCGGACCCGGCGGGCGTGGCGCGCAAGGTGGCCGACCGGCACTTCGGCGTCGGCGGCGACGGGCTGATCCTCATCCTCCCCAGCGACAAGGCCGACGTGCGTATGCGCATGTTCAACGCCGACGGCAGCGAGGGGGAAATGTGCGGCAACGGCATCCGCTGCGTCGCCAAGTACGCGTACGACCACGGCTTGGCCAAGTCCAACCCGATGCGCGTTGAGACGGGCAGGGGGGTCTTGAGCCTCGACCTCAAGATCGGCGGCGGGAAGGTCGAGCAGGTCACGGTCATGATGGCCGAGCCGATCCTGGAGCTGGAAAAAATTCCCGTGGACCGGGACAAGGTCGTGAAGGGCGCGCGCGAGCACGAGTATCGGCTGTCGGTCAGCCAGGGCAACGAGTTGATCGACGCGGTGTTCGTCTCGACGGGCAACCCGCACGCGGTGGTTTTCACGCCGGACGTGGCGGCGGTGGAGCTGGAGCGCATCGGCCCCGTGGTGGAGCGCCACAAGGCGTTCCCCCGGCGCGTCAACGCCCACTGGGCGCAGGTGATATCACGCGACGCGGTAAGGATGCGCACGTGGGAGCGCGGCAGCGGCATCACGCTCGCTTGCGGAACGGGGGCGTGCGCCGTCTGCGTGGCGGGCGTGCTCACGGGCCGGACGAACCGGAGAATCCTGACCCACTTGCCGGGCGGCGACCTGACGATCGAATGGCGCGAGTCGGACAACAACGTCTACATGACCGGTCCGGCGACCGAGGTGTTCAGCGGTGAGTGGAATGGGTAGGGGTTTGAGTGCCGCATTCTGGGCACCGGTCGGGCGTCGCACGAAGATCATAACCGCACGTGACGCACAGGCCCACGTTGCGGCGGCGGAATTTGCAACGCCTTAGGAACAGGCACGCCTGCGTCAGCGGCAGGATCACAAAAATCGCCGCATAGAACCAATGGGGTGCCAAATAAGAAAACATTGAGCTGCGCGTAATCTGACCGTCAATAGTCTGGAAGTCTGAGTAGTGATACAGGCGAAATCCCGCCGTAGTTCTCATCAGTTGAACAGGAATGTAGCGATTAACGCTGTCGAATGAGGCTCTTCGGGAAGATTTGGAGCGGTATAGCTGGGCCGGTGGGGAATTCTCGTACAAACCGGTTGCATAACACACGTTCACACGCCCATCTTGGGACCAGCAGCTGAAATTTCGGCGGAAGTAACCACTCGGAAGATCTCGTTCGATGTAACAGGTCAATCGATCACATCGATAGGCGCTGCGGAAATCGAATGTGATAACAGTGGCAAACAACAAGATACAAATGGCGGTACACCAGCGCCAACCTGTTGCCCACATGCGGCCATTGTACCGGTGCTCGTGCATTAAAGATTCTCTAGCCGTTGCTGCTTGTCCAGTTCCAATAGCGCGTTGATCAGCGGATCGAGGTTGCCGGCGATTACCTGATCGAGGTTGAAGTTTTTTTCGCCGCCCGTTTCGCCGCCCAGCCGGTGATCGGTGCAGCGGTTTTGGGGGAAGTTGTAGGTTCTAATACGTTCGTTGCGGTTGCCACTGCCCATCATGGTTCGGCGGGCGCCGGTGACGGCGGCGTGTTGCTTGGCCTGTTCCTGCTCGTAGAGGGTGGCGCGGAGGAGGGCCCAGGCGCGTTCCTTGTTCTGGGCCTGGGACTTGTGCTCGGTCATCTTGAAGTACAGGCCGGAGGGCTTGTGCTTGATCATCCAGCCGGTCTCGACCTTGTTGACGTTCTGGCCGCCGGGGCCGCCGCCGCGGCAGCCGAATTCTTCGACGTCCTTGGGGTCGATGTGGATCTGGACGTCGGGCATTTCGGGGAGGACGGCGACGGTGGCCATGGAGGTGTGGATGCGGCCCTGGGTTTCGGTTTCGGGGACGCGCTGGACGCGGTGGCCGCCGCCTTCGAAGCGGAGGCGCGAGTAGGCGCCGCTGCCGCGGACGTTGATGATGACTTCTTTGAAGCCGCCGCGTTCGCTGATGGAGAAGTCGGAGACGTCGAAGCGGTAGCCGCGGGCTTGGGCGTAGCGCTGGTACATCTCGTAGAGGTTTCCGGCGAAGAGGGCTGCTTCGTCGCCGCCGGTGCCGGCGCGGATTTCGAGGAAGAATGAATCGACGGCGTTGGCGGGGTCTTCGGCGGTCAGCAGGGCGTCCTTGAGCGATTCAAGCAGCTGGGCGGCTTTGGCTTCGGCCTCGGGCAGCTCGGCGGCGGCGAGGCCGGCCATGTCGGCATCGGACTTGTTGCCGGCGAGCTGGCGGAGGTCTTCGGCGGATTGGGCGGCTTTCTGGTACTGGCGGTATTGGGTGACGACGGGCTCGAGCTGGCCGGATTCCTTGGTGATGGCGATGAGCTTCTGCGGGTTGGAGAACATCGCGGGGTCGTTGAGCTGCGCCTGGAGCTCGTCGTAGCGGCGCGCGGATTCGTCGAGCTTGCGGATCAACGGCGAGGCGGCGGTTTCGGTGGTGGTGGGGGGCATGGGCGTTCCTGGTGAATGGGACGAGGGGTCGGACCGGCGCTGGCGAGCGTACGGCGCTAACGATGCGGGAGGGTGGAACGCTGGGGGAGCATGACGAGCATACTTTAGTGGGGCGGCTTCGGGGATTCCATCGGGGCAGTTGGGTTCGTTTTGCAGGATTGGGGCGGGGGCGCGGCGGTGCGGGGACATTCTGCGGCGCTTTGTGGCGCGGGGGAGCGCCAAGAACGCCAAGGCGCCAAGGACGCCAAGGTGGAATGAGGAGTTGGCTTCGTTTTTTCCCGGCGTGGATTGGCCGGGCAAAACCGGGCATTGTCGGGCGTTTTCGGGCGGCTTGCGGCATGGGGACGACGGGAAGGGTTCGGAGGCGGCGAGAAAAAAGAGCGAAGCGGGCCGTGGTGGGTTCGATTTTTCCAGGGAGCGGGGGAGGGGACATTTGGGGACTTTGTGTGGCGCTCTGTGGCGCGCGGTGGTTCGTTTTGCGGGATTGGCGTGGGATGACAGAACCGGACAGATTCGGACAGTTTCGGACAGGGGCGGGCGCGCGGTCGCGGCGGGGCGGCTTGGCCGGCGGAAAGATCGGGTCGTGGTGTGGGTCATGCCCCCTGGTCCCCTCCGAAACTCCTACGACCGGGGGGCGGCGGAGTTCGGTGAAAATGTCGTGCGATCTCTCGTCCGGTCGGGTGCTAAGTGGAGGGGGTGGCGGCGGGGCTGCGCGTAGGTCGTGATGACGGCGAGATGGCTGTCGGCTGGGTGGTGGGGGGGATAATTCCCCGGCGGTGACCGCGAGCAAATCAGGGATGTTCCTCTGTGTACCACATCTTCAGTCAATGGACGACGTTTGGGCATGAGCGAAATAATGGGCCGATGTGTTAAATGGCCGCCACCGCGCCGGTCGTTTCAATTCACCAAGACGCGCGACGCGGGGCGCACGTGGTTATGCCGCAGTCAGGCCGCTTATCCGACGAGGACGAAATCCAGCGGGGCGGAAAATGTGGTCAGCAGGACGCAGCCCCCCGATGAGGTATGCGGCCCATGGGGCGACCCCGCCCGGCCTACGAAAAAGCTGCCTGGCCCGTAGCTCACGCCGTCTTCAACGAAATCACCTTCGACCACGAACACCGTTTCGTCCGCGTGAGTGTGGCTATGCGCGGGAATGGAACTGCCCGGCGCGATCCGCGTCATCACGGTCATGCCGCCGGTGGACTCGGACTGCTGCAACACCTTCATGGACACACCGGCGAAGTCGAGCGGCGACCAGGGAAGGGTGGAGGTGTCGGTCTTCGTCTCGTACATGCGGTCACTCCTGCGACATCATTCTGATTAATCTGACCCAGGGCGTAAACTAATATGCTCCGGGAAGGTGGCATCGCCGGGTAAAGGGGCGGCGGCTGAGGGGCAAAAGGCGTCAGGTCCAGTCTTTTCCGTTCTTCTTGGTGCCGCAGATGTGGACATCGATGCCCAGGGCGTCGGCCATGGCGGCCTTGGTGAGCATGGCGCGGTCGGCCTCGTCCGCGCTGTTGGCGTAGGCGACCTGGATGTGGTTGGCTTTGTGTCTGGCCATCATGTGGTCGCGGGAGGTGCCGTAGGTCACGGCGTGCATGATGGGCCACTGCGGCGTCGTCGCCTGCCAGCGGCGGTTGGTTTCCTGCTCGGGGAGTTCGACGGCGGCGGCGCGGCCCAAGTCTATTTTGAGTTTGTCGTTTTCGATGAAGATGCGGGACCAGACGATTTCGCCGGGCTTGCTGATGCCTTTGAGGGTGCCGCCGCCGAGGCGGAAGTACATGGGGGGTTGGCGGTCGGAGGAGGCGTTTTGCCAGCCGCCCAAATGCGCCGGCGGCACCGAGCCGGAGATGAGGAAGACCCAGACGTAGTCGGGGACGGTGCCGCTGCGGTCGATGTCGCCCCAGCGGAGGTCGTGGAGGGTGGTTTCGACGGGTTGGCCCATGGCCTTGTGGACGCGGTAGGTGAGGAGCGCGTCTAAGCCCGAGCACTCGTCCACTTCGTTGAAGTGGGGGAGCGGCTGGCCTTCGTAGGGGATCCGGCTGCCGTCGCGGCTGCGGACGGGGGGGCGATCCGTGTTGTTAAGGGTGCCTTCGACGAGGTCGGAGGCGGGGAGGAGGTCCTTTAAGCCTTGCTGGTACTGGATGCCGATGCAGTCGCAGCCGAAATCGTCGGCGATGCGCGTGGCGGCGACGTACATCTTGCATTGCTGGTGGATCTGGTTGTCGGTGAGGTCGGTTTGTTCGTCGGGGCCGGTGTTGAACTTCATGCCGCGGTCCTGCATCCATTGGCGGACGGCGCGGGCCTCGTCATCGGAGACCTGGGTGGTTTCGTAGTAGAGGCTGGACTGGCTGAGGCGCTCCTTGTAGACGCCGGTGGGGTTGAGGAGGCGGTCGGGGATGATGGCGTTGAACATGCCCATGCAGCCTTCGTCGAAGATGCCCATGATGGCTTTTTCGCGGAGGAGCTGGTCGGCGAGGGCGTCGGCGAGTTTGCGCTCGCGGCTATTCACCTTCACGTTCTTCCATTTTTCGACGTGGGGGGTTTTGTGTTTGGCGGAACCGTCCTTCAACCAAGCTCGGAGGTAGTCGCGGAAGAAGTCGTCCGTGAAATCCTCGGACCAGATGGTGGAGTACTTCACGTTGGCTTTGGTGAGCGAGCCGTTGAGGTTGAGCATGCCGACGAGGCCGGGCCAGGTGCCGGACCAGTTGGCGGCGGTGAGGATGGGGCCTTTGTGGGAGATGAGACCGGCGAGAAGGTGATGTGAGTATTGCCAGACGGATTCGGCGACGATGAGGGGGGCGTTGGGGTCGAGGTGGCGCAAGACTTCCATGCCTTCCTTCTGGGACTGGATGAAGCCGTGTTCCTGGTCGGGCTTGTAGGGGTGGGCGCGGAGGATTTCGTAGCCTTCGGCGGCGACGGCTTTCGTTAGCGCCTCCTCCATTTTGGCCTGCTCGGGCCAGCACTTCTGGTTGGCGGAGAGGCGGAGGTCGCCGTTGGCGATGAGGAGGACCTGTTTCTTTTTGAGCTTGGGGGCTTTGCGGGTCTGGGGGATGGTGTAGTCGGACATTGGGGGCTTTCAAGAACCTTCGTGTGAGAACGTTTGTTCACCGTCGCGCTTAAGACCCGCGGCGGAGCCGCTGGGCTCCCGTTGGGAATATGGATTGAACCGGGGATGATGCGCTGTGCATTATATCGTTGCGGGTCATTTCGGCTTTACGACCCCGATGGTTAGGAGGAGGTTGGCGTAGATGCGCTGTTCGCCGGTGGCGATGGTGAGGCAGACGTTGGGGGTGCCGGCGACGTCGTAGAATTTTTCGCGCTCGATGCGGGTGAGGTCGGCGTCAACGCCGGCGTCGTGGAGGATCTGGCGGAACTCGTTCCAGATGGGTGGGTCTTGCGTCATCGCGTAGGGGCCGGTCTTAAGGGTCTCCATGACGGCGGCGGCTTCGATGGGGATGGCGCCGACGAGAACCTTGAGAACATCGGTGCAGTTGATGAGGCCGGGGGCGAGGTTGAGGTAGACGACGTCGGCGTTAGGGCCGCGCTTGGTCCAGTGGGGGTAGTTGCCGTCGGAGATGAGGACCTGGCTGCCGTGGCCGGACTTGGCCAGGGCGGCGGTGATCTGGGGGTGGAGAAGTTGGCCTTTGAGCATGGGTGGCTCCGGTGGGAATGGGGCAAATCACTGGCGCGCACGTTGTAAGCTGGTCGGAGTGGGCTGTAAAGGCGGGGCGGGTTGGGGAGTGCTGAGTTCCAAGTGCTGAGTGCTTAGTGGGGATTACAATCCGGGCCTTCGCTTTGCTCAGCACCCGGCGTGGGGCGCGGTGTGGGTGCCCTGCGGTCATCACCCCTTCATTCCCGTGGTCGCGATCCCTTGAATGAACGTGCGCTGGGTGAGGAAGAAGAGGATGATGACGGGGAGGATGGTGAGGACGGTGGCGCCCATGAGGAGGTTCCATTCGGTGCCGCCGTGTTGGGATTGGAAGGCCTGGAGGCCCAGGCCGAGGGTGTAGTGTTCGGGGCGTTGGAGGAAGACGAGGGGGCCGAGGAAGTCGTTCCAGGTGTTCATGAAGGTGAAGAGTGCGACGACGGCCAGGGCGGGGCGGGAGAGGGGGAGGATGATGCGGAGGAAGATGGCCAGGTCGGAGCAGCCGTCGATGCGGGCGGCCTCGGAGAGCTCGTCGGGGATGGTCATGAAGAATTGGCGGAGGAGGAAGATGTTGAAGGCCGAGCCGAACCAGGCGGGGAGCCAGAGGGGCTTGAAGGTGCCGAGGAATTGGATGGCGGTGTGATCCGAGAGCCAGCGGAAGATGGCAAAGAGCGAGACCATGGTGACGGGGAAGGGGATCATCATGGTGGAGAGCATGACGGCGAAGAGGACGCCGCGGCCGCGGAAGCGGATCTTGGAAAAGCCGTAGGCGACCAGGGCGGAGGAGAAGGTGGTGCCGAAGACGGTGAGGGCGGCGACGATGACGGTGTTGCGGGCGAAGAGGGGGAAGTTGATTTTTTCGTGGGTGAGGACGGTCCAGTAGTTGGAGGGCACGACGGGGGAGGGGATGAAGTGCGGCGGGTATTCGATGGTTTGCTGGTTGAGCTTGAGGCTGGTGGAGACCATCCAGAGGAAGGGGAGGATGAAGCCGGTGCAGATGAGGAGGAGGGCGAGGTGGGTGAGCCAGTGGCGGCGCCGGCGGGCGCGCATCCTGGTCGAAGCGGCGACGATGGCGTATGCCGCGATGGGCGCGGGCTGCGGGTGGGTGCGGGCGATTTCGGCGGCCGTTTGCGTCATCGTCTAATCGCTACCTCCCCTGGTAATACACCCATCGTTTGCTGGACCAGAAGGCGAGGGCGGTTAGAGACAGGATGAGGAGGAGGAGGACCCAGGCCATGGCGTTGGCGTAGCCCATGCGGAGGTAGGTGAAGGCGTTGTCGTAGAGGTACATGACGAAGAAGTAGCCGGCACGGTCGGTGCCGCCGCCGGTGACGTCGAGCATGATGTAGGGGATGGTGAAGACCTGGAGGGTGCCGATGATGGACATGACGAGGTTGAAGAAGATGACCGGGGAGATCATGGGGAGGGTGACGTGCCAGAGGCGGCGGATGCCGGTGGCGCCATCGATCTCGGCGGCTTCGAAGAGTTCGCGGGGGACGTCCTGGAGGCCGGCGAGATAAATGACGACGGTCTGGCCGACGCCCCAGAGGCTCATGAAGGCGAGGGAGGGGAGGATGAGATGAGGTTTGACGAGCCAGGCGGCGCCGTTGGACGTGTGGAGGGACAGTTCGGTGATGAAGTAGTTGAGCAGGCCGGTGCGGTCGGGGGTGTAGATCCAGAGCCAGAGCAGGGCGGTGGCGACGGCGGGGACGAGGGAGGGGAGGAAGATGATGCTGCGGTAGACGGTCTGGGCGGCGATGCCCTGGTTAAGGAGCAGGGCGAGGCCGAGGGAGACGAGCATGCCGGCGGGCAGGGCCATCAGGGAGTATTGGGCGGTCACGCCGAGGGAGTGGTAGAAGAGGGGATCGCGGAAGAGTTCGCGGTAGTTGGCGGCGCCGATGTAGACGGGGGGCTGGAGGAGGGAGTAGTCGCAGAAGCTGAAGTAGAGGGAGAGGAGGATGGGCAGGGCGGTGAAGGCGGCGAAGCCGAGGAGCCAGGGGGAGAGGAAGAGCAGGCCCTTTGCGAGCGAGGCGGATTCGTGGCGCGAGAGGGGCATAGTCCGGGTCCGGCGCAACTCCAATACACCCTCACCCCAACCCTCTCCCGGAGTACCGGGAGAGGGGGTAATACCCTACCGCGCGGCTACGCGCCGGCGTTGACCATCTAAGAACTGATCGAGCTTCTGCGTCAGTCGGTCCTGCGTTTCCTGGAGGCATTGTTCGACGGGCACGTCAAGTTGAAGCGCCGCGGTCTGGGCGGCCTGTTTGATCTCGTCTTCGGCCAGGGGGTAGATGGGGACCGTCGGGGTGCCGCGGGCGTTGGGGCTGGCGGCGAGTTTCTCGAACATCTCGATGTAGGGGTTGGGATTTGTGCGGATGTAATCGCGGCTGTAGCTGGCGAGGACGGAATTCTTACAGTGCATCGAGCAGAGTTTTTCCTGCACGTCCTGGCGGTTGACGTAGGCGAGGAACTCGAAGGCCTCGCGCTTGTGGTGGGAGCCGCGGGGGATGACCAGGACGTCGAAGCTGTCGTAGGTGACGCCGTTCAAGCCCGGGACGGCGGAGGGGAAGGGGGCGACGTCCCACTTGTAGTTGAAGGGGCGGGCGACGCGCGGGAGGTAGCGCTCGAGGCAGTAGGGGACCAGGGCTTCGGACATGGAGGGCTTGAGGTCGTAGATGTAGTTGGCCATCCAGGGGCCCTGGCAGACCATGGAGACCTGGCCGGTGAGGAAGGGGTTGTTGGGGGTGTTGAAGAGTTCGCCGAAGCGGCCGGAGAACTGGGACATGGCGGCGTCGCCGAGCTTGAGGGTGTAGGAGCGGACCCAGTTGAAGGCGGCGATGTTTTGCGGGGAGGTGAGGGTGAACTTGTTGGTCTTCTCGTCGAAGATGTTGCCGCCGAACCAGTAGGCGGTGACGGCGATGGTCCAGCCGGGTTCCATGGGGAGGTAGCCGGCGCGTTCGATGTGGCCGGTGCCGGGGTCGCGGAGGTCGAGGACTTTCGCGTAGTGGTCGAGGTCCTGGAGGGTGGCGGGTGGGCGCGTGGGGTCGAGGCCGGCGGCGCGGAGGCGGTCGGCGGCGGCCCAGAAATGCCACTTGTTGTAGTGCAACGCGTAGGCGTAGGGCGTGGAGACCAGGCCCCAGAGGCGGCCGTTGTAGGTGCAGGATTTCCAGTAGACGGGCTTGTAGAGGTCGGGGGTGATGCCGTGCTCGGCGGCGAGGTTGTCCAGCGGCTCGAGCGCGTCCTCGGCGGCGAACTGGGTGAGCTGGCGGTCCCAGAGGCCGGCGACGTCCGGCGGCACGCCGGCGGCGGTGGCGGTGAGGGTTTTTTTGTCGACGGTGCTGATGGAGAGGTATTGGACGAAGATCTTTTTCTCGCGGCCGACGGTGTTGTTGAAGTCGTCCACGATCTCGTTCATCTGGCGGGCTTCGTTGCCGCCCCATTTTTCCCAGTAGGCGATGCGTGTGACGTTGGGGGGGACGGGGGAGCCGTCGCGGTATTGCAGGTGGGGGTTGGGGCGGGGGCCGAAGATGAGGAGGGCGGCGGCCGACGCGAGCATCAGGGCGAGGATGGTGCGGGAGAGGAGGCGCATGGGCGGCGGTCAGAAATGGCGTCATTTGCCGGCGAGGATCAGGTCGAGGCGGCGGCGGAATTCGGGGAGGGGGAGGCCTTTTGCTTCGATGGTGGCCCAGCGGTCGTAGCCGGCGTCGTCGAGGGCCTGGCGGACGGCGGGCCAGTTGATGGAGCCTTCGCGGAGGGGGGCCCAGTCGCCGCCGTGGTTGTCGGGGGCGAGCTTGTAGTCCTTGACGTGGACTTTTTCGATGAGGGGGCCGAGGGTTTTGATCCAGACCTGGGGCGGGGTGACGTACTTCACGTGGTTGCCGATGTCGAAGTAGCTCATCACGCGCGGGTGGTGGAAGGAGGAGACGAAGGCCTTGTAGAAGTCGGGGGTGACCCAGAGGTTGTTCCAGACGTTTTCGATCGCGATGACGACCTTGAGCTCGTCGGCAAGCGGGATGCACTTTTCGATGTTGAGGCGCGCGTGGTCGGTGGCGTGGTTCTGGGCCTTGATGTAGGGCTCGTACCTTGAGTTGTCGCCTTTGACGACGCGCTTCACGTGGAGGGTTTGGGGGTCGAATTCGAGGTCGTATTCCCAGGGTTTGGGGACGGTGAGGTTGGGGATGCGGCAGGGGACGAGCAGGAGGTCGTCGGCGCCGTAGCCGGCGACGGCGCGGAGGCCTTGGCGGACTTTTTCGATGGAATCGTCGCGGAGTTTGGGGTCTTCGGTGTCGAGGTCGACGCGGCCGCGCATGACGGAGTGGATGCGCATGCCCATGGACTCGGCGAGCTTTCGGGCCTTGGCGGCCTGCTCGGGGGGGCAGTTGTCGCGGGATTCGGCGCCGTCGAAGCCGGCTTGTTTCAGGGGGGTGAGGGTCTCTTCGGTGACGGTGTTGACGATGAAGGCGCGCTTGATCTGGTGCTTGAAGGGTTGGGCGAGCGATGATTCCGACGGCGCGGCGGCGCGGGGCAGTGCGGTGAGGGCGGCGGCGGCGGCGGACGTGGCTAGGAATTGGCGGCGGGTGAAGGGGGCCGGCTGCATGCGGCGTATGTTAACCGGCGGGGAAGTTGGCGACCAACCGGCGGGTCAGCCGAATCGGTCGAGGGCGGCCTTGAAGAAGTCGGTACAGGCGTCGGCGGCGGCGCCGGCGTTGGTCATGACGGCGGCGGCGGCGTTTTTGCTGGGCCAGGTGACGTAGGCGGCGGTGATGGACTGGCTGCCGCCGAAGACGGGGGAGCCTTCGCGGCCGGCCATCCGCCCTTCGCGCCAGCGCTTGGCGGTTTCGGGCTTGAGGAGGGGGTCGTGGCCGCGGGCGCCGGCGAGCTCGTATATTGCGAATGTAGCAAAATCGTGGATGTCGCAGTGGACGGCGCCGGCGCCGGCGAGGACGGGGTGTACGCCGGGGCGGTCGTCGGGCTCGGGTTGGTAGCCGCCCTCGCCTTTGACGTGGGGGGCGGGCTGGTCGGGGTGGTCTTTGGTTCGGGGGCGGCCGAAGCCGGAGGCGGTCATCCTGAGGGGCTGGAAGACGTGCTCCTGGATCAGGGACTCCCAGGTTTTGGCGGTCTTGTGGGCGGCGACGAAGGCGAGGAGGGCGTAGCTGGCGTTGGAGTAGAGGCGCTCGGTGCCGGGCTTGACGGCGGGGGGTTCCTGGAGGAGGTGGTGGATGAACTGGTCGCGCTGCTCGTCGGGGGTGCCTTTGAGCTGGAAGAGGACAGGCGTGAGCTGGGGGCCGATGCGGGTGTAGGCGGGAATGCCGCCGGTGAAGGTGAGGAGCTGGGCGATGGTGACGGGGCGGTAGTCGTCGCGCATGGGGAGGCCGGGGAGGGCGGCGGCGAGGGTGGTGTCGAAGGAGAGCTGGCCGGCGTCGATGAGGCGGCAGGTCATGAGGGCGGTCATGCGCTTGGTGCAGGAGCCGATGAGGAACTTGTCCTGGAGGGTGACCGGGTCGGGCTGGCCGATCTCGCGGACGCCGGCGACCCCCTGGGCGGCGATGCGGTCGGCTTTGACGAAGGCGGCGGCGACGGCGGGGAGGGCGTGGGATTTGAGGATGGGGGCGAGGAGGTCATTCAGGGATTCGGGGGCGGTGGAGTCGTCGGCTTTGCAGAGCGCGGGGGGCAGGGCGGCGAGGGCGGCGACGGCGGCGGAGCGGGTGAGGAATTGGCGTCGGTTCATAGGAGTAAGGACGCGGCGGGGCGGAGAAACTAACGAAGGGTTCGGGGTTCGGGGTTCAGGGTTCAGGGAAGAAGACGGATCCGGGGCTTCGCTTCGCTCGGCACCCGGCGTGGGGGTGTCGGTGGGTTCGTTTTGCGCATTTGCAGCGGTGGGGACATGCGGGGACATTCGGAGACGTCCGGGGACGTGGGGGGACGTTTGGGGACGGCGGGTTGGGTTCGTGCGGGGACAATCGGGGACATTCGGGGACGGGCGGTGGGTTGGTTTATGGTGACGGGGAGCGGGGGGTGTGAAGATGGGGGAGGGGAAAACGCGGGAAATGACGCGTGGGGTCGCATTTTGTCGCGCATGATCCATGACGGTCCATGTGTTTGCGGGCGCGCGGAGGGGGCTGGAAGGCGAACGGGACGTAGCGAGGCGGTCGGGCATTGGGATCCCCCTTTCTTCAAGCAGGAGGAGTATACCTGACGAGATGGGATCAACGCAAGAAAAATTTTAGAAGTTTGAGGCGGCGCGGAGGGTGGGGGCGGAAAGATGGATGGGGGAGTTGGGCGTGCGGCGGAGTCTTACAATGGGGCATATGCGGAGCGAGCCGGCGAAGAGCGTGGCGGATGTGGAGGGGCCGTGGGTGGATCCGGGGTTTGCGTCGGGGTTGATCGAGCGGTGCAGGCGGGGGTGGGACGTGCCGGTGGGGGAGTTGTCGAATGAGGTGCTGGCGACGTATCTGCGGCAGGGGATCGGGCTGGCGGTGGTGGTGGCGGAGGCGCGGCGGCGGGTGGGGGAGGGGGTGGAGGATGGAGCGGAGATGTATGAGGGGAGCTGGGGCACTGAAGGGGTGGAGCGGGTAAGGACGCTCGGCACTTTTTGATAGGGTCTTGTTCGCCCATGTGATTGCCGCATAATGGGCAACCATGAAACCGAGCCACTGCCAATCGGCCGACGCGGGCAAGAAGGCGTTTGGCGCGCTTATGAAGAACGGCACACTGCTCGGCATGGACGACCCAGACCAGAGCGAGGCAGACACGCGGGCCAAGCTGATCGATCCTATCTTCAAGGATGCGCTCGGCTGGAACGAAACCGATATCCACCGAGAGGAGCCAGTTGCCGATGGTTTCGCCGACTACACGTTCGGCACAGAGTTCAAATGGTTCCATGTCGAGGCCAAGCGCACGGCTCCGCGATTCAAGCTTCACATCCCGTCGCGACGTAGACGTTTAAAGCTT